>ENA-ORXB01001374-ORXB01001374.1-sediment-metagenome-genome-assembly--contig:-NODE-1374-length-29563-cov-4.020349_pt1 | contig 29563 bp, 31 predicted proteins | sample MGYA00237863_ERZ511475 | MGnify/ENA primary metagenome ERZ511475 (study PRJEB26305, sample SAMN06343858) | sediment metagenome | isolation source: hot spring sediment | place: Canada: British Columbia... | reverse complement strand
AATCATCTATTACAAGAATTTTATTTTTTTCCATTTCTTTTTACATACTATATTTACCAAAAGCTTCGTCTGGTATGTTTTTAAGTATATCTTCCCACTGTTTTTCATCAAGATGCTGGTCATCGGGTATGGAAGCTATATCAAGAACAGTGCTATTTACAAATATTGGTACGCTGTACCTTAACGCCAATGCGATGGAATCGCTTGGTCTTGCATCTATAACAATTTTATTTCTCTTATGTGTTAAAATAAGCTCAGCATAAAACGTTCCTTTATCGAGTTTACTAATATTAACATTTATTAACTTTCCTCCAAAAGAGTTTATAATATCAAGGCATAAATCATGAGTTAGGGGTCTATGCAACATTATACCCTTTAAAGCCATTAATATTGATTGGGCTTCAAAAATACCAATCCATATAGGCAAAATTCTACTTCCTTCTTTTTCCTTCAATAACAAAACTGGGGTTTGATTTACATTATCAAAAAGCAGTGTTAAAACCTTAACTTCTATATAGTCATTCATTTCAACCTCATATTATCAAAAAACCTTTTAAAGAATTCTTCAACCCTTTAGATACCTTCACATTTACAATTTTACCTACCATATCTTCTAAATAATCATCTTTATATATAACATTTGTTACCCTAAAACAAGGAGTCCTTCCCACTAACTCTTTTTGACTTTTACTATTTTTTCCCTCTATTAACACAGGCAGAATCCTACCTTCGAACTGTCTATTTTTTTCATAAGTAATTTCTTTTTGTAAAGCTTGCAAAATTTCCAATCTTCTTTGCTTAACTTCCTCTGGGACGACGTTTTGCATAGTAGAAGCTTTTGTTCCAGGTCTCGGTGAAAATTTAAAAGAAAAAGCACTATCAAATCTTACTTTTTCATATAAATCAATAGTATCCTGAAAATCTTTTTCATCTTCACCAGGAAATCCCACAATTATATCAGTTGTAATTGATATTTCCGGGCATACCTTTCTCAATTTATCAACCTTTTCAAGATACTCTTCCTTTGAATACTTCCTATTCATAAGAGATAAAATTTTATTTGAACCAGATTGCACTGGTAAATGAATATGGGGACACAGCTTGTCTAATATACCAAAAGCATTAATTAATCTGTCGGTCAAATCCTTAGGATGAGAGGTAGTAAATCTGATTCTTTTTATATTATCAATTTGCGCTACCTTTTCAAGAAGATTGACAAAACCGTCATTTATACCCCTATCAAGTCCAAAGGAATTCACATTCTGCCCTAAAAGCATTACCTCTTTAACACCTAATTCACTTAATCTTCTAATCTCATCTAAAATTTCATTTTCTTTCCTGCTAATTTCTCTTCCTCTAACGTAGGGAACAATACAGTAGGAGCAAAAATTATTACATCCCTGCATTATAGGGATCAGGGCTCTTACACCAGGATAAAAAATTGTATTTAAATCTCTTTTATAGTCATTACCATCTTCAATTGCTATAACTTTCTCACCCGTATTTCTTACTTTATTTAAAAATTCTGGTAATCTACTTATCTGATGGGGACCAAACACAATATCAATATACGGTGCTTTATTGACAAGTTTTTCACCTTCTTGCTTCGCCACACAACCACAAACACCTAATATAACATTTCTCTTATCTTTAATGTTTTTAACTCTTCCAACAAAGCTTAATACCTTTTTTTCAGCTTTTTCACGAATGCTGCACGTATTCACAAGTATAATATCTGCCCTTTTTATATTATCTACCCTTTCAAATCCATAGGATAAAAGTATTGAAGCCATATATTCACTATCAGCTTCGTTCATCTGACAACCATAAGTTTCAATATAAAAGTTTTCCATAGTAGATTTGATTATAGTTGATTTTTTTTTACAAATCAATTTTTTATATTTAACGTTATAATCAATATCTGATATAATTTTTTACCTTAAAAAACTAATGATAAAGGAGGATATAAAAATGCTGCAATGGCCCAAAACAAATGACGTTTTAGGTACAACAAATCGTGGTAACCCATCAGAATCTGGATTGTGCACACTATGCAGAGCTGACTGTCAAGGAAAATGTGAAACCTGGCTTTCAAGTTTAGTGGGTAGAAAATTGCTTTATCCAAGAGATTTTGGCTATGTGACCGCCGGTAGTTCCAACACAACAGCAGTTGGAGTAAATTACAATGCCTTGAGAATACAAGGCTATTGTTATGGTGCTAAGGGCTTACCAAAGGGTCTTTCAAGTTCTCCCGATGATTGTATATTCCCAAATGTTTCAATAGAAACAACTTTTGGAAACAAAATAAAAACAAAAGCAAGAGTTCCAGTAATGACAGGTGCTTTAGGATCAACTTTTGTTGCTGCCAGATACTGGGAATCCTTCGCAACCGGAGCAGCATTAGTTGGCTTTCCTATAGTTGTGGGAGAAAATGTCGTCGGAGTAGATAAACAAGCAGAGTTTAAAAATGGAAGAGTTGTAAAATCTCCTGAATTAGATAGAAGAATTGAAACATTTCTCCGTTACTTTGATGGATATGGTGCAATCATTGTACAGATGAATGTAGAAGATACAAGAAACGGAGTTGCTGAGTATGTTATTGATAAATATGGAGATAAGGTAATAATCGAGCTTAAATGGGGTCAAGGAGCAAAAGATATTGGGGGTGAAATCCAGGTTACAGATTTAGAATATGCCTTATTTTTAAAAAATAGAGGATATGTTGTTGATCCAGATCCCACTCTCCCAGAAGTTCAGGAAGCTTTTAAACATAGAGCAATTCGTTCTTTCGCAAGACACAGCAGATTGGGCTATACAAACCTAAATAATGTTGCAGAAGTTCAAGAAGCATTCAATAAAGAAGTAAAAAGACTTCGTAGACTTGGTTACAAAAGAATAACCTTAAAAACAGGATCCTATGGGATGGAAGCATTAGCAATGGCTATTAAATTTGCTTCAGAAGCGGGATTAGACCTCCTTACAATTGACGGTTCTGGTGGTGGTACAGGTATGAGCCCATGGAATATGATGGAAACATGGGGCGTCCCTTCAATCCTACTACATTCAAAAGCATATGAATATGCATCAATCTTAAAAACCCTTGGGAAAAATGTGGTGGATATGGCTTTTGCAGGTGGACTCGCAAGGGAAGATCATATTTTTAAAGCAATCGCATTAGGTGCTCCTTTTGTCAAACTTGTTTGTATGGGAAGAGCAGCAATGATACCAGGGTTCCTTGGTTCCAACATAGAAGGAGTTCTTAAACCTGAGAGGAAAGCTGCAGTTAATGGTAACTGGGATAAGCTTCCTGCCTCAGTTACAGCTATTGGAGAAAAAGCCGAAGAAATATTTGCATCTTACTATGATGTGGAGAAAAAAGTTGGAAAAGATGAAATGAAAAACATACCTTTTGGTGCAATAGCAATGTGGACACTGATGGATAAACTTTCAGCTGGTTTACAGCAGTTACTTGCAGGTGCAAGAAAGTTTACTTTAAGTGAGATATCAAGGGATGATTTGGTAGCTGCAAATAGAGAAACTGCAAGAGAAACCGGGTTAGCATTTATTACAGATGCTCTTGACGAAAGCGCAAAAAGAATACTTAAAAGCTAAAACACACAAAAAGAGGGTCAAATGACCCTCTTTCTTTTTATTCTTCAAAATAACAATTTTTTTTGTTAATATAGTAAGTTCTATGAAAAAGGAAAATTCTATAAAAATAGGTCTAATACAATCTTCATGTGTTGAAGATACAGAAACCAATTTCAATAATACGCTTTGTTATATTGAGCAACTAATCGATGATAAAGTAAATATTATTTGTACACAAGAACTATTTACAACTCTTTACTTCTGCCAAACTCAAAGAACAGAATTTTTCCAGTTAGCAGAAGAATTAAATGAAAAAAATGACCGGGTTAAACGATTGTCAAAAATAGCAAAAAAAAATAAAGTGGTTATAATTGCTTCTTTTTTTGAAAAAAGATCCGAAGGATTGTACCACAATACAGCAGTAGTTTTTGATGCAGATGGAACTATTTTAGGGAAATACAGAAAAATGCATATTCCCGATGATCCCCATTTTAACGAAAAATTTTATTTCACACCCGGTGATACAGGATATAAAGTTTTCAGAACAAAATATGCTCCTGTGGGTGTCTTAATATGCTGGGATCAATGGTTCCCAGAAGCTGCAAGAATAACCTCGCTTAAAGGTGCAAAAATTTTATTTTATCCAACCGCGATAGGCTGGCTTCCATCGGAAAAAAAAGAATACGGGAAAAAACAGCATAACTCATGGGAAATTATTCAAAGATCCCATGCTATCGCTAATGGAGTTTTTGTTGCATCTATCAACAGAACTGGTTATGAAAAATTTCCCGAATTTAATGAAGGAATTGAATTCTGGGGAAGCAGTTTTATTTGTGATCCCTATGGAGAGATAATATGTAAAGCTCCAGTTAATAAAGATTCTATCATCTCAACAACAATAGATTTATCTATGGTTGAAGAAAAGCGAAATATATGGCCTTTTTTAAGAGATAGAAGAATAGACAGTTATAGTGAAATACTTGAAAGGTTTGTGGATGAAAAGGAGTAATATGGTATATCCAAAAGAAATGGGCTATTTTATGCCACCAGAATGGTATCCCCATCATGGAACTTGGCTTACTTATCCCCATAATCCACTTACATTCTATGAAAAAATAGATTCAGTAAGAGATGTATATGCAGATATCATCTATTATATTTCATTGAGCGAATACGTTTATATCAATGTAAACGACAAAGAAATGGAAGAAGATTTAATAAAAAGATTAAGAAGCAAAAATGTGAACTTAAAAAATATTTCAATCTATCATATACCAAGCAATGATGCCTGGTGTAGAGATCATGGAGCAATATTTGTCTTAAATAAAAATACAAATAAATTAGCAGCAACGTGCTGGAAATTTAATTCCTGGGGTGGCAAATATCCCTATGACTATGACCAAAAAATTCCGGAATTAATGGCTGATTATCTTAAAGTAGAAAAATTTAAAGCTGATATTATTTTAGAAGGTGGTTCTATAGATACCAATGGAGAAGGAATTTTACTTACAACAGAGCAGTGTCTTTTAAATTCAAACAGAAATTCTCATTTAACTAAAATAGAAATAGAAGAGTATTTAAAGCTTTACTTAGGCTTAGAAAAGATTCTCTGGCTTAAAGATGGCATTGTAGGTGACGACACTGACGGGCATATTGATGATATTGCGCGTTTTGTAAATCCAGATACTATCGTAACAGTTATAGAAGAAGATACTCAGGATGAAAATTATAAAATCTTACAGGAAAACTTAAAACTACTAAAAAGTTTTACCAATCTAAATGGAAAACAGTTTAACATTATAACCTTGCCCATGCCAGAACCCCAATTTTATAAGAATGATAGACTACCAGCCAGTTATGCAAACTTTTACATAACTAACAATTCAGTTTTAGTACCCCTATTTCGATGTAAAAAAGATGAGATAGCAATAAATTTACTAAAAAAAGTTTTTAAAGATAAAAATGTTATTGGTATAGACTGCTCTGACATAATAATTGGTCTGGGTTCCATACATTGCCTTACACAACAGATACCCATGTTTAAATAGAAAAAACATTTAATTCAATGATATTGCCTTAAAAAACTTATTTATATATACTTTAAAACAACGGAGATTTTTAAATGGAAAATTTAAAGATTTTTATACCAATATTAAGCGGTATCATTTCTATATTTGTTTTATTCATGATTCGTAGTATTTCTTTTAGATTCTTACATCATTGGGCTTCAAAAACCAAAACCAAATTGGATGACATTGTAATAAAATCAATAAAAACCCCATCTATTTACTGGTGCATTGCTATTGGTTTTTTTATAGCAATTAGTTTATCAGAAATACCGGCTAAATACTCAATACTTACTAACAAAATCATAAATGTGATAATTATATTTTCTATAACCATTGCAGCATCAAATTTAGCGGGTAAAATTTACAAAAACTATATAACAGAATCAAAACTTCCCTTACCAACAACAGGACTTTTATATGGAATACTTAAAGGAACCATTATTATCATTGGTCTTATAATGATTTTAAGTTTCTTAGGAATATCTATAACTCCCATTGTTACAGCTTTAGGAGTAGGAGGTTTAGCTGTTGCACTGGCTTTAAAAGATACTTTAGAAAACCTATTTGCTGGTATACACATTTTAATAGAACGTTCTATCAGAGTTGGGGATTTTGTAAAACTTGAAACAGGTCAGGAAGGCTATGTGGAAGACATAACATGGAGAACTACTCGAATAAGAATGCTTCCAAATAACATGGTAATCATTCCAAATAGCAAACTTGCCCAAAGCATAGTCACAAATTATTATTTACCTGAAAAAAGAATGGCATGTTTTATAACCATTAGTGTTAGTTATAATTCTGACCCAGAACATGTGGAACGCGTCCTTTTAGAAGAAGCTATTAGGGCTACTAACGAAATACCTAATGTATTAAAAGACCCTGCTCCTACTGTTAGATTTTCTCCAGGATTTGGTCCCAGTTCTATGGATTTTACAATTGTTCTTCACGTAAATGAATTCACGGATCAATTTCCCGTTATACACGAAATGAGAAAAAGAATTTTCAGGAGATTTAAACAGGAAAATATTGAAATACCATTACCAGAACAAAGACTTTATTTAAGAAAAGAACCAGATGAAAAATAAAGAAATTGCAAGAATATTTGACGAACTTGGGGACATGCTTGAATTTTTAGGTGAAAATCCTTTCAGAGCAAGAGCCTATAAAAGGGCTTCACAGATTATTTACGGACTTCCTGAAGACATTGAAAAATTGTATAAATCAGGGAAACTTTCAGAAATAAAAGGCATTGGAGAGAGTATAATACAAAAGGTCGGAGAGTTTATAGATAAGGGGAAAATTTCAGCATATGAAGAATATCGTTCCAAAATACCTGAGGGACTATTAGAACTTTTAAGTGTACCATACATTGGACCTGTTACTCTAAGAACACTTTATAAAACTTTACATATAACAAACTTTGATGAACTAATCAAAGCCTGTGAAGATAAGTTAATCAGAAATCTCCCAAATTTTGGTCCCAAGAAAGAGGAAAATATCTTAAAAGGTCTTTTAAGGTATAAAGAACAGTCATTCAGGTTCCCAATTGGGCTAATATACGATGACATTACAAAACTCCTTGAAGACGTTAAAAATATTCCCGGCGTAATTAGAGCTGAAATTGCTGGTAGTTTTAGAAGAATGAAAGAGACTATAGGTGATATAGATATCCTTGCCTCTGGTAGAAACACTACAGAAATAATTAGAGATTTTACAAAATTACCGACGATAAAAGAAATTATCTCAGAAGGAGAAACAAAATGTTCTGTTCTCCTTTTGACCGGTATGCAAGCGGATCTAAGGGTTGTTGATGATAATTCTTTCGGTGCCTGTCTTCAATATTTTACAGGTTCAAAAAATCATAATGTAAAACTTAGAGGTATAGCAAAAGACATGGGGTTTAAGATTAATGAATATGGTATATTTAAAGGTGATGAGTTGATTCCCTGCCCCGATGAATCGATTGTATATAAAACTCTGGGACTGCCATGGATCCCACCTGAGATGAGAGAAGATAATGGCGAAATAGAACTGGCTCAAAAATGTAATTTACCAAAACTTATTGAGTATAATGATATAAAAGGAGATGTCCACGTACACTCAACTTATAGCGATGGTGGAGAAAGTATAAAAGCTATGGCCGAAGCGGCAATAAAAAAGGGATATGAGTATATTGTTATAACTGATCATTCCCAGAGTCTCAAAATTGCAAAGGGATTAGAAATAGAAAGACTTATAAGACAGATGGAAGAGATTGATAAGATAAATAGGGAGTTAGCTCCATTTAAGATTTTTAAAGGTTCAGAAGTAGATATAAAACATGATGGAACTTTAGATTATCCCGATGAAATTCTAAAACAACTTGATTTCGTCATCGCTTCTATCCACTCGGGTTTTAAAGATGATGAAAAGAAGATGACAAAACGAATTTTAAATGCTATGGAAAACAAGTATGTAACCATGATTGCCCATCCAACAGGAAGAATTCTAAATGCAAGAGACCCATATAATGTGAACATTATAGAAATGTGTAAAATGGCATCAAAAACAAATACTTTTTTAGAAATAAATGCTTATTTTGATAGATTAGATTTAAATGATATAAATGCTAGAATTGCAAAAGAATATGGGGTAAAATTCTGTATAGGCACAGACTCTCACAATTCAATTCAACTAAATATGATGATTTATGGAATTGGACAGGCAAGAAGGGCCTGGTTGACAAAATCTGATATTATAAATACAAAAAACCTTCAAGAATTTACAGAAGAAATTAAAATAAAAAGAAAAAAATTTTAATAAAATGAAAAAGATTTTAGATTTTTTATTCGAAAGAATACTTGGAACTATTTACAATCTTGTATCATTTCTCTATATTTGTTTAGAATCTTTTTTTAAAAATTTCCCAAAGGGTATTAACCTTTTTATCAATACCTGCAAAAAACAAATTTATTTTACCGGTATTCAAGCAATTTCTGTAACAACTTATATAGGCGTATTTATGGGTATGGTGGTCGTTACTCAAATTGCCTCATTTATTACTGGTATTGGTGATTTATCAACTATTTCAAAAGTTATAACAATTGGATTAGTTAGAGAGATAATCCCGCTGATTATTGCAATTATTACAATTACAAGAAGTGGTTCAGCTATTACATCAGAATTAAACTTAATGAAAATAAATAATGAGTTTTTAACCTTTCAAAGTTTAGGCATAAACTATATTTACACATTAATTCTAAGTAGAATAGTTAGTTTCACTATATCTCTTGTGGGACTTATAATTTTAGCAACATTTATGTCAATTTTAAGTGGTGGAATATCCCTTAATCTTTTTACAAATATTGCTTCAGAAGATTTTTTTAACGCTTTTTTTTATCAAATATCGTTTTTTGATTTATTACTCTTACTCCTCAAATCCCTCTTTTTTGGAATTACAATACCAACTATCTGCTGTTTTTATGGACTTGTGATAAAAAAAAGTGTAACCGAAATTCCACAATTAAATACTAAAGCTGTTTCCCGATGCTTTTATTACGTTTTCATAATAAACATAATTTTAGATATGCTGGTGGTTTTATGGGAATAGTTTATGACTTTAAGAATTGCGTAATAAACTTTGAAAATGAGAATATTCCACCCATAACGTTTACAATTAATGAAGGTGAAAAAATTGCTTTTATTGTTACAAGAGATCTCTATGACAAAGCCTTATTATATTTTCTTTTCTTTATAAACAGAGATTACGAAGGAGAAGCACTTTTTAAAAACAGAGAATTTAAAGATATCTCAGATGAAGAGATCCCTGAAATTTTAAAAAACCAAATTCATGCCTCTTATCACTTACCACTTATAAATAACATGAAATTGATAGAAAACATTTACTTGCCTTCCCTTTACCATACTCAGATACCCGAAAATATACTTTTTGAAAAAGCTTATGAAATTTTAAAAAACTTTGATATAGAAGATAGCTTTAATAAACTACCTGCTTTTCTTTCAAACCATGAAAAAAAATGTGGACTATTAGCAAGAGCTTTTATGACTGATCCTGAGATTGTTTATTATTCTCATTTTTTAGATGATGTAAATAAAGACAATAGAGACTTTTATCTTAAACACATTATAGATTTTCACAATATGAAAAAAGAGAGAATTACGATTATGACATTCAGAGAAAAAACTCATATACCAGAAAATTTTAAATTTGACAAAATAATAAGTTTTAAATAAGGTTATATTTATGGCTACAATACAAGATATAGACCCAAGATTCAGACATATTGGTAAAAAGGTATTTGTATTTATAACGGTATGCATTGCCATTTTAATAATTGTTATTTACCAACTGGGTAAAGTAAAAGATATTTTTGCCAAAACTGTAAATTTATATTTTACACATGACACAGCCTTCGAATTATCAGTAAATATGCCAGTTAAACTGGCTGGATTTAGAATAGGTAGGGTCTCAAGTATTAATTTAGATGAAACAGGACATGTACTGGTTGAATTGGAGATCAAAAAAAGATATCTTAAATGGATCAGACAGGATTCAACAGCAACAATAAAAAAAGAAGGTTATATTGGTGAAACAATAATAGAAATATCCTTTGGTTCTCTTGACAAACCACAATTAAAAGATGGTGACCATATAACCTTTGCAAAAACTAAGGGATTAGAGGACATAGCAAAGGAAATAGTTGAAGAACTCAAACCAGTTGCTATAGATGTGAAAAATTTTGTTGAGTATATTGTTAATCCTCAAGGAGATGTAACAAGAATACTTAAAAATACGGCTCACTTAACTTCAGAACTAAGAACGACAAACAATGAATTACAAAAAAGAATTGTTGAAGCAAAAAAATCACTTAAGGAACTTGAAGAAGCTTTAAAAAACATAAACCAAACATCACAGGATTTACCAAAATTAACAAAATCTGTAGATACATCCTTACAAGAGATTGAAACATTATCCAAAACCCTTAATCAGAAAATTCCCGTGATACTTGACGAAACCCAAAAATCTATTGAAGAGATTAATAAAATTGCAAAAGACATATCAAGACAATCACCCCGAATTGGAACCATGATTGATAAAGCTGAAAGCATTGCAGACAACGTAGATGATATTACAGAGGCTGTTAAAAAAAGCTGGTTTATAAGGGGAAACCTCCCACCAAAAACACCACCTTCATTAATACCACCAGCTATATTATTACCCGACATTGATGAAGGAAAAGGCAGATGAAATTAATTCTGATTATATTTCTATTAATTTTTCCAATCTTTTTCAGTTGTTCAGCAAAAACTTCTATGCCAAAGGCAACCATTGTTAGAGATACTGAACGAATATTACAAAAAGCAGAAAAATCTCTAACTGCCAGCGATATGGACTCAAAAGAATTAATAGAAACAGCATTAAGTTTATCAATAGCCACAAATATCCCTGACTTAAAAATAAAAGCACTCCTGTTGAAAGTAAATTATGAATTAAGAGAAAATAAAATTGAAGATGCTATAAAAACACTTAATAGAGCAAAAGAATTATCCATAAAAGAAAATCCTGTAATGATTTCTTATGTTAAATATTATGAAATGTTAATCGCATATTTAACAAAAGACAATGAAACTCTTAATTCTTTTTTAAAAGAGACAGAAAATTATACAGAAGATGTACTATGTGGGATAAACATTTTAAAAGCTCTAATTTTTGTTAAATCTAAAAAATTAGATCTAGCTGAAAGGTATGCAAATGCTTCTCTTAAAATATCGGAGAATAAAAACTTTTTAGTAGAAAAGTCATTCTCTATCAAAATACTATCATATATCTACTTACAAAAGAATAATCTGGAAAAAGCCCAATCCCTAATAAACGAATCTTTAGTCGTAGACAGATCTCTTAACTTATTAGATTACATATACTGGGATTTAGAATTTTTAGCTAAAATTTATTTAATAAAAGGTGAGAATGAAAATGCCTTATACTATTACAAATCCGCTTATGAATTAGCCCTATCTAATAAAAACCAGGCAAAATCAAGTTATTTCAAATCAATTATCGATAACTTATTGAAATAAACACTTAATAATGTTAATATATAACCACTTCTGGGGATGTAGCTCAGTTGGGAGAGCGAAGCGTTCGCAACGCTTAGGTCGGGGGTTCGAATCCCCTCATCTCCATATTTAAAACTACTTATCTTAAAAACCCTATAAACAAATTATTTTGAGTTTATTAGCTTTTTGAGATCTTCTTTTGTTCTCCACCCTGAAATGAATTTACCATTTGATAGAACAATTGCTGGTGTACCACTAATACCAAAACTATTTGCCTGTTTTTTATTGGCATCGGCATAATTTTTATTACAATTCAGTTTTGGAATTTCTTTCCCTTGATAGCTCATTTCAAGCATTTTGATGGCTTCATCCATATTTTCCTTTGATTTACATATTATTGACTCCGCTTTCCATTGAGCATTTGGATGAATATCAAGACCAAATAAAATAACATACACAACAATTTGTTTATCTTCTTTTATTAAACTTTCTAACTCTTGATGAAGCTTATAACAATAGGGACACTCTGGATCACTAAAAACAAAAATCTTCTTCTTACCATTCTTATTGCCCATAACTAATGCATCTTTTATAGAAATCTTATTTATATCTATATGCCTTTGTTCTTCCATTGCCGATTCGGTAAGACTTTTCTTCCCATCAATATCTATAATATTACCTATTATCAAATATTTCTTACTAAAGTCTAAATAAACAACCCCAACTTTAGATTTATTATCTTTAACAAAAAGCTCATATACACCACCAACTTCTGAATAACCAATCTTCTCAACCTTTATATTAGGATCTAACTTATTCAAAATTTTTGTTGCCTCTTCCTTTGTAATTTTATGACAAGTTTTACAATCACCACCCTCCATTTTACTAAAAGCATAACTCAAATTCGTAATTGATATAAAAAGAAAAAAGAATAATACTTTTCTCACAAATCCTCCAAAATTGTTTTTATGGTATTATAACATATACCGATCTATTTACAATAATCTTTCTTTAAACAATCAACTTTTTTAAAACCTTTAACCCAATAATTTTATAGAAAACCATTTCTTTTATACCACTCGTAGGTCTTATGTAAACCTATTTTCAAAGATGTATTGGGGACATAATTAAGAAATCTACATATTTTTTCAATATTAACAGCCCAATTATCTCTCGTAATCTCTTTAACTAAATCAAGATTAAACATATGATTTTTCTTAAACAATTTTCCAATAATTTCAGATACAAAACCCAAAAGGGGTAAAACTTTATCAGGAATATTAATATTCTTAAGTTTTATGCCCACAACCTTAGAGAAAAGGTCTCTTATTTCATAAATAGGATAGTTTTCTCCGCCAACAAAAAAAATTTCTCCTGAAGTAAAACCTTTTTTTAATAAAATTGAAAGCATATTAATTAAATCATCTATATAACATAGGTTTATTAATCTATTTGGATTTCCAATAGTTACAAAAAAACCCTTTTTTGCCAATTTAAAGAAAGGTAAAAGATAAAAATTTCTAGGACCATAAACAATAGTGGGTCTTAATATCAAAACCTCCATTGCATCCTTACATTTCAATACTTCTTCTTCTGATAGTAACTTACTCTTACCAGAATGGGAAACAGGTTTCGGTAAAATAGTTTCGTCCCTTATTTCTCCTTTATTTACTGGACCACACGCAGATTGGCTTGAAAAATAAATAAATTTTTTAACGTTTCTTGCCTTTAAAGCGGCATGTAAAATATTTTTAGTACCAATAAAATTTACTAAATAGTATTTATGCCAGTCTACAGAGTAAGGAAGACCTGCAATATGTATAATTATGTCTACATCGTTCATTGTATTACTTAAAGTTTCTGGATATAAAAAATCACCTTCCTTTAATACAATCTTATCCTTCTTGTCTTTAATCCATCTGAGATCACTGGTCTTTCTTACAAGACATGAAACTTTGTAATTTTCGTTGAGCAACATTTCTAATACATGACTTCCAATGAAACCGGTTGCACCGGTTAAAAGAACATGCATACTTTGATTCTCTCCCCCAAAACAAATAAGTTAAATATCCCAAAAAATAAAATCTATGTTATTATAAAAATATGAAAAAAAATTTACCACTAATATCTGTTATTATACCAGTTTACAATAGAGAAAACTTTATTAAAGAGTCGGTCTTATCAGTTCTTAACCAAACTTATAAAAATTTTGAGTTAATCGTATATGATGATGGCTCAACAGATAATACTGAAAAGGTAATGAATAAGATTATAAAGTATTATCCAGTTTATAACATAAGATATATAAAAAGTTTGAAAAACCTTGGACCATCTTTTGCAAGAAACAGAGGTGTAGAATTATCTAAGGGTGAATTCATAGCTTTTCTCGACTCCGATGATTTGTGGTTAAAAAATAAATTAAAAGTTCAGATAGAGAAAATGATAGAAAATAACTGGGACATATGTCAGACTGATGAAGTTTGGATTAGAAATGGCAAAAGAGTAAATCCCCATAAAAAACATAAAAAAGTATCTGGATATATATTCGAGAAAGCTTTAAAGCTTTGTATAGTATCTCCTTCAGCTGTTATGATGAAAAAGAAACTTTTTTTAGAATTTGGAGGATTTGATGAGAGCCTCCCTGCCTGTGAAGATTATGATTTGTGGCTTAGAATATCATCCAAAATCCCAGTATATTTAATCGAAAAAAAACTTGTAATCAAAAGAGGTGGACACGAAGATCAACTATCTAAAACTATACCCTATTTAGATAGATTTAGAATTTATAGTATTGTAAAAATTTTGAAAACAAATAATCTTTCTGATGAACAAAAAAAACTTGCCATATCAGAATTAATTTACAAAAGTAATATTTATTCAAGGGGACTTAAAAAAAGAGGTTTAATAAATGAAGCAGAAAAAATTGAACAATTATGTTTATCCTGTACCAGTAAAATCAATTACTAAAAAAGACATAAATTTAACAAAAGATTTTCTTATTTTTTATGAATATAATTACGTGGATAAACCTTTTTTTATTTTCTTAAGAATTAGAGGAGAACTTTATCCCGTAAATAACTTTAAGGCTTTGTCGGAACTAATTCATACCAAAAAAAAATTCAGTGGAATGATTTTTGAAAATCCTTCTCATATAATTCAAATTTTTAATAGCCTTCTTAGAGAGAATTCTTTAAATATCATCGAAAAAATACAACTTTCAAAGTTTCTAAAATTTTTCAAATTGGAAAAGTTAGTTCCCCATTTTCAGATTGACCATTTTTTAAAATACGAGGAAATATTAACACTACCCGATGAAGCTATCGATTTTATAGCACAAGACATCATTCCCCTTGATTTAGCGATAAAACTAAAAATTTTAGACTCCTTCTGTCTAAAAAATTTTTTAAAAATAATTTATGATTTTAAACTTACTCAGAGCCAGCAAAGGGAAGTTTTCAATTTCATTAAAGATGAGACTTATGGAAAGAAATTTCAACTTATTTTAGTGGAAGCGAAGGATAGAGATGCATTAATACAAAAAATCAGAGAAATTACAATGCCCCAGTACATGCAAATAAAAAAAATTTTTATGCAAAATAAAAAGAACCTCAATCTACCTGCAGGAGTAAATCTTTTAGAAACTCCATTTTTTGAATCCAGAAATATGAAAATTGAAATTTTCTTCAGAAATTACCAGGAGATTAAAGATAAAATTAATAAACTTTCAAAAAATTTAATAGATAAAAAAGAAATATGGGAGGAAATTTTTAATATTATATGAAATACTATGTAACAGAAGATGCAATAGAAAAAGCCAGAAAGAAGCTTGAAGAAAATAATATTCAATATAAAATAATAAAAAATATCGAGGACATTAAGGATAACAAGGATAGAGCAGTTATATTCACTGTCAACAAAGGCAAATTTCTAATGCCCTGCCCGGGTACTCCCAGGTATATATGTTGTGGTTATTATGTTCTTGCACCGGTAGAAAATTGTCCTTACAACTGTAGTTATTGTATTTTAAATGCCTATTTTAAAGATAGGCACATAAAAATTTATATAAATACTGACGATATGATGAAAGAAATGGAAGCAATAACTAAAGTAAAAGAAATTAAAAGAATTGGGACAGGAGAGTTTTCTGATAGTATGTTCCAGTTGGGAGCAAATATTTATGCTGAAACGCTTATTGAATTTTTCAATAAAAACAAAGACATTTATTTAGAACTAAAAACAAAGGGGAAAAACATTCTAGAATGTTTTTTAGAATCAAATTATAAAAATATTATTTTCTCATGGTCAATGAATAGCAGAAAAATTAATAAATCAGAAGAAATTGGAACCTCATCAATAGATGAAAGAATTTACTTAGCAAAGATGGTTTCAACAAAAGGTTATCCAATTAGCCTTCACTTTGATCCAATAATTGAATATGAAGGTTGGGAAAAGGATTATGAAGAGGTTATAGATCTAATATTTAAGCATTTGGATTCAAAAGCAATTAAATGGATAAGTTTAGGTACTTTAAGGTTTATACCTAAACTCAGGGATATTGCAAAATCTCTTCATCCTGAAACAAAAATATTTGATAATGAGTTTATATTAGCTCTCGATGGGAAAAAAAGATACTTTAGAAAAAAACGGACCGAAATATATAAAAAAATCTATGAAATGATCAGGTCATATACAAACGATATTTTTGTTTATCTATGTATGGAAAATGATGATGTCTGGTATGACGTATTTAAGATTAGAATGAATGATAAAAAACTCAAAGGTTTAATGGATGATCAGGTTAGAAAATAAAAAAATAGGGTTAATTATTGCCCTTAAAAAAGAAGCACAGCCTTTTCTTGATAAAAATTTTACTTTGCTTAAGCAAGAACCTTACAGAATTTTTGTAGGCAACATTGAAGATATAGAAATTGTACTGGCCCTATCAGGTCTTGGAAAAGTTAGGGCTAGCTCGTGCACACAGTATTTAATAGATAATTATCCCATTGATTTCTTAATGAATATCGGTAGTTGTGGTGGTATATGCCCAAAATTTAAACTCTCTGATATAATAATGCCATTTTTATGTGTGGAATATGATTTTAAAAGTCTTAGAGAAGGAACTCCAATCATTCATATAAACAACTTTTTTATAAACAAAGCAGAAGAGCTAAAAATACCTGTTGGTATTCTTGGTTCTGCTGACAGTAATGCAGATAATGATGAAAAAAAATCATATCTTCATAATATGGGAATTCAAATAGCCGACTGGGAAGGTACTGCAATACTAAAAACATCTCGAATGAATAAAAAAGAAGCTGTTATAATGAAAATAATTACAGATAACTCGTCAAAAAACTTTGAAAAGGAGTTTGTTAATAATATTAAAACCTTTAGCTATAAACTTGCTGACAAAGCTGAGGAATACATAAAGGCATGTTATAATATTTTATGAAACTATAAATTTCTTTAACTTAATAATATAGTCTATCCCTGACCAAGCAGTCGCTATTACAGCTATTACCAATAAATCATATCCTATGGAGTGAAAATCTAAAGTCATATAATAGGGTTCACCAATATGGTATCTGTAATGGAGCAGCAAGAAAAAAATTGCGAGCATTTGTAAAAAAGTCTTTATTTTACCTGTAAATGAAGCTGGAACTACAACCCCCTGAACAGCAGCGATATCTCTTAATCCCATAACAATTATTTCTCTTATCATAATAACTAAAACAGCCCATACTGGCACCCACTGATGATATAAAAGTAAAATTAATGCTGAGGTAACCAATAGTTTATCCGCGAGGGGATCAAGAAATTTCCCTAAATTTGTTACTTCTTTCATTTGCCTCGCCATATATCCATCTACCCAATCTGTTAGCGCTGCAAAAAGAAATATGATCGCACCATAAAAACATTTTTCTTTAGTTGGTTCGTATAAAAAATAAACCACAAATGGTATTGATAGAATTCTTATAAAAGTAACTAAATTAGGCAGATTCAACATATCTTAGGACAAATAATTAATTTATATCTGTACTCTGTGAATAAAATCTATAAAACTCTTTTACCTTTCTAACATATGCTCTTGTCTCATTAAAAGGTGGAATAGAATAATTATATTTAATGACATTTTTAGGTCCTGCATTGTAAGCCGCCAGTGCTAAATCGATATTTCCTTTAAAATATTTCAGAAGATAGCTTAAATACTTAATCCCAGTTTTAATATTACTCTCTGGTTCAAAAGGGTTCTCACATTCAAATAGGCTGGCAGTTTCAGGCATGAGTTGCATAAGTCCCATAGCACCTTTAGGAGATACTGCTTTTGGATTATATCCCGACTCAGCCCTAATAACTGCTTTAACCAGTGGGTATTCAACACCAAATTCCTTGGAATATTTGAAAATAATATGGTCATATTTTTTAAAATAGTCTTTATAATCTTTTACATTAAAAAAACCTGTCCTTAAATATAGTTTAAATCCACTATGAGTAGGAGTATCAGTAAAATGTATAACACCTTGTTCATCTTCATATTTATAAATATCAGAAAAAGAAACACTGTACGAAAAAATGAATAATAAAAACAAAGCCACTCTAATCATATTATTATTTGAATATCTTCAGGAAATTTTGTCAAGAGTAAAGGTCCATCCTCCTTCATAACATATGTATTTTCAAATCCTACTATACCGTGGGGTTCAAGAAAAAACTTGGGTTCAAAAGCAAAAGTTACATTTACATCTATTTTTTCTTTTATACCTTTAGATATGACCGGAAATTCATCTAATTCGAGACCAATACCATGTCCAATATAATTAGCCTTTTTATCTCCTAACCCCATAAAAATATTTTCTAATTTATTATCTTTCACTATTTTATAAGTTTTTTGAACAAGCTCATCACATGATAAACCGGGTTTTATGTCATGTTCTATCATTTTTTTCAATTCCATCGCTACACTCATGACCTTCTTTACTTCTGAACTCGGTTCTCCAAAACTAAAAATTCTTGTCTGATCAACCATATAACCTTCATATACAAAAACAAAATCAATACTTAAAACATCTCCATACCTAACCTTTCTTTTACTTGCACCTTGAGGAAAAAAATTTCCCTGCCCTTTACCAGCTGTAGGTGAATCCACGTATGACAACAAAAAGGCGTTTTCTCCTGACAGGAAATGGCCAAAATACATCTCCTGATTAAAAGAACGCATTCTTACAGGTCCCATATGCCCTTTCTTCCTTGCTATATACTCCATTTCACAGGCAATATCCAGCTCTGTCATACCTTCTCTAACATTTTTCCTTAATTCACTTATAGTTTCTTCTAACAGAATACCTGCTTGAATCATTTTATTTATTTCTAAATCGCTTTTAATCATCCTTAACTTTCTTAAATCATTTGATATATCCACTAATGTTGCATTCTGAAACAAATCTCGAAATTTTATATATTGATTATATGGAAGTATATCAAACTCAAGTCCAACTTTTTTGAATGAAAGATCTAAATAATCTGTAATTTCTTTAAAGCTATTAATTTTGAATATATTTTTTAGGGGTGACTCTTGTTTTGCCCTGTCATAGTCTCTCTTTACAAAATAAAATGGTTCTCCATCTAAATTTACAATGAGAACACCTAATTGCATTGTATTAGAAAAGTAGTATAAATTGATATTCTGAACTATAATAACCGCATCCAAACCTTTTTCTTCCAATAAATTTTTTAAATTATTTACCCTTAATTTAATCTCGTTTTTTTCATCATTTACCATCGGGACTCCATATTATTGCAAGTATCGATGCTGGTTTATCTCCATGACATGATACTTTATGAGGGATTGTAGAGTCATAAAAAATACTATCCCCTGCTTCTAAAATTTCTGTAAAATCAAGTAACTGAACCTCCATCTTTCCGCTTAAAACATAAATGAACTCTTCTCCTTCATGTTTGGAAAGGCCTTCATGTTTTATTGAAAGTGGTTCTAATGTAATAAGGAATGGTTCAAAGTGTCTATCTTTCTTGCCTATACCCAATGATTTATATGAATAACCATAATTTACCCCTTCCTTTGAAGCTACCCGAGATACTGGAACTTCACTTCCATGCCTTATAATTATAAACGGTTCTTCCTTTGATTCCCCGAGTAATTGTCCTACGCTTATTTCAAGCCCCTTTGCTATGTTAAGCAGTGCACCAAGGGGGGGAGATATAAAATGATTTTCAATCTGTGATAGAATAGATTCTGAATATCCTGTCCGATTGGATAAATCTTTCAAACTTAACTTTTTCTTTTCCCTGATTTCTTTTATTTTTTTACCTATGCTTAGAATTTCTTGTTTTTTCATATTCATCCCCTGCTATTTTTTTCAAACAGTTCTACACCTGCAAGAATTGCTTTTTCATTTAAAGGTATCATTTTTTTGTGTTTCTCACTGACCACTTCTCTTATCGAATTTACAAGGCTTTCCACACGGACACATTTAGTTGCTGCCACAAGATATCCAAGCATTACCATATTTGCTAATCTTTCATTACCTATTACTTCAGAAGATAATTTATTTGCAGGAATAAGCCTAATATCTAAATCATCTCTGCCTATATCTTCAGTTGATACAATATCACTATTAATAAGCACAAGACCATTAGCTTTAATCATAGGTAGAAATTTATTTAATGCTGGTGTGCTCATTATTATACCACCAACAGGATGTGAAGGTATGGGGGAACCAATCTGGCTATCTGATAATACAACATAGCAATTAGCCGCACCTCCTCTCATTTCAACGCCATATGATGGGAAAAAGGTAACTTCTCTATTTTCTAGGATTGCAGCATAACATAATAGATTTCCAGCAATTAATATTCCCTGACCACCAAACCCTGAAAACACAAAATCAAAATAATATTTAGAGGACATCCGATACTCTCCTTTCCTTAAAAATACCTAAAGGGAAAAAGGGGATCATTTCATCTTCTACCCTTTTAATTGCCTCAAGTGGTTGCATATTCCAGTTTGTTGGGCATGCTGATAGTATTTCAACAAAAGAAAAACCTAAACCTTCGATTTGCATCTGAAAGGCTTTTTTTACCGCTTTTTTTGCTTCCATCAATTGTTTTGGTGTACAAAGAGCAACTCTTGCTGAAAAGGCAACTCCTTCTAATGTAGCAAGCATCTCAGCCATTCTTATCGGGTATCCTTCTCTTTGAAACTCACGTCCATATGGAGAAGTTGTTGTAATTTGTCCTAATAAGGTAGTTGGAGCCATCTGTCCACCTGTCATTCCATAGACTGTATTGTTTATAAAAAAAACAGATACATTCTCGCCCCTGTTTGCGGCGTGAACAGTTTCTGCAAGACCAATAGAAGCCAGATCTCCATCCCCCTGATAGGTAAAAACTATTCTTTCTGGTCTTGCCCTCTTTACCCCTGTCGCCACTGCGAGACCTCTCCCATGCGGAGCCTCAAGGGAATCAACATCAAAATAATCATATAAAAATACTCCACAGCCCACACCTATAACTGCTATACTTCTATCACCTATGCCAAAGTTATCAATGGCTTCTGCTATAATTTTGTGGGCTAATCCATGCTGGCAGCCAGGACAAAAGTGAAAATTCACATTTTTTAGAACATCTGGTTTTTTATATACTGCCTTCATCTCTTAATTTGCTCCTTTATCTTAGAAAATAATTCTTCCGGTGTAGGTGCATAACTGCTTGGCTTCCCATAAAAAGCAATATTTATATCCTTACCCAACACCCTTTGAATATCGTGAATCATCTGACCTGTATTCATCTCTACTACGAGAAAATTTTTACATTTTTCTGATATAGCTTCTAACTCTTTTTCTGGAAATGGCACAAGTGAAATGGGTCTAAATAATCCTGCTTTTATGTTTCTTTCTCTGGCAATATCAATCGCACTTTTACCTATGCGGGCCACCATACCAAATCCAACCAAAACAATTTCAGCATCATCACACATATAGCTTTCATACATAACTTCCTTCTTACACATCGTTTTATATTTTTCGTATAATTTCCAGTTGTGTTTTTCTAAATCGTTACCCTTTAAATACAATGATTTTATTATCTTTTGTTCCCCTTCCTTTATACTTCCAAAAGCCCATGACTTTTTCTTTACATTTTTCCCCTTTTGATACCTTCTTATAACCCTTTCCTTCATAAGACTAATCATAACATCAACCAATAACATGGTTGGTGTTCTATATTCATCTGCCACATCAAAAGCTTTTACAATAAGATCATACATTTCCTGAGCAGAATAAGGTGCAAAAACGGGAACAAAATAATCACCATGACCACCGCCCTTAGTTGCCTGATGATAATCTCCCTGTGACGCACCAATTCCTCCTAAACCTGGTCCCCATCTCATTACATTTACAATAACGGCAGGCAGTTCTGAACCCGCAAGATAAGAAATACCTTCCTGCATTAACGAAATACCGGGACTCGATGAAGATGTCATAACCCTTATCCCACAAGCGCTAGCTCCTAAAAGCATGTTGATTGCTGCAACTTCACTTTCGGCTTGAACAAACTTTCCACCAACTTTTGGAAGTTCCCTTGACAGAAACTCCGGGATATCATTCTGAGGTGTTATTGGATATCCAGCATAAAATTTAACAGAAGCGTCAATAGCACCTAATGCAAGAGCTTCGCTACCCCTTAAAAAAAGATTTTCCATTCTTTACTCCTTCCATACTTCTATTACAACATCAGGACACATTTCCCCACATATACCGCATGCAATGCAATTTTCCATTCTATCAACCTCTGCATATCTATATCCTAACTTATTTATCTTGTTACTCAACTTCAAAACTCCCTTTTTACATTGGATAATACAAATCTGACAGCCTTTGCATCTTTGTTCATCAATAATAACTTTTTTCTTACTCATTATCCAATCCTTCAATTAGCTTCTTCTTTAAATCCTTACCAACCTTAAAAAAAGGAAGTTTTTTGGGTAGTACATCTATTATCTCACCAGTTTTCGGATTTCTTCCTTTTCTTGGCTGATAACTTTTAACGAAAAAACTGCCAAATCCTCTTATCTCAATTCTTTCACCATTTAAAATAGCATTTTTCATTTTGTCGAAAATAAAATCGACAATCTCAGTAGACTTTTTTTGAGAAATTTTCATTTCATCAGCAAGATTACTAATAATATCTGACCTTTTCATACACTATCCTCCACTTTTTTCTATGTTAACTGGATTTTGATATTAAAAGGATAAATAGATTCTGTTGTAACAGAACCATTCATAACTTTTAAAAAGCTTTTCAAATGCCAGTAGAAAAAATAAACTTCATTGTCTATATCGAACCACTCATCTTTATCAATAACTTTTAAAGCTTCATCTAATTTCATTATAAATGGATCTTTTCCTATAGATTCTGACACATTAAATGTCAGAGATAATTCTATTTTGCCCTCAAGTTCATTAACATTGAATACAGGAGATTTAACACCATAATTATAAAATGCCCTGCACAGCATTTTTATTAAAAATGCTAATTTTTCAAAATCTCCTAATTTTTTAACTGCAAAAATTTCATCCCTATTTATTGTGCAATTTTCTTTTATACTCTCTTCAATTTTTTTTAATAAGTCTCCTACAGTAAAAAGGTGGATATTGGTGTCTTCTTCAACACCAATCTTATTCAGCATACTAATGTCTTCCTTTATCTCTATAACCCTGTGAAGGGGATTATAAAAAACATTTTTTATATCTTTTAAAACCTTACATTTATCTTCTTCCTTTAAAGCAGTTAATATGGCTCCATACCCTCTTAATGTAGAAAGACTATTACTCATTTCATCCAGTAAATTTGATAGAATAGTTTTTTTGTTTCTTGCCAACCATCTATTGTAATGAAACTGACTCACACAATCTTCATATTCCTGCTTTACGATAGTTTCTATCTCTTTTCTTATCTCAACCTCATCTTCTTTTTTTGAGCTTAACCTGTGAAAAAATTCAATATTTGCTAAGTAAACAGCAAGTTGATTTCCTACTGCTTCAAAAAATTTAATGTTTTCCTCATTAAACTCGTCATAAACATTTTTGAACCCCAAAACTGTTCCCAAATACTTACCATGAAAAATAAGAGGAAACCATAAAATAGGCATATTTTCAAAACAAACTTTGTTAATTTTATTTGCTACATCTACTGTTATTAATCCTTCTTCTTTCCACTCTTTAATTTTATTAACCCAAAAATCTATTTTCTCTCTTTCGTTTCTGTCAACTTTCCTGTCAACGGTACTAATTACATCTCCCTTAAAAAACCCCTCGCAGGACAATAGGAGTGTTATATTAATGGCTTTAACTAACCTTCTCATTTCATAAATCACATATTCTAAAACTTTTTCATAAGGTAAATTACTCAAAAAAGCCTGTGTTATATTAAAAAGAGCACCTATTTCATAAATCTTTCTTTTTAAGGTAGTTACGTCCTGAACAATTAAAAAGATCCCCGTGCATCTATTATCATTTATAATGTTGTATAAAGATACATGAAAAGTTTTATTACCATGGCTTAAAATTACATTTTCTCTTAAATTATATGGTACTGAAAATACCTTCTTATATGCTTCTTTAAGTTCTGGTATTTTATTAAAATCTAATAATTCACTAATTGTATGACCAATTATCTGATGTTCATCTTTGCCAAACATCTGCAAAAAAGAACGATTGGCAAATATAATATAACCCGATTCGTCCAATTCCGCTACACCTTCAACAAGATTCTCAAAAATTGCAGAATGATGCACTTCCACTTTTAGAAGCTCTTTTACAATTTGCCTTGGATAAATATCCTCTAAACCAAATATCTTGTTAGATTTATTTAACGCCAGCACATCTAAATTAGGCATTACTTCTGCAAAGATATCCTTCATTTTATTTAAAGGACCTTTCGCTATAATAATATCAGCGAAAAGTTCATCACCTTCCCATGAAATACTTTCAAGAGCAGCTGCTGTGATTAGTATTACTGGAGTATTTTTATAATCGGGAATCAGTTTCACATACTTAGCAAGTCTAAAACCATCGATTTTCGGCATAACATAATCAAAAATAAAAAGATCATATTTCCCATTCCTTACCTTCTCAAGAGCATCTAACCCATCATGAGCTTTTTGCACTTCGTATCCATAATTTGCAATTAGATCACTAAAAAATTCAAGGTAAAACTGATTGTTGTCGGCAATTAAACACTTTTTCACTATTATGCACCTTTATTAATATTTATGATTACCTTTTCAATATCTTCATAATGCACACATCTATTCCTTCCCAATCTTTTTGCTTCATAAAGAGCAGCATCAGCTAATTTTACCATATCTTCTGGATGATTTATATATTTGGATGGGAAAGTAACAACTCCCAGACTGATTGTAACATCACCTCTTTTTTCAATATGCTGAAAATGGTGAGATTCTACAGCCTTTCTTATTCTTTCAGCCTCTTGCATTGCACCTATGGAGTTTGTATGAGGAAGTAACAAAACAAATTCTTCTCCTCCATATCTTGCAAAAATATCATGCTTTCTAATATTAGCCATAACAATCTTAGCCATTTCTACAAGAACACTATCGCCAACAACATGACCATATCTATCATTGATTCTTTTAAAATAATCAAAATCAAACATTATTAATGAAAGATGTGAATTATATCTTTTAGCTCTTTCAAACTCTTCGTTGATTTTCTCATAAAAAAATCTGTGATTATATATACCTGTGAGTCCGTCTGTAGTAGCTAAATTTTCAAGTAACTTATTCGTCCTCTTTAATTCATCCTGTAATTCTTTCAATCTTATTAAAGACTTTATCTTAGCAAGTAAAACCTCTGTTTCGAAAGGTTTAGTTATATAATCATTAGCTCCAGCATTTATCCCGGTGACCAAGTCCTCCTTCTCTCCCTTTGCTGTCAATAAAACTACAGGGATTTCAGGATTTTTTATCCTTATGGCATAACATACATCTATCCCTGTCATACCTGGCATCATTACATCAAGAAGGATTAAATCATAGTCTCCATTTTTAATTTTCTCAAGTCCTTTATAACCATCCTCAGCTGTATCAACAGTGTATTTATTTAATTCTAGAAGAATTCTTATCATTTTCCTGAAATCTTCATCGTCATCAATTACTAAAATCTTTGCCATCTTTTCAACCTGCTCTTTAAATATGTCAGTACTTTTTCATTGCTAAAATCCACGCCTGTCCAGATTCTGAAACTCTCTGTTCCCTGAGCAACTAACATCGGTATTCCATCGCTATAAAAGAAGGAATATCTTTTTGATACCTTGTTTAAAAAACTTTCTCCTAAATTGTACGTCATATCAAAAAATTTAAGTTTTTTCTTTATGTTTTTGAAGTCTAGATTAATTTCTTCTCCCTTTAAACCAATGGGTGTTGAATTAATTACTAAATCTGGTTGGACGGTTTTAAATAAATGTCCTATTTTATTCCATTCAAAAAGCTCCAGTTCCATATTCAAAGTTTCTTTAGCCCACTCATTCAATTTTTTAAATCGGTCAACTGTTCTATTGACCACCAAAATTTTTTTTGCCCCCATTCCGTGAATAGACCATATTGCTGCTTTTGATGCACCACCTGCTCCAAATAATACTACTAAGGACTCTTTCAAATCATTAATTTTTAGTTTCATTTTTAGGGTATATATAATACCATAAACGTCGGTATTATAACCATAAAATTTACCATTTTCTACTGAAATTGTGTTGACAGCACCAATTTTTTTTGCTTCTTCAGATAAATTGTCCATATAATCAATAATAATTTCTTTAAAAGGAATTGTTACATTCAAACCCTTTAAATTTTCAATTTTCTTTAAACCTTTCATAAATTCTGAAAGACCTTCTAAATTTATTTTAAAAGGTAGATAAACATAATCCAATTTTGATATTTTTATAAGATAATTTTGAAAGACAGGTGATAAGCTATGTTCTATAGGATTGCCTATCACTCCAAGAATACTGGTACTACCCTTAATATTAATCATTTTATATCTTCACCTAACACTGCTTGAGCTTGAAATTTCAAAGCTGGCAATAAAAATACTGCTTTTTTAATCAGATTTTTTCCTTCTTCTTTATTATAGGAAATTAAATTTAAACCATTATCAAAAAGACTATAACCATAGATTGATACAGCTTTTTCTGTATCAAGATCCTTCAATTCATCAAAATCCTTCAAACCTCTCATTACATAGGTGTCAAAAAGCTTATATTTTGATATCCTCGGTGTTTCCGAATAAGAATATACAATACCATCGGGGATAAAAAACATACCGGGTAGATTGACAGAATATTTAGTTGAATAGTCCAGATGTACTGGCATTTTAAAAATCAATTGCCTTACCAAAAACCTCACCATCCATTCAGGACCTTCATTTGTTTCCCACATTAGTCTTAAATTCTTTTTTTCTATAAGATTAAACTTATCTTTTTCATTCCAGTACCAATATGCATCAAGATGTGGAGTATGGAGTAAAACCACATCATCTCTATATTTTTCTACCTTCTGTAAATACCACAGCGGAAAAGCACCACTGTCACCCCAAGTAAAAAGGGCTGATTTCCTTTCACAAGACTTTAATACATTTTTTCCATAATCCCTTGCTATATGATAGGTACTCCAGTCATTTTTGGAATAATTATAATACAGAAGATAAAAAGATAAAAAAAAGCAAATCATGAGAAAAAAGAAATGAACGTTTCTAACAAATTTTCCTATCACATTAGAAACTGATCTCACACCTAAGGATGCAAATATAGAAAATACAACATATCCTGGTGTATGAAAACTTTCGAGAAGAAATATGTTTTCTGGAATAGGATTTCCATAAAGAACAACACCAACATTAAGAACTAAAAGAACAATCGCCGTAATGACAGTAAAATAAAAATAATTTCTAAAACACATTAGAAATCCTAAAATCCCAAAAAAAACAAATACTATGCTAAATTCTCTAATCAGGTTAAAACTCGCCATTTGTTGTAGAAAAAGTGAAATACTCCTTTCTGGTCCCTCTACCTCATACCCTTTTCTTAAAAGCATCCATAAAAACTGGGATAAATTTTTCGGGTCCCCCCATACAAGTGCATTTGTTTGCCACGCTCTCATAGGTAAATATAAAAAGGCTGAAAAACCGAATATTAAAAAAAATATTCCCAGGAAAAAATTTTTCGAATCTAAAAGAAGTGTTTTATCCCTGTATAACACAGAAAATAATATTACTGGTATCAATACAAGTGCGGTTAAATGGGCAGTTATAGCAATACCTGTAAATAAACAAGCAGTATAAATAAACCTTAAATCGCCACTTTTTATAAACTTAATATTAAGAAAAATACATAATATTATCAAAAATGTGGATAAAGAATATACTTCTGCTACAACAGATTGAGACCAATGAGTATAGGAAAAGCCTATAATGAGTGAAGAGAGTAATGCTGTAATTGCATCTATAGTGTTCCTCTTACCTGTTAACTCTACAACTATTAAATAGGTTAAAAAGCTTGTTAAAGAACCACAAATAGCAGAAAAAAAAGATACCCTAAAAGCAACACTTCCCACAGGGATATAATTAAACAGATGTGACAGCATTACATAAACTGGATATCCAGGTGGATGGGCTATTCCTAAAGTAAATGAAGAGGTTATAAGCTCTCCACTATCAAAAAAGGTAACCTCCGAAGAAGCGGTTAAGAGATAAATTAAAAAACTTATTCCAAAAGCAACGTACCCTAAAAACTTATTCATTTTAAAATCACTCTGGCTTTTTCAACATCTTTTTTTATCTGTTCTTTTAACATTTCTACATCTTTAAACTTTTCAACCCCTCTTATTCTTTCGACAAACTCAATAACCATTTCCTTCCCATAAATATCACCGGAGAAATCTAACAGGTGAACTTCAAAAGATACCTGTTCAATATTAAAAGTTATAGCAGGTCCAATATTTAGAACTGCTTTATATTTTTGTTCATCAAGGTAAGCATACGCTGCATAAACACCATGTCTTGGTATTAAATAATCAATAATCAAAAGATTTGCTGTAGGAAAACCTAGCAATCTTCCAATCTTCTTACCTTTTGTTACCATACCTTTCAAAATATATGGTCTTCCTAAAAAATTCTCCGCTTCCTTTATTTTGCCTTCTTTCAAAAAACTTCTTATCTTTGTACTGCTTATTATTATGTCATTTTCTATAACGGGCTCTATAACCTTAACTTCAAACCCCAGATCTTTTCCCATTCTCTTAAAAAATTCCCTATCCCCTTCTTTATTTCTTCCAAAAGAAAAATCATATCCTACAATGACAACCTTTGCAGCTAATTTTCCCCAAATAATCTTTTTTACAAAATCTTCAGCAGAAATGTTTGAGAAATTATCATCAAATTTCACTAATATAGTTATATCTATACCAAATTCTTCGAGTATGCTCAATTTATCGTTTATTGGTGTTATCTGTTCAATTTTAATATAAGGATTAATCACTGTTAAAGGATGGGGATAAAAAGTAATAACACATGCTGTCCCATTAATTTTATTTTTTTCATTAATCACATTTGCTATTAAAGCCTGATGTCCCCTATGAACACCATCAAAATTACCTATCGCTATAACAGGATTATTTATTTTTTCAATATTTTCTAAACCTTCAAAGATTTTTACCATAGTAGGCAATTTTAACAATATTTTTCGAAAAATAAAACTAAAAACACTAAATTTGTGGTTACAATATTAAAATGTCACACATAATTACTAAATTA
>ENA-ORXB01001373-ORXB01001373.1-sediment-metagenome-genome-assembly--contig:-NODE-1373-length-29595-cov-5.414696_pt1 | contig 29595 bp, 35 predicted proteins | sample MGYA00237863_ERZ511475 | MGnify/ENA primary metagenome ERZ511475 (study PRJEB26305, sample SAMN06343858) | sediment metagenome | isolation source: hot spring sediment | place: Canada: British Columbia... | reverse complement strand
AAAAGATGCTTTGTATCCAATTGAAACTCACAAAAGGGAGATAAAGCTTCATAATCATAAAGATGTCTATTTTTTCCACTGGCACTTCTTTTTTTCTTAACTTTAACATTATTTCTTCTCAAGATAGCTTTAACAGTATTTTCTGATATAGAAATGCCGTATTGATTAAATAAATGTCTTGCAAGACGTCTGTACCTAAAACCAGTGTTTTTGCTCTCCTGAATAATGAAATTTTCTAAAGAAGTAATAGTTTTTTTAGGAGAAGTCTTAGGCCTTCTTGATTTATCTTCTAAATCACCATCCCTTGCCCTTCTTACAGTATTTCTCGTCGTTTTAAGTAAAGCAGCAGTCTTGGAAACATTGCCACCATTACTTAATAAAACCTTTCTTACCATCTCTCTTGCAAATTTAGGTGATTGTTTTCTTAACTCATCATAGGTTATAATACTCATAAGCTATGTCTCCATCCTGGTAGAAATTTTGGGATTCTATCCCAAGTTAGGTGTAGTGACTTAATTATACCAAGAATGTGAGACATAGCGGTCAATCTTTTTACCTCACCTAACTTTTTACACTCACTCATATCTCCTCCAAAAAACACTTCTTTGTCCCGTTTACTATTCTTTCGCTGGTTAATATGTCCGTACCTATTTGAGGACTTCATTAATTTTATCTTGACATAAAAGGCAGTGTTTGTTTAAAGTATTTTCTATATGAAAATTAAGTTTATTTGTTTTTTTGCACTATTGTGTTTTTTTGTGAGTTTTACTAATGCTCATGCAAGAGATTTTGGCAGAAGGGGTACAAATGGAGAGGTTGTATTCACCGATGCAATTTATGGTGCAGCAATAGGTGCATTGGTTGGAGTTGCTCTGGTTGCTATTGATGATAGTGATTCTGGCTCGAAAATTGGTGCTGGTGTCCTTGTTGGTACACTTTTAGGTGTTGCATATGGACTTCATGAAACAAAGAGTTTTGCTGAATATAGGGATGGTACGTTAGCTTTTAATATCCCTAATGTAACAATAAAAAAAGATAGGGATAAAGTAGTTTATAATTTACCAATATTTAGAGCGGAATTTAAATAATTAATAAGCCGAAGTGGTGGAATTGGCAGACACGCTATCTTGAGGGGGTAGTGGTGATGAACCGTGCGGGTTCGAGTCCCGCCTTCGGCATTTCTTGTTTATGAATATCAAGACTTATCTAAATTTTCCTTTTTCTGCCATTGTGGGTCAGGAAAGAATGAAACTGGCTATTATTTTAAATGTAATTGATCCCACAATCGGTGGAGTTTTAATTAAAGGCGAAAAGGGGACAGCAAAATCTACTGCTGTTAGAGCTTTAGCTTCACTTTTACCATCCATGGAGGTCGTTAGTGGTTGTCCTTTTAATTGTAATCCTAAAAACATACTGGAGATGTGCGATAATTGCAGGGAAAAATTTGAAATTTCAGGAAAATTAAACTCGGAAAAAATAAACGTCAGAATTGTTAATGTTCCGTTGGGAATAACGGAAGATAGATTATTAGGCACAATAAATATAGAAAAGATACTTAAGGAAGGTAAAAAAATTTTTGAACCTGGGCTTCTTGCGCAAGCCAATAGAAGTATTTTATATATTGATGAAGTGAACCTGCTTGAAGACCATATTGTTGATGAACTGCTCGATGTTGCTGCTATGGGTGTAAATGTTGTTGAAAGAGAAGGAATATCTTTCTCACATCCAAGTAAATTTATTTTAATTGGTACTATGAATCCTGAGGAAGGGGAATTAAGACCTCAATTGCTTGATAGATTTGGATTATGTGTGGATGTTGAAACAGTGAAAGATTTGCAAGTAAGAAAGGAAATTATAAAAAGGAGAATTTATTATGAAAAAGATCCCAAAGGTTTTATTAGGAGATGGAGGCGATTAGACATAAAGATAGGTAAAAAGATACTAAAAGCAAGACGTTTGTTAAAAAAGATAAGTGAAAAAGAATGGCATTTTGAACTTATAAGTAAAATGTGTGTTATTGCAGATGTTGCAGGACATAGGGCTGACACAATCATACTGAAGGCCAGTAAAGCCTTTGCTGCATGGAATGAAAGAGATTATATTTTACCCAATGATTTTTTTGAAGTATCTAATTTTGTATTTTCCCACAGATTAAAGAAAAACCCTTTTGATGAAGAGAAATCTCTCATGGAACTTCAGGAAAATTTGGTAAAAATAGTTAAAGAATTTGAAGATAGGGAACATGACAACCAAATATATTTAGTCCAGGAAAAAAAAAAGCTATTAGAAACTCATCAGAATTAGAGGAAATCAAGGGTGGTAAAGATTCTAAAATAAGATATTTGCCTGCCAAACTATTAATCAAGAGGAGAAAAGAGGAAAATAGTAAGGGCAGACATAGGGGTAGTAAGAAATTTGAAAATCCAGCCAATAGCATTGATATTTTTGCTACAGTTAAGAATAATTTGCTTTCCTCAGGTAGAGGGAAAGATCTAAATAGTATCGATAAAGATAGTCTTTTAGCTAAAAGATTTATTGGGAAAAAAGGGACATCCATATTGTTTGTTGTTGATGCATCTGGTTCCATGGGTGTTGAAGAATTAATGAGTCAGACAAAAGGAATTGTTTTTAATCTTTTAAAAGATGCCTATCTTAACAGAGAAAGGGTAGGCATGATAGCATTTAGGGGGATTAGTGCAGAGATTGTTTTGCCTTTTACTAAAAGTATTGCCATGGCTAAGAAAAAACTATCAGATATAAAAACTGGTGGTAAAACACCACTTTCTATTTCAATTAAAAAATCTCTTGATGTGATTGAAAAAGAAAATGCAAAATTTAAGGAAAATCAAAAAGTAATTATATTTTTTACTGATGGTAGGGCAAATATTTCTATGTCTGGGAATGATCCATTTGAAGAGGCTGTCTCATTTGCAAGAAAGTTCAGAAAAATGGATGTAAGAACTTTAGTTGTAGATACAGATCCCACATGGATATCTTATCCTTACGCAAAAGATTTGGCTAAAGAAATGGGGGCTGAATATTATAAACTTTCTGATATATTAAATGGCGATATTAGATGCTTAATTTATAAATAGGGTGTCAGAATTGCTGACACCCCACTGAAATTATTTTAAAGCCTCGTACACTTTGCCTACAATTTTAGCCGATGGTTTTAACGTTTTTTGTCCCGTTGTCCATCTTGCTGGACATGCCTCATCGGGATGAGTAGAGAGATAGATATTTGCTTTCATTTTCCTAAGAAGCTCTTCAGCGTTCCTGCCTACGTTGTAAAAATTAATTTCCGATGCCACTAATTTACCTTCAGGATTTATTATGAATGTTCCTCTTAATGCAAGTCCAGTGTTTTCATCATAAACCCCAAATAGTCTTGAAACTTTACCTGTTGGATCAGCACCCATAGGATATTTAACATCTTTTAAAAGAAGCTCTTCCCTATGCCAGGCTAAATGGCTGAATTTAGTATCTGTACTGACAGATACAACTTCACATCCCATAGATTTTAAGTCATCATAAACCTTGGCTAAATCGTCAAGTTCAGTGGGACAGACAAAAGTGAAGTCAGCGGGATAGAAAAATAAAATCAGCCACTGTCTTTTAGCTTTTATATCATCGAGCGATATTTTTGAAAAATCTTTTTTTTCTGGATCATAGGTTTCTAATTCAAAATTTGGGACCTGTTGTCCTACACTTACACAAGCTTGACCTATACCACACATTTTATCTCCTCCTTATTTTCCTGACCAGAGTAAATGAATATTGCAATATTCTCTGACCTTAGCTATGTTTTCTTCAATTTGAAATGTTGCCTCAGGCGCCATGCCTGGTGCTAAGAATTGCCTGTAGGACTTCCCATTATCAGTTATCACCTGTACCCATTCAATATAATGTTTTTCTTCCATGGGGTGAGGGACTGAGCCAACCTTAACTTTCACAGAAGTACCATTTTTTTCATAAACAGGAATATGTTTTTCTTGGGATGCATCAACTGTGTTTTCTGTCATTAATTTCATTGGTTGACCACAACATACAAGAGAACCTGCACCACCGTGTAAGACTTCAACAATATTACCACAAATTTCACATTTGTAAATCTCAAATCTTTCAGCCATTTTTAACCTCCTTTTAATCAATTTTTATAAAAAATTTCTTTAAAGCATTACAGATTGGGCATTTATCGGGAACTTCATTTTCAAAGGTATTGCCACATACGGGGCAGATATAATATTCAACATTTTCTTTTTTATCAATATTTTCTAAAGCTTTTTTAAATAATTGGGCATGAACCTTTTCAACTTCATTTGCATAATTAAAACTTCTTAGTGCTCCTTCTCGATTTTCTGCTTTGGCATCTTCAATCATTTTGGGATACATGTTTTGAAATTCAAAGGTCTCACCATTAATCGCTTCCAGTAAGTTTTCTTTTGTTGACCTAATACCACCCAGTTCTCTAAGATGGTTATGGGCGTGAATGGTTTCAGCTTCTGCTGCGGCTTTAAAAAGCCTTGCGATTGATAAATAACCTTCTTCCTCAGCTTTCTTAGCAAAGGCTAAATATCTTCTGTTTGCCTGTGATTCACCTGCAAAAGCTTCTTTTAAGTTTTTGTCTGTGTTGCTCATATTTTGTAACCTCCTTTCATATTTTATTTTTGCAATCCTTGCAAATTCCCGTATAGTAAAGAGATATTTCTTCAACTATATGTTCATCAATTTTTTCAATTTTAATTTCACCTTCTGTTGATGAATCATAAACGTCATAAACTTTTTTACACTTTTTACAAAAAAAATGATTGTGAGGTCTTAAATCCATATCAAATCTTTTTCGCTCAGGATCTATTGATAATTCTTTAACATCACCGGTGTTTTTTAAAGTAACAAGTGTATTATAAACAGTTGCAAATGAAACGGTTGGAAATTTTTCTTTGATATAGGAATATATTTCTTCTGCAGAAGGGTGTAATTTTGTAGAACTCAAAAATTTTATTATTTCAACCCTTTGGGGTGTTGCTTTAAGCCCTTTTTTATTTAACTGCTCTTTCATAATTTAGATTAATTCTAAAATAAAAATTATTATTTGTCAATAATTTTTATAATCTTCTGTTTTGAGCATCTCAATTTCTTTTTCTAACTTTGTTATTCTTTTTTCTAGGTCTGTAATATTGAGATAATCTTTCAATTTACCAAGAATTTTATCTTCTGTTGATTTTCCAGCTTCTGCAAGTTTTGTTTTCATATCATTGATGAGTTTTTCTGCATCACTACTTGTTATTTCGCCCTGTTTCACTAATTCATTAATAATTTCTTTTGCTTTTTCTTCAGATAAGGCAAATACTCCAATACCTGCATAAAGTACTTTCTTGATGATTTCAATCATAATCAGACCTCCTCATTTTTTCTCGTAATTAAATTAGACATCAGAAATTGTATTTTGTCAAAATTAGTGATGAGATTTTTTATTGAGATATAATTCTTTATCTGCGATTTCTATGAGTAATTTTGGATTATCTGCCGATGAGGGGAAGCATGAAATGCCATAAGATAATGAAACATTAATATCTATACCCAAATCTAAGCTTTTTAATTTCCCATTAATATCTTCCATTATTTTGATAACATTTTCTTTTTGGGTGTTGAAGAAAATTATCGCAAATTCATCACCGCCAAATCTACCTGCTATATCACTTCCTCTAATTCTTTTTCTTATTACTTCTGAAACATTTTTAAGCGTTTCATCACCTTTCAAGTGACCATATTTATCATTAATTTTTTTAAAATGATTCATATCTGCAATTACTAATGTGAATGTTCCACCATATCTTTTAGCTTTTTTTGTTTCATTTTCAAGGATAGTGTTAATAAATCGTCTATTGTATAAACCCGTGAGATCATCAAGGAAAGAGAGCTCTTTTAAAATGCTAAATTGCCTTGACCTTTCAAGAGTTTTAGAAGTTTCTAAAGCAAGCTCTAAATAAAAAGGTAAATTATTTTCATTAAAAATATCTTTATTTTTACTGTGGGCAGTTAAAAGTCCGATAGGTTTTTTCAATTTATTAAAGAGAGGTAAAGCTAAAATACTTTTTATCTGCCTGTCTACTTTTACATAGGGACCGTAAAATTTTTTTCTTATTTCTTCATGATCATTTATAATTAAGACCTTTCCAGAAAAAATTACCTCCCAGATGTTTAAATTATTATTCTTATCGATACAGATACTGGTTTTTTGATGTTTATTTGATACCATAGATATTAATTTAAGAAGGTCATTTTCGTAAAGGAAAAGAAAAAGCTGATCAATTCCTAAAAGCTTGTTTGCCTTAATTAGTGCATCCATCATGAAATCTTCTAAGTCTGTAGTTTTATTGAAATGCTTCAATATTTCATAGTTGGTGTGAAGTTGCAATAATATTTTTGTAAGCTTTTTTATTTTCTCCTCCGATGGGAGGGCTTCTTTTATCGTCTCTTCTACTTGTATTGTCTGAAATTGTGGAGATAACATTAAAAACATTTTATATTTATATTGTTTATCTATCAAGTATTTTTGTGTCATATTGTTATTTTTAATAAAAGTGGACTATGAAATTAGGCTAATAAATAAGCAAGAATTAATTTAAATGAAATCAAATTTTAACTTATTAACCAAAAAAAATTTTTTTTATGTTAAATACATGTAAAAATAGATTGATGAAGTTTAGAAAATTTTTAGTTTTTTCAAATAAATATTCAGTTTGACTTTTTTTTATGCATTTTTTTGTCAAGATGATTTTTTGATTTTTTTAACAAAAAATTTTTTTGTTTTTAATATTAAATTCATGGAAAACTAACAGATTCTTTTTGTCTTAATAAGATTACAAAAAGTTGTTTATATTTGTAAAAAATGATACCATTTATAAATCGAGCTAAGAGGTTTTGTTAGATGGATAAATTTATCATAAAGGGTGGTTATAGGTTAACAGGAGAAGTCACTATAAGTGGGGCTAAAAATTCAGCACTTCCACTAATGGCGGCATGTTTATTAACGGAAGAAGAATGTATTCTCGAAAGTATTCCAAATCTAAGGGATATTCAAACAATGGAAAAACTTTTGAAATCTCTGGGATGTGAAGTTGAGAGAGATAATAGGGGATTAATGCATATAGTTGCAAAAAAAATTGTTAATTATGAAGCACCTTACGAGTTGGTGAAGACAATGAGGGCTTCTGTCCTTGTTTTAGGTCCCCTGGTAGCGAGACTTAAAAAAGCAAGGATTTCCATGCCTGGAGGGTGTGCAATAGGTGATAGACCTATTAACTTGCATCTTGCGGCATTGCAGAAAATGGGAGCTTCAATTACTCAATCTCATGGATATGTGGAGGTAAGCGCTAAAAAACTAAAAGGCGCCAATATTTATTGTGATATTCCCACTGTTACTGGGACAGAAAACATGATAATGGCTGCTGTGTGTGCTGAAGGTGAAACTATAATAGAAAATGCAGCAAAAGAACCCGAAGTTGTTGATTTAGTAAATTTTTTAAGAAAAATGGGGGCAAAAATTGAGGGAGAAGGGACATCTGTAATTAAAGTTGAAGGTGTCAAAGGACTAAGAGGGGCTAAACATAAAGTTATACCTGACAGGATTGAGGCAGGTACATTTATAATTGCTGCAGCTGCCACTTGTGGGAACGTATTAGTTAAAAATTGTATACCAGAACATATAGAGGCTCTGGAGTTTAAATTAAAAGAAGCAGGTGTCCAGATTGAAAAAAATATTAATTCCATAAGGGTTATAGGTAATAGAGATATTAGAAGTGTGGATATAACAACAATGCCATATCCAGGATTTCCAACTGATTTGCAAGCTCAATTTATGGCTCTTATGACAACTGCAAAAGGCTTGTCTGTTATAAGAGAGACTATTTTTGAGAATAGGTTTATTCATGTAAGCGAGCTAAAAAGAATGGGAGCAGATATAACAATTAAAGATAGAAATGCAATTGTTAAAGGTGTTGAATATTTAACAGGTGCACCAGTAACGGTATCTGATTTAAGGGCTGGTGCAGCACTTGTGATTGCTGGACTAATGGCAGAGGGAGAGACCGAAGTACAAAGAATTTATCATCTGGATAGAGGATATGAGAGTATGGAAAAGAAATTATCACAGCTGGGTGCTAAAATTAAGCGTATAAAAGAAAGGTAATTATGATAAGTATTGCATTACCTAAAGGAAGAATTTTAAAAGAGGTATTACCACTTTTTAAAAAAGCTGGATATGATTTCTCAGAAATTTTACATGATGAAAGAAAGCTTAAGTTTGAACTTATCCAGAAAGGATTTATAGTGATGCTTTTAAAACCCTTTGATGTGCCAGTATACGTGGAAAGAGGTAGTGCAGATATTGGTGTTGTGGGCATGGATGTCCTGTTAGAACGAAATAGTGATGTTTTAAATTTGTTAGATTTAAAACTTGGTATATGCAGGGTTTCTGTAGCTAAACCAAAAGTAAAGCATTTTAATTGGGAAAATGGTTTAAGAGTAGGTACTAAATTTCCCAACATATCAAAAAAGTATTTTGAATGTAAAGGGATTAACGTAGATACAATAAAATTAGAAGGTTCTGTGGAACTTGCACCAATTACGGGGATTAGTGATGTTATAGTAGATATTGTTTCCAGTGGAGAAACCCTTAGAAAAAATGGGCTGGAAGAAATAGAAAAAATATGTGATATTTCAAGTTATTTAATTATGAATAGAACATTTTTTAAGACAAGATTCACAGAGGCATGTATTTTAGTTCAAAAAATAAAAGGAGCAGTTGGGTGATTTATGGGCTTACTAAAATTTAGAAAAACTGACATAAAAAGATATGTGGAAAAGTGGTCTTTTAGAATCGGTTATAGGTCAATTTATGAGGAGGCAGTACTGGAAATTATTGATAAAGTTTTAAGAGAAGGGGATAAAGCTATTGCTTTTTACACTAAAAAGTTTGATGGTGTTAATCTGGAACCCAAAAGGTTTAAACTAACTGATGAAGAATGGGAGCGTGGTATTAAATCACTGGAACCTCAAATGAAAGAAGTAATTGATATTACTGCTAACAGGCTTGAAAATTATTACAAAAAGACAGTTTATAATTCATGGTTTAGCTACGACGAGTTTGGAAATTTATTAGGTGTTAAGATTTCACCATTAAAAAGAATTCTGGTTTATGCACCCGGTGGGAAGGCAATTTATCCTTCATCTGTTCTTATGGGGGCGATACCAGCAAAAATCGCCGGGGTAAAAGAGATTATGCTTACTTCGCCTTCAAAAAATGGAAATATATCACCAGCAGTTTTATATGCTGCAAGAAAAGCAGGTGTTACTGCTGTCTATAGACTTGGTGGAGTCCAGGCTATAGCTGGTTTTGCCTTTGGTACGAGAAATCTCCCTAAGGTTGATAAAATTGTTGGTCCCGGGAATGTTTATGTTGCCACGGCAAAGAAAATTCTTTTTGGTAAAGTTGATATTGATATGATAGCGGGACCAAGTGAGGTTTTTATTATTTTTGATGAAAGTGCAGATTTAAATCATGTGGCTTTCGATATGCTATCACAATTAGAGCATGATGAGCAGGCTCTTGCAATTGCAGTAACTTTTTCAGGTCCAGAAGCTAAGGAACTTGAAGAAATTTTATTAAGGGAAGCAAAAAAGTCAGAAAGATGGAAAATTATTGAAAAGTCTTTAAGAAACTCAGCAATAATGATAGTAGATACTCCTTTAGATGCTGTATCAATAGCCAATCAAATTGCACCAGAACATTTAGAAATTTGTATTAAAGAGCCATTTTGGTTGTTGCCATATATTGAAAATGCTGGTGCTGTTTTCCTTGGGAACAATACGCCAGAAGCGGTTGGAGATTATATGGCTGGCCCAAATCATATACTACCAACAGGTGGAACGGCAAGGTTTTTTTCTCCTCTGGGGGTTGAAGATTTTATTAAAAGAACAAGCGTAATTTCTTTCACACGGGAAGGATTAAAATCTCTGGGTGATAAGATTTCTTATTTTGCCAGATATGAGGGGCTTTTTGCTCATGCAAAGTCTGTGGAAACGAGACTGATGAAGGTTGAAAATGAAGATCAAGAAGATTTTGAATAATTTTAGACCCTATTTTGTGGAAGAAAAAGATGTTGTAGTAAGGCTTGATGCTAATGAAAGTCCCTATAATTTGCCCGATGATTTAAAAAAAGAATTAATGGAGGAGTTGTCTAAAATTGAGATAAACCGTTATCCCGATGCATATATTAGGGACCTAAGGAAAGTAATATCTGAGAAAGAAGGGATACCCGAGGATTGTATAATTTTTGGTAATGGTTCCGATGAGTTTATTTATATGTTATATATCGCCTTGGAAAAGGGGGCAAAAGTTGCTTTTCCTGAGCCGGGTTTTTCCATGTATAGAATAGTAGGGAATATATTCGAGATGAATTTAGTCCCCTATCATTTAAATAAAGTGGATTACACTGTAGATAAAAAAAACCTTGAAAAGGTTTTAAAAGAAGGTGTTGATTTAATATTTCTTGGAAATCCCAATAACCCAACGGGTAATATTTTTCCAGAAGAATATCTGGAAATGGTTTTGTCTAACAAAAACACTATAGTTGTTTCTGATGAAGCTTATTTTAATTATTCTAAAAGAACTTTTTTGAAGTTTTTAGAGCATAATGATAATTTACTTATTATGAGAAGTTTCTCGAAGGTTGGTTTTGCCAGTATAAGATTGGGGTATATGATGGGTAACAGCAATTTAATCAATAAAGTAAACATGATTCGTTCACCGTACAACATAAATAGTTTTACTCAAAAAATAGCTCTTTTTTATTTTAAATATGAGGCGTTTTTTAAAAGCAAAATTGAAAAAGTTATAAGTGAAAGGGAAAGGTTATACAAATTTTTTCAAGAAAATAATATTTTTGTTATACCATCTCAATCAAATTTTCTTACTTTTAAAATTGAAAAATCCGGGTTTTATGAATTCCTTTTAGACAGGGGTGTGCGGATTAAAGATTTAGCCCCTTCTTTTAATATGACAAACTACTACAGAGTAACAGTTGGAACTGAAAGGGAAAACGATTTATTTATAAATAGTGTAAAGGATTTTTTATCTAAATAGTTTATGATGCTACCTTTTAATAAATTAAGCAAAAATTATAGGGGAATAAATTTAAAGTGTGGTATAATACTTTTTTTAAGCAGGAGATTTTATGGATTATGTAGAGATAAAAAGGGTAACAAAAGAAACAGAAGTCTTGGCTAAACTCAATATATACGGTACTGGAAAATTCATTATTTCTTCTGGAATCCCTTTTTTTGATCACATGCTTACACTTTTTGTAAGGCATGGGTTTTTTGATTTAGAATTAAAAGCAGTGGGAGATGTGGAGGTAGATTTTCATCATACCGTCGAGGATGTGGGTATAGTTTTAGGAAATGCCTTCAAAAATGCCCTGGGCGATTTGAAATCTATAAAAAGATTTGGTTTTTTCAAGGTTCCCATGGACGAAGCTTTAGCAGAAGTAGTTTGTGATATTTCAGGTAGGCCAAATCTTATATATAATGTTTCTCTTCCACAGGGAAAAGTTGGGGAGTTTGATACTGAGCTAATTGAATCATTTTTTAAAGGTTTTGTAGACCATGCTGGTATAACTTTGCATGTAAGACTTTTATATGGCAGGAATTTACATCATTGTATAGAGGCTATTTTTAAAGCTTTTGCAAAGGCTCTTTCTTTAGCAATAGAAAAAGAGCCTAGGTATGATGTTCCGTCTACAAAGGGAGTAATATGATTGCCATTATAGATTATGGGATGGGTAATCTTTACAGTGTTCATAATGCCTTGAGAATAATGGGATTTGATTCTATTATAACATCTGATAAAAATGATATATATAAAGCAAAAGGAGTTATATTGCCTGGAGTTGGAGCTTTTCCTGATTGTATGGATAATCTTAGAAAACTTGGATTGCTAGAAATTATAAGAGAAATCGTTTTTGAAAAGCCCTTTCTGGGTATTTGTTTGGGCCTCCAGTTGCTTTTTCAAGAAAGTGATGAGTTTGGTCCAGTAGAGGGGTTAAAGATTTTCAATGGTAAGGTAAAGAGGTTTTCAGATAACATGAAGGTTAATGATATGAGGTTGAAAATACCTCATATGGGTTGGAATAGTATTACGATTAAAGCTGAAACACCATTTTTAAAAGGTGTTCCAGATAATACTTACTTTTACTTTGTCCATTCATATTATGTAGAGTGTGAAGATAGTCTGGTTTCAACCACGACCGATTATGGAATAAATTTTGTATCTTCCATATACTGGAAAGATACATTTTTTGCCTGTCAATTTCATCCCGAAAAGAGCCAGAAATATGGTTTAAAGATACTTGAAAATTTTGCAAAAATAGCTATTGGAAGGAATCTTTCATGAAGAAATTAATTTACTTTTTTTTATTTTTGACTCTTTTTTCCTGTAAAAGCATGCAAAGCTATACAATTGAGGAAAAGCAAATTTGTCCTGTTGTCCCTGTTATAAAAAGGATAGTAGTTCTTCCCTTTGATATACCTTCTAACGCACCATTTGGACTTGTTAAAGAGGGGAAGATCGAAGATGGTAGCATTGAAAAGTTGTCAACATTTACTGAAGATAGATTAAAATCCTTTGGATGCTTTGATGTAGTATCATGGGAGCAGGTTATAGAGAGATTACAATACGAAGATATGGGAAAGGTGCTTTTAGATGCAAAAAAAGGTTATAAAGAAGAAATAGTAAAAATTGCTAAAATTTTTAAAGCTGATGCTGTACTTATGGGATATGTAACTAAATATTCTGAAAGGGAAGGTAAAGAATATGGTTCCATGAAACCGGCTTCTGTTTCTTTTTCCTTATTTCTTTACGCAGGAAATGATGGTTCATTATTATGGAATGGTAGCTACAGGGAGACCCAGCAGGCTCTTCTGGATAATTTATTTAATATTAACTTGTATGTTAGAAGAGGTTTTAGATGGTTATCCGCTGATGAGTTAGCTAAATGGGGACTTAAAGAAATTTTGAAAAATTTTCCAGGGAGAAAATAGGTGTTGGTAATACCTGCGATTGATCTTCTTGATGGTGTTTGCGTTAGGTTAAAACAGGGGCGTTTTGATGAAGTAACAGTTTATTCAAAATACCCTGAAGAAGTTGCTATGAGTTTTGAACAAGATGGTGCGGAGTTAATTCATATAGTAGATTTGAATGGTGCCTTAAGGGGAGAACCCGGTAATCTAAGGACAATTGAGAAAATCATTAATAGTATTAACATACCCGTTGAAGTAGGTGGTGGTATAAGAGATTTTAACAAAGCAATGAGTTATGTTAACTTAGGCGTGAGAAGGATAGTGATAGGGACAAAGGGGTGTGAGTCACCAGAGTACTTTGAAGAAATGTGTAAAAAAATTAAGGGAGACGTGATCGCTGGTATAGACGCAAAAAATGGGAAAGTGGCCATCAAAGGTTGGGTAGATGTGACAGATTGGGATGCAAAATCTCTTGCCGTTGAACTTCAAAAAAGGGGAGCAAAGGAAGTGATTTATACGGATATAAGTAAAGATGGGATGAGAACAGGCCCAAATTTAGATGCCACAGTTGAACTTGCTAAGAGCCTTTCTATTCCAGTTATAGCATCGGGAGGAATATCAACAGAGGAAGATATAATTTCAATACTTCCCTATGAACAATATGGAGTAAAAGGAGTCATTGTGGGTAGAGCAATTTATGAAGGCACTGTTAATCTAAAAAGTACGATTAAAAAGCTAAAGGAGCTATCTTACTAGTGTTAGCAAAAAGAATTATACCCTGTTTAGATGTAAAAGCAGGGAGAGTGGTTAAAGGTGTTAACTTTGTAGAGCTCAAAGATGCTGGAGATCCAGTTGAAGCTGCGAAGGCTTATGATGAAGCTGGTGCAGATGAACTTGTCTTTCTTGATATAACTGCATCCTACGAAAATAGGAATATTATTATTGATGTGGTAAAAAAAACAGCTGCCTGTGTATTTATGCCCCTGACAGTAGGTGGTGGTATAAAAACACTGGAAGACATAAGGAATTTATTAAAGGCAGGTGCTGATAAAGTCTCAATTAACACATGGGCAGTACAAAATCCAGAATTTGTTAAAGAAGCTTCAAAAAGGTTTGGAAGTCAATGCATAGTTGTAGCTATAGATGCAAAGAAAACGTTTAAAAATGATGGATTTTATTTCCAGGTATTTACTCATGGAGGAAGAACACCAACTGGCATTGATGCAATAGAATGGGCAAAAAGGATTGAAGAATTAGGAGCCGGTGAGATTCTATTAACCAGTATGGATAGGGATGGGACTAAAGAGGGGTATGATATTGAGTTAACAAGAGCAATTTCAGATTCGGTTTCAATACCGGTTATAGCATCTGGTGGGGCAGGTTCATTAGAACATTTTTATGAAGGTATTGTTTTGGGTAGGGCTGATGCAGTACTTGCCGCATCCCTTTTTCACTTCGGGATAATTACAATAGGTGAAACAAAGAAATATTTGGCTGACAGGGGAGTTATAGTAAGAATATGATTTTAGATGAGTTATATGAAGTAATATTAGAAAGAATAAAATCAGCAGATCCTGAAAAATCATATGTTGCAAAGCTCCATAGTTTAGGAGAAGAGAGAATACTAAAAAAAGTTTCTGAGGAGTGTTTTGAACTAATGCTGGCTTCTAAAGATAAAAAAAGAGATGCCATAATATATGAGACAGCAGATTTATTATTTCATGTGCTTATTTTACTTGCAGAAAGAGAAATAAAACCAGATGAGGTATTCGATGAACTTAAAAGGAGATTTGGTATCTCAGGACTGGAAGAAAAAAAACAAAGAAAAGGAGAAAAAAATGAAAGTAGCTGAAAGAACAGTAGTAACAATGGATTACGAGCTAAGATATCCCGACGGAGAGCTTATAGAATCCAGTATTGAAAGTGGTCAGAGCCTTCAATTTGTTTATGGAAGGGGAGAAATCTTGGAAGCCTTAGAAAAGGCAATCATTGACAAAGAACCAGGTGATAAGGTTACTGTCACTCTGTCACCGGAAGAAGCGTATGGACCGTGGGAAGAAGAGGGGCAGTGTGTTATACCAAGGCAGCAGTTTCCACAGGACATGGAGTTAGAAGAAGGAATGATGTTTACAATGGATTCTGAAGATGGAAGGCAGGTGCCATTTACAATTGTAAATGTTTCTGGAAATGATGTTGTTGTGGATTTTAATCATCCCCTTGCTGGTGAAACTTTAGTTTTTGATCTGTATATCAGGGACGTTCGCCTGGCAACACTTGAAGAATTAACAAATAAACCATCCTGTAGTAGTGGTAGTTGCGATAAAGGTTGCTGTTAATGGTTCTATGAGGAAAGTTCTGATTGCTAAATACATGTCAAGGTGTATGGGATGTATGTCTTGTATGTTTGCCTGTGCAAGACGGGTAAGAAAGAGTTTATCCGTTGCAAAGTCAGCAATCAGAATAAAAACTAAGGGTGGTTATTCCAGCGGAAATATGGTCGCAGATCATTGTCTGGGATGTGAAGAACCACCCTGTATTCCCTTTTGTCCCGAGGGTGCGCTTGTAAAAAGAAAAAATGGTGGGATAATTTTAAAACCAGATCTATGTAATGGATGTAAAAAATGTATAGAAGGATGCCCTGTAAGGGCTATTTTTTGGGATGAAGAAAAAAAATTACCGATTTTTTGCATTCATTGTGGGAATTGTGTTGAATTTTGTCCCCATAAGTGTTTGGAGATAGGTGAAATATAAAGAATGAAAACACCTAAAGTTTTGTATATCGATCTATCTAATAATACAGGTGAGATCAGAGAAAGAGAAGAGTTAAAATTTTTTTTGGGTGGTACTGGACTTGCAACAGAACTTTTTCTTGAAAATGTGAATTTAAATTCACACCCGACAGATCCAGAACAACCAATCGTTATATCAACAGGATATCTTACGCCCTATTACCCGGTAGCAACAAAAAGTATAGCCTTATTTTATTCACCCTTAACGAATTCTTTAGGCGAAAGTCATGCTGGTGGAAGACTTGCTTTAGCAATGAAGTTAGCTGGAATTGATGCAATTGTCATAACAGGTAAAAGTGAAACTCCCTGCTATATTTCAATAAACAACGGGAGTGTTAAAGTAAACAATGCTGAGCCATTGTGGGGGTTAAAAGCTACAGAGGCTGCAACCTACATTAGAGACAAAGAAGGTATGTCAGGTTTGAGAAGTATTTTGAGAATAGGTCCTGCTGGAGAACAGAAAGTTGCTTTCTCGATGGTAATTGTTGATACTTACAGACACTTTGGAAGACTGGGATTAGGGGCTGTAATGGGTTCTAAGAAAATAAAATCTATTGTTGTAACGGGTAATGGTATTGGTCTGGACAGGGATGTGAACTTCGAAGAATACAAAAAAATATTTGAAGAGTTACATAAAAAAGTAACCACAGGTTCAATGAGAAAGTATCATGAGTATGGCACATCTTTAAACATTCTTCCTTTAAACGAGCTGGGATCACTTCCTACAAGAAATTTAAAGTCTGGGTTGTTTGAAAGTGCAGAAAAAATTTCTGGAGAAGCTTTTGCTGAACATAATCTTACAAGAAAATTTGCCTGTGCAGGGTGTCCATTGGGCTGTATACATATAGCCATGAGAAGAAATAAGTTTGCCCATGAAGAAGAATGGGAAAGAAATGAAGTTTCCTATGATTATGAACTCATATATGCTCTGGGAAGTTTGATTGGTATAGATGATAGACAAAATATTTTAAAGATGATTGAATGTACTGAAGAGTTAGGCATGGATGCAATCTATACGGGTGTCTTTTTATCCTGGGTTACGGAAGCATATGATAAGGGTATTATAACTCAACATGATTTGGGAGTTAGTGAAGTAAAATTTGGGAATACTGAAAAATATTTAGAAATTCTTCAAAATCTTGTTTATTCTGATAAAAAATTCTATGTTTTAGCTCGAAATGGGCTTACTGATCTTGTAAAAGAGTATGGTGGTTATGATTTTGCCCTTCTTGTAAACAAGAATGCTATGGCAGGCTATCATACTGGCTATGCTAATTTGATAGGTCAATCAATTGTTGGAATCAGGAATGCTCATACTGATAATGCTGGATATGCAATTGATCAAGAAGGTAAGGATTTTGATGCCCAAACTTTAGTCGATTTGTTATTACAGGAAGAAATATTTAGGGCTTTTTTTAATTGCACGGGCATATGTCTTTTTGCAAGAAAGGTTTATGATATTAATTTAATTATTAGAATTTCCCAGCTTATAGGGTATGAAATTAATGAAGACTATATAAAACAAACTGGTACAAAGATATACCTGAAAAAGATGATTTTTAAAGAAAAAACAGGTTTTGTTATTGACAATTATAAATTTCCAGAAAGATTCTTTGAAACACCGGCAGGTAAGAAAAAGTTATCTAAGGAATTTGTAGAAAACGCCTTAAAGGAGTTTAAAAATAGGCTCTTGCAGTTAAAAATGGAGTACAATATTTTATGAGAATGTTAGTTGTAATCCCAACCTATAATGAGTTAGAAAATATAACCAGGCTTTTACCAATAATTCTCGGCTTAAGAGATGATTTAGAGATTTTAGTAGTAGATGACAATTCTCCTGATGGTACCGGTAATTATGTTGAAAAGTTAGGCCTTGAAAATAATAGAATTCATGTTTTAAAAAGGGCTGGGAAGATGGGGCTTGGGAGTGCATATATTGAAGGATTTAAATGGGCATTAAATCAAAAACCGTACTTTGATTATATATTCCAGATGGATGCTGATTTTTCTCATGAGCCAGAAAAACTCCTTGAATTTATTGAAAAACTAATGGATTATGACGTTGTAATAGGGTCAAGATATTTGAATGGTGTCTCTGTCGTTAATTGGCCTATAAAGAGGTTAATGCTAAGTTATTTTGCTAATTGGTATGCAAGAACTTTGTCGGGAATAAAGGTCAGGGATTGTACTGGTGGATTTAAAGGTTTTAGAAGAGTTGTTTTGGAGAAAATGCCTTTTGATTACATCACTTCTGATGGTTATGCCTTTCAGATTGAGATGAACTATTATGCTCAGAAATTGGGTTTTAGGATAGTAGAGATACCAATAATATTTGTTGATAGACATGCTGGTACATCGAAATTGTCAAGAAAAATAGTATATGAAGCTGTATTTAAAGTTATATACTTGTTTTTTGATAGAATATTTAATATAAAAAAAATAAAAGGTTAGTTCTATGATCAATGAGGGTTTTGCTTTTTTAACGGTCATAAGTTTTTTAGGGTGGGTGATAGCTACGATCTTTTTTATTTTTAAATCGTTTAATGAGAAAGGAGAATTTTTTGCAAGAAAGGCAATAAAATTTGGTATTATAATTGTAATATTCTATGCCCTTTGGATAATTGGCATGTTAAATGCCTGAAGTAAATTAAGAAAGGTTGTCTTTTGAAAGTTGGTGAAATTTTTTAATTTTTTTCTTCTAATTTAATTCCTGACAGTTTCTTGTAATGACATAATACTTAATCTAAATTTATTGTTTTGGATTGAAAAGAATGCTAAAATAAAACTAATTTTATGCTTAAAGCTCTTTTATGCGTTACTATTTTAAGTATTCTTCTTCCTTCATGTTCTTTAAATGGAAATGCTAGTTCTACCAATTTTTATCAGAAGGAGTATAGCCTTTTCTGGCCTGCGCCACCAAATAAACCAAGAGTTGAACTTATAAAAATAATAAATTCGCCTTTCGATAATAAAAATGTTATTGAAGAAACAAAGGTCTCTAAATTTTTGAAATGGTTTTTAGGTGAAGAAGAGATAAGTGTCAGCTCTTTTTTAAGACCCTATGGAGTTTTTGCATCTGATGGTAGAATCTTTGTCGTTGAACAGGGGCTTTTTTCAGTTGTTGTTATGGACATTAATAATGGAAGAACAAATTTTTTACAGTTAACGCCAGCAGGGGATATATTGTATTATCCTACCTCTGTAACTACCGATGAAGATGGAAATATTTATGTATGTGATCCTGAGAAAGAACGGATTGTAGTTTACAATGCGAATGGGAAACCTGTTAAAATTTATGGATTAGAGTATTCACCATGGAGACCCTGTGGGATTGCTTATAATAAGAAGAATGGTAGGTTTTATGTTGTTGATTCCATTAATCATATGATAAGGATTTTTGATAAGAGTTTTAAATTAGTAAAAACTCTTGGAAGATTGGGTGAAGAAAATGGAGAGTTTAATTATCCGACTCACATTTTTGTTGACAGAGATGGTAATTTTTATGTAACAGATAGTATGAATTTTAGAGTACAATTTTTTAGCGAAGATGGAAAATTTTTGGGCAAGGTTGGGAAGATGGGAAAAGGTGATGGATATTTAGAAAGACCCAAGGGGGTTTGTGTGGATACCTTTGGACATATATATGTGGTAGATAGTCTTCAGGGAAGTATTCAAATTTTTGATAAAAGTGATAGGTTTCTTATGGCATTTGGTGTTGATGGTAACCTTCCGGGACAGTTTAATTTAGCTTCAGGAATTTTTTGTGATGAGAAAAATTATATTTATGTGGCAGATACATTAAATAGAAGGGTTCAAATATTAAGATATATAGGGAGTCTTAATTGAAGAGGGCTTTAATAATAACTTTATTTCTATTTTTTATGCCCGTGTTTTTAATGGCGATAGACATAAATTCTCCAATTGTGAAAAGTCCGCACAATTTAGCAAGCTGGGCACCAAGTGTAAGAACAAATGTTAGAGTTAGAGCAGTAAGTGAGACAGAGATATGTAAATTCTGTCACCTTGCCCATAGTGCATCAGTAGAACCTCTGTGGGGGCATCGTTTTTCTTCAGCCACTTATAAACTGTATAGTTCTGCTACATTAAAAAGTCCAAGAAATCAACCCGATGGTGGTTCCAAACAATGTCTTTCCTGCCATGATGGCACTGTTGCTATTGGTGGTACTTTAAAAGGTAATATTGCTGTTACGGGTTCTGATGTTGATGTACAGGGTAGGCTTATTACTACAAGTGTACTAAATTTAGGTACAGATTTACAAAGTCCTGGTGCAAATACCCATTTGAAACACCCTATCTCTATTGCTGTTACTGATTCTCTTATTGCAGCCACACAGGTAAATACATGGAGACTAAGACCTTCGAGAACAGTTAATGGAAAATACGAGATCGATCAGTACGGTCCTTCCGGTAATGATGTATATTATCCATTAAGACCAACTATTTATGCTCATAGTGATGGGACTAGAAACCCAAATAGAACGGGGATGCAATGTACAACGTGCCACGATGCTCATGATAATACCTATGGGTATTTTGTAAGAGAGCCTGTTAATTTTGATAATTATTCCTGTTCTCACTCTGGTCCAACAAGTGGTGGTTTGTGTTATCACTGTCATGAACCACAACCACCAGTTATAAAATAGGGAATTGTTATGAAATTGTTAAATATTTTTATTTTGTTAATATCATTAACCTTCGTTGATAAAGCTTTAGCATTAACAAGGGATGAAAAAATTATAATTGTTTCTTCAAGGGTTCCTACTCATTACCAGACAAAAAACAATCCTAATGGTTGCAAAACCTGTCATGCATCAACAGGATATGCAGGTGGAGATGAAGAAAAACAGTGTTATCTTTGTCATAGCAAAAATAACAGGATAATTGTTAGTCAGAAGAAAATAAAAATAAAAACATTGCAGGCAAAAGATGTGGAAGAAGATTTTAGTAAGCCCTTCAGACATCCAGTGGAAAAACAGGGTGTCTATAATGCATTACAAAAATATCCCATTGTTGATCCAAGAACTCAAAGATATTCTGAGTGCATAGATTGTCATCATCCCCATTATTCTATTCCTGAAATGCCTTTTTTAGGTGCTTCTGGTATTGGTATAGATGGTAAATACAAACAATTTGCTGATGAGGAGTATGAAGTTTGTTTTAAATGTCATGGTTCAGGAAATAACAAACCAGTCTATCAAAAGGATAAACAGAGGGAGTTTGATCCCAAAAATCCTTCCTTTCATCCAGTGGTTGACATAGGTAAAAATAATTATTTGCCCAGTTTAGAAAAAAATTTAAATTATGAATCGAAGATTAAATGCTCTGATTGTCATGGCTCGGATGAAAGAAAACCGAATAGAATACCAGGTGTTCATGGCTCTGAAAATGATTATATACTTGTTCTTCCTTATACAAGAAAGGAAGAAGTGATGATTCAGAAATTCGATTTATGTTATAAATGCCATAGAAAAGAAAGTATTCTGGGGAATCAAAGTTTCCCTTATCATAGGGAACATATAGAAGGTGTTAGAAGTAGAAATTGGAATGGAACAAGTTGTAGTACCTGTCATAATGTCCATGGCTCTTTAAAGTATAAGTTTTTAATTGATTTTAATCCCGATTATGTTCAGAAGGATTCTGTAACTAATAAAATTGAGTTTACATCAGAGGGAGTATTTAAAGGTAGTTGTTATCTTAGATGTCATAATGTTGATCATAGCCCGAAAAGATATGGAACAGGTAAATAATTTTGTGAAGTTTTTTTCAGAAACTAAAATAATTTTAAAGAAAGTATATGCCGTATTTTAACTGCAAAGTAGTAGATAAATCTGGTAAAGTTAATTTTGTCAAATACTTTGCAGAATCGGTAGAGGAAATAAAGTCTTTAGCCGAAAGAGATGGTTATCTGCTATTGTCTGTTGGAGAGGTTTATACAGCTTCTACTAAAAGAAAAAAATTAAATATAAGGGAGTTCTTGACATTTAATCAGGAATTATATGTTCTTATCAAGTCTGGACAACCAGTAGTCAAAGCTCTTGAAATTATTCTTGAGAAAATGACATTAAAAAAAGGCTTCCCAAAGATATTACATCAGATTAAAACTGATGTAGAACAGGGACTATCGCTTTCTGAAGCCCTTGAAAAATTCCCGGATGTATTTCCTATGTTATATATAGCTAACATTAAAGCTGGTGAAAAAGGTGGCAATTTGGCTGAAAGACTTAGGGATTATCAAATTTATATGAAAAAAGTGGATGATTTAAGAAGAAAGATGGTTAACTCTTCGGTTTATCCCATTATTATTCTATGCGTTATTGTAATTGCCGTTATTTTTATGTTTACCTATGTTATACCAAACTTTAGTAAGATTTACCTTGATTCAAATGTTCAATTGCCTTTAATTACAAGAGCACTATTGTTTTTAACAGATATTTTTAAAAAGATGATCATTTTTTTAATATTAGGTGTAATTGCAGGATTTTTTGCATTTAGAAGTTATTTAAGAACATATAAAGGAAAAATCAACATTGATAAAATAAAACTGAAAATTCCTTTTGTTTCTGAAATTTACAAGAATTATTTAATATCTAATTTTGCCAGAACGCTTTCTGCTATTTTAAAAGGGGGCATACCAGTTGTTATAGCATTGAAAACAGCAGTTAGTGTATCTACAAATGAGTTTTTTGGAGAGGAATTAAAAAAGGTTATAAGAATGGTAGAAGAAGGTAACTCTTTATCTACTTCTTTAGAGCAAACAGGTCTTTTTCCACCCATAAGTCTTAGACTGATAAAGGCAGGTGAAGGAACGGGCGCATTATGGGAGATGCTTGATGAAGTAGCAGAATATTATGATAATCTTGTAGTGGATTCCCTAACTATGATTTCCAATACTATAGAACCAGTATTAATGATTGTCATGGGAATTATTGTTGCTATAATAGTAATAGCAATGTATTTACCAATATTTAATTTAGCAGGGACAGTGGCAGGATGAGAAAATACATAGGAGAGCTTTTGTTAGAAAAAAAACTGGTTTCTGAGGAACACTTAAAAATTGCTTTAACAGAGGCTTTGAACTCGAAAGAGAGAGTTGGGACTGTTCTTATAAAAAAAGGATATGTGACAGAAGAGGATTTTTACCAGACTCTTTCGGAACAGTTAAAAATAAAATATGTAAACCTAAGCGACTTTGTGATCCCAGAGAAGATACCAGAAAACATAACAATTGAAGTAATGCAAAGAAATAAATGTATTTTTATAGAAGAAAAAGACGAAAAATTATTTTTTGCCTTTGCTGATCCAACTAACTTATTTGCAAGAGATGAACTATATCTTCTTACAGGAAAAGAAATTGAAGTTGTTTGTGCACCGCCATCAAAGATTGAAAAGATATTAAAAAAAATGGAAAGCACCTCTCGAGTATTAGAAGAAGTTACTGAAGATATCAGGGTGTTGCTCGTTAAAGAAACTGAAGAAGGTGAAGAAGTATTATCCCTTGAAAAATTATCAGAGGAAGAAACAAGCCCAATTGTTAAACTTGTTGATACAGCCATTTATGATGCTCTGCAAAAAAGGGCGAGTGATATTCATGTTGAATCTTCTCAGGATGGAGTGTATATAAGGTTTAGAATTGATGGCATACTTCAAAAGGCTGTTGGTCCAATCGATTTAAAATACCAGAATCATATAATTTCAAGAATAAAGGTTATGTCAGAACTTGATATAGCGGAACAAAGGGTTCCACAAGATGGAAGGTTTAAGTTGAGAATTAAAGGAAGATCTATAGATTTCCGTGTTTCTATTTTACCCACTATCTTTGGTGAAGATGCAGTAATAAGAATCCTTGACAAAGAGAGTATAATTATTGATTTAAAAAATCTTAGTTTAGAATCATTGGGGTTTGATGAAAATGTTATAAGTGTAATGAAGAAAAAAATTCGAGAACCCTATGGGATGATACTTGTTACCGGCCCTACAGGTTCAGGAAAAACTACCACTTTATATGCGGCGATATCAGAGATTAATAGTGGGGAGGATAAGATAGTTACTATTGAAGATCCCGTGGAATATCAGTTAAAGGGAGTAGTGCAGATACCTGTTAACGAAAAAAAGGGATTAACATTTGCAAGGGGACTTCGTTCCATATTAAGGCACGATCCAGATAAAATTATGGTTGGAGAAATTAGAGATCCTGAAACTGCTCAAATTGCCATTCAATCAGCATTAACAGGTCATCTTGTACTCACAACAGTCCATGCGAATAATATATTTGATGTTATTGCAAGATTTTTAAATATGGGTATAAGCCCATATAATTTTGTTTCGTCGCTAAACTGTGTAATGGCTCAAAGACTAATCAGGGTAATCTGTAATAATTGTAAGAAACAGGTAAAATACAGCAAAGATTTTTTAACAGTTATGGGTTTTAATGGGGAGAAATATAAGGATTTTGAATTTTATGAAGGTAATGGTTGTAGCGAATGTTCTGGAACCGGTTATAAGGGAAGAATTGCAATAGGTGAAGTTTTGAATCTAAATGATGATATGAAAGAATTGATTATTGATAAAGCACCTATACATGTTCTGAAGAAAAAAGCAAAAGAGCTGGGAACTGTATTTTTAAGAGAAGTTGCAGAAAAAAAGGTTCTTGAAGGAGTTACAACAATAAAGGAAATAAATAGAGTAACTTTTGCAGAGGTGTAATGAATAAAGTATTGATATTGGAAAAAGCGGGCTTTTTCTATGTGAATGTGGAAAAAAAACAGGGTCTTACGACACTGTCTGGTTTTGAAAAGTACGGATTTGAAGAAAGACCACTTTTTGAAAGAAAAGGAACAGAGTTATTAATTGATTGTGAATATTTAACCCAGCTCCTTAACCTGCTCGAGAAGAAGCAGAAAGATAAAAATAGAGAAATAAATATTGTACTTCCCTATGCAATGACCTGGTATTATACCCTGGATGTGGAAGATGTCCCTAAAAATAGAAATGAACTTTACGATTTCGTAATGTGGAAGATAGGTAAGATTATTCCTATTCCAAAAGAGCAGATAGAAATGAGAGTAGATGTCATTTCAAGATTAAAAGAACAGACGACCTTGTTGATTGCAATAGCCTTCAAAACGTTTATTATCGATTTAGAGAAATGCCTTAAGGAAAGTGGTTTTATAGCACCAATTATTATGCCACCCTCGATAGCCATATTGAATGTTCTCGAACCTTATTTAACAGAAGATTGTACTATAGTATGGCTTAAAGAGAAGGGTTTTTCCATGATGATTTATATTGATGGTCTGCCCAAATATATTCGTGAATTAGACCAAACCCTGTCAGTAGAAAGGTTAGATTCGGAGATTTTTAGTTTTTTATCCACTGTTGGTAAAAATGAAAATATAAAGACACCTGAAAGACTGTTATACTTTGATGAGTTAGGTAGGGAAGGTATTAAAAATTTTCTTCCGGAAAAAAGTATTTCAGTATCTTTATCGGAACTTAAGATTCAGGAAAATGTCAAGCATAATATGATAAACAAATATATTATAGCCGCTGGAGCTGTGAGTTGAAATACAGGATAAATTTTTCAAACTACGATAGAAGCAAGGAAATACAAAAAAAGTTATTCCATAAAATATATTGGATTTCTGTATTTATTCTACTGATTTTATTTTTTTATGGCTTTATCAAGTTTTATCATGTGGGCAAGGAAATTAATAGGGTAAAGCAAGAGTTGGCAGAGTTAAATATAAAACTTGAAAAGGCAAAAGAGGAAAGAAAAAGAATAATATCAGCTGGAGAGGAAATAATTCTAAAAAATAAAATTAAATTTTATAACGAATTGCAGCGGAATAAATTAACACAAACTGTTTTTTTAAACATTTTAGAAGAAAAAACTCCTAAGAGTATAAAACTCACAAGCCTTGATTTTGATGTGTCGAGAAAAACATTTATAATCAATGGTGAAACGCTTTACCCGGAAGTGGTTGTCTCTTATTTAAGCGAGCTGCAAAAGGTTGATATATTTAAAAAAGTAACTTTGACAAAACAGACAATGCAGAAAGGAATGGATAAGAAAGTCATAATCGGGAACTTTGAAATTAAAGGGGAATTAATTTGAGAAAAAAAGGTGCTATAATCATCGTCCTTTTTATATTAAATGTACTTATCTGGGGGCTTATTCTCCCTTCGAAGCAGAATCAACTTGATAAATTGGTGACTGAATACACCGAATTGAGAAATAAGATAAAGCAAGAAGGACTTATGGGATATGAGTATATATATAGAAAGAAAGAAGAGGTGGGAGAATTCGAGAAGAAATTAAGAAATACCAGTGATTTTCCAAAATTGATTTCCTATTTGTTTGAACAATCATATCTGGCAAAAGTTGATTTAATGAATATAAGCTATACCTTTGAGGAAAAAAAGGATGTAAAATTACAAAAGGTTATTTTGAATATTACCGTTGATGGAAGTTATGAAGGAATCAGAAAATATATGTATTCCCTCGAAAAGGGTTCTCATTTTTTCGAAATTTCTGGTATAAAAATAGTCAAAAGAGTACCCGGTGTTTCAGCAAATATATTTATTATCACCTATTTGAAGGAAAGAGTTGATGGATAGAAAAAAGAAGATACTTTTCTATCTTTTTGTTCTGTGGATATTAATTTTTATTATTATCCAATATAATGGAAGTATAACAATGAAAAGTGAAACCCCATCAGTTGTACAAAAAAATGTTAGTAAAAATTCTCTTACCCATGAAAATATATTGAAAGAAAAAGAGTACAATTATCCAGAAATTTCTCTCAAAATAACAAATAAAGATTTGTTCGGTGAGTTGTTAAGACCTGATTTAGAGCAAAAAAAGAGTGAGGCGGAAAGGAAAAAAATAGTTACAATACAAACACCACCCCTTCCCCCCCTACCAGCGGAACCAAAACCTAAAGGGCAGGAGAAAGAACCTGTTATAGATGAACTTAAGGATGTAACGCTTATGGGAATCCTTAAGAAAGATGATAAACATATTGCTTTTTTTAAAAAGGATAGGGATATAAAATCTTTCAAGCAGGGTGATAAGATATTTGGTACAAGTTTTGAAATTTTAAAAATAGAAGATACAGAAGTAGTATTAAAAGATGATAAAGATAATAAAAGAATTTTAACTGTAGAAAAAGAGGTGAAAGATGCGAAAGATAAAAAGAAATAAAATATTATTTCTATTATTTTTAATATTTTTGGTTTCCGCATGTGCAACAAGTTCCTATAACAGGGCTGAAAAGTTAATGGAAGAAGGTAAATATGATGAGGCTATAGCTCATTATCAAAAGGCATTAAGTGAATCTCCAAGAAACTTTGAATATAAAATTAAATTATTGAGAGCAAAAGAAGCATCTGCACAGGACCACTTTAAGAAGGGTCTTAAGTTTATGGAGGAGAATAATTTTAATGATGCAGAAAGAGAATTTCAGATGACCCTTGTCTTGGATCCCAATTACAGGAATGCGCTTAATTATTTGCAAGATGTAAAAAGAAAAAAGGATGCAATAGAAAGTCTTACGAAGGCAAAAGAATTTTATGCATTAAACAAATTTAAAGAAGCTTACGAAGCAGCAAAAAAAGCATATGCATTAGATCCCAATTCTAAAGAAGCGAAAGAACTCCTTGAAAGTCTTACTGCACAAGAGCAAAAGTCAAGGTTTGAGTATGAGCTCTCTTTTGATTCTTCCAAACCAGTAACTCTAAAGTTTAAGGATGCTAATATAAAAGATGTTTTTGAAGTCCTTTCAAAATTGTCGGGTATTAATTTTGTTTTTGATGAAGCTGTCAGAGATACTAAGGTTACTATATTTATAGAGGATGCCACTTTTGTTCAGGCTTTAGAACTACTTCTATTTTCAAATAAATTGGCGGTAAAGATTGTAAATCCAAAAAATGTTATTGTTTATCCCGATAATAAGCAGAAAAGAAAGGAATATGATGAATACTATATCAGAACTTTCTTCCTTAAGTATTCTGATGCAAAGAAGATGATAAATACTTTAAGAAGTCTGATCGAAGCAAGGCAGATATTTGTTAATGAAGAACAGAATGCAATTGTAGTTAGGGCTGATGCTGATTCTTTAGAAATAGCTGAAAAAGTTATAGAAGCAAATGATTTACCCAAACCTGAAGTGGTACTTAATTTAGAATTTCTTGAGGTAAACAGGAATGATCTGGAAAAATTAGGTATAGATTTTAGTCCTTTAAATATTCAAGCTGGTTTTGCAAAGGGTAATCCTCCATCAACTGTGACGAGTAGCTCATCTTTAACGGGAACGCTCGTCAACATAAGAGATTTAGAAAGCTCCATGTTTGAGAGAAATGTATTATTTACCCTTCCTTCGGTAACTCTTAATTTCCTGAAACAAACGGGGGTTACAAAAACCCTTGCGAATCCCCAGTTAAGAGCTCTTGATGGTGCAAAGTCTCAGGTTCATGTTGGTGATAGAGTGCCGGTTATTACAGTTACTGTAAGTGGTGTGGATAACAGGTCTGAAAATGTTCAATACGTTGATGTGGGTGTTAAGTTTAATGCAGAACCAAAAATACTTTCAAATGATGAGGTGGAAATTAAAATAGAAGCAGAGGTAAGTAATATTGTTTCTGAAAATAGAACTCCCAATGGTACAACAGTGTACAGGATAGGGACAAGAAATGCAAAAACAGTATTAAGGTTAAAAGATGGTGAAACGACAGTTCTTGGTGGGCTGATACAGAACAGAACCTCGAGAACGAAGTCTGGTATAATATTTTTAAGTGAAATTCCAATTATAGGAAGATTTTTTAGTAGTTATGAAGATAAAGTTGATCAGTCCGATATTTTCATATCTATTACTCCTCATATTTCAAAGGGTGTCATTCAACCTCCATTAAGTGCTACTAAGATATGGTCAGGAACCGAAGATAGAATGTCAGCCCATCCAGTATTAAAGTCTGTAACAGAACCAACTCCTAAAGGTAAAGCGCCCATTGAGAGCCCAAGATCGGAGGAAGAGAAAAAAGGACAGGAAGGAATCAGCAATTCAAGGGAAATAACAGCTGTCAAGGAGATGAAGGAAGAACTAACTGGTGTTAAACCAGAGGATCTTTTCAAAGATGAAATTGTTTTTATAGCACCCATCGTACCTGAGGTATTAGCAGTGGGCGAAGAAATGGAAGTGGAGATTGCTTTTTCAGAAGTCCCACCAATTGTTGAATTTGAAGTTTCTGGACAGGTAAATCCATTGTTTCTTGAGCCAATCCGTTTTAAAGAGAATAGACCACCGATGAAAGAAGGGGATATTTATCAATGGAACTTTGATGAGAAATCCGGTAACTTTAATATTTATGCCAGGGTTAGTGAAGAGATTTCTGGTACATTTACAGTAGGTGTTATAGATATAAAGGGTAGAAGGAAAACTCCAGCCATGGAAATGATATTATTAAAAAATTGTAGGGTTAAAACAAAAGATGGCAAACAATATACAATAAGAACTGTAAATGGATTTATGGAAGTGCAATAGTTTTATGAATGGCAAACAGGGAGTAACTTTAATAGAGCTTGTTGTTGCTATGGCAATTTTAGCGGTTTTAGCTACAGCTGTTTTTCCAGTTGCAAGAATGTCAGTCAAAAGGGTAAAGGAGATGGAATTAAGATATAACTTAAGGATGATTAGAAAGGCAATAGATG
>ENA-ORXB01001371-ORXB01001371.1-sediment-metagenome-genome-assembly--contig:-NODE-1371-length-29612-cov-4.512646_pt1 | contig 29612 bp, 26 predicted proteins | sample MGYA00237863_ERZ511475 | MGnify/ENA primary metagenome ERZ511475 (study PRJEB26305, sample SAMN06343858) | sediment metagenome | isolation source: hot spring sediment | place: Canada: British Columbia... | reverse complement strand
CCGGGGATCCAGCCCCGCCTTGCGTCTCAGGTCCCCTACGCTTCGCCGATGCGGACCGGCCGGCCCTCCTCGGCGCTCTTGTAGATGGCGTCGAGGATCTCCGTAACGAGCAGGCCCTCCTCGCCGGTAGCGATGTGCGGCACACCACGCACGATGGCGTCCACAAAGTGGTACATGGCGGCCTGTACGGGCTGGTAGCCAGGATGGACCTTGATATCGAGCTGCGTCCCATCGCGCTCGATGTACATCTCGGCCTCGAACTTGTAGGTCTCCTCCAGGTTGCGCTGGACGAGCCCACCCTTGGTGCCGAGCAGGCGGGTCTCCATCAGCTCCCGCTCCTGGATGTTGGCGCCCCAGGAGGCCTCCAGCTCGAGCGTGGCGCCGTTCTCAAAGCGGATGAGGGCGACCGCGAGGTCTTCCACGTCGTACTTCAGGCCGCGCTCGGCAGCGAGCGCCGAGGCGATGGGGTTGTAGGTTGCACCCATGACCCAGACAGGTCTGGGATAGCCCATGAGCCAGAGGGCCAGGTCCAGGCGATGGACGCCCAGGTCGATCAGCGGTCCGCCGCCGGAGAGCGCCTTCTGGCCGAACCAGCTGCCGAACCCCGGGAAGCCCCGACGGCGGTGCCAGACGGTGCGCGCAAAGTAGATGTCGCCGATGGTGCCGGCGTCGACCTCCCGCTTCAGCGCCATGCTCTGCTCGCTGAATCGGTAGGAAAAGTTGATCCCCAGGCGCCGACCCGCGCGCTTGGCCGCCTCGAGCATCTCGCGACCTTCGCGGGCGTTGAGCGCCATGGGCTTCTCACAGAGGACGTGACACCCCGCCTCCAGAGCGGCGATGGTGAGGGGGGCGTGCAGGTAGTTGGGTGTGGCCACGCCAACGATGTCGAGCTTTTCCCGCCGGATCATCTCCTCGCCGCTCTGGTAGCGCGTGGCGATCCCGAACTGATCGCCAACCTCCTTGAGCCGGGCCGGATCGACATCGGCGATGGCAACGACCTCGGCACAGGGATGGGCCTGATAGCTCTTGATGTGGTGCCGCCCGACGCCGAGGCCTATGATTCCGACACGAAGCTTCTGCATGTTTGTTCCCCGTTTCCGTTTGGACACAGGCGCGACGGTAGACGGCCCGTCGCCCACTCGAATGCCAGAGCCCCCGCGGCCAGAGCGCTACAGCTCTTCCAGCAGGACGCACCCGGCGCCAAGGACCTGCCGCGGCTCTCCCTCGACCTTTAGCTCGATGACCGTCGCCAGCGGATCGGGTGCGGCCTGTGGCAGCCCCCGCAGCACCAGCCGGTCGCCGGTTTGCGAGAACGCGACCTGCGGGCCGCCGAACAGCCGCGCCTCCAGCACCCGGTTCCGCAGGCCACCGATGGCCAGCTCGCTCCCCGGCCAGCGGTTGCAGTGGAAGTAGAGCGTGTTGCCCCGGCGCGTAAAGGCGCCGGTGATCATCCACTCCTGCGGCATCGGGTCGGTCGCCTCATAGACGGTAGGGCCGTACCTCTGCAGCCACTCGCCGACCTCGAGGAGCACCTCTGCGCAAGGCTCGGGGACGTCCCCCTCGGGCGTAGGGCCGATGTTCAGCAGCAGGTTTCCGCCGCCGGCCGCCACCTGCCGGAGCATGGCCACGACCGTCCAGGCGTCCTTCCAGCGCGTGTCGATCGGTGTGTAGCCCCAGCTCTCGTTGAAGGTCATGCACGCCTCCCACATCCGGCCGCCCTTTTCGGGGGTGATGTGCTGCTCGGGCGTGCCAAAGTCCTCCGGCAGGCCGGTGCGGTTGTTGATGACGATATCCGGCTGGAGCTGGCGCACCATGGCGATCAGCTGTGGCGCCTCCCACTCCTCCGGCGTGAGGGGCCAGTTCACGTCGAACCAGAGGATATCGATCCGTCCATAGTTGGTGCACAGCTCGCGCACCACGCCATGGGTAAAGTCGACAAAGCGGCGACGCGCCGCCTCATCGACCTTGCAGCGAGCGCCGTCCGGGTGATGCCAGTCCATCAGCGAGTAGTAAAAGCCCACGCGCATCCCCTCGGCCCGCGCTGCCTCGACGTACTCGGCCACCAGGTCCCGGCCCGGCCCGCATTTCACCGCGTTATAGTCGGTGTGCCGGGTATCGAACAGGCAAAAGCCCTCATGGTGCTTGGTGGTCATCACCATGTAGCGCATCCCCGCCTGTCGGGCCAGGCGCGCCCAGGTGCGGGCGGCATTGGGGCGCGGCTTCCAGGTCTGGGCGAGCTTTTCATACTCCGCGACCGGGATTCGCTCGCGGTTCATCACCCACTCGTGGCGCCCGAGCTGAGAGTAGAGCCCCCAGTGGATGAACATGCCGAACCGGGCTGCCCTGAACCACGCTAGGCGGCGCTCCTGGTCCGGCGGGGGCTGACTGTTGGTAGACATATCCTGCTTCTCCTCCTTTGTGACGCACGGAAAACACCAAACGGAAGGGATCGGCGAGGTTGATGGAGACAGGCGGGCGACTGCACGCGCCGCCCGCAGCCATCACGACTTGCCCATGAAGGCATCCCGCGCCCACTGCGCCCACTCGTCAGGGACGCCGATGGCCTCCCACTGAGGATAGTCCTTGGCGATAAAGCCGCCGCCAAAGCCGCCGAACAGCTCGACCATCCGCCTCGCCTCGCGCTGGATCGTCTCCTTGTCCCCGGTCTGCATGACCTTCTGGATATCCACGGGGCAGTAGAAGGCGATGCGGCCGCCGAACTCGCGGGCGAGCCGCTCGACCCCCATCAGCTCGGGCTGGTCGAGCTGCAGCGCGTCGATACCCACCTCGATCAGGTCCTCAATGATCTCATAGATGTAGCCGCAGGAGTGCATGATCACGTGCAGGTTCTGCTCGTGGGCGCGGTCGACCAGGACCTTGAAAGAGGGCTTGAACAGCCGTCGCCAGGTCGCCGGGCTGATGAGCAGCCGGTCCTGCGTGCCCCAATCCTCGGCAAAGGTGACCGCGTCGGCGCCGGCCCGGGCATGGTTGTCGATGCAGGCGAGCAGCATCTCCACGACCATGCTGTTCAGGCGCAGCACCTCGCGCTCGTGGAGCAGGACGTCCATGAGGAAATGGTCCATGCGCCGCATGTAGCGCATGATCGCGAAGGGAAAACCCGGGAGCAGGCCCACGTGGTAGAGGTCCGGGCAGGCAGCAAAGGTCTCCGCTACGGCACGGTAATGATGCGGGGCGCCGAAATCGGGGAGCTTGTAGCCATCGAGCAGCTCCCAGCCGTCCTGGAGCACCCCCTTGACCACCTCCCCGCCGTGCCGGTCGTTCAGGCGCCCCCAGATGGAGCCGTAGGCGTCGCGGTAGAGTTGGCCCGGAAAGTCCGGCACCTGCCGCCGGATCTCGGGATCCTCCTCCTCATAGACGTCTCCGGCGCCTCGGCCGAGCCCGGCATAGATCATGTCCGACGGGTGTGGAGCGCGAAAGTCATAGCCAATTCGCTCCGGCCCGGCAAACTCGATGCAGCGCCTGATGATCTCCCGGCTGTCCATGGCGGAAAACCCCTTTGTTCGCCCGTAGCCCTGCGCCGGCGGGAGCCTCCCAGCATCCCGCGGCCGACTCAGTATGGCACCGATGGCGAAATCGCGCAAATTCGGGGCAGGGCCGTCTGTACACTGAGGCTAAGACCCCTGCCCCGAAGCTGGGCTGCGCCCGCACTCTATCGTCCTTGACCCACCTTCATCCTCGACATACAATCTACGGGCATTGCGACTGGATCGCGTGCCTTCGAAGGGACGAGGCGCAGAGGATGGGAGTCGAGGTCATTCCGGCTGTTGAGCTCGAGAACGTCACGGTAACCTACGGGCGCACGGTGGCGCTGGAGGATGTGTCGCTCCGCGTGGCGCCGCACGAGTTCGTGGGCATCGTGGGCCCCAACGGCTCGGGCAAGACCACGCTGCTGCGCACGATCCTCGGGCTGGTCAGGCCGGTGCGCGGGGAGGTGCGAGTGTTCGGCCTCCCGGCCGATGCGCTCGGGCCGATGCGCCACCGCCTCGGCTATGTGCCGCAGATTGCCCCGGTCGATATCCGCTTTCCGGTGCATGTCCTGGACGTGGTGCTCATGGGCCGGTTTGGCCAGATCGGCCTCCTGCGCCGCCCTACCGCCGCCGACCGCGAGGCGGCCTATCACGCGCTCGAGCGCGTGGGCATGCAGCACCTGGCCGACCGCCAGATCGGCCAGCTCTCGGGCGGGCAGCGCCAAAGGGTCTTTGTGGCGCGCGCGCTTGCCGTCGAGCCGGAGCTCCTCCTCCTCGACGAGCCGGCCACAGGTGTGGACCCCGGCGCGAGGGGAAGCCTCTACGAGCTTCTGAACCAGCTACACCAGGAGGGAATGACGATCCTGATGGCTTCACACGACGTGGCGGTCGTCTCCCAGCTTGTGGATCAGGTCGCCTGCGTGAACCGCCGCGTGGTCCTGCATGGGCGGCCTGAAGAGGTGCTAGGGGATGAGGCCCTCGAGGGATGCTACGGCCGCGGCGCGATATTCCTCGCCCACGGACGGCTCCCCCACATTGTTGTCAGGAGACATCCGGAAGGCGAGACGCCCCCCGTCCGCCCCCCGGAGGGGTAGGCGGAGGTTCGTAGTGTTCGAGATACTCGGCTATACCTTCATGCAGCGGGCCCTGCTCGCGTCGACCGTCATCGGCATCGTCACCGCGGTCATCGGCGTGTATGTGGTCCTGAAGGGGATGGCCTTTATCGGCGCCGGCATCGCGCATGCCTCCTTTGGCGGGGTTGCGCTGGGCTTTCTGCTGGGGCTGAACCTGATCGCAACGGCCAGCGTGTTCTCGCTGGCCGGAGCTATCGGCATCGGGCTGGTCAGCAAGCGGGGGGAGCTCCGCGAGGATGCGGCGATCGGCATCTTTTTCACCGCCAGCATGGCCTTTGGCGTGCTGCTGGTCGGCCTTTTGCAGGGCTACAACGTCGACCTCTTTGGGTTCCTATTCGGGAGCGTGCTGGCCGTCAGCCGGGAGGACCTGGTGCTGAGTGTCGCGCTGGGGGCGGTGGTGCTCCTCACCGTGGGGCTCCTGTACAAAGAGCTGATGTTCATCTCGTTTGACCCGGAGATGGCGCAGGTCGTGGGCGTCCCGGCGGCGCAGCTCTACTACCTGCTCCTCGCGCTGATCGCCGTCACGATCGTCATCTCGATCCGTGTGGTCGGGGTGATTCTGGTCGAGGCGCTGATTGTGACCCCGGCAGCCGCGGCCTATCAGCTGACCGACGACTTTCACCGCATGATGGGCATCGCGGTCGGCATCGGCGTGCTCTCGGCGATCGCGGGGCTCTTCCTGTCGTACTGGCTGAACGTTGCGTCGGGGGCGACGATCGTGCTGACGGCTACCGCCCTGTTCGCCCTGACGGCGCTCCTCTCGCCGCGGCGGCGCAGGGCATCGACGCCGACGGCCGGTGGATCGGAGGTGCCCTCGTGAGAGCCCCGGCCATTGGACTGGTTGTCGGCGAGATCGGCGCCGGCAAGACGACCCTTTCCTTGCGTGTGGCCGGACAGGCTCGGGCGCAGGGCTGGCGTGTAGGCGGGATCGTCACACGGCCGCTGCTCGCGCCTTCGGGAAGCCGGACGGGGCTCGTCGCCGAAGACCTGTGGACCGGAGAGGAGCAGCTGCTCGCAAGCCTGGAGCGTGACCTCGGGGGACCACGCTGCGGAAGGCACAGCTTTGCCGCGGGGGCCTTTGCCTGGGCGTGCCGGGCGGTGGAGGCAGCGCTGACCGGAGGCACAGACCTGATCATCCTCGACGAGGTCGGGCCGCTGGAGCTCGGGGCCGGGGCGGGCTTTGCCCCGGTGCTCGGTGCGGTCCTGCAGGCGCCCTGCGCCAGGCTCCTGGTCGTGCGGCGGGCATGGTGGAAGGCACTGGCAGAGCGTCTCCCGTCGGCGCCGCTGATCTTTGAGGTCGAGCCCAACACGCGGGATGGGTTGGCCGAGCGCGTCGTCCGCTCCCTGTTGCCGCAACTCGCTGCCGGCCACGCTCCTCGAGAGAGCGCCGCACCGGTCCGAGAGCGCTGAAGCGCCATTTGCGTTGCCGCCCCTCCAGGTGTAACATAACAGCCTGACCATGCTGGTCACGGAGGCCCTGGTTCATCCATGAGAGCCCTGGTGACGGGCGGTGCCGGGTTCATCGGCTCGCATCTGGTGGATGCGCTCCTCGTGCGTGGGTGGGAGGTCGTGGCGCTGGACAACCTCTTCACCGGACAACGCGCGAACATCGCCCACCTCGCGGCGGAGCACCGTTTTCGCTTTGTCGAGGGCGACGTCTGCGACGCGCACCTGGTCGATGAGCTTATCCGCGGCTGCGACGTGGTCTTTCATCTCGCGGCGGTCGTCGGGGTAAAGCACGTGATCGACAACCCCCTCGCAGGCATGCGCACGAACGTCCTGGGCACGGCGAACGTTCTGGCCGCGGCGCATCGACACGGGGTGCGGGTGTGCCTGGCCTCGAGCTCGGAGGTCTACGGCCAGAGCGAAGACGTCCCTTTTGTAGAGGATGGCCCGCGCGTCCTCGGTCCGACCTGGATCCCGCGCTGGTCCTACGCAACGGCCAAGGCTCTCGACGAGCATCTGTGCTTCGCCTATCGCGACCGGGGCCTCGAGGTGTCGGTCGTCCGCTACTTTAACGCCTACGGCCCGCGCACGGACCCCCGGGGCTATGGCAGCGTCGTCGCCCGCTTTGTGAACCAGGCCCTTTCCGGCGAGCCCCTTACCGTGCACGGGGACGGCCAGCAGACGCGGTCCTTCACCTACGTCAGCGATTCGGTCGAGGGAACGATCCGCGCCGGCACCATGCCGGCGGCCCTGGGGGAGGCGTTCAACCTCGGCAGCGAGGAAGAGATCACCATTGAGCGCCTGGCACGCGAGATCATCGCCCTCACCGGGTCTCGGAGCGCTCTGACCTATATGCCCTACGAGGCCGCCTTCGGGGCACACTTTGCCGAGCCCCGCCGCCGGGTGCCCAACGCCGGCAAGGCGCGCCGTCTGATCGGCTTCGAGCCGCAAGTCTCGCTGCAGGATGGGCTGAGGCGCACCATCGAGTGGTTCCGCGGATAGCGGCCCGGGCGCTGCCCGCGCGGGCGCCCGGTGGAGAAGAGGGTTGCCCAGCGAGCAGCGACCGTCGGGCCGGGCGTGTGTCCCCGGGGCGGGGACCGGTCGGCAGCCCTAGAGTTGGTGAGCGATGGAAACCCGTCTTGGCCGCTACTGTGATCGCATTGCGGAGGCCGGTTGGCTGGCTGCCGCGATCCTGACGCCACTCTTCTTCGACGTCTACTCGAGCCGCGTCTTCGAGCCGGACAAGCTGACGCTCCTCCGCTCCATCGCCGTCGTCATGGCCGCGGCCTGGCTCGTACGCACCGTAGAGCGCCTGGGGCATGGGCGCACTCGCGCGGTGCCGCAGGAAGAGCCGGGCGAGCCGGTCTCCTTCGCCGGCATCTGGCACTCCCTGCGGGCCACACCCCTGCTGCTGCCGGTGCTGCTCCTGGTTCTCGTGTACCTCCTGGCGACCGTGCTCTCGGTCACCCCTCGGGCGAGCTTCTGGGGATCGTATCAGCGACTGCAGGGCACGTACACGTTCCTGGCGTACGTGGTGATCTTTGGCATCACCTGGCAGGGACTGCGCACTCGCGCCCAGCTCGAGCGCCTCCTGGATGCAATCGTCCTGGCGAGCCTGCCGGTGGCCCTCTACGGCGTGCTTCAGCGCTTTGGCCTCGACCCGCTGCCCTGGGCCGGGGACGTCACCGACCGCGTAACGGGAAACCTGGGCAACGCCATCTTTATTGCCGCCTACCTCATCATGGCGTTCTTCATCACCCTGGAGCGCCTGGTGACCCGCTTCTCGCGGATACTGAGGCTGGAGGGTGCGACGCGGGGCGACGCCTTCGCCTGTGGTGTCTATGCCTTCACCCTGACGGTCCAGGCCCTGAGCATCTACTTCAGCAAGAGCCGGGGGCCGTGGCTGGGCCTGCTCGGAGGCTTCTACGTCTTTGCTCTGGTGTCCCTGGTGGCGGTGCGTCGGTCGGCACCGGACCGGCGGGAGCTGTCGCCACGGGAGGTCGGGCTGGCGGTCGGCTTTGCCCTGCTCAGCCCGCTGCTCCTGGGCGTGCCGGTGCTGCTGGGCGTTGCGCTCGGGCAGGTGACCGTTCTGGGTGCCCTCGGGCTTGGGCTCTTCCTGGGGGCCTATGTGGCCATGCTGCTGGGCCGACGCGGCCTGCGGTGGCTCTGGCTGAGCTGGCTGGTGCAGGCACTGCTGGCGGTCGGGTTTCTGGTCGTCTTCAACCTGCCTCGCAGCCCGTTGGCGCCGCTGCGCAGCGTCCCAGGCATCGGGCGGCTCGGTGAGGTCTTTGAGACAGAAACCGGCACCGGCCGGGTGCGCGTGCTGATCTGGCAGGGGGCCGTCGATATGCTCAAGGCCAACCCCCTGCGCACCCTCGTCGGCTACGGTCCCGAGTCCATGTACGTGGCCTATACGCCCTTCTACCCTGCCGATCTGGCCCACTACGAGTCCCGCCAGGCGACCCCCGACCGCTCGCACAATGAGACCTTTGACGCGCTGATCACTACCGGCGTCATCGGCTTCCTGGTGTACTTCTGGCTCTTTATCAGCATCTTCCGCTACGGCCTCCGCTGGCTGGGCTTCCTGCCGGCCCGCGAGAAGGGTCGCCCCTGGCAGGAGCCTCTCTTCCTGGCGCTGGCCCTGAGTGGGGCCGTGCTGGGTGTACTGGTGCCGCTGGCGATCGACCACTCGCTTCGCTTTGCCGGCGTCGGGGTGCCGGTCGGGCTGATCCTGGGCGTAGCGCTCTATCTGGCCGTCTCGGGCCTGACCAGCGCCGTCGATGGGGAGCCGGGGACCTCCTTCGGCGAGCGTGAGCTGGTGCTGGCCGGCCTGCTGGCAATGATTGTGGGCCACTTTATCGAGATCCACTTTGGCATCGCCATCGCAGCCACGCGGGTCTACTTCTGGCTGGGGCTGGCGATGCTGCTTGCCCTCGGAACAGGACGGCTGCAGCTCGAGCCTGCCTCGCAGCCCGCGCCCATCCCGGCTCGCATAGAGCCGGCCGAAGGGCGCAGACGGAGACGGCGCCGAAACGAGCCAAGGGTGGTGCAGAGTGTCGCACGCGAGGACGGCGTGGGCTGGCCTTTTGCCGCCGCGGTCACGGCCGGGCTCCTCGTCGGGCTGATACTGGGCACGCTCTTCTATGAGTACTGCACAAACCCGCGCGGCGACCTGAACGTGCTCGAGACCGTAGTCTATTCCCTCACCTCGATCCGCCTCTCCGGTGACGAGCGCGTCTTCTCCCCGGGTATCGTGGCCATGTTCCTGCTCACACTGGCGCTGGGCGCCATCCTGCTGGTGGACGCCCCTGGCCGTCATGAGCGCCCGGCCGCGCCGGGATGGTGGGCGAAGGCTCTGGGCTGGTACGTGGGGGTAGCCCTGTGCGTCAGCCTGAGCTTTGGCCTGTGGCACGCGTCGTGGCTGCAGCCCGGCAAGGACATCGCCCTCGTGATCTTCTGGTACTACGCCTTCGCTCTCGGGATCGTGGCAGCCCTCGGCACCCTCCTGCCGCGCGTGTCGCCGGCCCCGGCGTTCTGGCAGAAAGATCGGCTCTCGTCGCAGCCCGCTCCGGTGGCTCTGGGGTACTGCGCGCTGGCTCTGATCACAGGGCTCCTCGTGCGGCATAATGCCAACATCGTGCGCGCCGATATCTGCTACAAACAGGGATGGGATGGCTTTCACCGGCCGGCGTTCGACAGCCTCACCGCAGGTCGCATCGATGCGGCAACAGCCCAGCGCTACTACGACGCCGCGCTCTATTACTATGATCAGGCCCTTCGCTATGCTCCTGAGGAGGACTATTACTACCTCTTCCTCGGCAAAGCCCTGCTGGAGAACGCTACTTTCCTGAACGACCCTCAGCTCAAGGAGCAGCGCTACCAGGAGGCCGAGAGGGTTCTGAAGCAGGCAAGGGCGCTCAGCCCGCTCAACACCGATCACTCGGCGAACCTGGCACGCCTCTACCGCACCTGGGCACAGGGCTGCCCGGAAGGCGCCCGGGCCGATAAGCTGGCGCTTGCTGCGAGCTACTATGAGCAGGCGACCCGGCTCAGCCCACACAACGTCGTGCTCCTCAACGAGTGGGGGCAGTTGCTACTCGATATGGGGCGGCCCGACGAGGCTCTGGCCAGGTACCGGCAGTCTCTACAGCTTGACAACCGCTTTGTGCAGACGTACCTGTTGCTCGGCGACTATTACACCCGGCAGGAAGACCTCACGCATGCCCGACAGTACTATGAGCAGGCCGCTGCCGTCGACCCACGCTCGGCGTCGGTGCACAGTGCGCTGGGGTATGTGTACTCCCGGCTCGGGATGATCCCCGAGGCGATCAGCGAGAATCTTCGCGTGCTCGAGACGTATCCCAAGGACTATGTCAGCCTGAGGAACCTGGCCCTGCTCTACCAGCAGGCGGGCCAGCTCGACAAAGCTCTGACGGCGGCGACTGCCGCCCGCGAGGTAGCCCCGGAGGCGGACCGGGTCGCCCTTGACCAGCTCATCGCCGAGATCCAGTCCCCCGCCAAGACGGAGGCGAAGCCGTGACCGGGCATCTGCTCATCGCAGTCAGCGCCCTCATTCTGGCCGCAGCCGCGACGCCGCTCGCCCGCCATCTCGGGCCCCTGTGGGGCTTTGTGGACCGGCCCGGCGAGCGTAAGGTCCACCGCACCACCATGCCGCGGCTTGGCGGCGTTGCCATCTACCTCTCGTTCATCGTCGCTCTGCTTCTGTTTGGCGAGCGGTTCTACGTGCGACAACTCGTCGGCATCCTGCTGGGTGCGACCCTCGTCTCCGGCGTTGGCCTCTGGGACGATCGCCGGAGCCTGAGGGCCGTCACCAAGCTCCTCGCACAGCTCGCGGCGGCAGGGATTCTTATCGTCTCCGGAGTGCGGGTGCAGGCGCTGCATCAGCCCGTTCTGGACGTATTGGTGACGATCGTCTGGGTCGTCGGCATCACCAACGCCATCAACCTGCTGGACAACATGGACGGCCTCTCCGGGAGCGTCTCGGCGGTGGCAGCAGCCTACTTCCTCCTGCTTGCGGCCATGAGCGGTCAGTACCTGGTCGGAGCGCTGGCAGCGGCGTTGCTCGGCGCCTGCCTGGGCTTTCTCATCTACAACGTGAACCCCGCCTCCATCTTCATGGGCGATTCCGGTGCCCTCTTCCTCGGGTTCATGCTGGCCGCGGTGGGGATCAAGCTGCGTTTCCCGAGCAACTCGGACGTGATCACCTGGATGGTGCCGGTGCTCGTGCTGGCCCTGCCGATCTTTGATGTGACGCTGGTGTCCGTCTCCCGGCTGCGGCGGGGGCTGAACCCGCTGACGACGCCCGGGATGGACCACACCTCCCATCGCCTCGTGGCATTGGGGCTGACGCCGCGCGAGGCGGTCCTGACGCTCACGGTCGTGGCCAGCGCCTGTGGGATGCTTGCGACCTATGTGACCCAGGCTTCGCTGATCGATGGCTATGCGGTAGGTGCCCTGGCGGCACTGGCCGGGCTGGCCGCGATCATCTGGCTGGAAGTGAACCCGCGGACAAGGCCGGGGAGCCGCTAGGGGAGATGGCCGGGCAGGGCATGGGCACGGTGGCACAGGGACGGGGACCGCTCCGGCTGCAGGAGCGAATCGAATCGACAACGGCCGGGATCGCCGTGATCGGGCTTGGGTACGTGGGGCTGCCCCTCGCCATCGGCCTGGCCGAGATCGGGTTCCCGGTCGTGGGCATCGATATCGATGGGGCAAGGGTTGCCGCCATCGGCCGGGGGGAGAGCTATCTCGGCGATGTTCCGGCGGCCAAGGTCGCGGCCCTCAGGGCGTCCGGGAACCTCCGGGCCGGCACCGATTATGAGGAGCTGCGTCGGGTCGACGTGGCCTTTATCTGTGTGCCGACCCCTTACGATCGCCAGCGCGCCCCCGACCTCTCGTATATCCGTGCGGCGGCGGCCGGCATCGCCGAGCGGCTGCAGCCGGGGCAGCTCATCATCCTGCAGAGCACGACCTACCCCGGCACGACCGAGGAGGAGGTGCAGCCGATCCTCGAGAGGTCGGGGCTGCGTGCGGGCCGCGACTTTTACCTGGCCTTCTCACCGGAGCGCATCAACCCCGGCGACCGGGTGCACACGGTGCGCAACACCCCCAAGGTTGTCGGCGGGGTCGACCCGGTATCGGCGGACCTGGCGGCCCGGCTTCTGCGCCGCCTGACGGCTGAGGTGTACGTCGTCTCTTCAGCGCGTGCCGCCGAGATGACCAAGCTCCTCGAGAACATCTTCCGCAGCGTCAACATCGCGCTGGTCAACGAGCTGGCCGTGCTGTGCGAGCGGATGGGCATCGACATCTGGGAGGTCATCGCCGCCGCCTCGACCAAGCCCTTCGGATTCATGCCGTTCACGCCCGGGCCCGGCGTCGGCGGGCACTGCATCCCTGTGGACCCCTGCTACCTGGCCTGGAAGGCGCGCGAGTACGACTTTCGCACGCGCTTTGTCGAGCTTGCCGCCGAGGTCAACGAGGACATGCCCCGGCACGTTGTGGAGAGGGTCGCCGAGGCACTGAACGTGCTGGGGAAGCCGCTGCGCGGCGCGGATGTGCTCCTCCTTGGCGTGGCCTTCAAGCGGGATGTGGACGATGCGCGCAACTCGCCTGCCGAACGCATTGTAGAGCTCTTGCTGGCCGCCGGGGCACGGGTCAGCTACAACGACCCATACGTGCCGGTCTTTCGGGTCGGGGACGATGTTTTCTGCCGCCCTGCTCTCGAGCTGCGCAGCGAGCCCCTCACTCTCGAGCGCGTGCGCGCAGCCGACTGTATCGTCATCGTTGCGGGGCACTCGGACTATGACTATGCCCGGCTCGTCCGCGAGGCTTCGCTCATCATCGACACGGTGAACGCGACCCGGGGCCTGAGGGGCCCACACATCGTCCGGCTCGGCGCCCCGCTGCCGGAGGGACTCACAGGCCGCGCATCCGACCGGGCATGCGAGGGCGATGCTTCCGGTCGCAGGTCTCTCTCCGACCAATGACGGCTGAGCATGAGGAGGCAACGTGAGCAAGAAGAAGACGAGAAAGGTTCGTCGCGGCAGGCCGCAGGCACCCCGGCCGCGAGAGCGGCCTCGCAAGGGGCCGCCGCCCAAGCCGGCCCTCAAGCCTGTGCCGCCGAGCCGCTGGCAGCGCCTCAAGGCGCGACCATGGCTCCTCGCCGGGCTGATCGTCTTGGCCGTCCTGCTGGTGTTTGCTGTGGCCTGGCTGGTCTTCCGCCTGGCGCGCCCGTCACAGCCGGCGCCGACCGCGACGGCTGCCCTCGAGGCAACGGAGACGCCGCTTCCGCAGCCAAGCCCGGTCGCCCTCACCTGGAAGGAGCCTCCTCCCCTGACCATCGATACGAGCAAGGTCTACACGGCAACCATCGTCACCGATCGGGGCGAGATCGTCGCCCGGCTCTTTGCCGACCGCGCCCCGAAGACGGTGAACAACTTTGTCTTTTTGGCCCGTCAGGGCTTTTACGACGGTCTGACCTTCCACCGCGTTGTGCCGGGCTTTGTGGCCCAGGGCGGCGACCCGACAGGCACCGGCAGCGGAGGGCCCGGCTATCAGTTTGAGGACGAGATCGACCCGGAGCTCAAGTTTGATAGTGCCGGGCTTCTGGCCATGGCCAACTCTGGCCCCGATACCAACGGGAGCCAGTTCTTCATAACCTACGGTCCTGCTCCCTGGCTCAACGGGCAGCACACGATCTTTGGCAAGGTCGTGGAGGGGATGGACGTCGCCTCCAGCCTCACGCCCCGCGATCCCGAAAAGAACCCGACCACTCCCGGCGAGAGGATCGTGACCATCCGGATAGCGGAGGGCTGATGGAGACAGCCTCCTTGACCGAGGGTGGTCCCCCCGCCGGGGTGCCGGAGCGGCGCTCGAGTTCCATCCTGGTGAGGGCGGTGGCTTTTGCGCTCGCGCTCGGCATCACCGTGGCCATCGTCGTCTACCACGAGGAGCTGGGGCGGTTTGCTGCCTACGGCTACCTGGGCGTCTTTGCGATCAGCGTGCTCGGGAACGCCACGGTGCTGTTGCCGGTGCCGAGCCTCCTGGCGGTGTTTGCCGGAGGCACGGCGTTCAATCCGCTCATCACCGGGCTCGTGGCTGGCGTCGGTGAGCCGCTGGGAGAGCTGACGGGCTACCTGGCGGGATATGGGGGCAGCGCCATCATCGAGAACCGACAGCGCTACGAGCAGATGCGCCGCTGGATGCAGCGGCACGGCTTTGTCACGATAGTGGTGCTCTCGGCCATCCCCAACCCTCTGTTCGACCTGGCGGGGATCACCGCAGGCGCCCTGCACATACCCGTCTGGCGGTTCCTCCTCGCCTGCTGGCTGGGCAAGACGGCCAAGGCCGTCGTCATCGCCTGGCTGGGCTCCCGCAGCGTGGGGTGGATAGAGTCCTTGCTGGGGATCCTGGGCGCGCGCTAGCCGAGGGCTGGTGCGCGTCGGACGGGCATAGTTCACCGATGGGAGCCGGCTTGTCTGTGCTGCCACCAGGCCCCCCACCCCCGTCGCCCTCAAGTTGGCCTGCGGACCGATTTGGTAGGACGCTCTTTCTACTCGTGGCCCTGCGGCTGGAGTAAAGACGGGAATGACCGAGGCGCCCGACAGCCGGGCCTGAGCAACGGTACTCTGGTCATCCAAGACTCCGACCCCACTCGGCACCGCCGGCCCGTTCGGAGTGCACGGGACTGGACGGCAAGCTGACTGCGAGGGCTACTCGCTGCGTTCGACCCCACGCCTCCGGGGAGACACCCTGTACATCTCGGGGTCCTCCCGAAGCACTACGCTGTCTCCGACCACCGGCTCTGCCCTCTCGAAGATCAGCTGTGCGCGCGCGAACAATGTATGTGCCTCGGCCCGCAATCGGCGCGCTGCCATCCTGCAGTACTCCGCGTCAACGTCTATGCCTATGCTGTTACGCCCCGTGCGCAGAGCAGCGATCATCGTAGTTCCCGTTCCACAGAAAGGATCGAGAACGGTGTCACCGACAAAAGAGAACATGCGGACAAGGCGATACGCTAGTTCATAGGGGAAGGGCGCAGGATGGTCGCGAGTGGAAGCGCCGGGGATATCCCACAGTTGCCTGAACCACTGCTCGTACTCAGACTTGCTGATCATACTTAACCGGCGCTGTTCAGCAGTGGGACTTCTGTACGCACCAGGCTTACGCTGCATCAGAATGAACTCGATGTCACTCTTGATGATTGCATTGGGCTCATAGGGCTTGCCGAGGAACTTGCTGCCGTTGTTCACCTCGTAGTTGGCGTTGGAGATCTTGTACCAGATGATGGGATTGAGGTTATCAAAGCCTATCTTCCGACAGGCAACCGCAATGTCGGAATGCAGTGGCATGACCACATGTCTTCCATACCTTCGACGTGACAGGCATACGTCGCCCACCACGCAGACGAGCCTGCCCCCAGCTACGAGGACGCGAAAGCAGTGTTTCCACACCAACGAGAGTTGCTCGAGAAACTCCTCGTACTCCTCGATGTGTCCGAGTTGGTTCGGATTCTCGTTGTACCTCTTCAGGATCCAGTAGGGAGGCGACGTCACGACCAAGTGCACCGACTCGTCCGGAAGGAAATCCAGCCTTCGGGCATCGGCAAGCACGAGGCGATGGGTAGTGCACGACTGGTCGATCCGGTATTCAGGCATGGGCTGATGCATGAGCAGCCAGCGCGCGAGCAAAGCTGAGCATCGATAGGTCCGAAGCCGGCTCCGTGTATTTCCCCTGCAGACCTGTATCGCTCTGTGACGTGATAAACGCCGCCGCGCTGTACTGCCGCTCCCTCACAAGCTTGCGACAGAAGAGCTCATAGCGTCTGACGTAAGAAGAGCCCACGAACTCCGGCAAGACCCTGAAGTGGGGCTCCCTCACCGCGACAGGGGACCGCGATTGTGAGCACTCCTCCAGCATAAAGAAGTATCCCAGGAATGGTTGAGGGCCGTTACCGAACGCTCCCTCGCGAAAGGCGGTCCACAGGTCCAGAGCACTGCCCATCGCCTCTTCCGTCCTATTGTTAAAGCTGTTGCCGAAGGACGGTCCTACCTGCGACTTGGCCTCCAGTGCTATGACGAGCTGGGAGTTCCTTACGACTAGCAAGTCCCACTCCTTCGTGGGACGGTAGTATCCAGGTAACTCAAGCGCGGTTTTCCAGAACACGCAGTCCGACGGCACTCCAGCCTCTGTGATGAGCCTCGTGAAGAGCCGTAAGAAGCCATCCATCTGAGCGCCGCCCGTTACCGCCGCCCGCGCACCCTGATCCGCCCGGCCTGATTGCAGTTGCTTTTCTCGCTGGCGCTTACGCGTCAGCCAGTACCACGCAACTGCCTCTGCCGTGGCCTCCGCAAGGTTGTCCAAGGTTGGCGATGTGGAGACAGTCATAGCCAAACCCGCGCCCCGAGCTGCCTGACGGGAACACCTACTACGGCGGTGCCCACTCTGGCGCCAAGACCATACCAACTCCTTGCGCTTTCCTAATAATAGCGGGTTGGCCCTCCAGCGTCAAAGAGCTTTTGGCACGCAAGTGCTCAGACCAGAATTCAGCCATTGGCCCGCCGGCTGGCGCCGAACGCTCGTTTGCGGACCCTCCTCGGGCACGCCCTCGCACACAGGTCGATTACTCTGTCTGTGCCAAGTGCTGCCCTCACCCTCACGTCTGCTCCACGCCCACGACGGCTGCCCCGCGTGTAGCGGACGGGCCTCTGCAAGCAGGGCGTGCCGCGCGCCAACCTGGCATCAACCTGCTCAGACACTTGACGGAAGGCTGCACGCCCGGGTAAAATACCCTCAAACCAACCTGTCACGGTCTAGAGGGCGAATGGGCCATGCCCACGAACCTTCCACCCGAATACTTTGAGATCGAACGACAGTTCCGCGAGGCGGAGACGGTCCAGGAGCAGATCGCCCTCCTCGAGGAACTGATCAGCGTGGTGCCCAAGCACAAGGGCACCGACCATCTGCGCGCCGACCTGCGCCGCAAGCTCTCCAAGCTCAAGCAGAGCTCGCAGGTGCGCAAGGACGCGGTCCGGCGGCAGTCAATCTATCGCATCGAGAGGGAGGGCGTCGCGCAGATTGCCGTCGTCGGGGCGCCTAACGTCGGCAAGTCGGCCCTCGTCGCAGCCCTGACCAATGCCACGCCCGAGGTCTCGGAGTCGCCGTTCACGACCTGGGAGCCGACGCCCGGAATGATGCCGATCGAGGACATCCAGGTCCAGCTGATCGACACGCCGCCCATCTATCGCGAGTACGTCGAGCCACAGCTCATGGACATGCTGCGGCGCGTCGACCTGATCCTGGTCGTCGTCGACCTGCAGACCCATCCCAACGAGCAACTCGAGGAGACTCTCAGCCTCCTCGGCGAGCAGCGCATCTGGCCGCTCGAGTATCGCAATCGCTACGAGGGCGAGAGGCGGGGAACGTTCAAGCCCTTCCTGGTTGTCGCCAACAAGGCCGACGACGAGCAGACTGAGGAGCTGTACGAGGTCTTTTGCGCCCTGCTCGATGAGGAGTGGCCGTCTGTGCCGGTCTCGGCCCTCACCGGGCGCAATCTTGAGCGGTTGAAGCGGGCCGTCTTTGATCGGCTGGGCATCATCCGCGTCTACGGCAAGCCGCCCGGGCAGCCTCCGGACCTCACGGCCCCCTTTGTGATCCAGAAGGGCAGCACCGTAGCCGAGTTCGCCGCGCGCGTGCACAAGGACTTTATCGACTCGCTGATCTCGGCCCGCGTCTGGGGCTCGGCCGAGTTCGAGGGCCAGAGCGTCAGCCGCGACTATGTCCTGCAGGATGGGGACATCGTCGAGCTGCGCACGTGAGGCTCCTCAAGCCTGCTCCAGCCAATGGATGGGCAGGCTCGCCTCCAGGGGCTTGAACTCGGGGTCTCCTGTCACCAGCACGGCCCCCGTCGCCAACCACATACTGACACCTTGAGTGCAGGCTCATCTGTGCTGCTGCCAGGCCCTCACCCTCCCTTGCCCGCAGCCTTCGGGGGCGGACAGCCCCGCCCCGGCACCGCGGAGCGGACCCCCCAGCGTCCCCCGACACGGGGGGATAGGTTTGTTCCGCCTGCAGCGGCCATTCCACTGCCGGCGATGGCCGCTGCCTGTTCCCCCGTTTCGGGGGAACGGTAGGGGGTCTCGCCGCGGAGCGGACCCCCCGGCCTCCCCCGAGCTTCACGACCGCACAGGGGCGACGGTCCGAGAGGGCGATCCATCCGCCGGGACGGCCGCCGGACTCGCCCCCACGCCGGATCCGCCGTGCTGCAGCCCAGGTTTCCGCTCATGCGCCCGTGGCCCCTGCTCCAGCCTGATCTGCACGCATCGTGCGGCCAAGTTTACACAAATGCGCGATCGTGCTATGCTGCAATTGTACATCCGCACTGCGTCTTGCGTGGCGGAGCATCCCAAGGCATCAGGGCCCCTGCTGTTCCCGACTGGCGGATCGCCTCTGCCAGTTGATCCCACGGGGAGGACGGGCCGTGGCGCTCTTGCGGCTGTATCTGTTGGGGCCACTCGTGCTGCAGGCGGGCGAGAGGTCGCTGCCGGTGCCGTCGACCCGGAAAGCCCAGTCGCTTCTGGCCTATCTGGCGATGCGCCGCGGGCAGCCGCAGCTACGTGACCACCTCGCGGACACCTTCTGGCCCGACGCCCCCTCCGCACGGGCGCGCCGCAACCTGAACACCGCCCTCTGGCAGATCCGCCGCATCCTACCCTCCGGCGATCATCTGATTGCCGGCGCCAACGACGTCCTGTTTAGCGCCGAGAGCGCCTGCTGGATCGATGCGGCCGAGTTCGAGAAGCTCTGTCGCCCGCCACCCGCCCAGGCCGACGATACCGACACGACCGCGCGCCTGCGCCGGGCGGTATCCCTGTACCGAGGCGAGTTTCTCGCCGGCCTGTACGACGAGTGGGTGCTTGCCGAGCGCTACCGCCTGGAGACCCTCCTGCTCGATGCCCTGGCGCGCCTCGCCCGGGCCAGCCTCGGGTTGGGCGAACACGCGGAGGCGCTGCACTATGCCGAGCGCCTGCTGACGCACGACCCTCTGCGCGAAGATGTGCACCGCCTGGTGATCGCGCTGTACCTCACCCTCGGCGACCGGGTAGCCGCGGCGCGTCAGTGCAACCGCTGCCGTACGCTCCTGCGCTCCGAGCTGGGAGTCGACCCCTCTCCCGAGACGATCGCGCTCTGCCAGCCCCTCTTTGCGTCTGCGCCGATATCCGCTGAGAACCGGGCACCGGATGCCCCGAGCAGGCTCCCAGAGCTGGACACGCCGCCCCTCGTGGGCCGCGACGGGGAGCTCGAGCAGCTCCTCGCCTTCTGGAAAGCGGCCTGTTCGGGCCAGGGAAGGGCAGTTCTGGTCAGCGGCGCAGCGGGGGTGGGCAAGACCCGCCTGGTCGCGGAGCTGGCCCAGTCGGCCGGCTGGCGGGACGGAGTGGTGCTCTGGGGGCGGTGCTACGAGCATCAGCGCTCGCTGCCCCTCCAGCCCCTTGCCGAAGCCCTGCAGAACGGCCTCCCCTATCTCCCCCGACTCGGGCCCGAGGCGCTCCAGCCCTGGATGCTGGCCGAGGTCGCCTCGCTCCTGCCCGATCTCGGTCGCTACTACGCCGGGTTGCTACCGCCGGCGCCCCTGGCGCCGACACATGCGCAGGACCGCCTGCTGATCGCTGTGACCAGCTTTCTGGCGGTATCGTCTGCACAGGTACCGCTCCTCGTGGTGCTGGAGGACCTTCAGTGGGCGGGCGAGGCGGTCGTGGCCTTCGTACACTACCTGGTGCGGCACCTGCAGGGCATGCGGCTCCTGCTCATAGGGACCTACCGATCGGACGAGCCCGCAGACGTCGGGTCGCTGGCGGGCATGGCGCGGGCGCTGAGCGCCGAGGGTCTGCTGACCGAGATGCTCCTGCAGCGGCTCCCCTTCAGCGCTATAGCCCGCCTGGTGAGCGAGTTCTCACCTCCCGGCGAGTCGGACAGGACGCTTGCTCAGTGGCTGTATCGGACCACCGGCGGAAATCCCTTCTACCTGGTGGAGATGCTGCGCGCTGGGGGACGCCCGCCGACCGGGAGCGGCCACCGCCGACCTGAGCCTGCCGGTGCCGCAATCGGTGCGCGATCTCATCCTTGGTCGCGCCGCCCGGCTTCCCGGGCATGCACGCGAGCTGCTGGACCTGGCCGCCGTAGCAGGGCGAGAGTTCGACCTGGCCCTGCTCCTACGCGTCTGGGAGCGCGGTGAAGAGGCACTGCTGCGGGCGCTGGACGATCTGCTGCGGCACCGGTTCCTGCGCGAGCAGGATGCGCCGCGCGACTATGGGTTTGACCACGACCTCACCCGCGAGGTCATCTACCAGGCCCTGCACCATCACCGGCGGCGCCGCCTGCATCGCCGGGTCGGGCATGCGCTGGAGGCGCTGACCGCTCATCTGGGTGAGCGACCCGTTGCCGAGCTTGCCTACCACCTGCACGAGGCATACTCGCGCGGCGACGATCCCGGCCCGGCCGCCGCGTACGGTCTCGAGGCCGCCGATCAGGCCCAGCAGCACCATGCCCGGCGCGAGGCCCTGGCCTGGTACCGACGGAGCCGCGCCCTGCTCGATAGCACAGGCCTGACACCGGGCCAGGTGCCAACGCTCACCGCGATCTATGCCCGCCTTTGCCTCGGCGAGGGAAAGGCGCACTTTTTCCTCGGGGAGCACGACGAGGCCGTATCGGCCCTGCAGACCGGGTTGACGTGGGCTGATGCGGCGAGCGATGCGCCAACCCGCGCCGACCTCCTGCTCGCGCTCGGCCGGGCGGCGCACGAGGTCGGCGACCTCGCCCTGGCCGCGGAGCGCTTCCGTCTGGCTGCGGCCCAGAGTGGGGCCCTCGGCGACCAGACCCGCATGGCCGAGGCGCTACATCACCTGGCGCGCACCGCCTACGATGCCGGCAATGACCCGCTGGAGACGGCCGCGCGGTCCGAGCAGGCGCTGGCGCTCAGCCAGGAGCTGGGCGACCTCAACCTGCAGGGACTGGCCCACTGGACCCTGGGGAGGGTCTGCTGCCGCCACGCCCGGTTTGCTGCAGCCGAAGACCATTACCGGCAGGCACTCGATTGCTTCCGAGAGGTGGGGAACCGTGAGGACGAGGGATGGACCTGCCTCCTCTGGGGGCTGATTGACAGCCTCCGCTATGCCCTCGACCGCGCCGCTGCCCGCTTCGAGGCCGCCGAGGCCATCTTCCGGGACCTGGAGCGACCCTGGGGCATCGGCGCGAGCCTCACCCAGCGGGGCATGGTACACCTGCGCCGGGGAGAGCCTGGGCGCGCCGCACAGCTCCTGCAGGAGGCGCTGCGGATCTTCCGCCGGGCAGGGAACCGCTGGGAACAGGCTGCCGTGCTCTGGCACGTCGGCCTGGCGAGCTACCACGACGGCAGGCTCGAGGAGGCCCTGGAGCAGTTGACCGAGGGTCTCGCTCTGGCCGAAGCCATCGGGCAACCCGAGCTGTGCCTGCTCATGTGCCTGACCATGGGCGACGTCTACGCCGCGCGCGGCGCCTGGCTCGCGGCCGAGGCCACCTACGGGCGCGCGCTGGCCCTCGGCCGCGCAACCGATGACCGGCGCTTCCTGCCCCGAGTCCTGGCCGGGCTGGCGGGCGTCGCCCTGGCACGAGGTGAAGTATCCGAGGCGGCCCGCCGGGTGGCGGAGGGGCGCAGTCTGGCCTCGCGGGAAGACGTGGAGGCGCAGGGACTCCTGCTGCGCCTTGCCGGTGAGGTCGCCGACAGGCAGGGCCGGCGAGGCGAGGCCCTCACACTGCTGCAGCAGAGCGTGGAAGTCCTGGCCGGCCCGCCGGTGCCTTTTGAGCTGGCGCGCAGCCAGCTCGCGCTGGTCCGGCTGAAGGAGGCATAGCCGCTCAGGTACGCCGGAAGCGCCGAGATAGTTTTTTGATAGCCCCGTGCTAAGCTGCGGGTACAGGTACCCGCAGCTTTTTTGCGCCGGAGGCGCCGGCGAGAGGACACCATGACGGATGCACACCCCGGCCTGCGCGGAGGCCACACCTTCATCATTCACGTCTGGCGGGAGGCGGGCAGCAGCGCTCCCCTCTGGCGGGGACGGATCGAGCATGTGCAGAGCCACAAGCAAAGGGCCTTCGTGCGCCTCTCCGAGATGCTCGAGTTCATCGAGGGCTTTGCCAGGCTTGGCCGGGATGAGGCTCGGGCGAAATGATGCGCCCTCGACGCGGCGACCGGCTGCGCACCCCTGACCGCGAAGCTGAGGAGGGAAAGGTCGGCCGTGGTCCTTCGGGCCCCCAACGAGCACAGCGAGGTGATCGGGTGCAGCGCGCCACAGGATGTGGGGGGACGCACACCCGCTGGCGCTGGATTGCCATCATGCAGAGGAGGTGCCTATGCGCGCCAGGCAAGTCTGGAGCATCGCTCTCCTGATTTCGGTCCTTCTGTTGGCCGCGGTCCCGGCTGCGGCCGAGCCCCCACCGCCCCGGGCCGAGCCACCCGGCGCCGGCAAGGCGGTGGCACCAGGCGGAGAAGCCTCGGTGGCCGTTGCGACGGCCAGCCCGATCGGGAGCGCCTTTGTCATCCGCAATGACCCGGGAGTTGCGGAGGTCGACCCCGCCGTGGCATACAACCCCCGGAGCAACGAGTTCCTGGTCGTGTGGTGCAACGACCGCCCCGACTACCCCGACATCCAGGCCCAGCGCCTGAAGTGGGATGGCACGCCCATCGGTGGCCCCTTCTACATCGCTACGGGTGCAGTCCAGCGGCGGCATCCGGCGGTGGCCTACAACATCATGCGGGACGAGTACCTCGTGGTATGGGAGCACCACGCAGTGATGACGGCCGACGTCAGCATCCGTGGCCGGGTGGTGTCGGCACTCGGCGAGGTCCTCGGCACGAGCGACATCGTCATCAGCCAGGGTCCTGAACTCGCGGACAACTATAACCCCGCCGTGGCCTATGCGTTCTACCCGGACAGATACCTGGTCGTCTGGGAGCGCAGAGTTGTCATGGGCATGTCTGGGGACATCGAGGGTCAGGTCATCTACGCTGGCGCGGTCGAGGGAGACAATATCCTCATCGCCAAAGGAGACTGGGACTATGACCACACCAAGCCGGCTGTTGCCTACAACCTCCCGGCGAACCAGTTCCTGGTCGCCTGGGAGCGCGAGGACAAGGACGCCCACATCTACGACATCTGCGGCCAGCGGATGACGGGCGAGGGAACGCCTCAGGGTCCCCTGCTCCTGATCGCCTATTTCAGCGTGAACAGCACCAGCCCCGCCGTCGCTACGCTCCGCTTCACCGCTGATCAGCACTACCTCGTCGTCTGGGAGTTCGAGTATACCCCCGGCGACAGGCACATCTTCGGCCAGTTGGTGGCAGGCGACGGGAGCATGTCACCCGGCTTCTGGATCGGCTGGGCCGACGTAGACGAGACCACCCCGGCCGTAGCCGGAACCTACTACGGCCGCAAGTACCTCGTGACCTGGAGGCGGCCATCCTATCCTCCATACGTATGGACCTACGTCCACGGGCGGAATGTGCCCACCGGCGGCTCCCCACTTGGCCCGGAGATGCGTCTTGGCGGAGTCCAGGCAGGCCGCCCCGCGGTGACCGAAGGCGGGTCGGGGGACTTTTTGGTGGTCTACGACGATCAGCCCTTGCTTGGCGACCGGGGCATCTACGGCCGGCTGTGGGGCAACCGGATCTATCTGCCACTGGTGCTCAGGTAGGGGCTGCGGGGTTCGCGTCCGGGACGGGTGCTCGCCCGCAGAGGAGAGCCCCCGCATACATCGGGCCCTCCGCGTCAAGGGGAGATTGCGGGCAGGGCAGGGGCCAACACGCGTCTGCCCCTGCCCGCCAGTCATACTCCGATGAGAGAGGGGGTGAGAGGAACAAGGACGATGTTGAAGAGCGCGTGGGCCAGCATGCAGCTCTCGACACCGTGCCGCCGGTAGAGCCACCCCAGCACGAGGCCGATGGGGAATATCTGCGCGAGCTTGAGCCACGCCGGCTCGAGCACACCCGCGTGGCCCAGGGTCCACAGGAGGCTCGTCAGTGCGATCGGTATCCAGTACTTCGCCCCGCGGCAGCCCAGGTATCGCGCCACGAAGTTCTGGACGCCCAGCCGGTAAAAGATCTCCTCGCTGAAGGCGGCCGCAAGCACCGTGACCAGGACCTGCAGGGTGAGGGCGGCGCTTGCCTCGGGGTTGCCCGACAGGCCGCTCAACGCCTCCGAAAGCCTTGGCGGCACGAGGCGGAACAGCGCCGCCGAGTACCCGACCGCCGCCGCTGCGACGCCCAGCGTGCTCAGGATATAGTCGCAGCGGGGCCTCGGGCAGGCCGCAGCCATGACGCCGCCTGCCGGCAGGGGAGCCAGCACCGGCGTATCCGCAGTAGCTACCGGAAGCGCGATGGCGCGATCGCTTGCGGCCGGAGCTGCGGCCAGAGGGGTGGTCTTGCGCCGGCGGCGCAGGGCAAAGCCCGGCAGCCCCAGCACATCGGCATAGTGCATGCCCAGCATGGTAACCCCGGCCAGCATCGTGGTGGCGATAAAGAGCACAACCAGGCCAAGGACGAGCAGCAGCACGCCGAGCAACAACACCGCAAGCACGTCCTCGCCCGCGGACCCGGGAGCGCTTTCCCAGCCCCGAGGCGCCGATTCCGCGAGGAGCTGTGCCGCTGACAGAATCCCCGCGACCGCTCCCGCGACGACGAAGGCCAGCGTCACCAGCGCAGCCCCGAGGCCGTAGGCCCAGTAGGCTTTGACGTGGCGCCAGCTCCGGATCCAATCGACGAGGAAGGCCACAGCGAAGAAGAGCGAGCCCAGGCCGGCAATGCAGGCTACTGCTATCACCGTCGGCGACGTTCCCAAAGTCATGACTCACTCCTCGGGCAGGCGCATAGACCCGCTGGGCTCAGAAGGATTGTACGCCTTCCACAGACTTGTATCAATGCTCACGAGATGTTCTCCAGGAACACCACGTGCATCCTGCCGCCGAGGGCGTTGTCCGGCCGCGGCTTCCAGGGCTTGGCGATGACGTCCGGCAAGCCATTCCCCGTCACGTCGCCCACGACCGCCGCATGCCCGCCGAGGTTCACATCCAGGATCACGTGCTCCTGCCACCGCCCGCCCACGCCGTCCACGTTCTCCCAGATGTAGTAGCGCGGCGGCGCATCGCCTGGGACTGCCTCCATCTCGCAGCTCAGGATGTCCACGTCGCCATCCCCATCCAGGTCGCCGGCATAGAGGCTGTGGTAGGCGCCACGGCGGGGCTCCCGCGCCGGATCCCAGGTGTAAACGTCATGCCGGCGCCAGGCACGGCCCTGGCCGTCCAGGTTCTCCATCCACCACAGCTGACCGCCGGGGATCTCGGCATCTACCATGACGATATCTGCCCGTCCGTCGCCGTTCACGTCGCACACGACGGCGATAGTGGCATCGAAGGCAAAGTAGGGTTGAAAGTCCGGAGGAGGTGGTGTGCTGGGGCCAAGCGGCCGTACCTGCCACAGCGTGCCGTCGCCCCGGACGTTCTCGAACCAGACGTTTGTCCGCACGATGTCGAGGTCGCCATCGCCGTCCAAGTCGCCGACGGCGAGGCCGGCATGCACCGCAGGGCCGACGTCGTGGCGCACCCATGGCGCAGACGGATCGGCAGGGATCTTGTACCAGCGCAAGTTGTTCTGATCCGACATGGTCAGCACTTCCGGGCGGCCGTCGCCGTCGATGTCGGCAGCCACGACGTCGTGCACCGCAGTAAGGCCGGGGTCGAAGGGGATACGGGTGAAGGGCGTATCGGCATGGCGCGAGTTGCGATACCAGGCCCCGCCGGCTACAAAGTCGGTGTAGCCATCGCCGTCAACGTCGAGCGCCACGCCGCCGACGTCCGAAGGGGACTCGATGCCCAGCAGGTGCCGCGTCCACCGGTCAGGCGTGTGCATCTTGTACCAGTAGATTTCTCCGTACTGCCGGCCCACGATGTACTCCGGCCGCCCGTCGTTGTCCAGGTCGGCGAGGGCCGTCTGAGCATAGTAGCCGGGGGGCAGGTCCGTATCGATGACATGATGGCGGAAGCGAAAGCGCATGTCGAGCCTCCTCAATAGTGGTGGTTCATGAGTAGAAACCGGGCGCCTCGAGCGTTTTTCGAGACGCAGAGTGCCCCAGACCAGCAGAGGGTCGCAGAGAGACGGCCCTCATTCTCCCAGGCCGTTGACCCTGCGCCGTATCCTGCTGATCACGACGCAGGCATTGCTCGTAGGCCGACCTCAGGAGCCCAGGCCCGAGCGCCTGGTGCACAGCGATGGCCGAGCCGATGATCTGCTCGGTGATCCGGTTGATGCGCGCCAGCTCGTCAGTCTCACCCACCACCAGGATCCCCCTCCCCGTCTCCATCTCCCCTCCGCGGCCCTCCGCGCCCCCTTACACCGTCCCAGAACCAAGGCGCCCCGGGGCCCTACCAGACCTCAAAAGGCCGCCACCTGGCGGTGAGGGCCGCGCTCAGGTTCAGTTCGCCCGTCCGTGACGTGCGGTATACCATCACACACTCACCCGGAGTAGGCTGGAGCTCGCCATCCTTGAGGATCAGGAGCGGCCCCAGCCAACGCATCCAGCCGAGGCGCTCGTACCATTCAGGGACTCCAGTGGAAAGGGCGCCAAGGTCATACCCCCCAATCTCCTGCTGCAGACGCCGCATGACGGCCGTGCCATAGCCGCGCCCCCGGTAATCGGGATGTGTGGCCACCGCCTCGACATAGGCCGCCTCGCGCCAGGGTCCTGTACCCGCCCTCAGCGCGCGCGGTAACCACAGGGCGTGAGCCACGAGCTGCCGGCCGGCGTAGGCAAGGACGTGGACGCGCCCCGCAAAGGATTCCAGTAGCGGGCCGTAATCGAGCCGAAAGGCGCTAGAGCACAGCTCGATGACGTCGCCGACCTGCCCCGGTGTCAGGTCGGCGCCAGGAATGGTGGCAAGATCAAGAGTCACGCAAGCCTCCGAGAGAGCGCCCTGCGAGTCATTGCAGCCGCTCCTGTCCACCAGCGCCCACCGGACCCGCCAGCCGGCTCACCGCAGCACCTGCAGCAGGTTCCCGAAATCGTCGGTCCACAGGGGCAACCTGTGCGGGAGCTCGCGCCGGGCGCTGCGCTCGGCGATGGCCGGGACCTCCAGCACGCTCCGATCGGGCGCAAGGACCATCCAGACCGAGTCATAGCTGCGGATGCCATCGCCCCTATCCACGATCACGGCCGTGCCCAGGTCAAGCTCATCGGCCAGCCGGTACAGCGGCAGGCTCAGGTCAAAGTAGCGGTTGGAGATGTTGACGGCGATGATCCCGCCGGGCTTGAGGTGCTGAAGGTAGAGCGCAAAGGCCTCCTTCGTGAGCAGATGCACCGGCACCGCGTCCCCGCTGAAGGCGTCCAGCACCAGAAGGTCAAAGCCCTGCGGGCCCTCCGTTGCCAGCTCGCGCTCCAGAGAGATACGCGCATCGCCCGGGACAACCTGTACCTCGGCTTTGGAGTCTCTCAGAAAGGAGAAGTAGCCGCCTTCCCCCTCTGCAATGCGGATGACATCCGGGTTGATCTCGTAGAAGCGGTAGAGGTCCCCCGGCTGTCCGTAGGTCGCGATGACGCCGACCCCCAGCCCGAGCGCCCCGACGCGCAGCCCGCCGGCCCGGGCGGGGTGGTTGGCGATGGCCAGGCCGACGCCGCTGGTTGGCCCGTAGTAGGTCGTAGGCAGGGACCGACGGTCCTCGGCCACGAACTGAAAGCCGTGGATCGTCTTGCCGTGCGCGAGCTGATAGACGTGCATATCGGGCCAGGCGGGGTCCCGCTCCCACACCCGCAGCACCCCATAAAAGTTGCGCCTCGCCAGCAAGGTGCTGGTCTCGAGCGCCTGCACGTAGAGCACCATAAAGCCCGTGAGGAGCGCCGCCACGGCTCCGCAGAGCAGGACTGCCGGCCGAAGGCTCCGCATCTGCGGTGGCACCTCACGCCGCAGCCGGCGTTTGGAGGGCGGCGGCGAGGCCGGCTCCATCCGCAGGACCACGCCCAAGAGAACCCAGCAGACGATCAGCGCGGCCTGCAGCTCCCAAAAGCCGCTCGTGAACAGGTAGGGGGCCACCAGCGCCACAAAGATGCCGCCGACCGCGCCACCAACCGCCGTCATCAGATAGAAAGACGGGAGGAAGCGCGGATCGGGCCGCAGGCGGTACAACTCGCTGTGGCAGATCATGCAGCAGACGAAGAGGAGCAGCGCATAGAGGACGACCTGCGTCACGACGCCAAAGGGGGGCCACCTGACCAGCATCCATACGGCCGCCGCGCTGAGCGCAACCAGCCCCGGCAGATACAGGCGCCGCGCGTACCAGCGGCCGCCCGAGAAGGCGAGGATGAAGCTCAGCAGGTAGATGGCCAGCGGCAGCACCCACAGGAAGGGGACCGGCGCGACCTCTTGCGTGATCTGGTTGCTCACCGACACAAGCAACGCGGAGGCGGAGGCGGCCAGTGCCCCCCAAAGCAGGTAGCGCCCAAAGCCGGGGCGCTTGACCGCTGCGGCGATGCTCTCCTCCTGATCGGCGAGGGGAACCTGCCGCCGAGCCCGCAGTGCCAGGTAGCCGGCGCATACCGCAAAGACGCCGTAAGCCGCCGACCACAGATAGCCCTGCGTGCGCAGGGTGAGCCGTGGCTCAAAGAGCAGGGGGTAACTGAGCAGCCCCGCAAGCGACCCCAGGTTCGAGAGGGCGTAGAGGCGATACGGCGAGCGGCCCTCCTCTCGCACAAACCACGCCTGCATGAGGGTACTGTTGGCCGAGAGCAGGAAGTACGGCACACCCACCGACACCGCCAGCACCCGGAAGACCTCCCACACCGAGAGCCCTCCGCCCTGCGGGCGCCAGCTCTCGTTGGGGGTGAGGGGCGAGCGCCAGCTCAGGGCCGCGACCACGAGCAGCCCTGCCGAGAGGCCCAGAAGGCCAACATGCACCAGGCCCTGGAGACGCCTCCGCCGGCCGAGCAGCCAGTAGGCATAGCCATAGCCGGCACTCAGCACGGCCTGGAAAAAGAGCAGCACCGCCGACCACACCGTCGGCGTGCCGCCGAACCAGGGCAGGATGTACTTGCCGACCATCGGCTGGACCTGGAAGAGCAGGAAGGCGGAGAGGAGGACGCTGAAGGCGTAGTAATAGGAGTAGGGCACCGCTTTCTCCCTCTGTGTACCCGGCGGCCAGTGACGGCGTTACTGTACATCTGGCGTCGCCGGGAGTCAAAGACGGCCCCGGCGCAGGGTGCAGTTCCAGCTTGGGGGCAGCTCGTGCCCAGCCACGCTGGGTCCGCCCCCTCCCCAGGCGGGCGCGGCGCCCGCGCCCGCCTGAGGAGGCGACATACCTGAAGTGGGCTTGAGTTTGGCCTTTTCAGGTCCTCGTTTCCTGATCACATGCTTCAGCACTCGTGGAGGGTGGTATGGCGCCCCTCGGGCGGTTTATGCCCCCACCCCGCGCTCCTCCCCCGAGCGGGCACGACGTGCCCGCTCGGGGGAGGAGCTG
>ENA-ORXB01001369-ORXB01001369.1-sediment-metagenome-genome-assembly--contig:-NODE-1369-length-29633-cov-4.298755_pt1 | contig 29633 bp, 29 predicted proteins | sample MGYA00237863_ERZ511475 | MGnify/ENA primary metagenome ERZ511475 (study PRJEB26305, sample SAMN06343858) | sediment metagenome | isolation source: hot spring sediment | place: Canada: British Columbia... | reverse complement strand
GTCTATCCTGAGAGACGGATTATCGGATAACCTTATCTTGGAGTGGCAGGTATTTACAGAGAAACGTGGGCATTACCTGCATATATTGAATTGAACAATAAGAGTGGTTATGGCAAGAACTATTGGTGTTGGGTTGGAACTGGTGGTTCTCCTTTTAAAAGAAGCAGCTATGTTCCAGCATATTGCCGTTGTACATGGACTATTAGTGGGGGTGGGAATAAAGTTGCCATCTTGGGAAGTGATTCCAGCCCTTATTTCACAGGAGAAAGATCATGGGTATCTGGCTCTAGGTTAACATCAAGTGGGGGCTCTCCGTATAGAAGCAATGATTGCAAATATTTTGCGGAGGGATATTCCAATTATCCTACATGGATAACCTCCGGGTTTTCTGATTTAACAACTGATTATACCAAGACTCTCTATCAATATATCTATTACAATTGGGGACTCTTTGGGAATAGGAATGACTTTGTTGGTATATCATGCAACTCCGCTTGGTCTACATATGTTCAAGGCATTCCTGGAGGATGGAATTATCGCACCGTAACTGATTTTGCGCGGTTCGATAAAGGTGTGCAAAACCCTTGGTTTTATGACTCGGAGAGAACAAGTCTTGCACCGAATGGGTGGTGGGCAACAAGCAGCGAAGGAAAAAACATGTATGACCGCCCAAGTTATAGAAGTGAAACAATGTTTGCCAATTGTTATACTGGCCATGATGTATATCTCACTTTTGGAAATTTTTCAAATTCTTATCCCGCTACTTTTCATATCTGGGTAACGACGGACTCAGCAAATCAATATAGCTACGACTTTTCCATATACCAATCAGCAAGCTTGCATTTGAACGACATCGTACCTGGCGCCCAAAATTGTTGTATCTACGTGAGGGAGGCAAATGATAGGTGGCCTGTAGCCGTCGAAATGAGCGGCTATTTCAATTAGGAGGATAGAATGAAGGTGAAAAGGAAAAACCTCATTATATTTGGAGTTCTTGCGCTAATGATAATAGGTGCAACTGCAACAATTGTCATGTTGGGGAAAGAACAAGTGGCTACCGCGAAAACAGTATCGGATAATGCCAGAAATACTTCACATCAACTTAAGAGCTTGCACATTATCAAAGATAACTCATTCTATGAGAAAGGTTCTGTAGTAAGAGGAACCAGAGAAGAGATATGGATTGAGTTGCCTAATAAGTTCTGCAAAATCTGCGATTACACTATGCCTGATGGAGGATTCATGCAGGATGTGACGGTAAACGATGGCAGGAATTTGGCGGTGCTCACACTTGACGCCAACGGGGAGGTTCTTTTCACACAGCTATACAAGAACACATCTCCATTTCCAGGAGATGAAAGGAATTTCAACCCAACTTATGAAGAATACTTATCTCAATTAAACGAACTATCGTCTAGAGATAATTTCGAGGTTGTTGAAGAAAAAGACAAGATGATTAAAGTAGAGAAAAAGAATGTGAACGAGACAACGGGGGGACAAGTCGAATATTGGTATCTTGACGCAGATACCTCAATGATTATGAGGAGTGAAATATTTGATAACGGAGAGTTGAAATTCAAAGGTGAGGTCAAGTCATTGACATTGAATGAAGGAGTGGATAAGGACCGATTTGTGTTTGAGTTTCCCCAAAACGAGAACAAGGAGCAAGGAAGTCTTGAAATAAAGGATCTTCATTACACCGTGACTGATGATAGTGAAGTTTACGAAAGGCTCGACTACAAACCAATTTTGCCAACTTACATACCGGAAGGACTCAGGCTTATTGAAGTAGGCTATGCACTAGATGAACCGCGAGTATGGCAAAATCCAACGTATCTGGTTTATTCAAAGGAAGGGGAATTCCTGTATATTTGTGAAGATACCATTCGTGCGGCTGGACAAGGGAGTGCATTTTGCGCACTTGGGTTAGACTACTACCTTTCAAGAGAAGTGGAGCTATCCAAAGGCAATGCATATTTGTATCCAAAGGGTCATGCTGATGGGACCTTGTATTTCCATTTGGGAAATTTAAAAGTCAAGATGACTGGGAACATAGGCTTGGAAGAGATGAAGAAAGTGGCTGATTCAATAATATCTTCAGCAGAAGAAATATAATTTGGATTAGTCATGAGCTTACCGGAAATCCCGATATTCTTTGTATGTGAAACAGTCGCCCTTGGCTATCTTCCGCTGCGGTGTTTTCCTGCCTACGATTCGTGACGGAGGGAAGCCCGCGCTGTCTCCTCCAACCAGTCGGCCCACTCCTGGAGGCCTTCGCCGGTGCGGCAGCTTAGCTCGAAGATGACTATGCCAGGGTTCATGCGCCGGACGGTGCCGCGCAGCTCCTCCAGGTCGAAATCCCCCAGGCCCAGAAGATCCGTCTTGTTAATTACCAGAACCTGGGAGTCGCTGAACATGAGGGGGTATTTAAGCGGCTTGTCGTGCCCCTCGGCCACGGAAAGGATCATGGCGCGCAGGGACTCGCCCAGCTTGAACTCCGCCGGGCAGACCAGGTTGCCCACGTTCTCGATGATCAAGAGGTCCAGCGCCCCCAAATCCATGTGCTCCAGGGCCTGCCGGATCATGTTGGCATCCAGGTGGCAGGCCCCCCCGGTGTTTATCTGCACCAGCGGCACCTCGTAGGCCTTGAGCTTCTCCGCGTCCACGCTGGAGGCGATATCGCCCTCGATGACCCCCATGCGCAGCCGGTCCTTGAGGCGCTTCAGGGTGTGTTCGATGAGGGAGGTCTTCCCAGCCCCCGGGGAGGCCATGAGGTTGACGGCGAAGACGCGGTTCTCCTCGAACAGGGCCCGGTTCTCGCGCGCTATCTTCTCGTTGGCGTCGTAGATACCCTCCAATACCTCGATGTCCATAATCCCTCCTACTCGATCTCCAGGGATTCTACCGTGAATTCCCTGCCCGACACCAGCTCGGTTTGCGTTTCCCCGCATTTCGGGCAGGTGAGGTCGTACTCCTCGACGCCGAATTCCTCCCGGCAGCGGGAACAGTACGCCCTCACCGGGACCTTTATGAAGTTGAGCTCCGCCCCTTGGGCGATGGTATCCTTGGTCACCAGGTCCCAGTAGAAGCTCACGTAATGGTCGACGATGCCGGTGAGCTCGCCCAGCCGGATGTTCACTTTGATCACCCGCCGCGCTTGGTTGGCTTGGGCGTGCTTGAGGCAGATGGCGGCGATGCTCTCGGTTACGGCGAGCTCGTGCATGTGGCGCTCCTTATGATATTCCTTAACCAAAGGCTTAAGCTTCCCCTCAAGGATAAACCAAATCGTTCCCGCCTCCCAGGGCATGGGTCATGCCCTCAAGTGCTGGAAATTTTTACACTCGACTGGCCTTAACTTATAATGAGAATGGCTACCTGCGATGCGGCGGATAAGGAAGCCCCGCGCAGGCGGCGTTGCGAGTGAAGGGGGCCGCAAGCCTTGATAAGAAGAGACCGCGTCCTGGATCAATTCGAGCTGAGAATCCTGAAGAAAGAAAAAGCGAATTACCGTAAAAACCTTGCGCTTGTGGAGGCGATGTTTGAGGAGGCCAGGCGGCTCGGAGTATTCCCTTCTTGCGATCCCCTGGAAGGAATCGACGTGGATATAAGGATCGCGAGGGCAATCAACCGTGTTCGAGGAACTCCTTAAGAGAATCGCCGTCGAGCTGGAGGGGCGGAAAATCCCTTATATGGTCATAGGAGGGCAAGCCGTCCTTCTTTACGGGGAACCTCGCCTTACCAGGGATATAGATATTACCCTTGGACTGGGCCCGGAGGACGCCGAAAAGGTGATTTCCCTGGCCAAGGCCTTGCGTCTCTCTCTGCTGGTTCCCGACCCCGAGGCATTCTTGCGCAAAACCCTGGTGCTTCCCACTGAGGAGGACGCCTCCGGTATAAGAGTAGATTTCATCTGCTCCCAGACTCCTTACGAGCGGCAGGCGATGGAACGTGCGGAAGAGGTCAAGCTGGGAGAGGCTTTTGTGAGGTTTGCAGCCCTGGAGGACGTGATAATTCATAAGGTGATCGCGAAAAGGCCCAGGGACATCGAGGACATCAAGGCCATGATTGCCAAGAACCCTTCCTACGATGGAAGCTACATCCGCACTTGGCTGAGGGAATTCGATGCCGCCCTGGGAGAGGAATTTTCCAGCGTCTTCGAGCTGATCGTAAAGGAATTGGGCTGAAGGCCACACATCTACATAGGGAAATATCCCTTCTCACGCGGTTATTATAAGGTTTGCCGGTGTGCTTCCGACCCCGGCTTGAAAAGTTTGCATCGGCACCAACGGGAGATTAAAATATGATTTGGACGTGAAAAAAGAAACAAGGGACGCAGTTTAATCAGGGTAAGGTATGGAGCACGGCAAGGATTACCGCGAGATGGGATCCGCCGGAGGCGGAGACCTACACACCCCTTGTTCCCTTCTGCTGGTATATTGACCGGCCTGTACCATCATGCCCGAGAGGCGGGAGGTTGGAAAAGATGAATCACGCCAACGATAGACTGTTCGACCACAAGCTGGCCAGGGAATGGAAGCTAAAAAAGGACCGCGCCGAAAAAGACAAGCGCATGGACTTGAAAGAGGCCATCGCCGAGTTCGTGGAGGACGGGGACTCTCTCATCGAGACGGGGTTCTCCTATGTGCGCGGGCCCATGGCTGCCTACTACGAGATCGGCCGCCAGAAAAAGAAAAACCTGGTGGGAATCTTCACGCCCGGGGGCATGAATTGCGCCTGGCACGAGTTCGGTGGACTGGAGGGGGCGCACGTGGCCTACGTGGGAGTGGAAATGAGAGGCTTGATCGGTCCTTTCAGGCGTGGAGTGGAGGCGGGGACCCTCAAGATTTACTCGGAATGGAGCCACGGGGCGTTGGCGCTGTCCCTGCGCGCCGCTGAGCAGGGCGTGAACTATATGGCCTGCAAGTCCATGCTGGGAACCGACCTCATGCGCACCAACCCCTACGTCAAGGAGGAAAAGGACCCCTGGACGGGGGAGCCGGTGTGCCTGGTCCCGGCCATGTATCCCGACCTGGCCATCATCCATGTGCACCATGCGGACAAGTTCGGCAACGGGCGCATCTGGGGACCGGCGGTGAACGACACGGCCATCGTGGCCGCGGCGCGCAAGGTGGTGGTCACCTGCGAGCGCATCGTGGACACCGAGGACATACGCTCTAACCCCTATCAGGTGATCGTCCCCCATTACTGCGTGGACGCGGTATGCGAGGTGCCCTACGGCGCCTGGCCCGGAGATATGCCCGGCCTGTATTACTTCGACCGCCGGCTGCAGGAGAAGGTAGTGCGCACTTTCTGGAACACCGCCGAAGGCACCAAGGAGTGGTACGAGAAATACATCCTTGGAACCGGTAACCAGTACGAGATGCTGGCCATGGTTGCGGAGGAAGAGGGAATGAATGCCCTCGATTACGTCAAGCAGCTGGAGCAACTGGCCTGCGATGCCTTTTGCTACGGCATGGGCACCTGGGGTATCGGCGGAGAGCGGGGATGGCAGTATGAAGAAGTGGCCAAGAGGCTTATCTGAGGAGGCGGAAAATGAACGACTTGGAATACACGCCCAGAGAATTGATAGTCTGCGCTGCCTCGAGGGTTTTAAGAGACGGCGAGAGTGTCTTTGTGGGAACCGGCCTGCCCTTGGTGAGCGCCCTCCTGGCGCAAAAGATGCATGCACCGAACATGATGGCCATCTACGAATGCGGCGCCGTGGACCCGGAGCCGCGCGAGCTCCCCTGGTCGGTGGCCTGCTCATGGACCCACTACAAGGCCCCGGTGATCCTCTCCATGTCCTCGGTGTTCGGGCACAGCCGCGCCGGCTACGCGGATGTGGGCTTTCTTGGCGGGGCCCAGATCGACATGTACGGGAACATCAACGCCACGGTCATTGGGGACTATGAGCACCCCAAGGTGCGCCTTACCGGATCGGGAGGGGCCAACGACATCGCCTCGCTATGCCAGAGGGTGATCTTTATGGGCCTGCATCTCCTGGAGCGCTTCCCGGAGCGCTGCGATTACATTACCACCCCCGGTTTCCTGGACGGACCGGGAGCGCGCGAAAAAGCGGGCCTGGTCGGCGGAGGTCCCTGGCGGGTCATCTCCCACCTTGGGGTCATGGGCTTCGACGAGGAAACCTGCCGCATGAAGCTCATCTCTTACCATCCCGGGGTCACCCCGGAGATCGTCCAGCAGTTCACCGGCTTCGAGTTGATCATTCCCGACGACGTGGTGGAAACCCCCAAGCCGACCGAGGAGGAACTGCGCCTGCTGCGCGAGGAAGTGGATCCTAACCATCTGTTCTGTTTCTAGATTTTTCCCAGGCCCGGCTGATTCATCTCGCCGGCGTTCGGGAGAAGCGTTATTACTGCCCCCAGATCACCTCGCCGCTGGAGCAATCGACGGCCCAGAGGCGTTTGGGGGGGATCAGGAAGTCGGTGAGATCGACGCCTTCGGAGGCCAAGGCGCTCCAGTTGCCCTGTAGCAGAAGAAGCAGTTGCTGGTAGTTCAACTTCTTCAAGGCTGAGATGACGTCGAAGTTGTTGCCCTGGACCGCTATCTGCCTGAGAAAAGCCTGGAAATCACGTCTCTGCTCCAGGGGCACCGTTTCTTCTGCAGAGCCCCCCGCGGCTTCGCTCGAGGGGGGAACGGCATTGGTAACCTCCTGCCGCAGGGTACCTTCCTCCGAAACCTCTGTGCCCTTTTCATCGCACGCGGTGATGTTGGATGGGACATCGTAGTTGGGGGCAAGCAAGCCGGCCAGTTCCCTTAAAAGGGACTCGCTGACCTTCAGGCTGACCTGTCCTCCCCGGGAGGCCAGGTGCATGGCCGGCGGCATTTTTGGATCCGGAAAGAGGAGGTAATCCTCCGGGCCGCTCAGGGAAATCAGCCAGATTTCCTTTCCCTGCATCCTGGCCAGCTCGGCGTAGCAGGGAAGCAGCTTTTCATTACCCGCCACGGCCAGGGAAGCCTGGATGGCTTTTTTCAATTCATCAGGGCTTCTCCCTATCGCTGCCGCCTGTTGGGAAAGGCCATCGGTCAGTTTTGCTTGGACCTGCGCCATCTCCGCGTCGCCGGCTCCTGCGGCCACGGCGGGATACCAATAGGAAGAGTAAAAGTCCAGCTTGGCTCCAAGGTCGTTGCGAAAGCTCGCCAGCTCGCTTGGGGTGTATTCCCTCTGGGAGACCACCAGGGATGGTTGGATAAGCGAGGCTGTGTCCGCTAAGTTCCACGCAGTGGCAAACTTTTCCGGCGTGACCGTTTGGGAGGCGGCGCCCTCCCCTGCCTCGGTGTACTTGACCTCGGTAGTGGGGCTTCCTCCGTTCCGTATTAGCCAGGTGATTCCTATGCTTACGGCGGCCAGGAAGGAGATGGCGACCGCGGCCACCTGAATTCTTCGATAAGCGGGCCTTGCGGGACGCGGAGCGGCCATCTCGCCTCGGATGCGGTTCATGAGCCGGAAGCTTTCCTCAGGGGTAAGCCGTATATCGGGTAGCGAGGAAAGTTGTTCCGTTATCCCGCGCAAGAGGCCCAAGCGCCGCGAGCATATGGGACAACTTTCCAGGTGTTCGCTTAGACGCGATGATTCCGTTCCGGCGAGTTCGCCGTCCATATAGGGGCCGATTAGTTTCAGCGCTTCCCTACATCTCATTTCATGGCCTCGATGCTTTCTCCGGCTCCCCTTCAAGCTCCCTCCTGGTTTGTTAGATGGTACCGTCAACCCAACTGTTCCTGGGATTCCCGCAATTCCTCGGCCAGCCTGTTGCGGGCTCGGTTGAGCCGCGACTTGACCGTGCCCAGGGATATGTCTAGGATCTCGGCTACCTCCTTATAGTTATAGCCGCTGATGTCGTGGAGGAATATAACCTCCTTGAATTTATGGGGTAGTCGGGTTATGGCTTCCTGGACCATGTTCCTTACCTCCGTTTTTTCCAAGCTCAGCTCGGGCGAATCCAGGCCTTCGTCCGCAAGCCGCTGCTCCATTTCCGGCAGATCCTCCCCCGGCGATTCCGAGAGGGAAACATGGCGTCGCAGCCTGCGTGCGTGGTCGTGGCAGGCGTTCAAGGATACGCGGTACAGCCAGGTGGAGAATTTGGCCTCTCCCCTGAATGACCCCAGCTTGCGCAGCAGGAGAACGAAGACTTCCTGGCAAACGTCGGCAGCGTCGCTGCGGTTGCCGAGCAGGCGGTAGGCCATGTTCATGATGGTGTTCTCATAGCGGTTTACCAGCTCCTCGAAGGCGGAATCGTCTCCCTCCAGGTAGGCGCGTACCAGCTCCTCGTCCGAGGGGCGGCTATCTTCCTTGTTGCGGGCGACATCGGTGGACATGGCCTCGTTTCCTTATTAAAGACAAATTTGCTGTAATTCTAACACAATGCTCAGGGGCCCCGGACGAGCCCTGTGTTATAATCCAGCATGAAAAGGGGTCTAATCTTGAAGAGAAGCCTGATGTCCGGGAACGAGGCCGTGGCCCTCGGCGCCTACGCTGCGGGGGTCCGTGTAGCCGCTGCCTACCCAGGCACCCCCAGCACGGAGATCCTCGAGGAACTGTCCACCTACCCCGACGTGTATTGCGAGTGGTCGCCTAACGAGAAGGTGGCCATGGAGGTGGCCATGGGCTCCTGCCTGGGTGGTGCGAGGTCCCTGGTGGCCATGAAGCACGTGGGCCTGAACGTGGCCGCCGATCCCTGGATGACCCTTCCTTATATAGGGGTAAACGCCGGGCTGGTGGTGGCGGTGGCGGACGACCCCGGCATGCACTCCTCTCAGAACGAACAGGACAGCCGCTACTATGCCCGCATGGCCAAGGCGCCGTTGCTGGAGCCCGCGGACAGCCAGGAGGCCTACGAGATGGTGGGACTGGCCCTGGACCTCTCCGAGCGGCACGACACGCCGGTGCTGCTGCGCCTGGAAACCAGGATCAGCCACTCCCGCAGCGTGGTGGAATACCGCGAGGGAAGGCGGCTGGTCGATCTGCCCTACGAGAAGGATGCCCCCAAGCGGGTCATGATCCCGGGCCACGCGCGCCTCCGGCACCCCCTGGTGGTGGAGCGCCTTGAGCGGCTCGAGCACGAGGCGGAGGCGTTTCCCTTTAATCGCGCGGAGATGAGATCGTCGCGGGTGGGGATCGTGACCTCCGGAGTTTGCTACCAGTATGCGCGGGAGGCTTTTCCAGAAGCTTCCATCTTAAAACTGGGGTTCATCTACCCCTTGCCCGAGAAGCTAATCCGTGAGTTCGCCTCGCATTTTCGCCGCCTTTACGTGGTTGAGGAGCTGGAACCCTACCTGGAGGAGTCCCTTAAGGCGATGGGGCTTGACGCGGTAGGAAAGTCGCGCGTCCCGAGGGCGGGCGAGTTGAACCCCACCCTGGTCGGGGAGAGCCTGGCTGAGCTCATAGAGATGGACACCGGCATAAAGGGTGGGGGCTGGGAACCCCCTCAATCCCGCCCCGACCTTCCCTCGGAGGAGGAACTTCCTTCCCGTCCTCCGGTGATGTGCCCGGGTTGCCCCCACAGGGGTCTTTTCTACGCCCTTTCCCGGGCTAAGGCGGTGGTTTCGAGCGATATAGGATGCTACACCCTGAGCGTACTGCCGCCCCTGGAAGGCATAGACGTCCAGGTGTGCATGGGAGCCAGCGTGGGCATGGCCCTGGGGATGGAGAAGGCCTTCGACACCAGCCAGGCAAACGAGGACAAGAGGGGAAAGGTGGTGGGTGTCCTCGGCGATTCCACCTTCATCCACGGCGGCATAACCGGGCTCATAAACATGGTTTACAACCGCACTAATTCAACCATCATTATCCTGGACAACCGCACCACGGCCATGACCGGCTTCCAGGATCATCCGGGCACCGGGAAAACCCTCATGGGAGAGGAGACGCACGCCCTGGATCTGGCCGAGCTCAGCCGGGCTGTGGGGGTGGAGTCGGTGAGGGAGATCGACCCCTGGAATATTGAGGAGAGCGAGAAGGTCATCAAGGAAGAGATCGATGCTCCCCACACCTCGGTGATCATATCCCGGCGCGGTTGCGTGCTGCGGGAGCGCCACGCCGGGGTTCCTTTCCGGGTGGAGGAAGAGGAGTGCACCGGCTGCCGGCGTTGCCTGCGCCTGGGCTGTCCCGCCCTGGTCATGCGCGGCGAGGTGGCGTTGATAGACAGTGACCTTTGCGTGGGGTGCGGCATGTGCGCAAGTGTCTGCCGTCCCGGCGCCATCAAGGAGGCGGGCGGTGAGTGACGTTATTCTAAGCGGCGTAGGTGGACAGGGAAACGTGCTCTCGGCGCGCATTCTGGCGGAGACGGCGCTGGCCATGGGGTATGACGTCAAGACCTCCGAGGTGCACGGCATGGCCCAGAGGGGAGGCAGCGTGGTCTGCACGGTACGCTGGGCGGAACAAGTGCACTCCCCTCTAGTTCCCGAAGGCAGGGCCCGTTTCCTGCTGGCCTATGAGCTTCTGGAGGGCTTGAGGTACCTGCATTATCTTTCCAGAGAGGGGACGGCCATCGTCAACCTTTATCGTCTGGATCCTCTCACCGTGTTGAGAGGGGACGCCGCCTATCCGGAGAACGCCCTTGAGGTCATCAGCTCCCATGCCTCGCTGGTGGTTGAGCTGGACGCCAGGGCCATGGCCGTGGAGGCGGGAAACCCGCGTGTCGTAGGATCTTGCATGCTAGGAGCGCTTTCCAGCTTCCTGGAGTTTCCCCTTGACGCCTGGGAGGAATCGATCAGCCGCCTGGTTCCTTCGAGGGTTAGGGAAGTGAACCTCAAGGCTTTCGTCATGGGAAGGGAAGCGGGAAGAGCGCCTTCTTAAGTCTCGCATGGGAAAGGGGGGCGGCTATGGTCGACGCCACCGCTAACCTCGGAGGAGATTGCGGCCCTCGCAGCAGACTGGAGAGATGTGATTGGTATGCTACCAATACTTACCATCATGAGCAATTCAGCGATCTTCACGGGCTTGTGGAGCTCAAGCGGCAAGCCGGCAAGACCGTAAGCGTGTGCCTGCCCAGCATAAACGAGGCTGCCACCATCGGACCCATCCTGGAGGTCATTCGCTCCGAGCTTATGGAGAGCGTCTCCCTGGTGGATCAGCTCTGCGTCGTCGACGGGGGGAGCAAGGACCGTACCCGGGAGATTGCCCGCGACATGGGGGCGGAAGTCTATCTGCAGGAGGAGATACTGCCGGGAAAATTTCAGCCGCTGGGCAAGGGAGACGCCCTGTGGAGGAGTCTCTACTGCCTGCGGGGTGACATCATCATCTGGATCGATTCCGACATACGCGAGTTCGGCCCACGCTTCGTCTACGGCTTGATAGGCCCCCTTCTCGTCCGCCCGGAGATACGTTTCGTAAAGGCTTATTACCAGCGACCCATCAAGGCGGAGGGCCGCCTGCTTCCGACCGGGGGCGGAAGGGTCACCGAGTTGGTGGCCCGGCCCCTGCTTAGCCTCTTCTATCCCGAGCTGAGCGCTATTATACAGCCTTTGTCCGGTGAGTACGGCGGAGAACGGGGCCTTTTGGAAAGCATTCCCTTTTTCTCCGGCTACGGTGTGGAGATTGGGATGCTCATGGACATCTACAGCCGTTATGGCATGGAGGTCATCGGCCAGGTTGATCTGGTGGAAAGGCATCATCGCAACCAGCCCGTTCCGGCCCTGGGCAGGATGGCCTTTCAGATAATACAGGCGGTGCTTATACGGCTGGAGGAGCAGGGCAGGATGAAGCTGGCGGAGAAATTCCAAACCGAGATGACTCAAGTGGACTATATAAAAGGCGAATATCTTCTGGATAAGAAAGATCTCGCGGTGGAGGAAAGACCTCCCATGGTGGAGACGGCGGAGTACCTCGATCGCTTCGGGAGGGGTTCCTGATGGCCGCGTTTCCTGGCAACGGCACGGATCCCCGCCTGGAGAGGGCGGCGGAGGAACTCGGTCCCCGCGCGCGTTGGGCGGAGATAAAGGAAAAATTGGGGAGGGTGAAGGTAATCTACACCGATCTCGACGGAACCATGATGGGTCCCCGCGGTTGCTTCTTCTTGAACCTGCACATGGAGTACACTCTCCGCCCCGCGGCCGTTCTTTTGGAGGCCTTGAGGATGGGGGTGGACGTGGTGCCGGTTTCGGGACGGAGCGGCAGGCAGATGAGGGAAACGGCCCGCCTCATGGGTTTGCGAAATTACATCGCCGAACTCGGCGTGGAATTGGTTTACGACCAGGGGGAGCGGGTGGTGGTGAACACGGGCTCCTTTCAAGGCAACGCCGACGATCTCTACCGCTCCATAATGGAAAGCGGCGTGGCGGATTTTCTCTTCTCGCGCTACGCCGGCCGCCTGGAGTATCACACCCCGTGGTCGTCCTTCAGGGACTGCACTCCCCTCTTCCGCGGACTGGTGGATCTCGCGCAGGCGAACGGCCTTCTGGAAAAACGTTTCCCCGGCCTGATCCTGGTGGATAACGGGGTACTGCCGGTAAGAAGCGAGACCCTGGATGTACCCGAGGTTCGCGCCTATCATCTCGTGCCCAAGGGAGAGAGCAAGGAGAGAGCGGTGGCGGAAGACATGCGCTTACGCGGCTTCGAGCCCTCCGAAGCCGTGGCGGTGGGCGATTCCGATGCCGACCTTGCCTTCGCCGGCGTGGTGGGGGCTTACTTCATGGTTCGCAACGGCCTGTACTCCAACCCGCACCTTCTCGATGTCATCCCTTCCTACGGCAATGTCGTGATCACCGAGGGTTACCTCAACGAGGGTTGGGCGGAGGCGGTCGAACTGGCCCTCACCACTCACCCTCGCGACGCCGCCGCCCCCCATAACGTTCACTGATGGGTGTTTTTCCCGAAGCATCGGACGTGGCCTTGAGGTGCGGTGCAAACAAAAAGCCGAAGTACAGCCCGAAAAGAGGTCTGGCGAAGATCCCCCCGGCGACTGGGCCCTGTTATGTGAGCGCCGCTACCGTTTGCCTGAGCGGGCTCTGGATGGATTCCAGCCGGCAGGCCGCTTGTTTAACCCTTACGGTACGGCGGGTCCGGCCGCGGCTTCGGGTTAAACATTTAGGCCCTTGGCCATAAAAGCGGGTAATCCGACCGACATGCGGCGTGCTACGGTTTACCGGTACCTTAACCGCCCGCTCTTTTCTGAACGGCGCCGCGTCAAATATTTTAACCTTGCCCACATTTTTTGAGAGACGAACCAACACTTACAAAAAACATATCTTTTGTATGCTGAACAAGCAGGCCAAACCTTGTTCTGCGGCTCCTTTGGCCATTCCTCGGCTACCGTTTGCGGTGTGAAAAAATCCTTTTGCGGGTTGAACTTTAGGAGAAGAGGCGGAAAGACGATATGAAAAAAGACCTTTGGATATCGGTTTGTAGCAAGGAAGCGGGATATAACGACCACGCATCCCTTGAATATTTGAAACGAGATTGTCTTGTAATTGCCCGGAAAACGTTGATGACAAGCCCAGAGAACGGCCTGAAGCCCGAAAGGAACGGACTTGGACCATAAGAAAAAGCTGATTCTCTTTACCCGGCTGGTCAGGATACTAGTATTTGCCTTCGTGGTATTCCAGTATCTTCTGACCCGCGAAAACTACCAGGCAAACTTGGTTATCCCCGTGCTTGCCGGTTTGGGCGTTTTCTATCTCATCATGGACGCCATCGTTTATTACGTCCCGGAAAAGAGGTTCAAGATCACCTGCCTCGGGCTCATGTTCATGGAGATGTTTTTGGTCAGCCTGCTCCTCTACTTCACGCGCAACGCACCTTTGCACGATCTGGATTATTTATACGCCCTTCCCATCGCCAACGTGGCTTTGTGGTTCGGTTTGAAGGAGGGATTCGCTTTCGGCGCCCTCGGTTCCGCTTTCTATACCGGGACCCTGATCCTGTCGGACCGTTTTCTGTGGGCGGGAAACGAGGTTAATCTCGTCGGCCGTTACTTCTTCTTTTTCCTTATCCCCATCCTAATCGGCTATCTGGCGGAATTTACGGAAAGGGAGAGCAGGGAAAAAACCAGGCGGACGGTTGAGCTCACCGCTCTTTCCGGTTTCGCCACCGTTTTCGATTCCACCCTCATCGAGAGCAAGGTTTATGCCAACCTCTGTAATGCCGTGTCCAGAAGCCTCAATCCGGACGTGGTGCTGGCCTTCCGCCTCGACGATGCCGAGGGAAACCTTGTCGTGGCCGCTTCCAGCGGAATCAGCGAAAGCGAGACGAACCTCGTCGTGGAGGCGGATTACGGCATTGCCGGAAAGGTGCTAAGGGAGAGGGAACCCATCCTGGTCAGAAACACGGACTTGGAGCCGGATTACCGCCAGTTGCTGGAATCCCAGCGCATAAGATCGGCCGTCTACGCTCCCTTGAAATGGCGGGACGAGACTTACGGGGTGGTGTTCGCCGGAAACCAGAGCAAGGACAGCTTCGGCGAGCACGACTGCAACCTTCTGGCCGCCCTATCCGTGCAGGCCGCTCTGGCCATCCACAACTCCAGGCTGTACTCGGACCTGGAGGATCGCATTGGAGAGCTGCACGCCATCTTCGAGATCGACAAGGCCATCACCTCGGCCATAGATCTGGAGACGGTTCTGCAGCAGATCGTTCAGATGAGTATTGGGTTGCTTGACGCGAAGATAAGCTCCATCATGCTGCTCGACGAGGAGAGCGAGGAGCTGGTGATCGCGGCCGCGCACGGGCTTTCGGAGAGTTACATTCGGAAGGGATCGATCAAGGTGGGCGAGAGTATAGCCGGCAGGGTCATCAGGGAGGGGAGGCCTATCGCGGTCAGCGATATCACGGCAGATTCTCGCCATGTTTATTCCGACCAGGCGCGCCTGGAGGGACTTTGCTCGCTTCTCTCGGTGCCTCTGAGCCTTAAGGACCGCGTCATCGGGGTCCTTAACATATATACCGATGAGCCCCATGAGTTCTCTCCCCATGAGATCAACCTCTTTACCAGCCTGGCCAGCCAGGCCGCCATAGCCATAGAGAACGCGCGTCTCTTCGAAAGTCTGGAAGAGATCTATATAGAGGTGATCACCGCCCTGGCGTCGGCCATAGACGCGCGAGATGCCTACACCCACGGGCATTCCAATCGCGTCACCGAGTTCGCGGTGCGCATATCGGAGGCCATGGGGCTTTCGCCGGCGGAGGTGGATATCATCAGAAACGCGGGAATCCTGCATGATGTGGGCAAGATAGGGATAAAGGAGGATATCCTGAAGAAACCCGGCAGGCTTAGCGAGGAGGAGAGAAGGGAAATGGAGTACCATCCCTTCATAGGCACCAAGATTCTCCAGTCGGTCAAGCTGCTGGAGCCGGTGCTCCCCCTTGTATACCATCATCATGAAAGGTACGACGGCAACGGTTATCCCGATGGCCTCAAGGGAGAGGACATACCTATCGGGGCGAGGATACTCTCGGTCGCCGACGCCTTCGAGTCCATGACCTCGGATCGCCCCTACCGCAAGGCCTTATCTTTGGACAAGGCCATTGAGGAACTGAAGATTAACGCGGGGAAGCAGTTCGATCCCCAGATAGTGGATACTTTTCTCAACCTGATCGAGGAGGGAAAGATCGATCTGGAGTGGTCCCAGAGCCGAGTCATTACCCTTACCGACCGGCTGGGCAAGGCGGGGGCCAGCTGAAGACTTCATGGGCCACTCGACCGTCCTTATTCTCTGAGAGCGGAATTCCCGATGCGGCGCGCGGGAGTCTCTTGCCTCCAGCCGAAAGCTTCACAAGGTATTAAAGTATCATCTCCGGATGCCGACGCATTTCAAAGGTGGCCTATTTAAGGTAAGGAATCGCGAACCGGTTGGTTTATTTTTCCCGATGGTGCCGTAACGTAAGGAGTCCTGAACGGGTTGGGATGTTATATGGCCGAGGCAGCTTCGACCGCGGATATCCTGGTGGTGGACGACGAGCCCGACGTGGCCCGCATTATGTCCATTTATCTGGAGATGGCCGGCTACGGCGTGCGCACGGCTTTGGGGGGACGCCAGGCTCTGGAGGAAGTCAGGAAAAAGAAGCCGGATTGCATCCTCCTGGACATAATGATGCCCGAGATCGATGGCTGGGAAGTGATGCGCGTGCTTAAAAGCGATCCCCTGACGGCGGATATCCCCATTATCGTGGTTACGGCCCGCAGCACGGACGTGGACCAGATCAAGGGGTTCAGCGGGGGTGCGGTCGAGTACGTAACCAAGCCCTTCGACCCCGGTGAACTCACGCGCTATGTGGCCAGGGCCTTGAAGCCCAGGGATGAAGTGGTGGAAGAGGAGCTCAGGAAAGACCGCATCAGAAAACTACAGCTCTCCACGATATACGACATTACTGAAGCCCTTATATCCACTCTGGAAATCGAGGAAGTCCTGGAGATCATCGCCGAAAAGCTGCTCATGCTTTTCGGCCTCGATCTCTGCGCCATAAGCCTGCTTGATCCCTCGGGGAAGATGCTGCGTTTGGCCTGCGGCCGGTCCACATCACAGTTGAGCCAGGGCGACACGGCCTTGCTGAGCATCCCGACGGCCCGCCTGGAGGAGCTTCTTCCCCCCGAGTCGCTGCATATATCCGGTCCCCACCAGGTCTCCATACGCGATTTTGTGGCCGGCGGCAGCGGCAGCGTGATAGGGCTTCTCCAGTCCCTATACCTACTCCCTTTGCGAGCGAAGAAAAAGTTCACCGGGGTTATCTACTTGGGACAAAAAGGATACATGCGTTTCAGCGACGAAGAACGTGACCTTCTTTCGGCCATAGGAAACGAGGCCGCCATGGCTATCGAGAATACGCGCCTCTACGACAACTTGCGCTACGACGAGGAAGTCCACCGGGGGCTCCTGCAAAGGCTTATTACCGCCCAGGAGGACGAAAGGAGGAGGGTGGCCATCGAGCTGCACGACGGCATCGTGCAGAACATCGTCAGCGCTCTTTTCCGCCTGCAGCTTTGCTCGGCTCGGCTGGGTGAAGCCCCTAAGGAGGTCCGGGATGCCCTCGAGGAAGCCCAGGAGATAGTCAACGCCAGCGTGGTCGAGATCAGGCGCATAATCGCCGGCCTCAGGCCCACCATGCTCGATGACCTGGGGTTGGTGGTCGCCTTGCAGAGATACACCCAGTCGCTTCAGAACGAGGCGGTATCCCCCTTGAGGATCGAGGTGCGGGAGGGGGAAGTGCCCCCCCTTACGCCCGAGGCGGAAACCACTCTATTCCGCATCGCCCAGGAGGGGCTGAACAATGTCGTCAAGCACTCGCGTGGCCGCGAGGCCGTTCTCTCCATCGGTGTCCGTGACGGCAAGCTTGAACTGGCAATCAGGGATGACGGGGTGGGTTTCGAGACATCCATACCGCAGCGGCGCGGCACCCATAGCTACGGCCTGGTGGGAATGCGGGAAAGGGCGCAGTCCCTAGGAGGCACATTGGATATAAATTCCAGCCCCGGCAACGGCACCGAGGTTATCGCCCGCTTCCCTCTGAGTTCCGTCCAAAAGGAGGTATGAAATGTCCAAGAAGATAAGGGTGATGGCGGTCGACGATCACCGGCTGGTGCGCGAAGGGCTGACCAGTCTGCTGCGCATTCACCCGGAGATCGAAGTGGTGGGGGAGGCGTCTGACGGGGACGAGGCGGTGTCCAAGGCCCGTACCCTGGAACCTGACGTCATCCTCATGGACATAAGCATGCCGGGCATGAACGGCATAACCGCCACCAAGATAATAAAGAAGGAGATGCCCCGGACCAAGGTGATCATGCTCACCATGCTCGACCAGGAGGGGTACGTTTACGAGGCGGTGAAAGCCGGCGCCACCGGCTATCTTCTGAAAAATACCGGTCTGGATGATCTGGTCAAAGCCATCAAGGAGGTGCTCAAAGGAGGAGCCACCCTTCACCCGGATGCCCAGGCGCAACTGCTCAAGGAATACGTTTTCATGGCCCGCCAGAACCGGGACACTTTCGGGTTGAGCGAACGCGAGTTGGAGGTGCTGCAACTGCTGGCCGACGGCATGTCCAACAAGGAAATCGCCTCCAAGCTGTTCATAAGCACCCAGACGGTTAAAACCCATATCGCCCACATCTTCGATAAGCTGGGGGTGAGCGACCGCACTGAGGCCGTGGCCGCCGCCCTGCGCCGCGGCCTGGTCACCTAGGCGGCGCCATACTCCGTCATGGCGAGGGCAGCGAAGCGATCATATACACTTAACCATTTCTTGGAATGAAAAGGCTGAAAGCCCACCCCAGGTTACATGCGTGTCTATGGTTCATCTCACAAAGGTGTGGGTAGAGTTAAGAAGTTTGCTTCGGCGCCATTCAGAAAAGGGCAGTCGGTTAAGGTAGCGGAAACTATCGAACGTCGCATCTCGGTCGCATTCCCCGCATTTTGGCGAAAATTCTTGCCTATAAATGCCGATCAACTTGTGTATTGTCGTCCCCCTTATCCGCGTCATCTTCAGTCATGCTAGAATATCCTCATGTCGTTCTGGAGCAAGCTTAAAAGTATCTTCATGCGCCGGCGTTTTCTATGCGACACCTGCGCCTACGATTACCCCTCCGCCTGTTCCCGTCCGGAGAGACCCAACGCGACCTCCTGCCCGGATTACAAGAAAAGATTTTAATTGCCGCCGCCATCCGGGCGTCGCCGCGCTTAAGCGCTGCAGGCTGTCATACGTATCCGTGCCAGGCCCCGGCATTTTATCCCACAAATATCGAGGCGCAGGCACCGTGCCCCCGCCGTCCGGGCATCGCCGCGCTTACGCGCTGCAGGCTGTCGAGGAGGTTTTACAGATGAGTGAGATGGCGTGGAGCCAAGTATTGGCGTGGGTTTTCCAAAGCTAGATCTATGGCGGCCAGCATTTTTTCACGATCCTCGGGAAGCCTGCCGTAAATGGGCAGGTAGTTGGAGATATGGTCGCTTAAGAACCAGACTCCGTCAACCTGAAGAGAGCCCAGGAGCACCTGCAGTTCCCGCATAATGGTTTCGCCCGAGGCTTCGCGGAAGAGGCCGTCGCGCGCCTCTTCGTAGAGCGGCATGCCGGGCAGCAAAGCGAGGGTTCGGGGTCGAATGAAGTCGGGCTGCATGGCGTTCAACGCTCGGGCGGTGTTCTCGGCGTGCTGCCGCCAGAGATCCTCTCCGCCCAAGCCCAGCAGCACGTACACGGAAAGGTCGATACCCGCCTCCCTGACCCGGCGCGCGGCCTCGATCATGCCCTCGGAATCCACTCCCTTGTCCATCCTGGCCAGGATGTCGTCGTCCCCGCTTTCCAGCCCGAAGTAGATGATATCCAGCCCGGCTTCCTTCAGGCGCCGCAGGCTCTCCACCGGCTTGCCCTTCAAGAAACGGGCTCCTCCGTAGCTGGAGATACGCTCCGTCTCCGGGAAGAGGCGTTTGGCGTAGGCGATGATATCCGCCAGCTTCTCCGAGTTCATGGCCACGGTGTTGCCGTCGGCCAGGAAAATGGATTCCACGTGGCGGTATAGCAGGCGCGCCTGGCGCAGGTCCGCCTTAACCTCCTCCGGGTCGCGCACCCGGTACTTCTTCATCTTGTACATGCTGCAGAAGTGGCAGCGGTTATGGGGGCAACCCAGGGTTACCTGGATAATCAGGCTTCCGGCCTCGCAAGGTGGCCTGAACACCGGTTCTTCGTAATACATTTCCTCCTCACTCACGTCTCGAGAAATCTCGCATACTTTCATTATAAATGACGGAGCGCCAAGCCCACCCGGTTCCTGTTTTCCGCGGATTGGCCAGACTCGGGATGGTCGGCGCAGCTCAATCGAGAACGCATCCCACCCGGTTTCTGTTTTCCGCAAGGGCTTCCGGAGGGCTTATACGGTTAAACCGACGGATAAGATTCCAAGTCGACTAGGTTGCGCCCTCCTCCTCGCAGAGCGGTTCGCGGGACGGGCCCGGGGCGTCCGAGGCGATTTTGCCGTCACGCAGGGAGATGATGCGGCGGGTGTATTCCGCCACCATGGGATCATGGGTCACTATGGCGAAGGTTTGTCCGGTCTCTCGGTTCAGGTCGCGCATGAGCTCTATGATCAGGCAGGTGTTGTAAGTGTCCAGTTCGCCGGTGGGCTCATCCGCCAGCACCAGAGCCGGGTTGGTGACCAGGGCCCTGGCGATGGCCACCCGCTGCTGCTCCCCCCCGGAGAGCTGGCTGGGGCGGTTGTCGGCGCGTCCGCCGAGCCCCACCTTTTCCAGGGCTTCCATGGCCCGGCGTCTCCTCTCGCGACTGGGGACTTTTAGGTAGCGCAGCGGCAACTCCACGTTCTCCCTGGCGTTGAGCACCGGCAGGAGATTGAACTCCTGGAAGACGAAGCCGATCTTCTCCCGCCGGATGCGCGTAAGGGCGGAGGGAGGCAGGGAGGTGGTTTCGTTGCCTTCAATGAAAATGCTCCCCGAGGTGGGGGTGTCCAGACATCCGATCAGGTGCAGAAGGGTGGTCTTGCCGGAACCGGAAGGACCCATTATGGACAGGAATTCCCCCTTGGCAATTTTCAGGTCCAGTCCGTCAACCGCCCTTATCTTCGTGCCGCCTACTTGGTATATTTTGGTAAGCCCCCTAGATTCGATCATTCCTTATCAATCCTCCTTAAGGGCTTCCACCGGCTTCAGGCGGGCGGCGCGCAGGGCGGGAAAAATTCCTGCCGCCGTCCCCAATACAGTGGCGAATATCACCGGCCCCACCACCACAGTGGCCGTCACCGCGAACACGGTCACCTGGCTGGAACGTGTTGCCAGGTTGAGAAAGTAAACGGCGAGCAGTCCCAGGAGCATCCCCGTCAGGCCTCCGGCGAAGCCGATAAATGACGACTCAAGGAGATATTCGCCGAGCACGGAGCGGGTTTCAGCCCCGATGGCTTTCTTGAGGCCGATCTCCGGGGTGCGTTCGGAAACGGACATGATCATGGTGTTGACGATGGATAGGCCTCCCACGATGAGGGCGATGAAGCCGATGCCGAGAAGGATGGCGTTGAATATCAGGCTGATCTGCGCGATCTGCTTTTCCGCCTCGGCAGGGGATACCACCTTTACACCCTCCACACTGTCCGATATTCGTGTGGCAAGTTCTTCCATGTCCACGCCGGGTTCAGGGAGGACGTCTATGGTGGAGGCTATTTCTTGTACCTGGAAGTAGGGGTAGGCGGCCCGGAAAAGCTCGAGGGCGTCTTGGTAGGAGACGAAGGCAAAGCCGTCCGGAGCGGAAAGGGTGGCCTGGTATATGCCCACCACCTCGAAGCTTTCCCCCCTCAGCTTCACCGTTGCTCCCACCGTGGCGTCGAATTTTTCGGCCAGGGTTGACCCCAGAACCACTTTCTTGCTGTCGCCCTCCCTAAGGGTCCGCCCCTCCCGCAAGTCGATCAGCCTGAGTTCGTCCTCGGCTTGGGCGAGGTCGGCTCCCACGATCAGCTCCGGGGCGCCGAACCCGGAACTCTCCGAGGACAAGGTGAGTCCTATGCCGGCCACGGCATTCTTCACCCCCGGCACCTGCATGATTTGCTGCACCTTGGAGAGCTCAAGAAACCCTCCCCGGCCGCCTAGAAGATTGGCGTCGGAGGGTAAAACGGATATCTTGCTCGTGTACCAGGTCTTGGCCCCTTTGACCTGTTGGTTCAGGCGCGCCGACAGCGCCCCCAGCACGGTAAGGGCGAAAATTCCCACCACTATACCGAAAACGGTAAGCAGGGTTCGGGCCTTGCGCCTCCACATGTTTCGCAGCACGTATCTGAGCAAACTTGATCCTCTCCCCGAAAATGAGGCCTCTTTATCTTAAGAAACATTATTCCACTTTTCCCCCGGACCAAACCCGGGACGCCTCGGCCCGGCTGCACGTTTGCATTAGCATCGCTTATAATGGCATCGTGGCCGAAAGTCCGAGGAGGAGAGGGAAGGTTTCGGCGTGAACACGGATAGCCTGAGGCATTTGCTGGCCCTGGAAGAAACAGGCAGCTATAGCGAGGCCGCCGCGCTTTCCGGGGTGACGCAGCCGGCGGTGAGCCTGGCCGTGAAGAAGATGGAGAGCGATCTGGGCGTGAGGCTCTTCGAGCGCTCCGGAAACCGTTACGTGCCCACGGCCGAGGGGCGCCTGTTCCTTAAGCACGCAAGGGAGATCCTGCTCGCGGAGAAAAGGCTCCTTTCCTCGCTGGAGAAAGCGAGGGAGGCGGCTTGCAGTAGATTGCGGCTAGCCGCCAGCAATATACCCGGCGAATACGTGTTGCCCCTCATCCTGGGGGATTTCAAGGCCGAGCAGCCTCTCGTCGAGCCCGCCATAGAGGTCATGGACAGTTCAAGGGTGGTCGAGTCGGTCCGAGCGGGCGCTTTCGAGATCGGGTTCATCGGCAGCGAGGTAGAATCCGAGGATCTGGCGGCTATTCCGTTCTGCCCGGATACGCTGAAGATTATCTGCCGTCCCGACCACCCTTTGGCCGGCAAAAAAGTCCTCAAGCCCCAGAGATTGGCGGAAGAAAGGTGGCTGTTGCGTGAGGAGGGATCGGGCACCCGCGATCTCATGCTCAAGGCGTTGGGCGGAGCGGGGCTGGATATCGGCTGGCTGCGCGTGGAGATGGAGTTGGGAAGCACCAGCGCGGTGATTTCCGCGGTCGAATCCGGCGCCGGCATCTCCATGGTTTCTTCGTGGGCGGCAAAGGGTCCTATGGCGGAAGGGAGGATCGCCTCCATACATGCCCCGCGCCTAAAGCTCAGCCGGCAGTTCAAGTTGTTGCGCCTGAAAGGGCGCGCGCTTGGCCCGGCGGCGGAGGCTTTCGCGTCTTTCGTCGTGGACAAAGCCGGCTTTTTCAAGAGATACGCCCGGACCCTATAGGGGAGTCGCAGCTCGAACCCTCTAGCGGGGTCGCGATAAGCGGCGAAGCGGCACCCTGGCGCGCTTTGCCCGGAGCCGGTTGGGTGATATACGCATTCCGGGAAGAGGTGGACGCGCTACTTTATTGCTCGGAGCATCCCGTAGCCGAAGCGTCCTTTTCTGAAGAACTTGTCCAGGGTTTCGCACCCGGCTATGAAATCCTCCACGTCCTCGCGGGAGAAATCGCCGCTTTCATTGTCACGGAAGCGGATGGCGTTGTCCCTCCAGCGCATCATGGTGGGGGTGGTATGCTCGGTTATGTTGAACGCCGTGAATTCACGGAACCCGGCCTCCACGCAGAAATCGCAGTAGATGCCGAGCCTGGTCACATTCCCCGGCCCGAAGGCCTTCAGGAGCCGCATGAATTCCTTGTAACGCAGGGCGTAGACGATCATTTCCCTGTAGAAGGGCATGTTCATCAGGGATATCAGATCGCATAGTATCAGGGTGCCGCCTTTTTTGAGCACCCGGTAGCACTCCCGCAAGAGCCTTCTTTTGTCGGCCATGAGATGCGATGACTCCATTACCCAGGCGACGTCGAAGGTTTCGTCGGGGAAGCCGTTATCCATGCCGTCCGCCACCTTAAAGCGCACTTTATTATCGTAGCCCTTCTCCCGGCTGGCGGCGTTGGCCAGCTCCACGCCGCGCTCGCTGGTGGATATGCCGTCGATGGAGCAGCCCGTCTTGGAGTGCAGGTAAAAGGCCGGACCGCCGATGCCGCAGCCCACGTCCAGGACCCGGCTGTCCGCGGTAATGGGGCACAGCTCGAGCATCTTGTCCGCCATGACCTCGGTGGCCCGGGCGAGATCCATGTCCTCGCTCTCGAAATAGCCGAAGTGGAGATGCTCCCCCATGAACTCCTTCCAAGCATCGGTGACATGTTCGTAATGTTCCTTGGCATCAACTGGCATGAGTTACGCACATCCTTCCTATCATCTAGACTTCTCTACGCATAAAGCCGACACGAACCCTTAATTTCCACCTCCTGATGGGGATATTGTATCATTTCGCAGGTGAATTGGCTTCGCCCGGAGGGGGCTTCCGCCCCTGGAGCTCTTTTATTCTCTCCACGGCGGCATCGTGGAGGGCCACCCGGTAGGCGAAAAGCCCCATGCCGGTGTCCAGCAGCCTCCGCCTCACCGGACCCTGCAGGTCGTCGATGGACATCCAGACGGATTCCCTTATCTCCTCCACATCGAGCGGTCCGAGCTCCCCGCCCTTCCGGAAGGCGGTGAAAACCAGGCTCCGCCAGTCCTCGACCTCCTCGCCGCAGGTGAAGCGGACATTGATGAGGAGTATAAAGCGGTCGAGGGCTATTTGCAGGCCGGTTTCCTCCAAGGCCTCCCTGACGGCCCCGTCCTCTAGGCTCTCGCCCGGCTTGGCGGCGCCGCTCGGCGCCCTGAAGACGCCCGGTGGGAACATGTGCTTGGCGATGGCCGCGAACTGGCGGTAGGAGTCGTCACGGAAGATGAACATGGTGATATCGTGGTTTCTGCCGTGTTTGCGCGAACCCCGCACCATGTCCAGCTCGGATGGAAGAATCTCGAAGGTCAAGGAGAGCAGGCGCGGCTCGCCGTACAGTCGCGCCATTTCCTCAATCATCTGCGGTGTCACGTAGGCCATGCATCAATTATAGTCTCTGAGGCGTATGCAGTCCCGCTTAAAGGCTTTTTGTCGAGCGCTGGCGCGACAATCCCTCAAAGTATGATGGGGATTGGCGCCACCGAAGGCGGGAGAGGGATTAACGGCTGCGTGGGCTGCATTTACGTTTCTTTCCATGCAGGCAAGTCGCTTCCTTTGGCCGCACCGTGTCCCGTCGCGTAATATGGCTATATAATTCTTTTTATCCTAAGATTATGGCGCCACAAAATGAGCTGCCTTGCGAGGAGGATATGGATATGCGCAGGATATACATGGACCATGCCGCTACCACGCCCGTCCATCCTGAGGTGAGGGAGGCCATGCTCCCCTACCTGGGGGAGCGCTTCGGAAATCCTTCCAGTGTCTATGAGGAGGGAAGGGAGGCGAAGAGAGCGGTGGAAGCGGCCCGCGCCCAGGTGGCCGAGGCCATAGGGGCGGATGCGGAGGAAATATATTTTACCGGCGGAGGGACGGAGGCGGATAACCTGGCCGTATTGGGGACGGTAAGGGCCAATGCGGACCAGGGCGACCACGTGATAACCACCGCCATCGAGCACCACGCCCTTCTTGAGCCTTGCCATTATCTGGAGAGAGAAGGCAAGCGCGTCACTTACCTGCCCGTGGACGGGAGCGGCCTCCTGGATCCGCAAGAAGTGCGTAAGGCCATCACTCCCTCCACCGTTTTGGTTTCGGTGATGCACGCCAACAATGAGATCGGGACCATACAACCGATTGAGGAGATTTCCTCCATATGCAGGGAAGCCGGCGTTTACCTGCACTCGGACGCCGTCCAGACGGCGGGAGCCCTGGAATTGAACGTCGATCGCCTGGGTGTGGACTTGCTAACCATTTCCGCCCACAAGCTTTACGGCCCCAAAGGCGTCGGCTGTCTCTATGTGCGCAAGAATACCAGGCTGCAGGGCATATTGCTGGGGGGAGGGCAGGAAAGGCGCATGCGGTCGGGCACGGAAAACGTCGCCGGCATAGTGGGTTTCGGCAAGGCCGTGGAACTGGCGGCGCGGGAGTGGAAGGAGAGGTCGGATCACGTCCGGCCCTTGCGGGACCGCCTCATAGCGGGGATCCTGGAGGGGATACCCGACACGGTCCTGAACGGCGACCGCGAGAAAAGGCTTCCCAACAACGTGAATGTCCGCTTCAAATATATCGAGGGTGAGTCCATCTGCCTAAGGCTGGATTTTCTGGGCGTCGCCGCCTCCACCGGCTCGGCGTGCAGTTCCGAAAGCCTCGAGGCCTCGCATGTTCTCCTGGCCTTGGGCGTGCCCCAGGAGGAGGCTCACGGCAGTTTGCGCCTCACCTTGGGACGCGATAACAGCATGGACGACGTGGATTACGTGTTGGAGAAATTGCCCGGTGTGATCGAGGGATTGCGGGCCATGTCGCCACTTTACCCTGGTCATTGAGCGGGCGGCAGTTTCTTGTGCACGCTCTCCAGCCTCTTTATCACCGCCTTGTTGGCGGGTGAAAGCTCCAGGGCCTTGGCGTAGTCCTCCCGGGCTGCCTCATAATCGCCCTGGTTGAAATGGATATCTCCACGGCAGATGTAGGTGATGGCCAGACCGGGCTCCAGTATGATGGCCTTGTTGAAATCCTGCATGGCCCTTTCCAGGTCGCCTTTGCGGTAGAAGAGTTTGCCGCGGTTGAAATAGACCAGGTACAGGTCCGGGTCGAATTCCAGCACCTTGGAATATTCGGATATGGCCGCGTCCAGTTTTCCTTCAGCGGCGTGGATGGAGGCCAAGCTCAGGCGGGTAATGGCCAGGTTAATGTTGAGCATCTCGAAATTGATGAAGTCGAATTCCTCTTCCACTCCATGACCTCCGGTTTTTGCCGTTACGCCATCTAGTATATGTTTCCCCCCCGGCTTTGGGAAGGAGCCACGATACGGGTGAAGGGGGAGGCGGACGGACCCGGCGGCGTGGAAGAATCCGTGACATTTCCCCCGTGCACATGAAGCGCATGCAAGGATGAAAAGATGACCGGCGGTCGCGGAGCGGCCCCATGTATTGCCTGCAAATAGCCGATTGGACTGCTGTTGCAACCGCGCCTGCCCGGGTTCTGACACCCTATCCGATATGCTATAATTTTTCTCTGAAAAGGGCGGGTCTAGCTCAGTTGGCAGAGCGCAAGCTTCCCAAGCTTGAGGCCGCGGGTTCGACTCCCGTGACCCGCTCCAGCGCAGCAAGTCGGAGGTCTTTCCCTCCGGCTTTTTGTTAGACGCGTCCGGTTGTCCCTTACAGCAATTCATCCAATCGCTTGTTCACCCTTGGCGGGAATCTTTCCGCGAAATCCCGGAGGGTTTCCCGGGACAAAGCATCCAGGTCCAATTCTTCCAGGGGCAGCGAAGCCTTCCCCAACGTGGAGAAATATACCAGGTCGAGAAAAGCCTTTTCTGGCTTGGCGATATAATACCCGTCATCATGGTCGAATCCGAAATAAAGCGTTTCCTTTATCTGCCTGTAGTCTACTTGTCGCCCCAGGAGATGGATGGTTTTCGTCTTCCTTGTGGTGGCGAAAGATAGCGAGTAAGGTACCATATTGAGGATCCCGAAACGTGACAATGCGGATTCGAACGATAAGTAGCAGGGAAAATAGAGTTGACAGGCTATTCTTTCCAACCTGGAACCGGATCCCGGAACCACGTATATTCCTCTCGTCGTTCTCTCAAGAATCCTCCGTTTCAGTAGCCGGTTAAGCGAGACATAAAGGCTTTTCCTATCCAGGCCGGTTACCTTCTCGAGATCGGCTAAGGCGAAGAAGTCCTTTCCCGTGTCCCTTAGCGCCTTTACCAATTCGATATCCCTCACAACAACTCCTCCATCACGGGTCTGTAATCGGCCGGGAGGTATTTGCCTAGATCTCGCTTTAAGGCCTGCTTTGATATGGTGATTGAAGGAGGTTTATACGGAATTCTGAGCTTTTGACAGATAAACCAGGTATCGAAAACGTCCTTGGGCGCCGCACGTCCTTTCAGACAACCCAGTTTATCTTTAAACAGCTGCTCCAGCGTCGCCACGTTGCCCAGTACCTGAAGGGGGGTGGTGGGCGAGGTAATGAGCTTCAGCTCATAGGAATATCTCCTTATCGGTCTTCTTGATATCTCTACCTTTATCCGGAAGGGATGGTGAAGATAGGTCTCTCTTACCTTGATTTCCCATAGATATATCCATCGTTTCTCCGCCGCATCCGTTAGCGAGGCTTCCGGGTAAGCTTCCGTCATGCTTCGTGCCAGGCTTTCCATTTCGCCTCTCAAAGAGTCATTGAGCAGGGAGAAATCCAGACCCTCCGAAAAGCGCGGAGACCCATAAACCAGCCTCAGGGCTGTTCCGCCTTTGAATACTAGGTTTTTGCCGTGTGGTGATTCCAGGAGGCTCTTTAGTAAAAGGACCTCCCAATACTCCCTTGCCACTTGTGTGACGTCGATCTTGAGATCTTCCGCCAACCGTTCTGCTAATAGCTGTTCCATAATACTTAACAATTATGTTAAGTTATTAGAAACTTAAATGCAAGGTGAAATGTCCCACCCTAAGCTCCCGGATGGAGAAGGCACTGACTTGATGCGGCTAACGGCATATTTTCTCATGCCGTTTCCCGACCAGCGTTATGCAGGGCGCCTGTTATCATGGGGTTACAAAGCCTGGCGCACGCCAGTCCACCTTTTCTCGAACGCGGTCGTCTAACCGACGTAGTATCTTAGGTGCTTCTCAAATATTTCTTTACCGTCTGCAGCGATTGGCGCAGTGGAGGCGCGTCGAAAAACTCTTTCCCGGTGATCTCATTGGCGTAGGCCATGTAGATATCGGAGATGGCTTGCAGAAGTTCCGCCGGCAGGGGGGGAGGCGTGGACTTGACCAGCCCCTTCCAGTTCGCGCCGCCCTGGCTTTTGGCTTTCTCTGTTTCCCGGAACCAGTCGGTTTCACGGTAGAAAATCCTTGCTATCTCCTTGCTCACCGCCAGATCCTCGAAGGTGAAACGGCACTCGTCCAGGGTGCCCAGCGCGTCTACCAGCATCAGCTTTCTCTCGGCGTCGAAGGCGAACTCCATCTTGCCGTCCTCATTGAGCAGGCCGAGCCTGGCCGCTTCCGCCGAGATGAGGTCGTTGGCCAGCAAGGTGGTCTTTTCTATCTCTCCCAGCTCTTCCTCGCTCAGGTGACCAAGCGCCTTGGCCTCTTCCCGGCTCATGTACCTGTCGCTGGATTCGAGCTTGCTGGAATAATCCAGGAGGGGTTTATCGAGTACCTGGCCGGGTCGCGGCGGCTCCGTCAGACCCATCTCAGTGAGCGTTAGGTTGCCGCTCTCCAGCCTCTTGAAGACCGATGAGCCTGGAAGGAGGGAGTTCCTGTAAATCACCTCCAGGGGGATGAGGAAGTTCACTCTCTCCTCGCGGTATACGGAATAGTCGTAGGCGCCGTTTTCGAAGCGCGGTTTAAGGACCCTCACCAGTTCCACCTCCATGGTGTTGGAGGGTGCTTCGAGCTGGTCGAGGCTTTTTACCTTCCTGTCCTCCACCAGCCCCAGGTAATGCGTCTTTATCTTCTTGCCTTTCAGCCGCTCGAAGAAGTAGGCCGTGGCTATGCAAATGGCCTTGCCCTTGTTGGGGATATGGTCAGGCATCTCGCCCCAGTCAAAAACGGAGTAGCGGTCGGAAAATATGAAGCGGCCCCTGCCCGTGTGATGGTTAGAGGGCTCCTCCAGCACGGCCAGATCCTTCACGCTGCCCATTCCTTACCTCCTTTATATTGGGCTAAAGTTGTGGAGATAATAATATTCCATTTGGTTGTGAAATGGGTAGAAGGATTTTTGGATGAAGGCATTGCGCCCACCCGGCGATTTGCCTTGCTTTCATGTAAGGGCTGACACGCACTTTGTCGAGGGCCATCTTTGCGTTCATTGCTTATGACGGCGCCACGAGTTCATTGTTGCTCCGATCATCGTTTCGATAGAATTAATCATCATGAAGCGTAATAAGTTCGCCGGGAAAGGCTTCTCGGCTTGCATGGCCCTGGCCATAAGCCTGTTCACTCTGCTACCCGTCCTGATGCCGGGGGGTTGCGCCGGGGCAGCAGTTAAGGCAACCATTGCTGCCTGCGAGGCAGCTTCCGTTTCCACCTATCGCACCTGGGCCCATGAC
>ENA-ORXB01001344-ORXB01001344.1-sediment-metagenome-genome-assembly--contig:-NODE-1344-length-30216-cov-5.079797_pt1 | contig 30216 bp, 24 predicted proteins | sample MGYA00237863_ERZ511475 | MGnify/ENA primary metagenome ERZ511475 (study PRJEB26305, sample SAMN06343858) | sediment metagenome | isolation source: hot spring sediment | place: Canada: British Columbia... | reverse complement strand
GCCCGAGGAGGCCGCAGAGAAATGGCAGGGGCGACTGTTTAACAAAAACACAGGTCTCTGCAAACTCGTAAGAGGATGTATAGGGTCTGACGCCTGCCCGGTGCTGGAAGGTTAAGGGGAAGGGTCATCCCGAGCAATCGGGAGAAGCTCTGATCCGAAGCCCCAGTAAACGGCGGCCGTAACTATAAAGTAGGACGTTGTAGTTACGTAAAAAAATCTGGCTATATGCTGGGAAATCCTGTTAGGCTTTTGGTACTCGCTATCTATTAAGATAGCAGTGAAAATCCAAAAGATAGGGACAACCAGCAGGAAAGGACATATATGCTAAAAGTAAAGCAAATACCAGAAAGAATAGGCTATTATCTTGCTGGCTTTGCCGATGGAGAAGGTAGTTTTAACGTTGTTTTAAGAAAAAGGGATGATTATGTAACAGGGTGGAAAGTTAGTGTTTGCTTTAATGTTTCCCAAAAAGATCCTGTTATATTGAGTTTGTTTAAGCGCTATCTTCAATGTGGAACTATGAGAAAAAGAAAAGATCGTATATACTATTATGAAGTCAATAATTTCAATGCAATAGTTGAAAATGTCATCCCTTTTTTTGATAAATTTAACTTCTTATCGGCGAAGAAAAAAAAGGACTATAGTAAATTTAAACAAATAGTTGAGATTATGAAAAAGGATCAGCATTTAACCATTGAAGGTTTACAGAAGATAATAGCCATAAGAAAGAAAATGAATGATGGTGGAAAAAGAAAATATGAGGATATTAAACTTTTAGCAGAATGAATATATGTCATCCTCAGAGACCATACGCCAGACACAGCAAAAAAGCTGTGAAGATATGGTCCGACCTGCATGGAAACATGCAGAATGTGGCAGAAATGACCACATCGCCTGTAAAGTTTTACAGGTAGTAACAATGAGAACGGTCCTAAGGTAGCGAAATTCCTTGTCGGGTAAGTAATAGCAACTTGCCCATGTCCGGCTCATATCGGGGAAGCCCTCCTACTCATAAAGAGTGTGGGGTAATCCCGAGGGAAGCTTTGAACTCGCGAGGGTTCAAAAGCCCCGTAACGACTGATCCGAAAGGAGAGGCATGTAAGATATTACATGCAAGACGCCGGCCCTCTTCCCCTTAAGGGTGAAAGAATATATGGAGGTTATAATGTTAGATCCATGGTATATAACCGGATTATCAGAAGGAGAAGGGTGTTTCTGTGTAAGTTTCACAAAAAGAGCTAAACTTAATGTAGGTATTGAAACGCGACCATCATTTTCCATATCTTTGAATAGAAGAGATGTGGAGCTGATAAAACAGGTTAGGAATTTTTTTGGATGTGGTGGTATAAGATATAGTAAAAGTGATAGAACTTTTAAATTTGAAGTTAGAAATATTACTGACTTAGTAAAGAAAGTTATACCACACTTTGAAACCTATCCGCTCGTTGGTGAGAAAAAAGAAGATTTTGCTAAGTTTAAGGAAATATGCAAAATGGTAAGAGCAAACTTACATTTATCAAAGAAACACCTGGCGATCATTGTAGATTTAGCATATGCAATGAATCCTTCTGGTAAGAGAAAATATACAAAAAGAGACCTCCTAAGTATTCTTGAAGAGGTGAAGGTATAGTCTGCCCCCTATCGAAAGATAGGAAGTGGTGAAGTTCCGACCTGCATGAATGGCGTAACGACCTCTGCACTGTCTCGACCAGAGGCCCAGTGAACTTAGAACGACGGTGAAGATACCGTCTGCCCGCAGAAAGACGGAAAGACCCCGTGCACCTTTACTATACCCTGTCAGTGAACTTTTGGGTAATCTGTGTAGGATAGGTGGGAGGCTGTGAAGTCCTGGCGCCAGCTGGGATGGAGCCGTCCTTGAAATACCACCCTGGTTACTTGAAGGTTCTAACTCAGGTCTGTAATCCAGATCGAGGACACTGGCAGGCGGGTAGTTTGACTGGGGCGGTCGCCTCCCAAAAAGTAACGGAGGCGCGCAAAGGTTCCCTCAGGCGGATTGGAAACCCGCCGTGGAGTGCAAAGGCATAAGGGAGCTTAACTGTGAGACCGACGGGTCGAGCAGGTGCGAAAGCAGGCCTTAGTGATCCGGTGGTCCCGGATGGAAGGGCCATCGCTCAACGGATAAAAGGTACGCCGGGGATAACAGGCTGATCTCCCCCAAGAGTCCACATCGACGGGGAGGTTTGGCACCTCGATGTCGACTCATCGCATCCTGGGGCTGAAGAAGGTCCCAAGGGTTCGGCTGTTCGCCGATTAAAGCGGTACGTGAGCTGGGTTCAGAACGTCGCGAGACAGTTCGGTCCCTATCTGGTGTGGGCGTAGCAGGACTGAGGGAATCTGTCCTTAGTACGAGAGGACCGGGATGGACCGACCTCTGGTGTACGAGTTGTCGCGCCAGCGGCAGCGCTCGGTAGCCAAGTCGGGCATGGATAAACGCTGAATGCATCTAAGCGTGAAGCCAGACCCAAGATTAGTCCTGCCAGTGAGGCTCGTGGAAGACCACCACGTTGATAGGCCAGAGGTGTAAGCGCAGCAATGCGTTCAGCCGACTGGTACTAAAAGCCCCATGGCTTGACCATAAAACTTACTTAGCAGCAAATGATGATGCTATTCAGTTGTCATAAAAGTATTGAAAATCGAGATGATTCTTCCGGTGACCATATCGGCAGGGAAACACCCGTTCCCATCCCGAACACGGAAGTTAAGCCTGCTGGAGCCGATGATACTGCACCTTTCAGGTGTGGGAAAGTAGGAAGTCGCCGGGAGATAAAAATTCTATCTAATCAATAGCTAAGCCATTCTCTTCAAAAGAATGGCTTATTTTTTATCTCTAATTTAACCCTTCTTTTTCTGATTATTTCTTCCCTGATCAGCCTTTATACTTGCACCATAATGAGAATTTTTTCGTCTTTTCCAAGACTTCATCGATCAAACTTATCATCAAGAATTTTATTTGGAGGTTATGAGAATGAGCAGCATTATTTTAATCATTTTAATCACTCTAGTACATTTTTTTACGGCTCATGCTCAAAATCCGAAAATTTATTCGATAAATCCCTCTACTATCGAGGTTGGGGCTACAGCCTTTCCGCTTGTAATTGAGGGTAGCAATTTTGCTAAAAGTGCTCAGGTGCGCATAAATGGCGTTGATGTTGAGACTTATTTTTTATCTTGGAATAGAATCAAAGCCACGGTTACTTCAGATCTTTTATCAAATCCCTCGACTTTACAGGTACAAGTTATTCAGAGAAGTGGCAGATCAAATATTAAAAATCTAACCGTTGTTTCTGCACCGGTAGGGAGCTATGATTGGTCTGCTTTAAATGCAAAATTGATGTCTTTTGTGCCGAGTCTCGTATCTGGCTTAACATTACAGATAACTCGTAATGGTAGGACTATTTATCTAAGAGCATTCGGTGATCAAACAGTAGATTCTGTTTTACCGATTGCTTCTTCCACAAAGATGCCGAGTGCGCTCGCCATATTGACGCTCGTAGATGAAGGGAGATTAAATCTCGACACGCCTATTAGTCAGTATTTGAATGGTTATGTAAATGTTCCCCCAGATAAAGCTTCTATCACAGTTAGAATGTTATTGAATCACACCTCCGGATTACAGCAGAGTGACTGTTTGAATGATCAAACTAGTATAACCTTGAGGGAGTGTGTTCAGAGAATATTAAATTCACCATTACAGTTTACTCCTGGTTCTCGGTTTTCATATGGTGGTGCTAGTTTTCAGGTAGCCGGCGGAGTAGTAGAAGCGATTACGGGGCAATCCTGGAATGAATTTTTCAATAGAAAGATCGCTATTCCGCTCGGGCTCACGAGGTTTACTTATACAAACACACAGAATCCTAGAATCGCTGGCGGTGCCTATTCGGATGTTGGAGATTACAGTAAAATAATGCAAGCGTATCTTGCGGGTGGGGTTTATGGTAGCACTCGTGTTTTGTCGAGACAGATGTATTATGAAATGCAAAATGACCAAAAAAGAGATCTTCCAGTGGTAAACAGCCCTGGCGGGGAGGTTTTGACGGGCTATAGTTTTGGATGGTGGCATACTTCGCTTACATATCTGCAAAGCCAACCTCGACCCCAAACTCCAGGTCCAGAGCTTTCTGATCAAGGAGCATTTGGTTGCACACCTTGGATTGACCTACACTACAACTACACTGCAATTTTGTTGATACGTGATAGAACCTCTTCCGGAACAAGAATCTGGGAAGCTATTCGACCTTTAATAATCGAGCAAATATTAGCAAATTCCCAATCTTCAAATATCCACACAAAACCCTTGGTAAAATCCGATTGATTTACTTTGAAGTAAATCTGTAGTTTAAACGGCACTCATTAAAAACGAAGAGAGTAAATTTTTACTCGTTAGATTTACATATTCTCTAATCTTATACAAGCAACCATTGAGTTAAATATTTCTGATATTCATATTTATCACTTGCATTTTTGATTCATCAATGCTACACAAGATTCGAATTTACAACATTAAAAGCGAATTCACAAAACTAAGGAGGAAATGAGTATGCAAAATGCTATAAGAGATTGGAGCGATGCTCTATGGAACGCTTTTGCTAATGCAATAGCAATACTTTTAGGCGCTATACCGAAGATAGTCGCTTTTTTGGTGATAATAATCATAGGCTGGATAATAGCCTCCATTATTGCCAAAATAATAAATACAATTCTGAACACCATCAGGTTCAACGATTTATCGGAGCGGTCAGGTTTTTCAGGTTTTGTAAACAACGTGGGGCTCAAGACTGACGCATCAGGCTTTATCAGCCTTGTTGTCAAGTGGTTTATAAGACTCATAGTGTTAATAGCTGCATTTGATGCATTAGGACTTCCTCAAGTATCAGACGTTTTGAGGCAGTTCGTGCTATGGATTCCGAATTTAATCGTAGCGTTGATAATAATAGTTATAGGTGGATTAGCCGCCAACGCTTTAAGCGGTTTAGTCTTAGGAGCGGCTAAAAATGCTCAGCTGGGTAATCCGGAGCTTCTTGCGGCTGTTGCACGAGTTGCCGTATGGGGCTTTACGATCGTAATAGCGGTTAACCAGATAGGAGTCGCTCAAACCATAGTGAATACTTTGTTCACGGCAGTCGTTGGAGCACTAGCTCTGGCTGTTGGCTTAGCCTTTGGTTTAGGCGGTCGAGAGACTGCAGCAGAGATTGTTAAAAGATGGTACGAAGATAAGAAATAAATCCGCAGACTGAAAAACAGAAAAGCCTTTGATTTTAATTCATAGCCACCGATATCGGTGGCTATGAATTTTTATCTCATTATCTATTGCATTTTTGATTGGAGGTTTTCCAGTCTTTTCTTCGCTTCCTTTGCTTCGTTAGTATTCGGAAATCTTTGGAGTAGTTCTTTCCAACTTTGTCCATCGTAGTGATATGTCATTGTTTTTTTATTGAAGAGGAAGGTAATCCCGAGACGTCTGTACCTGTCTAATCCGCTGTAGCTTAGATAAAAGCTTTCTATTGGAGCATCAGAAGCTTGCATTTCCTTCTCATCAAGCCGTCTATTGGCATCTTTACTTAGGCTTGCAGCCACCTCCTCAACCAAATCACCAAACAGAAGCAAAACAGCAGGTCTCAGATCAGAATTTAAATAATCCTTTAAAAAGATGGCAGTTCGCTCTATTTTATCAAAGCCTGATGATCCTTGAATTAATCTAGCAAGGCGCTTTTCATCGGCTTTCGATTGAATGTTAGCCAATGCCTCTACTTGTACCCAACCTTGTAGCTTTGAAACTTGAATTTTATAGAATCTTACTCCGTGTTCATCTTGTTTTATGTCTCCCGACAAAGCTACTAATCTGCCTCTTCTCATTCTTTGGATAGGGGTAGCGTATAGACTTGGCTTTTCTCTGATCACTGCAAGCCTTTCATCTATCACAACGAAAAGCCTGTCCACTCGGACTCTCGGCTCTGGTGCATTTTTGGGCTTTGGCCTTTTTGGTTGACCTGTAACATCGGTCACGTAAATCAGTAATATCGAAAAACTCAGAATTAAAAGCTTCCTCATACACCTAAACACTCCGATGTTTGGTTTTAATGTACTGACAAAGTTTTTCACTCCGTTTGCAATTAAAAAGCTGAATGGTTAACTTCGAGCTAAATCCATCTTAAACGAGGAAAACAAATTGGTGTTTTGAAGGCAAATATGATAAAAATTCTTTATTCCTCGGAGAAAAAATCGGATGAAAAAGACTGTTCTTTTTTTACTTTTAGGTATTTTTAGTTTTTTAGCAATTACGGACCGTTATCACGTTGCCGGAAATAGACAAAACAAAGCTGCAGTTGTTGATGGGCAAAAGGCTGCTCTCATCTCTCAGAGTATTGTAATAAGCCAGTTCTACGGGGGAGGTGGTGTTTCATCAAGTTCGCAGTATGCCAATGACTTTGTTGAACTTTTCAATAGAGGCAATCAACCCGTTAGTTTGAATGGATGGTCAGTGCAATATGCTTCAGCTACTGGAAGCAATTGGCTAGTCACTCCATTAAGTAACGTAACTCTACAGCCGGGTCAGTACTATCTTATTCAATATGCGGGTAATGGCGTCGGTGGAGTTAGTTTACCATCACCTGACATGACGGCTCCTCCAGTCACGGTTGGCACTAATACTTTTATCCCGAATCTTTCATCTACGACTGGTAAATTAGCGTTGGTAAGTTCGACTGTGCAGCTGCCTGCCTCTACCTGTCCAAACGATCCATCTATTGTTGATTTTGTTGGGTACGGAAGTTCTGCTTCCTGTTTTGAAGGACAAAGAACTAACAATTTGAGTGCAACCACGGCCGGATTGCGAAATGGAGGTGGGTGTGTCGATACTGATGTCAATGCCTCCGACTTTACAATTGCTGCTCCAACTCCGAGGAACACATCAAGTCCATTCAACGCTTGTAATTTAGGAGGAGTTTTGCAGGCAGGAGGTTCCGTAAGCCCCAGCACCAGTGTGCCTGGTGGGGTGGTTACGTTTTATGTAAATGTTGTTCCTGCTAATTCTCCGCCAAGTACTGGAATTAACGTTGTTGCCGATCTTACTTCCGTAGGTGGATCGCCGAATCAACAGTTTTTTGACGATGGAACAAATGGCGATACAACTGCTGGTGATAACGTTTTTTCATTTAGGTATACATTGCCCAGTAGTTCATCCGGTGGACAGAGGTTTATTCCGGTTTCTGTCAGTGATGCACAAGGAAGGTCAGCATCGCTTAATATAAGTCTAAATATATCGGTAGCATCCCCGAGTGACAATCCTCTGCTTTTAGGGAATCCTAGCAATGCTAGTGCTGACATATCAAACGAAAACAATTATCTAATGGTAAAGCCTCAATACACTCTCTCTTATAATCGAAGCCGTGCTACTCCAAATTGGGTCGCATGGAGACTTGATCAGAGTTGGCTAGGAAGCGCCCCACGGCAAGACGATTTTCGTCCAGATCCAGATTTACCAGCGGGATGGTATCAGGTTGTGCCTGAAGATTACAGCGGATCAGGCTATGACCGGGGACACATGTGCCCATCTGGCGACAGAACTCGTTCAATTGTAGATAACTCAGCCACGTTTTTAATGACAAATTTTCTTCCACAACTGCCAGCCAACAATCAGGGTCCATGGGAAGATTTTGAAAGTTATTGTAGATCATTAGCTATTCAAGGTTATGAGTTATACATATTTGCTGGTGGTTACGGAAACGCTGGGACCATAGCTCAGGGGCGCATTGTCGTGCCACAATACACATGGAAAGTAGTCCTGGTGTTACCTAATGGCGATAATGATCTTCAGCGCATTAACAAAGGGACGCGTACGATTGCCATACTAGTTCCGAATCAACCTCCGGTAAATCAGAATGCTCCATGGAGACAATTTAGGGTTACCGTGAAGCATATTGAGGCACTTACCGGCTATGATTTCTTCTCTAATGTGCCAAAAAATACCCGTGAGATAATAAAAAGAAGGAAAGATACACAATGAGGGTTTCAAAATTTTTTGTTGGAAGCATTCTTATACTGATCCTCAATTCGCTCAATTTAGCGCAGAGAGGAATAGTTCCAATTCATCAGATCCAGGGTGAAGGGAACATCTCACCATATGATGGAAGAACTGTTACTACAAGAGGAATCGTTACTTTCATATCGCAAAAGGGCTTTTATATCCAAGTTCCCGACGGTGAGACAGATGATAATCCTAAAACCTCTGAGGGAATTTATGTCTTTACTAATGATCTAATACCTCCAGGGATTGCTGTAGGTAATTTAATTGAGGTTACAGGCACTGTTACTGAGTATCGTCCTCGTAATGAGCGTTATTTTTTGACGATAACAGAAATAATAAATCCGGGAATAAAGGTGTTATCCAGAAATAATCCTCTACCAGCTCCCCAAACATTAACCATAAATGAGCTGAATCCTCAAGGTAAAATAGATCAACTCGAGCGATTTGAAGGGATGAGAGTGAAGGTAGATAGCTTGATAGTGATTGGCCCGACTGGCGGATTTGAAGATAAGAAAAGTGGTGCGATAGTTTCAGATGGAGTGTTTTATGGAATATTACCCAAAACTCCGAGGCCGTTTCGTGAGCCAGGTGTGAGTATTCTAACTTGGTTAGTTGATAAGCTGCCACAGAACATCCCATTTTTTGATATGAATCCAGAGATATTAAAAGTCGATAGTGATGTTCAAGAGGGATCTAAGCCTCTGGATGTCGCAGTTGGTATGACAGTCAAAAACTTAATTGGCGTTATAGATTATTCTCGGCGAGCCTATACTCTCTTACTCGATACGAAAAGTCAAACACCAGTTCTAGAGGGACAAAGAAAGTTCATAAAGGTAAGTCCTGCTGGTCCGAGAGAGACGACCATTGGCTTTTTCAACCTGGAGAATTTTTTCGATGATGAGAAAAACTCAGAAAATATTCAGGATGAAACAATACTTCCTAAAGAGATCTTTCGAGTAAGGCTAAACAAAGCTTCATTGGCGATTCGCGAAGTTTTGTCTTACCCAGACATCTTAGGGGTTGAAGAGGTTGAAAACATAAAAGTACTCAAGAAACTGGCTGAAAAAATAAACAGTGATGCGCTCAAAGCTAATCAGCCTGATCCGAAATACGAAGCAATTTTGGAGGAAGGAAATGACGGCCGAGGTATCGACGTGGGATTTTTGATAAAGTCATCTTGCGTAAAAGTATTAGAAGTTCAGCAATTAGCTAAAAACGAGAAGATTAGTTTTGGCAATAGGACGGGATATCTTTATGATCGTCCGCCGCTTTTAGTCAAGGTTGAGATTCTGGATGAAAAGAATCCTACGGTGATCACTGTCATTGTTAATCATTTCAAATCTTACCTCGGAATTGATGATCCAGAAAATGGAGAATACGTGCGTCAGCAGCGGCGCCGACAGGCAGAATGGCTAGCTAATTATTTAGTTGAACGTCAAAAGTCTAACCCAAATGAGATAATCGTAGTTGGCGGGGATTTCAATAGCTTTCAGTTTAGCGATGGATATAACGACTTGATCGGTATTTTAATCGGTAATCCGAGTCAGAACGTTTTGGCGCCATCGAAAACATCCTTCCAAACGGGGCTTATAGATTTAGTGGATTTTCTTGAACCATTAAACCGTTATTCATATGTTTTTGAGGGATCGGCGCAAGTGCTAGATCATATTTTGTTGAATGGTCCAGCCCAAGAAAGAGCATTGAAGTTCGGCTATGCGAGGTTAAATGCCGATTTTCCGAAGATTTACTCTAATGATGAAACTCGACCGGAGAGAGTTTCAGATCATGACCCACCAGTAGTTTATCTATCACTAGATCCGTTAAACAAAAAAGCAAGTTAAGCCCAGGCTGAATATCAAAAGTTAGGTTTATGAGCTGGAAAAGAAAAATTCCGCAACAAGATTGCGGAATTTTTCCTTTAGAGAAGATAGGTTACCGATAAAAAAGGCGCGAAGAAGAATCGCGCACCTGTTTAACGGAAAACTTGTTCGTATCCTTCTTCGATGCTTACGAGGTTAGCTGTCGGGCTAGGAACGAAGAAGTTTCCCGCGTTACGAGGTAACGCTGCGCCCCATCAGTGTTTTGCAATCAGCGGTTGCAAAACTTTTGGGTCCCCCGTGTCGCCTTTCAAGTATCTCAATAGTTGCTATTTTTCCTAGGCGACTTCAGCGATTTTTTCTATCCTTGTCTTTGCTAAGCAAAGACCGGATTCAAAAATCTAACTTCAATATAACACCAAATACTTACTCATGCAAGAACTTTTTTCAAAAACTTAAGAAACTTTTTAACGATTCGATTGATAGAGAACGTTATTGAAAAGGTAAACGAGCACTCCCGTGATAGAGACGTATAACCAAATCGGATAGGCGAATTTCACGATTTTCTTATGCCTGATGATGTCATCAGTCAATGCGAAGAGTAACGCTCTTAAGACCAGCGGTAATACTACAACTGATAGAGCCACATGGCTAATGAGTATGAAGAAATATAGATAACGTATAAATCCCTGTCCAGAGAAATACATCGGCCGATTGGAAAGATGGTAAGTGACATAGAGGACCAAAAATAAAGTGCCTAGCAGGAAAGAGAAAAGCATTGCATTACGATGCAAGTTTATCTTGCCTTGCTTAATGAAAATCAATCCAGCTATTAAGGATATGGTGGTCAGAGTGTTTATTATACCTATGGCATGAGGAATTGATCTAGTCCATTCTCCGAAATAAAACTTATTTTGCATGGAAAGTAAAACTATTACAACTATCAGAACAACTATTGAAACTATGTCTATCCATCTATTAGATTTTCGCTCTGAAAATAAGCTTCGTGATTGATTCATAAATTTCTTATCCTCACCTAAGGGTAATTTTTCAACACTAAAAATCCCTAAATGAAAATCACATGGCCATTGGCTTAAAACGATGAGCCATCATTGATTTGAACGAAACTGAGCATCTCAAAAATCAATCTCGATTCAGAGCGTATTTTCTACATCAGGTAAGGGAAGTTTGCAGAGTTCGAAATTATTTATAGAACGCCAAGAGCCCGAGTAAAATGAGCCATAGTCCATCCATTGTGTGCCAATACCAACTGACAACTGTAGCAGAGGTCTGACGCCTCAATATTTCTTCAGTATTCGCAGTTTTATTCCAAGCGCGTAAAACTATATATCCGAGGCCTATTATGCCTCCGATGACATGGATAGCATGAGCAATTGTTAGTATGTAGAAAAGACCTGCATATGGATTGCCTTGTAGATAAACACCCATTTTCCATAGCCTGAACCATAGCATGAGCTGAGAGGCGATGAACATGGCCCCCAAGATTGTAGTCGCTAGTAACCAATCTCGCGCTGACTTTTGTTGGTTTAAAAACAGCTTACGTCTAGACATCTCGATAGTAAACGTGCTGGCTAGGATTAGGAAGGTGCTTATCCACACTTGAAATGGTAGATTAAATGGCTTCCATTCGGCAGTTTTGTTAGTAGCTATAACGATATAAGCGCTTATGAGACCTCCAAAGGTCATGAGCACGACTACGAGTAAAAACCACATTCCAATACGTAATTTATTGGGACGAAAGTGTTCAGCTTCGTTTATTGGGTTTTTATCATCGAAGTTATCTCCTCCGCCTCCACCGCCTTTTCTTCTGCCATTGTTTCCGCCTCCACCACCTGTCAAACCAGAGCTTCGTCTCTTGTGTGTTCTTACTTTTTCCTCTCGTTCGACGTCTACCTGTCCTGTTTGAATCTCCATAACAAGCTCCTCATTGCGATATTTTCTACTTAATCAGGCAGTGAATATTTTCTCCCCGGAGGCTTATCAAAGTAGCTTCAATGATTTATTACCATCAATGCAAAAATTAACGGCAAGTATAGGACTGAGGCAATTAGAACCTTTCTTGCAGCATTGATAGATTTCTTCCGTGCCATCTCTAATGAGCAGTATAAAAAGTAAGCCCCAAAGCTAATAGCCGTTATTAAGTAGAGGGTTCCTGTCATGCCTAATAAGAAAGGAATGATACTTGTCGCTATTAATAAAAAAGTAAAAATGATGACTTGTCTAACCGTCAATTTTCCATTTTTATCAACTACCGGTAGCATTTTGATGCCAGCCTTTGAGTATTCATCTCTGTATATCCAAGCTATCGAAAGAAAATGGGGAAACTGCCAGAAAAATATAATGGCGAATAGTATCCATGCTTGAACGGAGATTTGATCGGCTGCTGAAGTCCAACCCATAAGAGGCGGCATAGCTCCCGGAAAAGCACCTACGACTGTAGAGAGGGTAGTCAGTCTCTTCAATGGTGTATAAAGAAATACATATCCCACTATGACTAGAAGCCCTAGGATGCCAGTCAGTGTGTTTACTGAAATAAAAAGTATTAATTCAGCCAAGGTGCAAAGAACGATTCCAAATAACAAAGCTTCTTTTCCAGTTAGCCTTCCTGAAGGTAGCGGTCGAGAGGTAGTTCTTTGCATTAAAGCGTCGCTCTTGCGTTCGATATATTGGTTAAGTGCCGCAGTTCCAAAGGCAAGTAGCGTTATTCCTAAAATTGATCTGAGGAAAAGTAGTAAGTCAAAATTTGTAGATCCCAGGTAAAATCCAGCAGCTGCAGTCAAAACTAGCATGAATGCAATTCTTGGTTTGGTGAGTTCAACGTAAGATCTAATTTTCTCACGCAAAACTATACTCTCATCTTTTCTAACGTCTATAGCTATGTCTTCCATCCTTTTTAGAATACCCCTGTTAGGCGTTTGTCTTCAAATTGGCAAAATTAAAGTATAACTTTTTTAGTGATTCAAGAAAATTAATAACAGCTCGAAATAGTGCTGGCTTGATAAATTGTTTTATCGATTTGGGCGCTGGGTCGTATTTGTCGGAGATTTGACGATAGGATTTAAAGAGGAACAAGCTTTGTCAATGAGGCTAAAGGCTAGTAAAATCTAAGTTATACGGAAAATTCAGCGTAAACAAGTATCACTTAAGTTTAGGGTAATAAGATGGAAACTAGTAATTTTTTTCAAAATCAAGTGAGTATTGAAGACGAAATGAGGCGCTCATACCTTGATTATGCGATGAGCGTAATCATTGGTCGCGCCTTACCAGATGTGCGTGATGGGCTTAAGCCAGTTCACCGCCGTGTATTGTGGGCAATGCATGAGTTAGGCAACACTCACAATAAACCTTATAAGAAATCAGCGCGTGTTGTCGGTGAATGTCTCGGTAAATATCATCCTCACGGTGATATGGCAGTTTATGAGACCATTGTCCGCATGGCCCAGGATTTTTCGATGCGCTATCCGCTAATAGATGGACAAGGGAACTTCGGAAGCATAGACGGTGATGCGGCGGCTGCACAGCGATACACCGAAGTCAGAATGTCTCGCATTGCTGAGGAATTGCTGGCGGATATCGAGAAAGAAACCGTAGATTTTCAACCAAATTACGATAATTCTCTTTTTGAACCGAAAATTTTGCCAGCCCGCTTTCCTAATCTTTTAGTTAATGGATCGGAGGGAATTGCGGTTGGCATGGCCACAAAAATTCCTCCTCACAATCTCTCTGAAGTAATAGATGCGACCATAGAACTTATAAAAAATCCAGATATGAGTGTTGATGAATTGATCAAATACATTCCTGGTCCTGACTTCCCGACGGGCGGTTTCATTTATGGACGAGATGAGATATACAAAGCCTATAGAGAAGGGCGAGGAGTAATTCAGATACGTGCTAAAGCCGCAATTGACCGGATTGGCAGAGGTGCTACCGAGCGCGACGCAATTGTCATAACAGAAATTCCTTACCAGGTTAATAAAGCAAAGCTGATAGAAAAAATAGCTGAGTTGGTGCAAGAGCGGAAGCTGGAAGATATAGCGGAGATACGAGACGAATCTAATCGAGAGGGAATAAGAATAGTAATAGAGCTCAAGAGAGGCGCTGTTCCACAGATTATATTGAATAAACTTTACAAATTAACCCCGATGCAATCTAGCTTCGGCATCATCAACCTAGCTCTCGTCAATGGACAACCGAAGATTCTAAGTTTAAAAGGACTTCTAGAGGCTTTTGTAAATTTCAGGCGTGAGGTTGTAAAACGAAGAACTGAATATGATCTGAGAAAAGCCAAGGCTAGAGCTCATATACTTGAAGGATTAAACAAAGCGATCGACTTTCTCGATTACATAATTCCATTAGTCCGCAACTCACGCTCGACAGAAGAAGCTAAAAACTGGCTAATTGGTGATTTCACTACTATAAATGAAGTAAAGAATTGGAAAGGTATTCCAGAAACGAAAACTCTAGCAGGCTTTTTAAAGGACTTGCAAAAGACTATCTCAGAACTAAAATTCTCTGACGCTCAGGCTCAGGCTATTTTAGAATTGCAATTGAGACGTCTCTCTCAATTAGAAAGGCAAAAGATAATCGATGAATTAGAGGGACTTCTAAAGCTTATATCCGAGCTAGAAGCAATTTTGGCAAGTGAGGAACTACTCAGACAGGTAATAATTAAGGAGCTACAGGAAGTTAAGAAGCAATTTGGTGATGATCGTAGAACTAAGATAGTCGATGCTGGAGTCGAGATAAAAATCGAAGACCTAATTCCTGATGAAAGCGTTGTAATAACCGTAACAAAGATGGGATATGTGAAGAGAACACCCGTCTCCAGTTATTCGAGACAAGGAAGGGGCGGACGAGGAAGATTAGGAGCAAAGGCTAAAAATGACGATTTCGTTGATCATCTTTTCATTGCCTCGACTCACTCTTATCTTTTGGTATTTACTGATGATGGACAGGTATATAAACTGAAAGTTCATGAAATTCCAGAAGCTGAACCTTCAGCTAGAGGTAAGGCGATAGTCAATCTAATTGCTATCCCATCGGACAGGAAAATTGTTTCTGTCCTAGCGGTAAAGGATTTCACCGAGGATAAGTATTTGACCTTTGTCACTAAAAAAGGCGTGATTAAGAAAACTCCTCTCTCTGAATATCAAAATATCCGTGTTACTGGAATAAATGCAATAAATATTGATGAAGATGATGAGCTGATAGAAGTTATAGAGACGGACGGAACTAAGCAGATCTTCATAGCAACTCATGATGGTATGGCCGTAAGGTTTAATGAAGATGATGTGCGTCCAATGGGTAGATCAGCCAGAGGTGTGCGCGGTATCTCGCTGAGAGATGGTGATTTTGTGGTCTCTGCTTGCGCTATTTCGCCAGAAGCAAACGAAAAGATCTTGACAATCTCGGAGAGAGGCTATGGTAAGCAGACACAAGTCAGCAGTTATCGCCTGACCAAGCGAGGTGCTTATGGCGTTATAAACATTAAAACAACAGAGAAAACTGGTAAGGTGGCGGCTGCCTTTCCTGTTGATGAAAATTCTGAGGTTATGATAATAACGAAGCAAGGTAAGTTAATAAGAATCGGTGTCGATAAGATACGCGAAACGGGAAGGGGAGCACAAGGTGTTGTTCTGATAAGAACAGACGAAGATGATTTAGTAACAAGTGCTTCCATATTACAGGAAGACGAAGAAGCTGAATGATTCAACACTTAAACCCAAGTATTCTTCTTGTAAATTTAGAATAAATTTAGAGAAGATGTCGGCATCTTTGCTTCAGGTAAAGCCTCTATAAGTCGTATGCAATAAAAAGCATCTTCTCTAAATTTTATCGTATTCAGATGATCGATTGATGTGTTGATCAAAAATATCCTGAGCAGGACTTTTTATTGAGAGGTTCAATGTGAACTAGCTAGAGGTTTCAGATGACAGGATTTGTTCTACTTTTTTCTCTTGCATCATTCTAGAGTCGTTTTGTTTAGTTTTGTCTGAGTCTTTTATGTATGCAGGTGGGCGGGTGAAAGGATCTACTGCAAATGGTAACCCTTCCTTCTCTAAACGATCAATAATTATATCCGCTAGCAGTTTTTGTTCGAATTCAGTTATGTCTAAAAATTTAGCACCTATTCCTTTACCTGGAAATTTATATAGAGCGCGTGCTCGCAGTGGAAGATAATTACCGTTGGGGATAGGTATTTCCAGGCGGAATTCATCGCCTGGGAAAATATCGTCACTCCAGCTAACAAGACAACCACCGAGGCTTATCTGATGTATGAGGGTCTTTATTTTCTGCCACTTCTCATCGCGACGAACTGCAGGAATGTCGAGGGAAAATCTTACATACCGTCTTTGTGGGATTTCATTAGTCATAGCTTTAGTCCAAGCATCAGGTATAAACTAACTGTATTTTACAAGTTTTGTGTTTGAGAGACAATGGAAAAGAAAGTATAAAAGAAATTTTCGTATAATTTACAGAGACAGAGAGTAAAAAATGCAAAAAGTTTTAATTGTAGATGATGAGATAAAAATACAAGAATCACTGCGCGCAGTGCTCGAAGATGAGGGATATGATGTGGACGTAGTTTCATCTGGTGAGGAATGCTTGAAGCTCGCTGAGATAAAAAACTATGCATGCATTTTACTCGATATATGGCTCCCAGGCATCGATGGACTAAAGACTCTCAAACTTTTACGTGAGCAAGGTAATGACTCAGCTGTTGTGGTTATCTCTGGACATGGAAACATAGAAACTGCTGTTGCTGCAGTCAAGCTCGGAGCTTATGATTTCATAGAAAAACCTCTCTCGCTTGCAAAAACTGTACTGACAGTTAGAAATGCGATTCGAACGCATCAATTGGAGATAAAAAATGCTGAGTTAGAGCAAAGCTTGAATCAAGAGTATGTGATGATAGGTGAGTCAGTAGCTATGAGAGCCCTAAGGAAGCAGATATCGATAGTTGCTGATACGGATGGTAGGGTCTTAATATTTGGTGAATCTGGCACAGGAAAGGAGTTAGTTGCAAGAGCGATTCATAATCAATCCAAAAGAAAACATGCTCCGTTTGTTGAAATCAATTCTGCAGCTATTCCGGAGGATCTTATTGAATCAGAACTTTTTGGGTATGTTAAAGGAGCTTTTTCAGGAGCTACGCACTCTCGTAAGGGTAAATTTGAGATCGCTGATGGAGGCACATTATTTTTGGATGAAATAGGTGACATGTCTCCCAGAATGCAGGCAAAAATGTTGCGTGTCCTCGAAGAAGGAAGGTTTGAACCTCTCGGAAGTAACACACCAGTAAAAGTAGATGTGCGAATTGTTTCCGCAACCAATAAAGACCTCGATGAATTGATCGAGTCCGGAGATTTTCGTCATGATCTTTTTTACCGCTTGAATGTAATCCCATTTCAAATACCACCATTGCGTGAGAGAGTCGAGGATATACCCTTGCTAATCGAACATTTTAATCATAAGTTTTCCGCTGCGTATGGTAAAAGGCCGAAGGAATTTCTCAAGGATGCCGTAGAGGCAATGCAGGAATATAGTTGGCCTGGAAATGTCAGGGAGTTGAGAAATACGATCGAGAGAATAGTAATAACGGTTGCAAAGGATAAGATAACCGCTAAGGATTTACCGGCATTTCCAAGTGATTTTACGTTGCCATCGAGTTCACGTTTTCCATCCTTCAAGCAAGCTTTGGATGAATTTCAGAGAAGATTCATAGAGCAAAAGATTGCAGAGGCTGGTGGAAACATATCAAAAGCCGCGGAGCTAATGGGAATCGATAGAAGTCATCTATATCGTAGAATGAAGGCCTTAGGAATTAATGTGGAAAAGAGTTAGATTTTTTGTGGAATTTGACTTCCTTTTGGGAAAAAATCCAAGGATGCGGAGTTAACACAGTAACGTAGACCTGTAGGTGGTGGTCCATCATCGAAAACATGCCCTTGATGCCCGTCACATCTAGCGCATCTTATTTCTATTCTGACCATTCCAAATGAGAAATCGCGATAATATTTTATGTGCTCTTCATCGAAAGGAGCATAGAAGGAAGCCCAACCAGTCCCAGAATCAAATTTAGAATCTGATGAGAATAAAGGTAATCCGCAAAGCTTACAGGCATATATTCCTTCCTCTTTGTTATAAGTCAAATTACCGCAGAAAGGAGGTTCTGTGCCATGATTTATTAGAATTCTGTAAGATTCTTCATCGAGTGCAGAAGCTAGCTTCAGTCTTGTTTGTTCATCAATTGGTGTTATATCGTATCCTGACTTGGACACTTTTCTGCTCCCGCTCATCGGTATCTAGTTTATCATCTTCCATCCTTTACTCCTAAAACAAAATCTCTCTGCATGATTTTCGTTCAATTTCTGTCATTTTGAATAATAGGTGGTTCATATTGATAGAAGACTGATAAAAGGAGTTTAGGTGATGTTATCGCAAGTAGCGATTAAATCGATATTTAAAAGAGGGATGATTTAATGGCATGGTTATTGCCCTGTGTATAAGATGGGAAGCGGGTCGAGGGATTTCCGAAGAGCGGACACGAGATCCGAGACACTAAAAGTAAGACGAGTTAAGTAGTTATTTGAAACCCCAGGAGAGGCAAAAAGGATAGCAGAGGGAAAAGCCTGTAGATATTGGCTATCAGCTGTTAATCGGTTTGCGCTAACCCTATCCAGTTTCTCCTCCTTTCCCTCATCATCCCCAATAACAGCTGGTAGCCATTTTTCCGTCTTTCTTCTCCTTATCTTAATTTGAAAAAGCAATGTATAACGTTCAGTGAAGACTGAACGTTATACATTTTAGCGTCTGGATCAGATGCATCTCCAGCCAGCCGAAAACGATTGATCAGAAAATTTCTCAAGCTTTTTCAAAACTCACTTTTTGAGTTTTGCAAGCCTCATTAGATTTTATGAGGTTATTTTCTAAGCCATCCTAACAGCATATCGATGGTGATTTCTCTATTAGTTTCATATATTGCCTTGGTAAGAGGGATATTCATTGGACAGACTTTTACGCAATTTTGGGCATTCCCGCAATTTGTAATCCCATCTTCTCCCATGAGTGCTTTTAGTCTTTCTTCTTTTGTATTCATTCCTGTGGGGTGCATGTTAAAAAGCCTTACTTGAGCTATTGCTTGGGGGCCTATATAATTACCATCATGATATTGAGGACATGCTTCCAGACAACAGCCACAGGTCATGCATCGAGAGTAAATATATCTTTCTTGAGCTTCTTTATTCGATATTTTAGGGCCAGGTCCTAAGTCATGCGTTCCATCCAATTCTATCCAAGCGCGCACTCTCTTTAAATGCTCAAACATTCTGGATCTATCGACTTTCAGGTCTCGAATGTTTGGGAATTTCGACATAGGTTGTAGAGTTATTATATTGCTTTGCGAGGCTATGATTAGGTCATCGACTAAGGCAGAGCATGCTTGCCTTACTCGTCCATTGATTACCATGGTACATATTCCACAGACTTGTTCGAGACAACTCATATCCCAAACGGGTGGATTTACTTTTTCTCCATCTTTGGTAACTGGATTTTTACGAATTTCCATTAAAGCAGAGATTACGTTTAAGTTCCTTCGATAATTGATCTCAAAAGATTGCCAGTACGCGGGTGAATCGGGACGATCACGTCTCTGTATCCTTATTTCTATCTTTTCAGGTGGATTCTCTAGAACTTTCTTTTTGTGTCCATTTTTCATGTTCATAAACTTATTTCTCCTTCGGCTTGCTGTAGTCTCGTTTTCTAGGGGGAATCAAGCTAGTATCAACTGGAACATAGCTGAAAACAGGACCTTCAGCGGACCACTCAGCGATAGTGGTCTTTAACCATTCCTCATCGTTTCGTTCAGGAAATTCGGGTTTATAATGCGCGCCTCTGGATTCATTCCTATTCAAGGCTCCTAGCGTTATAACGCGAGCTAGCTCGAGCATGTTCCAGAGTTGTCTTGCATGTGGTAAGGCTTGAGTAGCCCATAAGTTAGAATCATTTATCGATATGCGCTTGAATCTATCCATCAATTCGAGGATTTTTCCATCTGTCTCTTTCAATTTATCGTTATAACGGATGACTGTAACGTTTTCTGTCATCCATTTACCGAGTTCTTCATGAATTTTATATTGATTTTCGGGGCCTTCACTCTTTATTATGCGGTCGTTAATCTCTTGTTGGCGTTTTATTTCTGCTTCGTGTATACCGTTAGTTTCAGTATCTTTTCGTTCGACGTTTTTTGCATATTCGATGGCTGATGCTGCCGCGATGAATCCGCCATATACACAGGATACTAATGAGTTTGCCCCTAAACGATTGGCGCCATGAATTGAGAAATCACATTCCCCTGCGGCTAGTAAACCTGGTATGTTCGTTCTTTGTTCGTAATCGACCCAGAGCCCGCCCATTGAATAATGAACTCCAGGGAAGATTCGCATTGGAACTTGGCGAGGATCGTCGCCAACAAACATCTCATAAATTTCTAAAATTGCACCGAGTTTTCTATTGAGAGTTTCAGCCGGAATATGAGTTAAATCTAGATAGACCTGATTTTCGCCATTGACACCATAGCCTTCGAGACAAACTTGGAATATTTCTCTTGTGGCGATATCACGCGGAACCAGATTTCCATAGGCGGGATACTTTTCCTCTAAAAAATACCAGCGTTCAGATTCTGGAATGTCTCTTGGATCTCTTTTATCCCCTTTCTTGCGTGGTACCCAGATTCTTCCTCCTTCGCCGCGTGCTGATTCGCTCATCAACCGCAGCTTGTCTTCTCCAGGAATAGATGTTGGATGGACTTGTATGAATTCACCATTAGCGTATTTAGCACCTTGTTGATAACATGCAGAAGCAGCGCTCCCCGTGCAGGTTTGGGAATTTGTAGATTTTCCAAAGATCAATCCTGGGCCGCCAGTAGCTATTATCACTGCATCTGCGTAGAAGGCTTTCAGTTCAAGTGTTTGTAGATTCATCGCGACGACGCCGCGACAAACTTGGTGATCGTCGAGCACAAGCGATAGCATCTCCCATCCTTCGTATTTTGTCACCTTTCCTGTGACTTCATATTTTCTGACTTGTTCATCGAGGGCGTAGAGGAGTTGTTGCCCTGTCGAGGCGCCAGCATAAGCTGTGCGATGATGAAGCGTTCCACCGAATCGACGAAAATCTATTAATCCTTCCGGTGTTCTAGAGAAAGGAACGCCCATTCTATCGAATAGGTAAATTATCTGCGGAGCCATTTCGCACATTCTTTTGACTGGTGGTTGATCAGCTAAGAAATCTCCGCCATAGACGGTGTCATCAAAGTGTTTCCATGGAGAATCGCCTTCACCTTTTGTATTTACGGCGCCATTGATACCACCCTGAGCACAAACTGAGTGAGAACGTTTAACGGGTACAACTGAAATCAAATCTACGTCGTAACCGGCCTCAGCTATTTTCATCGTGGCAGAAAGGCCAGCTAATCCACCACCTACGACTACGATCTTCAACTTTTTTGGTGTTGCCATATGAATAACCTCTTTAAACTTTAAAATCTTCTCGGAGCGATAGGATTCGTTGCTTCTATTTGTTTTTCAGCTCCACAAATAGGCTGTGGTATAAGTCCACATGGACGAATGAAGGAAAATGCTGCATTTGTTCCTATAGCAAATAGTGTAAGCGCGATAAGAGCACAGGTATAAAGTGCTGCTTTTTGCGCCTTTTCTCCGATGAGTATTCCCCAATCGACGGCAAATAAAAATATGCCATATCCGAGATGCCAGGCTGTCGCCCCCACGCCTAAAATGTATAGAACAAGAATGCTAAGTGATTGAAAGTCTGCAGAAACGATAGCAAAAGCTTTATCAGCATTTCCAGAGACCTTGATTGATGTCAATCCGAGATCTCCGAAAACACCGAAACGAAAATGAAGTATGTGAAACAGAATGAAGAAGAAGAGGAAAATTCCTGTTATTCTTTGAAATACATATAGCCAGTTTCTCAAATATGTGTAATTTCCGATGTTGACCTTAGCTTCAGCTGAGATAAAGATACCATAGATCGAGTGAAATAGAAGCGGTATAAAGATCCCAAAGATTTCTATGAAAAGTAGAAATGGCAAGTGATGGATATCCGCTACCGCTTCATTGAATACCTTCTCACCGTACATGGCTTTGGCATTGGTAAACATGTGAAAGAAAAAGAAAATGCCTAAAGGAACTATTCCTGTGAGCTGGTGTAATTTCCTTAAGATAAAAGTTTTGCTAATGCTATTTGCCATCTTATGTCTCTTCCTTCAGTGATATTTCCTTATTCTGAGCTTAAGTCAAGATAAGAGTTGTTGCAAAACCAGCAGTTATCATTTTGGCTTTTTCGATAAATTAGATTGGATTAATTCTCTTGCAATCTCTGTCCAGAAAAACTTATTATTTAAATCAGAAATGAACATCGAGACATTAAAGATTTTTTGTGATTTGGTCGAGACGAGCAGTTTTTCTTTGGCTGCCGAGAAAAATTTTATAACGCAATCTGCCGTAAGTCTGAGAGTGTGTGCTTTAGAGGAGAAATTTAACAAAAGACTTTTAGATCGCGTTCGTGGAAAACGAGAGATAAAATTGACTCCAGCTGGAGAGGTTTTTTACCGTTCTGCTAAACAAGTTTTAGCGAGTTATGAAGAGTTACAGGAGAACATGAGAAATCTCACTGGGCGGATAAGTGGCACTGTAAAGGTAGCAACTGTTTACTCTGTTGGCTTGCATGAACTACCTCCCAAGGTTCGTGAATTCATGTCGAAGTTTCCCGCTGTGAAGATTGATATTGAATATTCTAGGACCACTAAGATAGTTAGAGATGTGTTAAGCGGTGAGGTCGAGATTGGAGTAGTAGCGTTTCCAGAACCTCGACGTGGATTGACGATCGTACCAATGCCATCAGATAGATTGGTTTTAATTTGTCCTCCGGATCACGAATTTGCGAATAGAAAAGAGGTCAGCGTGAAGGACTTACGCGGGAGATCTTTTGTAATGTTCGAGCGTGATATTCCAACCAGGAAAGCGATTGATAGAATACTGAAATCGTATGGAGTAAAAGTTAAAAAAGCAGCGGAATTTGACAACATAGAAACCATAAAGCGCGCTGTCGAGGTTGGCTTTGGTCTTGCCATTGTTCCACATCCTTCAGTAATCGACGAGGAAAAGAATGGTCAACTTGCAGTGGTATATCTTGCCGAAAAAGATTGGATTCGTACGGTAGGAATAATTTATAGAACTGATCGGAATCTTTCGTTGGCTGCTAGAAAATTCATCCAATTGCTCGAGAGCAAAACTCAAGCTTGAGCTCATAACTTGACCTATCTGGTAAAAAGTTATAAAAATTGACGATTGAGTTTTAGTGACTTTTTCACTAAGGGATGCAAATTCTGAGGTGCAAAAATGTTGTCAACCTTACGAAATTTTAGCTCGTAAGGTTAAATTAATTTATGAAGACTTATAGGCCATCATTACGACAGCAAATCAAGGATTGGTTTTTGAAAGATGCGCGTAAGCAAGTAGGATCTCACCGGAAAGAAAGCCCTCATGAGCAACATGCTTGGTGGAAGGTGATGTGCCTCACAGGGGTCGATTATTTTTCTACTCTCGGCTATCAACCTAGCATCGCATTTTTGGCTGCTGGCGTTTTATCTCCGATTGCAACTTTATTTTTGGTTTTGTTGACTCTCTTGGGAGCTCTTCCTGTTTACAGTAGAGTTGCGAAAGAATCTCCGCATGGAGAAGGTTCGATCGCAATGCTACAAATGCTATTCTCCCGTTGGAAAGCTAAGTTAGTGATATTGATTTTGCTTGGTTTTGTTGCTACAGATTTTGTCATAACGATTACGCTCTCGGCAGCCGACGCGACTGCTCACATCCTAGAAAATCCATTTGTCATAAGCTATCTCCCGTTTCTTGAGCATCCGGTCCTGGTTACAATTGCCCTGATAACGATTCTGGGTTTGGTTTTTCTAAAGGGTTTTCGGGAAGCTATAGGAATTGCAGTTATTTTGGTTTTTGTTTATCTGTCACTAAATCTAGTAGTTGTAGGTGTAGCTTTGTATGAAGTGTTTACTCATCCCGAGTTATTCAAGAACTGGGCGCAGGCTGTATATCACTACAAGGGCTCTGATGGTAATTGGCTTTTGATAATAGGGATAGCACTCATATATTTTCCGAAGCTTGCCTTAGGTCTCTCTGGATTTGAGACTGGCGTGGCTGTAATGCCGTTGATTAAATCACCTGATAGGATCAGAAACACCCAGAAACTCCTCGCAACTGCTGCCTTGATAATGAGCTTTATGTTGATCTGTAGTAGCCTCTCAACGGCAATTTTAATAGAGCCTAAAGAATTCTGTCCACGGATAGATTGCAAGCGGCTAACAGCGGAGCATCATCCACCTCACTGCGCATGCTCCCCTGAGGAAATCGAAAGAGGTGAAATAAAAGAAGCTGGACAAGCTAATGGACGTGCTCTAGCTTACATTGCACATAAATACTTAGGTGATCTATTCGGTACAGCCTATGACATAAGCACTATATTCATCTTGTGGTTTGCTGGAGCTTCAGCAATGGCAGGGCTTTTGAATATAGTACCGCGTTACTTGCCAAAATATGGTATGGCACCTGAGTGGGCAAGAGCTACCAGACCGTTAACTATCGTATTTACGCTGATCTGTTTTGCTGTCACCATATGGTTCGAGGCTAGCGTTGATGCTCAAGGCGGTGCGTATGCAACAGGGGTTCTAGTTTTGATTTCATCAGCCGCAGTTGCTGTAACCATCTCGTCGTGGCGTCAGAATAGTCGATGGCGCTGGGCATTCTTTGTGATCACGATAGTTTTTGCCTATACGACCATAGCTAACATAATCGAAAGGCCAGACGGCATAAAGATAGCCTCTTTATTCATCTTTTCGATAATCTTATCGTCTTTCATATCAAGAGCATTAAGGTCATTGGAGGTGAGGATTGAGGAGGTGGAATTAGATGAAAAATCCTGGGAATTCATTCGAGATTTAGCTGAAAATGAAATACGTATAGTTGCAAATCGCAGGGAGACAGGAGATGTAGCGGAATACAGATATAAGGAGCATGAGAAGCGTGTAGATAATCATATACCTTCAACCGATCCTATACTGTTCTACGAAGTTGATGTGGGTGACGCATCGGAATTTACTGGTAAGATCAAGGTGAGGGGGGTTGAAGTTGATGGATACAGGATTTTGCGAACCGTCGCTCCATCTGTTCCTAACGCTATAGCGGCACTCTTGCTTTACTTGAGAGATAAAACTGGCAAGATACCGCATGTATATTTTGGATGGAGCGAAGGAAATCCGATAGTTTATTTGTTACGCTTTGTGCTTTTTGGCGAAGGGGATACAGCGCCAGTTACAAGGGAAATCTTACGTCAAGCTGAACCGGATCCGGATAGGCGTCCTAGCGTTCACGTTGGTGGTTAAGAACCTCTCAATCCAGGTTTTAAAATATCTGGGTTCATGGCGATATAACAAGACCGGCAGTAGACGGGCCTACCTTGCGATGGATAAAATGGGACAGTTGTATAAGTGCCGCACTTTGAACAATTGACAGCGACTTCTACTTTTTGTTTAACGCCCAAAGCCTGTGCTGCCAGTATTGCCTCCAGCCTTTCCGTCTTGGCTTTTTTGCAGGGTTTACATCTCTTTGGCGGATTTTTCAGCCCTTTATCGCGAAAAAATACCTGCTCACCGCTAGTCCATACGAATTTCTTTCCACAATCTACACAGACAATCTCTACGTCATTAAATTCCGATTCGCTCGAGGTTTGAGTAGCTGGACTCATCATTATCCCTCCTTGATGATTAACAAAAATTTAAGATGACCTAATTCACATTTTAACCTTTTCTTATCACTGGAAATCAAGCTTCAGACGTGATTTTTGTTATTTTTTAGCCGCATTGTAGAATTGATGCTATAAAATCTGGGAAGGCAAGTGATGAAAATACTCGTTGTAGGTTCCGGAGGTAGAGAACATGCCATCTGTTGGGCTTTCAGTAGAGGAAATGGAAGAAAAATTTTCTGCGCGGATGGTAATGCTGGTATTGCAGATATAGCAAAATGCGTAAATATAAAGCCACATGAGATAGGGAAGCTAGTCGAATTTGCTGCGATTGAAGGAATTGATTTGACTTTTGTCGGTGGAGAACTTCCTCTTTGTCTCGGCATAAGTGATGAGTTTCAGAGTAGAAATCTGAGGATAATAGGAGTAGATAGCTTGGCTTCGAGACTTGAATCGTCGAAGGCTTTTGCCAAGGACTTTATGACCCGCCATGGGATTCCTACTGCGAGATATAAAATTGCCGACTCAATTTCGCAGGCGAGAAAGATTTTAGAGAGTGGATTTTTTCAGGAAGATAGCGTCGTAATAAAGGCAGATGGATTGGCTGGCGGTAAGGGTGTAATCGTTGCTGAAAATAAGGATGAAGCAGTCGAGGCACTAGAAAATCTGGAGATAATTGCTGGGAAGGATGCTACAAAAAGAATAGTGCTCGAGGAGAGATTAATTGGAAAAGAAGTTTCACAGATAATTTTTAGCGATGGACAGCATTTTGCCTTAATGCCTCCAGTCAGGGATCATAAGAGATTATTAGATGGAGACAGAGGTCCTAATACGGGAGGCATGGGTACAATAGCTGAATGGAATTTACTATCCGAGACTCAAAGAGATGAAATAATCGAACGAATCATTAAACCTACTCTATTAGGATGTCAAAAAGACGGCTTTCAACTCAAGGGGATTTTGTTTTTAGGCCTCATGTTAACGAAAGATGGCGCAAAAGTTTTGGAATATAACGTAAGGTTCGGTGATCCTGAAACTCAGGTCATTTTGCCGTTATTGGAGACAGATTTATTAGAGATCTCAGAGGCAATTTTAGCCGGTGAATTAGACAAAATAGAGATCAAGTGGAAACCAGCCAGCGCAGCTTGCGTAATCTTAGCCTCTGAAGGCTATCCGCAAAAGGCAAAGACTGGACAAAAAATATTCGGATTACACGAGCTTTCAAATTTATCTGATGTAATGGTTTTTCACGCTGGCACTTCTAGAGATTCCAAAGGAGACTTAGTTACTTCAGGAGGTCGAGTTTTAGGGATTACAGCTATTGCTGATAATTTACAGAATGCATTAGCAAATGCTTATCAGGCAGTCAGCAAGGTATACTTTAACGGAATGCAGTTTAGGCGGGATATAGGTATATCATGAAACGCTATAAGTACTATGATTTATTAATGGCAGCCTTCGTAACTGTTCTGCTTTGTTCCAATTTAATTGGTGTGCACAAAGTTACATATATTCGTCTTCCTTTCTATGGCGAGTATGTATATGGAGCGGGAGTTTTGTTTTTTCCGATTAGCTATCTCTTTGGAGATATTCTAACTGAGGTCTATGGATATGCACGTTCTAGAAAGGTTATTTGGGCTGGTTTCGGAGCCTTGGCCTTCGCCTCATTTATGTCTTTTGTGGTAGTAAGTCTGCCCCCAGCTAGTGTTTATCCTGCTGAAAGTCAGAAGGCACTTGAGATGATTTTCGGACAAACTCCACGGATCGTTTTCGCTTCGTTAACAGCATTCTGGTCAGGGGAATTTGTAAATTCGTTCGTATTAGCGAAAATGAAAGTGTTAACTAACGGAAAGTATTTGTGGACTCGCACTATCGGCTCTACAATTGCCGGCGAGCTGACTGATACACTCATCTTTTATCCTATTGCATTTTATGGGTTTTGGTCTAACGAACAATTGATAGATGTGATGATAGGTAACTATTTAATCAAGGTTAGCTGGGAAATAATTGCAACGCCTCTGACTTATAAGGTTGTAAATGCTTTGAAAAGAGCTGAACAAGAGGATTATTTCGACCGCGATACGAATTTTAATCCTTTTGTACTCGAGGTTGAAGAATAATTTTTCCGCTCAGAATCTTTTCGTATCCCCATCACGAACAATCTATGTGATAATGTAATAAGCGATGAAAAGACGTGTGGAAAAGGATTTTCCTGAGCTAAATTTCCTTCTTCGAGCAAAGCTTACACCTCCTCGTGGCATTCAACAATCCATAAGGCGGGAGCGTCTTCTCAGAAAACTATCGGATAACAAATCTAACCTTGCTGTAATTGTAGCCGAAGCAGGTTATGGTAAAACAACTCTTGCTGCAGATTTCGTTCTGAATTCTGGCAGTAGCTTTGTTTGGTACCAATTAGATTACACAGATTCTGATATTTCGACATTCTTCGCCTATTTAACTTATGGTATTAATCAATCTATCCCGAGATTCGGTCACAGACTTTTCGATTATATTCACAGACAATCAGAAGAACTTATTCAATTTCCCGAAAGAGTTGCAGATTTGTTTCTCAATGAGGCTTTTGAATTAATCGATAAACCGTTGCTAGTCGTGTTGGATGACTACCATCATTTAGAAAAAAATAGTTCTGTACACAAGATTATTTCTAGGATTTTACGTTATGCACCTGAACTACTGTCGTTTTTGATAACTACAAGAGATTTACCTCCTCTGCAATCGATACGTAGTGATTTAAGCTCCTCTATGCTTCTAGTCACGATGGAAGATCTAGCATTTGATGAACAAGAGATTCGAACACTTTTCAAACATACTCTACAAATCGACTTATCTAATGAGGATGCGTACAGATGCTATGAGATAACCGAAGGATGGGTTACCGCACTCCAACTCGTTCTGCAAATAGCTCAGCAGGAGAGAACCTTAAAATTTGATTTAGAGAATCTGCTGCAGAAGTCTAAAATAGATCTTTTTAGATACTTTGCCGAAGAGGTGTTCTCGAGGGAGTCTCCGCAAATGCAGCAATTGTTGTTACATCTCTCCCTACTGAAAGGTGATTATCTGAGATTTTGTCAACAGATATTTCCTGAAACCTGTTGCCTGGATTTATTGAGTGATTTAAGAGGTAGAAATATCTTCATAAGCTTACTTGATGATGACAAAGAGGAGTATAGAATTCATCCGCTATTTAGAGACTTTCTGCAGTATAAACTAAGAAGAGACATAGGTATTGATGCTTTCAAAAAAAAGCTGAATAAAATAGGAGAATTCTTCGAATCACAGGGAGATTTTGAACAGGCGGTAGACTATTTCCTTCAAGCAGAGAATTTCCATAAAGCTGCACAAATACTACAAAAGCAAGGAAGCATCTGGCTGGAGAAAGGGAAAATCATTTTGCTCGAGAGATTTGTTTCTCAGATCCCTGAGGAAAAGCTTAGTGATCATCCAGAGATACTTTTACATAAGGCAGAAATTAATCGCTTGCATGGAAAGACGGATGAAGCACTCAACATACTTCAAAAAGCATCGAGGATTTTCGAGGAAAAAGGTGATATAAGAGGTAAAGCCGAGGCGCTGCATCTAATGGCCAGTGTTATCAGAAGACAAGGAAGAATAGAGACGGCACTACAGGTTCTAAGCGATGTAGAACGTTTAATCGATGCTGATCGAGAAACCAATGCCTTCGCCAGTGTGCGCTTAAAAATGGCCAATACAAAAGGGCTATGTTATATAAAACAGGGAAAATGGGACGAAGCTGAGGAATGTTTCAAACTGACGTTGAAGCTTGCAGAGGAGTTATTGAATGAAAAATATACAAAAATAGCTTTACATAACATGGCATTGCCTGCTGCATTTAGAGGAGATTTCACTGAAGCGTTGCGTTGGTTTGGCAAAATATTTACCGACTCTAAGAGCATGCCTCAGGAAGCTATAGGTCATTTAAACGTCGCGAGACTCCATATATTTAGGGGAGAGCTAAACGACGCAGAGAAACATCTCAAACAAGCTATAGAAATTTGCCAGGCTTTTAATCTTAAGGACTTAATGGCTGAGGTTCTCGAGGCGTTTGGGAATCTACATAGAGAGAAGGGAGAGGATCAGAAAGCCGCAGATTTTTATGCGCAGGCCGAGAAACTCTATATAGAGCTTGGGATTGATTTATCTGCACAAAATCTTTTGGAAGAACGGGCAAAACTCTATCTTTTGTTGGGCTGGGATTCAAAGGCTAAAGGGCTGGCGGAGAGATTGCTAGAGTCCCGTAATAAACGTGGTAGTCAGCTAAGCATAAAAACAGCACGGTTTTTACTGGCTTACATAAGGGCTGCTATGCATGACCTCAAAGACTTAGAGGATGAGGTTTGTGAGTTAAAGGAGTTTTTTAGGGAAAAAGAATTGAATTACGACGAAGCACAAGCTGCGCTGTTGCTTGCGAGGATCTACCTTGCAACAGGGAAGAGGCAAGCGGCCTTTGAGGCACTG
>ENA-ORXB01001343-ORXB01001343.1-sediment-metagenome-genome-assembly--contig:-NODE-1343-length-30324-cov-4.691209_pt1 | contig 30324 bp, 15 predicted proteins | sample MGYA00237863_ERZ511475 | MGnify/ENA primary metagenome ERZ511475 (study PRJEB26305, sample SAMN06343858) | sediment metagenome | isolation source: hot spring sediment | place: Canada: British Columbia... | reverse complement strand
AGGCCAGGTACTGGTGGGTGGGCGGCAGCCTCGGGTCGTGTTTGATCTTCTCCGGGTCCTCGGCCCAGCCGCGCATGGGCTGCGGTCCCAGGAACACGTTGCCGAGCAGAACCCCGGGGAACACGAAGGAGTCCCCGAAGACCATGATCTTTCCCGGCGGCGGGCCCCAGGCCTCCTCCAGCTCGGCGCGCAGCTTTTCCGGCAGCTCCTGATACCAGTAGACGTACCGGTCCACCGGCAGGGTCAGGGCCCCGGCCGCCACCAGGTCCGCCAGCTCCCCGGGGGCCCAGCTGCCCACGTTGCGGCCCTGCCTGAGGATCAGCTCCTGCACCTTTTCCTGGGTCCACCCGCCCGGCACCGCGTAGCCCTCGCCGTGCAGGGCGTTCAGCACTTCGGCGGCGCTGGCCATCACGTTCAGGTAGGAGGCGCCGATGTTGTCGCGACCGGCGTCGTGGTTGTAGTAGATCACGGCCACCTTTTTCTCCGCCGGGGGCTTGTGGCGCAAGCCGGCCCAGGCCAGGGCCCGGCCCGCCAGGCGCGCGATGCGGTCCTCAAGGGGCACGATCTTCTCAAGGCGGGCGCCGGTGAGCTCGTCCTCGCTTAAGACGCGGTAGCCGCCCGTGAAGAGGGGCTCGATGGAGCCGTCCAGCTCGGGCATGGCCACCTGCCAGTGGATCTCCCCGGCAATGCCGGCCGGGTCCGCCTCCCAGCGGTCCAGGTTGCCGCTGTAGGTGGGGGTGATGACCGGGACGTTGAGCTCCCGGAAAAGCTTCACGCCCTCCTCGGGCTTGCCGTAGACGAAGTTGAACCCCACCATGGACACCAGCACGTCTATCGCGGCCCGGCCGCCCTCCATGAAGAAGTCCCGCACGGCCCGGTCGCGCTTGCTGTCGGAGAAGACCAGGATGACGTTGGCGCCCCTTTCCTCCAGCTTCCGCAGCAGGGCCACGGGCACCGCGCAGTTGTCGTTCTTGAAAAAGCTGTCGTAGGTGATGATGCCCACCCAGAAGCCATCTTTATGGTAGTGCGGCGAGGCCGTATACCAGGCCTTGTAATCGGCGAGGCTCCGGAAGGTGCCGTCGGCGTACACGCCGTAGACCACGCTTTCCACGCTGCCGTAGGCGGCCTCCGCCACGGTGGCGGCGTCGGGGTGGTAGATGAAGCGGCCCGGTAGCGGCAGCGGCGATATGTCGGTGCCGGGCTTGAGGGTCACCCCCGTGAAGTTGCTTGCCAGGTAGAGGAGCAGGCGCCGCATGTTTTCCTTTCCGCCGTAGTCGAAGTAAACGCGCAAAACTCCGTCCAGGGAGTAGTCCAGCCTCGGCAGGTCCGGGAACTGGGTGCTCCTGGTGGCCAGCAACCTGCAGGTATCCGGGGCCGCGTCGTGCAGGGCCTTGAGCCCGTCCTTGCTGGCCGCGCCCACCATCTCGAACAGGACCACGTCGGTGGCCTGGAGCTCGTAGGCCATGCGCGCCACGGTGTCCGGCACCTTGAGGTCGTCCTGGGTGTAGAGCCTCAGGCCGAACCCGTAATCGTCCTTCAGGCCGCGGTAGGCGCCGCTAAGCACACCCGTGTAACCCTGACTGGTTACGATCATGATCCGGTGCCGGTAAACCGCCTCCGACACGGTGTAGGTCTGGGCCGCCACCGTGTCGTACGCGGCGGCGGCCACGGTCGGCCCGGTCTTCCCCGCAGCGGCCCACGCACTCGGGCCGTAGACCTCCTCCGCCACCCCGCCGGCGGGCCCTTCCTGGACCGCTTCGCCGGCGTCCCCGGCGGCCCCGTAGACCTCTCCGGCCACGCCGTAGACCTCGCCGGCCACCCCGACCCCTCCGGCCCCCGCCCCGCAGATGACCAACCAGGCCAGGACCAGGGTCGCCAGCACCCCACGCCGCAGCGCCGCGCTGATCCCGCTGCTTCCCCCCTCTGTCCCGTTGGCCGACATACCCTCCCTCCGCCCCGGCCGCTTCCCGCCTCACCTCCCGATCCCGCGCCCATTTCGATTCTGATCCCGCGCCGAGCCGTGACCGGGACCGGCGTGGTGCCTGGGGCCGTTCCCCTGCCTATTTTCGCTTTTCCTGTTGAGCCTCCCCGCCTCTCCTGTTATACTAAACTTCCCACCGAATGCATGCCGGGGTAATTCCGGCCGCTGCCCATTGCACACCTTCGGTTCGGAGACACAGTTTTCCCTCTTGAACACTAACAGATTTGGCTGGTGCGAGGTAACCTATCATGCGGTTGCGTGCCATGGTGACAAGCGGGATGGGCCTGCTGCTCGCGGGTCTATTGGCGGCTCTGCCTCTCCTTCCCTCCGCTTCGTGCCGTCTTTTGGCCCAGGAGGGCGGCGCTGGAAGCGGCAAAGCCGGGGCTAGCCAAGGCAGCCCGGCTCCGGTCAGCTATTACAAGGACATCCGGCCTATCCTGCAACAGCATTGCAACGGCTGCCATCAACCGGCCAAACCGATGGGCGGGTACCTCACCACCAGCTACGCCGACCTGTTCAAGGCCGGGGAGCGCGAGAAAGTCGGTATTGTACCAGGACGGCCGGATCAAAGTTATCTGGTCGAACAAATCCGCATCCATCCGAACGGCAAAGCGGAAATGCCCAAGGGGCGGGACCCTCTCTCTCCGGCCCAGATCGACAAGATCGTCACCTGGATCGCCCAGGGAGCCAAGGATGACACTCCTCCCGCCGCTCGCACCGACGTGATCGATGCCGATCATCCCCCCAAGTACAATTCGCCGCCGGTGATCACCGCTGTGGCCTACTCCCCCGATGGCCAGTTCCTGGCGGTGAGCGGCTATCACGAGGTGCTGCTTTACGACGCCGAAACGTTGGAATTGCGCGCCCGCCTCATCGGCATCTCCGAACGGATTCAGTCCCTGGCGTTCTCGCCCCAGGGAGACAAGCTGGCGGCGGTCGGCGGCGCACCGGGACGCTTCGGCGAAGTCCAGGTGTGGGACTACCGCAAAGGCAAGCTGCTGCTCTCCGCCCCCTTCACCTACGACACGCTCTACGGCGTGAGCTGGTCCCCCGATGGCCGCATGATCGCCTTCGGCTGCGCAGATAATACGGTGCGGGCCATCGATGCCCTGACCGGCAAGCAGGTGCTGCAAATGGGCACGCACACCGACTGGGTGCTCGGCACCGTCTTCTCCCAGGATGGGCAGCATCTGGTATCGGTGAGCCGGGACATGAGCATGCGCCTGACCGAAGTGGCCACCCAGCGCTTCATCGATAGTGTCACCAGCATCACACCGGGGGCGCTCAAAGGCGGGCTGATGGCGGTGGATCGCCGGCCCTGGCCCAAGACGATCCCGGTGCGGTTCTGGGGCCGGACCTTGCAGGTCCCGCGGCCGCCCCGCTACCAGAAGGTGCCGCCGGATACGCCCGGCGTTCCCCCCAAACTCTATGACGAGGTCGTAGCGGCTGGATCGGATGGCACCCCCCGCCTTTACAAAATCCACCGGGAACAGAAGCGGGAAATCGGAGACGACGCCAATAAAATCCGCGACTACCAACCGATGCCGGGACGCATCTCCGCCGTGGCCTTCCATCCCCAGGGGATGCTGTTCGCCGCGGCCAGCAGCCTCGACGGTACCGGGGAAGTCCGCATCTACGACGTTCGCCAGAGCGTCAAAAAGATCGTCTGCGAAAAGGTGACCGGCCCAGCCTATACCGTGGCCTGGCACCCCAGCGGCCAGCGCCTCGCCTCCGCTGGCTTCGACGGCATCGTCTGGATCCACGACGCCAACACCGGCAAACTGCTGCGGCAGTTCACCGTCCTGCCCGGCAGCCCGCCCGCCAGTGCCCCGAATGCCCCGAACACACCGAACACTCCGAATACTCCCCGCTGAAGACGCGCCGGCCTTCCTCCCCGAAAGTCCGGGCCAAGCCGCCGCCAGCGCGCCGCCCGAACAAGACCGAGCAAAACGAACCAGGGAAAAAGTCCCAAATTGACTAGCAGGCAGCAACCACAACCCGCACAATAAAAATCAGAGCATCACAGAAAATCCGAGACAGAACTAGAGTGATGGACAATCCGAGACAGAACGAGAAATCCGAGACGCCATCGGGAACCAGGGAAGGACGCACGACCCGCCTGGATAGATACGAGGAATGATCTCCCCAGCGGCGCAGGCAGAATGCGCTGGAACCTCGATAGGAAGAACGTGCCATGAGATGCCGACATCTTCTCGCTGTGGGCTTAGCCTGGGCTGGAGTACTGTTTCCCCTGCCGCTATGGGCGGGTGAAGGGCCAGCGGGGTCCGCTCCCGCTACCCGCGAAGCCTTGCCGGAGGGCGCCACAGTCACCCGGCTGCTGGTCCATCCCTCCCGGATCGAGTTGCGCGGTCCGTTCGCCTATGCCCAGGTGCTCGTGACCGCTCAGCTCAGCAACGGCGAAACGGCGGATGTGACCCGCCTGGCGCATTACGACTTGCCCCAGGGACTGACCGTGGACGCCGGCTTGATCCGGCCCCAGCGCGACGTGCAAGGCACGCTGACCATCCGCCTGGGAAACCAGAGCGTGCAGGTGCCGGTCCAGGCGGTCCAGGTGCAGAGCGATCCGCCAGTCAGCTTCGTGGCGGACGTGCAGCCGGTGCTGTCCAAGCTGGGGTGCAATGCGGGCACCTGCCACGGGGCCGCCCAGGGGAAAAACGGCTTCAAGCTCTCCCTGCGCGGCTACGATCCCCTCTTCGACTATCGCAGCCTCACGGATGATCTGGAAGGGCGGCGGTTCAACCGGGCGGCGCCGGAAAAGAGCCTGATGCTCATGAAGCCCGCCGGCGTGGTCCCCCATCAGGGCGGCGTGCTCCTGCAACTGGGTGACCCGAATTACGAACTGATCCGCCGCTGGATCGCCCAGGGGGTGCGCTTTGACCCGCAAACGCCGCGCGTCCGCAGCATCGAGGTCTATCCGAAAAATCCCACGATCTACCGCATCGGCCAGAAGCAGCAGTTTGCCGTCTATGCCACCTACAGCGACGGGCGGGTGCGGGATGTCACCGCCGAGGCTTTCCTGGAAAGCAGCAACACGGAAGTGGCCACGGTGTCGCCACGGGGCCTGGCCCAGACCCTCCGCCGGGGGGAAGCCACCCTGCTCGCCCGCTACGAAGGCGCCTACGCCGCCTCCACCCTCATCGTGTTGGGGGACCGCACCGGCTTTGAGTGGATCCAGCGGCCCGTCCACAACTTCATCGATGAGCTGGTCGATGCCAAGCTCAAGAAAGTACGGGTGCAGGTCAGCCCCTTGGCCAGCGACGAGGAGTTCCTCCGCCGGGTCTATCTCGACCTAACCGGCCTGCCTCCCACCTCCGCGGAAGTCCGGGCCTTCCTGGCCGACCCACGGGACAGCCGCGTCAAGCGGGATGAAGTCATCGACCGGCTCATTGGCAGCGAAGCCTTCATCGAACACTGGACCAACAAATGGGCGGACCTGCTCATGGTCAATCGGAAGTTTTTGGGCGAAGCGGGGGCCGCCGCCTACCGCCAGTGGATTCGCGAAGCCATCGCGACCAATATGCCTTACGACCGCTTTGCCTATACGATCCTGACCGCGTCCGGTTCCAACCTGTCCGTTCCCCCGGCGTCGTATCACAAAATCCTGCGCACACCCGACGCCCTCATGGAAAACACCACCCAGCTTTTCCTGGCCATCCGCTTCAACTGCAACAAGTGCCACGACCACCCCTTCGAGCGCTGGACGCAGGATGACTACTACGGCTTGGCTGCCTACTTTGCCCAGGTCAAGCTCAGCGAGGACCCGAAGTACAAGGGGCAGCGGATCGGCGGCTCGGCGGTGGAAGGGGCCAAGCCCCTGGTGGAAATCGTCGCGGACGCTCCCAACGGGGACGTCCGCCATGAACGGACCGGGCAGATCGCCGCCCCTCGCTTCCCCTTCAGCGTGCCGGTAAGCCTCTCGCCCCAGGAACCCCGGCGCGTCCAACTGGCCAAGTGGATCACCTCCCCGCAGAACCCCTACTTCGCCAAAAGCTACGTCAATCGCCTCTGGAGCTACCTGCTCGGCGTGGGGTTGATCGAACCGGTGGACGACATCCGCGCAGGCAATCCGCCGACCAACCCCGAATTGCTGGACCGCCTGACCGAGGAGTTCATCCGCAGCGGTTTCGACACCCGGCACATCATGCGCTTGATCTGCAAGAGCCGGACCTATCAGCTCTCGGTAGAAACCAACCGCTGGAACAAGGATGACGAGATCAACTACTCACACGCTTTGCCGCGGCGTCTGCCGGCGGAGGTGCTCTTCGACTCGATCCACCGGGTGACTGGCGCGGTTAGCCGCCTGCCGGGTCTGCCTCCGGGAGCACGGGCTGCGCAGCTTCTCGATAGCAACGTCGAAGTCCCCGGCGGCTTCTTCGAGCTGTTCAGCAAGCCGCCGCGGGAAAGCCCCTGCGAATGCGAACGCTCCAACACCCTCAACCTCGGCCCCATCCTGGCTATGGTCAACGGGCCGATCATCGGCGAAGCCCTGCGCGATCCCAACAACCGCCTCAATCAGTTCGTCCTCCAGGAGAAGGACGACGCCAAGGTCGTGGAGGAGATTTACCTCTCGGTACTCAATCGCCGTCCCACTCCTGCGGAATTGCAAGCGGGGATCAAGGCCCTGCACTCCGCCGACGCCGACCACAAGTACCTGGTCGAGGAGTACCTCAAGCGCAAGGCCGCCTTCGAGGCATACGAAAAGACAATTCCCCAGCGGCAGAAGGCGTGGGAAGCGGGCCTGCTCGCTCAAAAGCCGACGCAGTGGGTGACCCTGGACATCCGCAAGGCGGCCTCCCGCCAGGGTCCCTACGCTCAGCCGCGGCCCGGCGCCACCCTCACTGTTCAGCCGGACGGCAGCATCCTGGCCAGCGGCAACATCGACTCCCTCGACATTTACACCCTCGTCGGCCTGGCCGAAACCGATCAGCCGATCACCGCCATCCGCCTGGAAGTGCTCAGCGATCCGAGCCTGCCGAGCAAAGGGCCGGGGCGCGCTCCCAACGGCAACTTCGTGCTCACGGAGTTCCGCCTCCGCTATCACCGCTTGGATCAGCCCGACGGCCCGCAGGCGATTGTCCGCCTCACCGCCGCCGCTGCCACCTTCCAGCAGGACGGCTTCCCCTTGGCCAACACACTAGACAACAACCGGGCCACCGGTTGGGCCATCGCCCCGCAAACTGGCCGGGATCAGGCCGCCCTCTTCCGCCTGGCGCAACCAATCAGCGGGCCGGCAGGTGTCGCCTTCACCATCGAAATGGAGCAGCACTATCAGCAGGCGGCCCATCACACCCTCGGCAAGTTCCGCCTCTCCTACACCACGGACCCCAATCCGCGCCTGAGCAGCCCGCTCACGCCGGAACAGCTTGCCTTGCTGGAGACCCCCGAAGAGAAGCGGACGCCGGAACAAAAGGCCCGCCTGCGCCAGATGTACCTCGCCCAGGATCAGGAGTACCAACGCCTGGCTGCGGAAGCGGCCAAGGTCCCGCCCCCGGACCCCCGCGTCGTCGGCGCGCAGGACCTCGTCTGGGCTTTGATCAACACTCCCGCTTTCCTGTTCAACCACTAAGCCGCGGTTCCTGCGGTTTTTGCCCCCTCCGTTTGAGCCGCCGGGCCTGATCCCTCGGGTCTGATTCTGCGGGAGAAGGCGGAGGGCGGCTGACCTCAGAAGCCGGAACTTGACCAAACCCAAGCCTCGCGGACCGGGACAGCCTCCCTCACCCCGGTCTGCTTTGTTTTTTTCTCCCCGCAACGAGGGAAGCACGCCGAGCGGTGAAGACGGCAAAAAAGGGCGCCCGGCGCCGTCGGTTTGTCCACAATATCCTCAAGAAGAGTCCTCACAAGAAGAGCGGTTCGCAGGAAATACGGCTCCCCCGTTGGGGATACCTCGTCTGCCGAGTCAGTGGAATCCGCGACACCGCACTAAAAGAGACAAAGGCCAGCAAGCCAGAGCGAGGTAGAAAAGAATCACATGGTAGGCGAAGGACAGGAAGAACCGCAGAGCGTGCCGGAGGCTTTGCGGCGATGGCTGGAGTGGACGGTGCAGGTGGAAGCGTCGGACCTGCATCTGGTGGCGGGTCACCCGCCGATGCTGCGCCTGCATGGGGAACTGACGGAGATGCCGGAGCCACCCCTGGAGGCCGCGGCGCTGGAACCGCTGCTCTTATCGCTCTGCTCGCCGGAACAGGCGGAGCGGCTGAGTGCGAACCGCAACGTGGACTTCGCCGTGACGGTGGCCTTGGGGCAGGAGGTGGTCCGGTTGCGTGCGGCCTTGTTCCATGCAGGCCGGCAGTTGGCCGCCTGCTTCCGCCTTATTCCGTCACGCATTCCCGACCTGGCCTGGGCCGGCTTCCCCGCGGCGCTGGCGGATCGCCTCTGTGCCCTCCGCGATGGACTGGTCATCGTCACCGGGGCGACCGGTTCCGGCAAAACGACGACCCTGGCCATGCTGGTGGACCGCATCCATGCTCTCGGCGGGCGCCGCATTCTGACGGTGGAAGAACCTGTGGAGTATCTCTTCCCCCGCCGGCCGCATTCCCTGGTGACGCAGCGGGAAGTCGGCGTCGATGTGCTCAGCTTTGCTGACGGCCTCAAATACGGCCTGCGCCAGGACCCCGATGTCCTGCTCATCGGCGAAGTCCGCGATCGCGAGACGGCCCAGATGGTGCTCTCGGCGGCGGAGACCGGCCACCTCGTCTTCACCACCCTGCACACCCGCGATGCCAAGGGCGCCATCACCCGCCTGGCCGATCTGTTCGCTCAGGAAGTGCAGAGCCTCATCCGCGCGCAGCTCGCCATGAGCCTGCGGGCTATTCTCAGCCAGCGCTTGCTGCCGGGTCTGGAACGGGGCAGCCGCCGCGTCCTGGCCCTGGAGGTCCTCTGGAACACCCACCCCATCGCCAGCGCCATCCGCAGCGGCAAGATCGAAAGTATCGACAACTACATCCTCACCGGACGCGAAGAGGGGATGATCACCTTCGACGAATCGATCCGCCAGCTCTTCCGCGCCGGCCGCATCACCCGCCGCACTGCCGAAGAGCACATGGCCGATCCCACCCTCCTGCAACGCCCGTGAGAGCGCCCCTTCTGCCCCGGCAACGTGGAGAGCGCTCCTGCATCTCCCGGCAACGTTGGGAGTGCCCCTTCACCCGAAGCTGACAAAGGGCCGTCGCTGGCGAAAAAACTTCGCTTCCAGACCAGGGAAAGTTTCCCGAAGGGAACATCCCCTCGCCGACGCTGTCAGTCGTCGATCACTTCCCCGCCATTGCGGGTGATCAAGGCCTGGATCGTTTTGGCGTTGGGCAGCTTGGGGTAGTTCCGCACAGAACCATCGGCGAAGGCTGCCTGGAAGACGCCGCCGACTTGCCCCAACAGGGCGCCCATGTTCTTCTTCGGGTCGAAGGGCAGCTCCTCCGGCTTGGTCCACGGTACCGCCTCCTTGGCCACCACGACCATCCAGGTGTTGGACAGACCGTCGGTGAAGTCTGTGAACGGAAAGGCTTTCCCCGCTTCCCAAGCGGCGCCAGGACCGACGAAAACGCGGTAGTGCGTCAGGCCCTTTTTCGCCTCCTCCTCGGCCCCCGGCAGAGCAAATGTCTTGGGCATCCGCTCGAGCAGCTTCTTGTTGTGCTCGCTATCCCACGGCTCATTCAGCTTGAATTGTTCATACAGGGCCTCCTGTTCGATGAACGGCAGGATGGCGACACGCCAGCTCAGCAGCGGCTTGCCGTTCTGATCCGCGGAGGCCGGCTGGGGAAATTGGCCACGAACGTCATGGTGATTGTGCAAGGCAATGAGGATCGTTTTGAGGTTATTAGCAGACTCCATGAGAGCTGCCTTATTGCGCTCGGCTTTTTGGAAGTGACGGGCCGCGAACAACTCGCTGGGCGAGAGGGGATGGGCCGGGGACAGGGTGGGGGGCAGGGCGGATAGGGCCGGCAGCGGAGGCGGCGTTGTCCCCGACAAGGTCGGCTTCGGCCAGAAAGCGGCCGTGGCACTCAGCCAAGCTAGGAGCACACCGGGCACGGCAAAGCGGCGGCGCGTCATGAGCAATCCTCCTCGAACCAGAATGGAATGGACCGTGGAACCGTTGGGACCGAGATGGCAGCCAATTCACAATAACCGCGACGGGTCTGACGTGCAACGCACTCGGTAGGAATTTTTCCCCCCACGCTCGGCCAGAGTTTTCCCTAAGCTCTACAGGCCGGTCTTACGTCCTGGGGTGAGGCCGCTTTCCGCTTTTCGGCTTGGCTGGAGTGCCAGAGGGCTTGGGAATGCCAGGCTGAAGTGACACCAGGCTGTCCCGGTGGTCCGAGGCGGGCGAACGCAGTCGGAATGCAGGCGGAGCCGTCAGGGTCTGGGATGCCATCCCTTCCCCAGGCAGGGCGAGCGGATCAATACAGCCCCAGGTCCAGGGCGTTGGCCAGGGTTCGGCCCAGCCACCAGGCGGCGCTGCGCCAGCGGGCGTGGATTTTGACGCTGGCCAATTGGCCCGGTTCGATCGCCGCATCCGGGTCGAGCAGTTCGACTTCGATGAGATAAACCTGGGCGAGGGGGATGAGGACGTTCGGGTCGTTGTGGGGTTTGACGGCCAGGGGGCCGCCGCCGCGATGGGTCAGTTGAATCGGGACGGTTTCGGCGTTTTGCGCGGGCAGAGTGGTGACGCGCCCGGTGAAGATGCGGTCGCTGCGGCCTTTGACCAGGATGGAGGCGCTGAGGGCGGGCTGCTGGGCGAGTTCCTCCTGGAGGAGGCGGTAATCCGGGGGTGTGACCGGTACGCGAACGACGAGGCGCTGCGGGTCCCCGATGGCGAAGACGGGATGGGCTTCGCTGTACCCTTTGTCGAAGAGTTTGCCGACATCTTCCGGCTTAGGGGCGGTCAGGACGGTGCCGGGGCGCGGGGCACGCAATTCCCGCACCTGCTGGAGGCGCTGCTGGAGCAACTGGAGGCGGCGTTCGGCGCTGGCGGCCTTTTTGCGGGCCTCTTCGCGGGCCAGGCGCAACTGGGCCAGGGCAGCCTCGTCGGCCACGCCCAACTGGCGGCTGATCTCCTGCTGGAGGCGTTCGGCGATGAGCTGCTCCGTTTCGGCGGCGGCCCTGGCCTGTTCGATTTCGACGAGCAGCGGCTCGCTGGTGAACTCGCCGAGCAACTCTCCGGCCCGAACAGTCTGACCGGCGCGGGCGTGCAAGCGCTGCAAGCGGGCCGGCTCCGGCAGCAGGACGCTTTCCATCGCGGCGGGATGCACCGCGACCAGGCCAGTTTCATGGATGCGGCTCACCGGCAGCGGCAGGACAAAGAAGGCGGCCACCAAAGAGGCCGTCACAGCGAGCGTCACATACACACGTTTGGCTTTCATGTCCGGCAGGCGTCCTCGTTGGCGTATGTTGCGGATGATCCGATACGTCGGCCATACGAAAATCGACAGCAGCGACGCGATCGCCAGCATCTGGCTGAGAATCTTCAGCTTCGGGCCGAGGAAGTCTGAGAGCACCCAGAGGATGCCGAAGACTACAATCCAGCGGTATACCCAACTGGCGATGGCGTAGAAGATGAAGGTGGCCTTGCGGGCCGGCGACATGTACGGCTCCGGCGGCACCTCCACACCCAGGCAGCGCGACAAAAACAGATTGTTGAGGAAACGATTGGACCGCTCCCGCAGGTTCGGCACTTCCATCCAGTCCGCCAAAATGTAGTAACCGTCGAAGCGCATCAGCGGATTGGCGTTGAAAATGATCGTGGAAATGGAGCACAGGATCATCAGACAGATGGCGATGTTGTTGACCACCGGCAGATGGGGCGTGTACCACCAGACGAAGGTGGCGGCGGCGGCGATCATCAGCTCCACATAGATGCCCGCAAAGGAGATGATGATCCGCTTCCACTTGTCCGCGAGCGTCCAGGCATCGGTGACATTGCAGTAAAGGCAGGGACTCAGGCACATGAGCAACAGGCCCATCTCGTGGCTTTCCCCGCCGAAAGCTTTGCAGGACAGGCCGTGGCCAAACTCGTGAATGATCTTCACCACGCCCAGAGAGAGCCAGATGTAAAGCATCGAGCGCCAGGTGAAGAACTCGTGGTAAGCGGGCAGGCGGGCGTAGAAAGTGTCGAAGTGCAGCAGAACGTGGAAGACCGCGGCGCCAATGAACAGCACGCTCAGCACAAAAAACCAGCGGGTGAAGATCCACCAGGTGTAGCGGTACAGCCAACTCAGGATGCGGTCCGGATCGAAGACGGGGATTTTGATGTAGAGAATGTTGGTCAGGGTCATCAGGCGGCGGAGGCGGCGCTGTTTGGCGCGCCGCTCGAAGAGATGGGCGCCGGCACCGGGCGCCTCGTGCTGCACCAGCCCCGCCATGACCAACTGCCGCGCGAAACTCTCCAGGTCGTGATATTCCAGCCGGTGGGGCTTAAATTCCTCCTCAAAGCGTTCCCGCACCTGCTCCAGGGTGTGTTCCCCATCGAAGAGCCGGAAGACAAAATACTCCTGCTTGTTGAAGCGATAGTAGCGCAGGCAGACGGGGTCCTTGACGACGTGGTAGGTTTTGCCTTCGTATTTCTGCTCGAAGACTTGCAAGTCTGGCCGGACGCGCAGGCGGACCGCCTTACGGCGCACAGCAGGGTCGTTGAGGCTATCGGTGGCGCGGCTCATGGCTCCTCAGCAGGCAAGACCGCAGGCGGCAGTTCCCGGCAGGCTCCCGGCGCGCGGGAAACCCGACGGTAACGCAGCGTCCTACGGCAGCTTGTCCGGCGGCGGCACAATGACCGTCGCCGTACTCTTATCCAGCAGTCGCAAGGTCCGGTTGTCCATTTCCACGCGGACGGTCACGGAGCGGGGATCGGCCGCGTCGATGGTGACGATCCGCCCTTCCTGACGGTGGGGTGGGGCCTTCGGCAACGTCCAGAGGTGGACGGTCCCCTTGTCGGTGCCCAGGACAAAGAACGGCGTGGCGGCGGGCGGGCTGAAGGCCGCGGCGGTAATGGCCACCCGGCCGGGCGGAATCAGGCGGGCGATTTCGGCGGCTCGGCCTCCACTGCGGGGCAGGTGCCAGAGCTGGACGGTGCCTTTGAGATCCCCTTCGCCGCCCACCGTCGCCAGGGTGTACGGCGGCCACTGCTCCGGCGGCAGCTCCGCGGGCAAAGTCTGCGGCTGAAACAGGGCCAATGTGGCGAAACCGAGGTTAGGACTGAAATTGATCACTTGTCCCACCGTTTGCCCGCTGTCCAGGTGGAGCAGGTCCAAGCGGCTCTTGTCGTGATCGAAGAGGACGCGGGCGCCGTCGGGGCTGAGACCGAGCACGTCGAGCAGGCCGGCGCGGTGTTCCAGGGTGCGGGTCAAAGCGGCGCCTTCCCGGCCCAGTTTCCACACCTTGAGGGTGCGGTCGCGGCTGGCCGTCACCAACTGCCCCTGGGGGTTGAAGGCCAGGCTGGTGACGGTATCCCGGTGATCGGGGGGCAAGGCGTAGAGCCGCTCGCCGCTGGGCAGCGCCCAGAGCCAGACTTCACGCCCGGCGGCGGAGGCAGCGTAGCGGCCATCGGGACTGATGGCCACAAAACCGATGCCGGTCACGTGCGGCGGTTCGGCCTCCACCTTCGGCTGAGCGGGGAGGTGCTCCGGGTCGTCGATGTCCCAAATGCGCAGGCGGCCATCCTCGGCCCCGGTGACGACGAGTTGCCGCGGCGCTCCCGGAGGAGTGCAGGCCACGGAGCGGACCGGCGCCGGATGCGGCAGATTATGCCCCAAACTGGAACGTTCCGCCACCTGGGACAGGTTCGGGTCCCACACCACGGCGGTCCCATCTAGTCCCACCGACACCACCAGGGGGCGCTCGGCATGGCCGGAGACGGCCACCCCCGCCACCGGCTGACGGTGCGCGGACAGCGTCATCAGCGGGGCAGTCGGCAGGGTCGGCTCCACACTCACCGTCATGTGGCGGCGCAAGCGGGCGGCATATTGCACATCGAGCTGCCCTTCCAGACGCACCTTGTCCGTCGATTGAATCTCCAGGATTTTCTCCCCGGCCCGCACATATTCGCCGGGCCAGCGGGCGATGTTACGGATGATCCCGCTGACCGTCGCCGTCACCCGGTGCTTCTGGATCAGCAGGTCCGCCTCCTTGAGTTCCTGCTCGGCCTTGACGATCTGCTGATTCACCTGGGCCAGGTTCTCCAGAAACCGGCTGAGCATGATGCGGTCGTCCAGAATGGTCGATTGCGGGATGACGTCGGGGTTGTTTTTGTACAGGTCGATTTTGCGTTGGGCGAAGTCAGCTCCCTTTTGGGCTTGTTCGCGGACTTCCAGGGCGGCGAGGCGGTTCTTCTCAGCCGCTTCCCGACGGGTCTGGATCAACTGGTCGTCCAGGAGGCAAACGGTTTGGCCCGCTTGGACGAAGTCCCCTTCCTGGAGCCGCCAGTAAGGGTACTGTCGCTGGGGATCGCGGGGATGGAAGACGATGTTAGGATGAGGATGCTCGGGGTCATAGAGGATGGGGGGGCCATCGGGGCGGGGCCATTCGTAGCGGCCATCGGGTCGGCGCGTCAGGGGGGCGGCCAGCAATTCGATCCGGCCATCCACTTCCGCCGAGACCTGTTGCCGCTCTTCATACTGCACGAAGCAGTTGGGAATGATGATCGGTTCCGGGCCGACGCGCAGGGGAGGAAACTGGGGGGCGGGCTGCGCTTCATAGAGCGGTGCCCCGATGGAGGCGGCAGCGGCAGTGGCGGATGAGCCATCGTCCGGCGGCGGCACCGGAACGGGCGAACCTGTGGGAGCACATCCCGCAGCGAGCAGCAGGAGCCAGCCGCCCTTCTTCCACCAGGGACGTAACCTGGTTATCGCAGGTGCTGGGTTTCGATAGGCCGTCGATGTCTTTCTCACGCGCTCACCCTCGATCCGGACGATGACTCGGAGCAGACAGTTTCCCAACCGATGATTTCTCCGCCGAAGATTTCCTAGCCGACAGTTTCTCCTCACCGAAAGTTGGCCTCGATGCATTCCCACGGGCGATGAACCAGGGCCGAACTTCTCCAGGTTTTCAGAATCCGAGGTCGAACTTCTCGACGTTTTCAGAATCTGGGGTCGAACTTCTCTAGGTTTTCAACTTCTCAAGGTTTCCAGAAGAACCAGGTTTTCAGAAGAAGAAGATGATCTTTTCGTAGAACCACTCCCAGACGCCGTGGAAGAGGGAGTATCCCAGGGCATGCTGGCCGCAGCGGATGCGGGTGCGCACTTCCAGGCCGGTGACGAACTGGCTGCGCGGGGCTTGCAGGTGCGGCGGAATGTCCGGGGCTTGCAGCTTGACATAGGCGGTGACGACCGGTTCGTTATCGGTCAGTTCCTGCTGGTTGGGCACCGCCTGGGCGGTCAGGCCGTTTTCGTAGAGCCGGCCGAGGAAGCGGGTATCGGGCATGCTGGACAGGAGAAGGTCCACATCCAGATATTTGCGTCCGGTGGCGGCCTCGACGTGATGGAGGCGCGGGTCGGCGAACGCCCGGCGGATGTGGCCGATGTTGCGCTGGGGGATTTTCAGTTCGACGTGCCACACTCCTTCCAGGTTGCCGACGCGGAGCAGCTCTTCGTGGGGCCGAATGGTGCGGCCCAGGAGTTTATCCCGCCGGTCGTCGTCCAGCACCGTCCAGATGGGGGGGCGTTCCCGCGGCAGGGCCGGATCGAAGCGCGGGGCAACGGCGCGGAACTTGCCCAGCGGTTCCGGCAGGCAGAGGTATTCGCGCAGCAGGGCCTGGTATTCGCGGTCGGCAGCCTCCCGGCGCAGGCGGGCCGTCTCCCGCTGGGTCTCGTAGGTGGCTCGGTCGCGCACGTCTCGCAACTCCCGCAGGATTTGCTCGGCGGCCTCGAATTGCCCCTGGGCTTCATTGCGCTGGCTCAGGGCCTGCTGCAACCGCTGCGCCAGCTCCGCACTGTAAAGATGCACGACATCGTAATCCGGTGCGATCTTCTGGCCGGGACGCACGCGGATATCGACCACCACCCCTTCGGTGCGGGGAAAGATTTGGGCGATCTCTTCCGGGAGCAATTGCCCCTTGGCGTCCAGGCGCAGAGGGTAGGGGACGGCGATGAGGCAGCCGATGAGGATAGCCAAGAGCAGGCCGATGGCCAGGGCGTAGAAGCGTCCTTTGCCGCCGAGACCCTCCTGGATCGCCAGCAGGGGTTTCCAGAGCAGCCGCAGAGGGACGCGCTTCATTTCCGCGGCGTTGTAGAGGGCGGGCGCGGCATGCTTGCCGACCACTTCCAGGCGCTGGATGAGCGGTTCCACCTGCTCCGGCGGATTGAACACTTCCAGCACCAGAATGGAGCGAGGCGGCTTGTTGGGGTCTTTTTCACGGGGATCGCGGATCGGTTGGGCCACGAGGAACTTGGGATGGCTTTCCGCCAGGTAGGCATCTAAGGCCGTGGCGACCTGCGGCGGCAGGCCGGCTTCCCGCGTTCCCTTGAATACCAGGGTTTCCCCCCAGTGCAGCACCTGCTCCATCAAGCGGCGCAGGCAGCGGATGTGGGTGCTCGCCTTTTCCACCACGTCCGCCCCGCTGACGGCTTCCACCGTCACCCGCGAGCGCCCGTGCCGCACTCCCACGCTGAGCCGGTCGCAGTCGATCAGTTTGCGGCCTTCGTTGGCCACGTGATACGCCACTTCCGTCGGATGCAGGGAGGAATGAATCAGCCGGGCGAAGGCTTCGATCTGGGTAAAGGTCCGTTCGATGTTCGGATCCGCCCGCTGGCTCAGATAAGCGTGGAACTGGCTGGCATAGCCCGCCATTTGGGCCGTATAGTTGAGGAAGGCGGGGTAAAGCCGGGGGTCATGGTTCGGTTCCTGGAAGACTTCCAGCAGCCCCAGCGCGTGTTTGTCCGGGGTGAGGATGGGAGCGAGCAGAATGAAGTAGTTGGTGAGGTTGGCGGCGGGGATGGGGGCGTTCTCGGCGCCGGGGGGCGTGAGGCGGCCATTCGGTTCGAGCAAGGCTGGTCGCGGCGGCTGAGCCTGAAACACCTGGCGGAGCAGCTCGTTATGGCATTGGCGGCAGCCGCGCTTCTCGTCCAAACCCACCTGGTCCAGGCGCACCTGACAGGCCAGTTGTAAAAAGCCTTGCGGGGTCCGCAGCCAGATCGCCCCGGCTTTTGCCTCGATCGTCCCTAGCGTCTTGTGGAGCAATTGCTCGTAGAAATCGCTGGGGGGCAGGTGGGAACCGGCCAGCTTCGCTGCCGCCTCGAAACTCTCCTCGATCCGGCGCGTATAACGCTGCCGCTCATCCGTTACCGCAGGATTGACGCTCACTCTCGGTTCTCCCCAAGCTCAGGGGACAGGATGACACCCACGCAGGACCCAGGCCCCCAGAGGGCGATTAGCTCCCAGCCTGATGGCAGCGGATTCTGTTCTCAACCAGTCCTGCACTCACTGCTTCCGATACTTCGATACCATCGGCAGATGGCCCGAACCCCAATAGCAGATTCTACCCCGGAGTCCTTCCGGTCGCTGGCCGGCTCTGCCCTCTGCTTTTTCCTCAGGGGCGGGCCTGATCTCTTTCCTCCGGGGCATGCTGGTCTGCTGATGGGGCAGTGATGCCGCCTTCTCCGGGCCATCATGCCGGGTTATACAGTCTATAGCATACCTGTTATAGGGAATATGCTGCAAGGCCGTTCCCGGCGGACAGAATTGGCAGGGAATACGGGGCAAGGCCCTTGTTGGCGGACAGCGGCCAGGTTCCTGTCGGGAATGCGCGGCAAGACCGTTGTCGGCGGGGAGGGGAAACGATGCGCGCCTGGCTCTGCGGTCTGGGACTGCTCCTAAGCGGGCTGCCCGTGCAGGCGGCCCCTCCGAACCTCGTGCTGATCATCAGCGATGATCAAGGGTATGGGGACCTGGGCTGCCACGGCAATCCGGTGTTGCGCACACCGCACTTGGACCGCTTGGCGCGGCAGAGCGTTTGGCTCAAAAACTTTTACGTTTCCCCCGTCTGTTCTCCGACGCGGGCGAGTCTGCTGACCGGCTTGTACTCCTACCGCACCGGCGTGGTGGATACTTATCTGGGCCGAGCGCTGATGCGCCCCCAGGTCCGCACCCTGGCGGAGCATCTCGCCCAGGCGGGTTACCGCACCGGCCTCTTCGGCAAGTGGCATCTGGGGGACAATTACCCCCTGCGTCCTGAAGATCGCGGCTTCCACGAGACGCTCTGGCATTTCGGCGGAGGACTGGCCCAACCGAGCGATCCGCCCTGGATCGATCCGCGCCGGGCTTACTTCGATCCGATCCTTCAGCGCAACGGCCAGGAGGTGCAGGGGCGCGGCTACTGCACCGATCTGTTCACCCGCTCGGCGATCCAGTTTATCCTCCGCCACAAGGACCGGCCGTTTTTCGCGTACATCGCTTACAATGCCCCCCACGCTCCCTTTCAGGTACCGCCGGAGTGGGTGAAGTTCTACCGCCAGCGGGATCTCTCGCCGCAAGCCTTTCCCAAAATCGGGCAGCCGTGGTGGAGCGGTCCGAAGAAGCTGGACACCGAGGCAATCGCCGCCGCTTACGGCATGATCGAGAACCTGGATGCGAACATCGGGCGGCTGCTTCAGACCCTGCACGAGCACGGTTTGGCCGAGCGGACGATTGTGGTGTTCCTGACGGACAACGGTCCGGGCGGGGTGCGCTGGAATGCCGGCTTGCGCGGCCGCAAGGGAACGGTGTACGAAGGGGGCATTCGCGTGCCGTGCTATGTGTGCTGGCCCCACCGCCTCAAAGGCGGGCAGGTCCTGGAATGGCCCCTGGCTCATATCGACCTGGTGCCGACGCTGTGCGAATTGTGCGGCGTGCCGTGGCGCGAACCCTGCGATGGCCGCAGCTTCGCCCCCTGGCTCCTCGGCTCCTCCGAACCCTGGCCGGACCGCACCCTCTTCTTCCAGTGGCATCGCGGTGACACCCCGGAACAGTTCCGGGCCTTCGCAGCGCGGGGACCCCGTTACAAACTGGTGCAGGCCGCCGGTACTGGCCCCGGTTCCTCCTGGAAACCCCGCTACGAACTGTTCGACCTGAGCACCGACCCTTACGAGGAAACCGATCTGGCGGAGAAGATGCCGGAGATGGTCGAGCGCTTGCGCCGGGAGTACGCCGCCTGGTTCACGGAAGTGACGCGGCAGGGTTTCGCTCCGCCGCGGCTCGTGCTGGGCAGTCCCCAGGCGCCGGAGGTCCGTCTGAGCCGGCAGGACTGGCGCGGTCCGCGGGCCGGTTGGTCCGCCGACAGCCTCGGCCATTGGGCCGTCCATGTCGCCCGTCCTGGCCGCTACCGCTTCACGCTCCACGCTGCCGTGCCAATCCAGCAGTGGGAACTCCTCTGCGAGCAGGCGCAACCGCCCCGGCAGCACGGCCACGGCACGGGCCAAACCACCCTCTGCCTCGATTCCCTCCGCTTGCAGGCCGGAGAAGCCCGCCTGGAAATCCGCCTCAATGACCCTCCCGTGGGACCCACCCACGTGATCGTCGAGTATCTCGGCCCCTAGAGCCTTGCTGCCAAGCCCCATTCCGCCAGCCACACTCATGCCGTCCGGTAGGGTTCTGCCAGGCGCCATAATCTGTCCGGCAGGGGGAGCAGCATTGTTTCAGCTTGCCCCGGATCGTTCAGCCAGCGGATTCGGAAGGAGGCGTTTCCCTGGACCGACCTTGCACGCCGGTCCGAGAGCAGGGAAAATCGGCAGGGGTTCTCCCGGTTCAGCAATGGAGCGGGGGGAATGGCGAAACCTTCCCGTCGCAGAGGGGGCTTTCCCGTAACGGAGGAAGGCGGACTTTCCCACAGCAAGGGAAGGCGGACTTTCCAGCGATAGGATCAAGGATCGAGCTATGGCAGCCTCGCAATCCTCGGCCAAAGGTTCCAGCCGAGTATCTCAGCCGACCGCGGCGTCAGACCCCGCGGAGCGTATCGCTCAGTTGCGGCGCGAGATCGAGCGGCACAACTACCTCTATTACGTAGAAGCGCGGCCCGAAATCTCGGATCGGGAATTCGATCGCCTCATGGCGGAGCTGATCGAGCTGGAGCGTCAGCATCCGGAGCTGGTGACACCGGACAGTCCCAGCCAGCGGGTCGGGGGCGCTCCCATCAGCGGCTTCCGCAAGGTCAGGCACGCCGTGCCGATGCTGTCGATCGACAACACCTACAGCGCCGCCGAGTTGCGGAAGTTCGACGCCGATGTGCGCAAGGCCCTGGGACCTGCCGCGGTGGTCGAATACATGGTCGAGTTAAAGATCGATGGCGTGTCGCTGTCGCTGCTGTACGTGGAGGGCAAGCTGGAGGTGGCGGCGACCCGCGGCGATGGCGAAATCGGCGATGATGTCACCCACAATGTCAAGACCATCGCGGCCATTCCCCTGCGTCTGCGCACCGATCATCCGCCGAGACGGATCGAGGTCCGCGGAGAGGTGTACATGACCCGCGCGGAGCTAGCGCGCATCAATGCCGAACAGGTGCGGCAGGGTCTCGAACCTTTCAAAAATGCCCGCAATCTCACCGCCGGCACCCTCAAGCTGTTGGACCCCCAATTGGCCGCCCAGCGGAAAATGCTCTTTTTCGCCTATGCCACCGGCCTGGTCGAAGGTGTGACCCTGCGTTCTCAGCAGGAGCTTTTCGCCGTCTTCCGCCAATGGGGGCTGCCGGTCAATCCTCATGCCCGGCTCTGCCGCACGATCGAGGAAGTGATTGCCTATTGTCAGGAGTGGGCGACGAAGCGGCGCGAGCTGCCGTATGACATCGACGGTATGGTCATCAAGGTGAATGACTTTGCCCAGCGGGAGGTGTTGGGGGCCACCAGTCGGGCGCCGCGGTGGGCCAAGGCCTACAAATTCGAGGCGGAACAGGCGGTGTCCCGCATCGGAGCGGTGGAGTTTTCCGTGGGCAAATTCGGGGAATTGACCCCCGTGGCCCTCTTCGATCCGCCGGTGGAACTGGCCGGGACCACGGTCAGCCGGGCCAGCATGCACAATGCCGCCTGGGTGGAGGAGAAAGATGTCCGCATCGGGGATACGGTGGTCATCGAGAAGGCGGGTGAGATCATCCCGCAGGTGGTGGAAGTGCTCCGGGAGCAGCGCACGGGCGCGGAACGCCCCATCGTCTGGCCGCAGAAATGCCCCCGCTGCGGCGGGCCGGTCGAACGCGAAGACAGCGGTACCAGCTATAACTACGTCTGCGCCAACACCGCGTTGTGCCCGGCGCAACTGGCCAAGCGGATCGTGGCCTTCGCCCGCCGCACCCATATGGACATCGACGGACTGGGCGAGCGCGTCGCGGAGCAACTCGTCGATGCCGGCCTGGTGCGCTCCGTCACCGATCTGTACCGCCTGCGCAAGGAGCAGGTGGTCAAGCTGGAGCGCTTCGCGGACAAAAGTGCGGAGAATCTGATTCAAGCGATTGCCGCCAGCAAGGAGCGCGGACTGGCCCGGCTGCTAGCCGCTCTGAGCATCTACTCCGTCGGCGATAGCCTGGCGGAGGAATTGGCCGCTGCCTTCCCCTCGCTGGAGGCCATCGCCGCCGCCTCGGAAGACGAACTGGCGCGGGTCAAGGGGTTCGGTCCCAAACGGGCCAGCTTCGTGCGGCAGTATTTTGACAGTCCCGAAGGGCGGAAAATCCTGGCGGATTTGCAGACCTTTGGAGTGCGCACCACCGCCGACGCCCGGCCAGCGGCTAGCCGCCAAGCTTCCCCCCTGGCGGGCAAGACCGTCGTAATCACCGGCACGCTCCAGGCGATGGACCGGGCCAGTGCGGAACAAGCGGTGCGGGCAGCCGGCGGCCATCCCTCCAGCAGCGTCTCCCGCAAAACGGACTTCGTCGTCGTCGGAGCCAATCCTGGCAGCAAGCGGGACAAGGCCCTGGAGCTGGGAATCCCTTTGCTGAGCGAAGAGGAATTTCTGCGGCTCTTGCAGGCAGGGTCAGGGGCCGGTGCGGCACCCGCGGCGAAGGCTTCCTCCCGTCATGAGAACGAGATTGCGCCGGAGGAACCGGCGGTGAAGCCGGATGGACCGCTCCCCCCGCCGGCTCGCTCATCCTCGTCCCCGCTTTCAGCAGAACAGACCGGGTCGAAAGAGGCCCCCGCGAAGAGTTCGGCCCGGCGGTCCTCCGCAACGAAAAAACCCCGGTCGCTCCGTTCTTCACCTCCGCCGTCCGAACCTGGCCTGTTTTCCTAATCTACAGGATGAGAGAGGCGCGCCGGGAAGAAAAAGGGGCTGGACGAGCCGGCTTCCCCTTTTAGCGGGGACTTTCGTTCCGGGGTTCGCAGCGAGTATTGGCCCGCTTCCTGGTGGTCCGGGATACTCTGGCGAGGTCCAGCAGGCGTGAGGTGGTGAGCGAGGAAGGATTCCCCTTGCGACGTGATTGAGGAATGAGGCTGTGGACGCTCCGCGCGATGGTTCTGATACCGCAAGGCTGCCCGTGTGGACCCCCGCGGAGCAGTGGCAGCGCACGGCCCTGTTTCTCTTCGCCCGCCTGCAATTTCCCCGCTTCCCCTTGGCGGACGATCTGCTGCTGTCCCACCTGGAGCGCACGTTCCAGCTTTATCAAGCCAAGCAGGAGGCGCCGCTGAGCTGGCAGGCGTATCTGGACGGATTGTACATCTTGGACTGGTATGTGTGCGTTGGCTGCCTGGAGCGTCTCGAGACGGCCTGGGAGACGCTCTTCGCCGCTCGGACGGGCCGCACGGACTGCCTGCTGGTGGATGCCTTGCGCCTGCGAGCCGCCCGCCTGTATCCCTCGGATCTCGCCGCTCAGGAGCAAGCCGTCAGCGAGTTCTGGAGCCGCTTGCTGGTCCCGGACCGCCCCGCGAGTTTACCCATTCTGGCCCGCTACGACGGGCGGCGGCCCTTGGTCCCCTGGCTCATCCGCGTCTTCCAAAACGAGCATATCTCCCGTTTGCGTCAGACGCCGGACAACTCGCTGGAAGAAGACGATCATTTCGTCCCGGCCGATCTGCGCCCGGCAGATGCAGGGGCGAGCCGCTGGCGGGAACTGTTCGTACAAGCAGCCCAGGAATGGCTCAGCCAGTTGCCGGAGGAAGACCTGCTCCTTTTGGGCCTGCGCTGGCGCTACCGCCTCAATCAACGGGAGGCGGCCCGCCTCTTCGGACTCAATGAAGGGACCTTGACCCGCCGGACGGACAAACTCCGGGAGCGTGCCCTGGACTACTTCCGCCGCCGCCTGGAAGCCGAAGGCTGGACCGGCGAGGACCTCACCCCCTTCATCCTCTCGGAACTGGGCCAGGTGCTCACCGACGACCCGCGCCTGTCCGCTGATCACCTGGCTTTCCTCCTCGCCCAACGGCAGGCGAAACAGGCCGCTTCCTAACCCCTGCCTGGGGGCTAGGCACTCTCCTAATTCACCGTCATTTCCTGACGGATCCCCGTTGGTAGGACCGCTTCCCGCTGGACCGCTTCTTCGCTGAAGTAATGCCGTCTAGCGCTGGGAGAGATAACGTTGCACGGCGAGGAGCCACGGGGTGGCTTCATCTCCCTGTTCGGGGAATCCGAGGGGTCGGGCGCGGAGGCGAGCGGCATCGTCGTTGAGGACCTCGACGGTGCGGAAGTGGAGATACCAGAGCACGCCGGCGCGCACGCCGTCGTCATCGAAGACATAGAGAGGATGGCGGGAGTCATCCCCCACGACGGCGTTGAATTGGGCGAGGGCTTGGGGCAGATTTTCCGGCGTGACTTCCAGGGAAACCAAGTCGAGTTGGCGCTGGCTGGCGATCTGGCGGAGGGCGGTCACATCCGCCTGGGGAGGATGGAGGTAAAGGAGGGTGCGGAAGTTGGCGCGTTGCAAGGCGTCGAAGCCGTCGAGGGTGGGCCGCCGGCCGCTGGCCACGCCGCGCTTGACGCGGGTATACCCCGGCAGATGCGCCGGCGGCGGTGGGGAAGTGCTCGCCGCGGGGGATGGCCCGCCGGACCCTCCCGCTTGGGGCGGCCGCGCGCTGGAGGAGGAGCCGTTGGCGCTCGGCGGCAAGCTCTCCGGCAAGAGGATTTCCGGCGGCGGACGGTCAGCCGGCCGCGGCGCGGGAGCGGGAGCCGTCGGCGGGGCCAGCCAGGAAGGAGCCGGCGGATACTGCCGCGTCTCCGGCGGCGGAGCGACCGGCGGCACCAGGTTGCCATTGGCCAGCGGCGGAGCCGGCGTGGTTGGCACATTCGCCGGGGGAAGCAGATACGGACTGCGCGGCGCGGCCGGAAGAAAGGGCCGCGGCTCGCGAAAGCGATCCGACACACAGCAGCGATGCTTGCAGCATCCCAGCGCCAATACGCTGCCACAAAAAACTATCATCGGCACGATCGTCCCAAACCGATGACGCAGAATGGTCATGGCTGCTTCCTCCTCCCTTAGCAAGCGTCCTGCCGTGCGCATCTTCTGGAGAACCCGCTCAGCCGCTATATCTCTTGTACATTCTACTGCACGCTCTTGGCCGTCCCACGGAACTTCTCCGTGACGGATGACACCCACCCTGCCGGAGCAAGCGACTGTAGCGATTGTGTCGAAAGGATAAGCCGGGCGGAATTGGAAGCGGCCGCGACAGACCCAGCAGCGATCCGAGCAGACGCCCTAAAAAGTCAGGGGGTAGGGAGCCGCCCGTTGATCCTGGCCCATTGCAACCGGCCCATGCCGCGGGTCCCGCCGTCCCACTCGTATTTTTCCTCACCGCGATGTCTCCTATTTTTTCCTCACCGCGATGTCACCGGGGAAAAATGGGGCGGGTGATACCCAGAGGCGGAAGCGGTTTCTAGAGTGAAGGGATGATGGAGGCCGGCCCAGAAAGGGAAGGGAGCTATTCGGTCGAGATCGACCCGCCGAGGGAAGAGATGGCGGAGGCCAGTCCAGCACGTCAGCCGGTGGAAGCGCCGCAGATTCGCCGGGCGCGGCGTGTGGGCCTGGCTTTGCTGCTATTAGGCAGTGGAGCGGCGAGCGGAGCGGTTGGGCTGGTGATGGCGGCGGCGGAGGCCGCCGAGCGGGCTTGGGCGGCGGGCAGCTTCCTCTTCGTGCTGGTCCTGGTAGTGGCGGGGTTGCAACTGTATTGGTCGGCGTATCGGGCCTGGGGCTGGACAGTGTACGGGGCGTGGCTCTGGCTGGCCCTGGTGGCGCATGGCGGGTATTGGCAGCACTGGCCGGGCTGGGCGCATGGGCTGGCGTTGGGGTTGCTCCTGGGCGGCCCCGTGCGGGCGTTGCGCTACTATCGGCGACGCTCCGGGCCGGAAACCCTGCTACTCCTCGTGGCAGGATTGTGGCTAGCAGGGGGCCTGGGGGTGGCTCTGCTGCTGATGGCCGGTGCCGCCGGGGAGGAATGGCTGGACGTGGCGCATCGCTTCGGCGGAAGCGGAGGAGCTTTCTGGGGCTGGCTGGCGGGGGCGGCGGGCATGGCCCTGCTGGCTAGTATCGGGCTGTTCCGACCCGCTTTCGCTCTGGCCTGCGAACCGCTGCTGTGGCTGATGTATGCCGTGCGCTGGCGCGGCGGAGAAGAAGGACAGGTTCCTGCGCACGGCCCCTGCCTGGTCATCGCCAATCATGCCTGCTGGGGAGACCCTCTGTTTCTCGAAAAAGTGCTGCCCCGCCCGACCACCCCGATGATGACCTCCCGCTTCTACGACCTGCCCGTGCTCCGCTTCTGGATGCGGCATTTCGGAGTCATTCGCGTGCCGGAACAGCCGCTCAAGAAGGAAACGCCGGAAGTCCAGGAGGCCATTGCCGCGCTGAAGCGGGGCGAATGCCTGGTCATCTTTCCGGAAGGGTATCTGCGACGGCGGGAAGAACAACCCCTGCGCCGCTTCGGCCGGGGGATTTGGCTGATCTTGCGGGCCTGCCCCCAGGTGCCCATCTTCGCCTGCTGGATCGAGGGGAACTGGGGCAGCTACACTTCGTACTGGAACGGCCCGCCTACGAAAAACAAGCGCCCGGATTTTCGCCGGCCCATTCGCATCGCCGTCACCGGCCCCCATTGGGTCTCCGCCGCTGTGCTGGCAGATCACTGGCAAACTCGCTTCTACCTGATGGACCTGGTGGACGCTGCCCGCCAGCAACTCGGCTTGCCTCCGTTAGGACCGTTTGCACATGCCGCTTCTCCCACCCAGGCCAGCCTCCGACAGAATCCCGACAGCGATGCGGACGGAAAAGACGAACCGGACCCACCACCATGAACCGAATGGGCATGATGAAGTCCTACCAGAACGGGGATGACAGACCCCTGCCAGAACGGAGTAACGAACCCTTGCCAGAACGGGGATGACGAACCTCTGCCAGAAAGGCCTTCCTGAGCAGGGACCGGGGGATCGCTGCGCGGCTCTTTCCTGAGACCCTGGGCATAAGCTAACTTGTGGGAGGAAGTTTGGGAGAAATAAAGGATAGAGGGGTCCGCCTCTACACCGTTTCCAGTGCTTCCCGTAGCATGGCTTGCGGAGCCTGTGGCAGGCCGGAGCTGAGAGTTGGCGGCCTCCCTGCCCTGGGCTTCGCCGGTGTTAGCGGTTTCCCTCCCTTAGCAAGGAGAAGATCACCATGTGGACGCGCCGGGAAGTTCTCCGTTACAGTGCGTTGGGCGCCGTGGCAGCGTGGGGTTCCTCCGTGTCGGGGTTGGCACAACAACAACCGCCGCCCGCCGCGGGCTTTACCCTGCCCAAGCTCCCCTATGCCTACGACGCCCTGGAGCCAGTCATTGATGCCGAGACGATGATGATCCATCACAGCCGCCATCATCAGGCGTACATCGACAACCTCAACAAAGCCCTGGCCCAAGCCGCCCCGGACTGGCTGAAAAAGGACATCAGCGACATTGTCCGCAATTACACGCAGTTGCCGGAGTCGATCCGCACGGCGGTGCGCAACAACGGCGGCGGACACCTCAATCACTCCTGGTTTTGGGTGATGATGACTCGGCCCCGTTCGACGGCCCCCAAAGGCGAATTGCTCCGGGCGATCGAGACCAGCTTCGGCTCCCTCGACGGCTTCAAAAAAGAGTTTCTCGCCGCAGCACTCGGACGCTTCGGCAGCGGCTGGGCCTGGCTCATCACCGGCAAGGAAAAACCCTTGGCCATCACCAGCACCGCCAATCAGGACAACCCCATCAGCGAGGGGCAGACTGTCCTGCTCGGCTGCGACGTCTGGGAGCATGCTTACTACCTGAAGTACCGCAATGCCCGCGGCAAGTACGTCGAGGCCTGGTTCGACGTCATCAACTGGGACGATGTGGCGGAACGCTTTGCCAAAGCGGGCCGGCCGTGAGGATTCCCGCCCTTGAAGTTCGGCGGCAAACCGCGCGGACCCGGCTCTTCACGCCGGGTTCCCCCCTCCTGAGTCTGCAATGAGAACGTGATCCTGTCATGACCATGACACTGCACGAGGACGAAGTGCTGGCGACGCCGGAGGAGGCGTACCAGTTGCGTGCCACGGCGGAAGGGCCGGCGGGGCGCTTGCCCCTGACCGCCGAATGGCTGCGGCAGGCCCCCAGCGGCGACATCTTCGGCTGGACCCAGAACGTGGGCATGGGCTGGCGTCCGGAGCGCCTCGGCGCGCCAGAGTTTTTGCTGCTGAGCACTCAGGGCGGCTTGCGCGCCGCCGACGGCACGCCCGTGGCCCTGGGCTTACACAGTGGGCACTGGGAGGTGTCGCTGCTCGTCCAAGCCGCCGCTGAGGAATTGCAGCGCCTCGGTTGCATCCCTTTCGCTGTGGCGGTGAGCGACCCCTGCGATGGCCGCACGCAGGGCACCACCGGCATGTTCGATAGCCTGCCCTATCGCAACGACGCCGCCGTGGTCCTTCGCCGCCTGATGCGCAGCCTGCCCACCCGCCGCGGCGTCCTGGGCATCGCCACCTGCGACAAGGGACTGCCCGCGATGATGATGGCCCTGGCGTCCCAGCACGATGTGCCCGTGGTCCTCGTTCCCGGCGGGGTCATGCTCGCCGGCACGGCGGATCATGAGGATACGGCCAAGGTGCAAACCCTCGGCGTGCGCTTCGCCCAGGGAGAAGTGACTTTGGAGGAAGCCGCTGAAGCAGGCTGTCATGCCTGTGCCAGTCCCGGAGGCGGCTGCCAGTTTCTGGGCACCGCGGCCACCTCTCAGGTCGTCGCGGAAGCCTTGGGACTGACCCTGCCTCATGCGGCCCTATCTCCCTCCGGGCAGCCAATCTGGCTGGACATGGCCCGCCGTTCCGCCCGCGCTTTGCTTCGCTTGGCCCAGCGCGGCCTGCGCGCTTGCGACCTCCTCACCGAAGCCGCTCTGCATAACGCCCTGGCCGTCTTCGCCGCTGTCGGCGGCAGCACCAATCTCGTCCTGCACCTGCCCGCCGTCGCCTTTCACGCTGGTCTGCCCCGGCCCACCCTCGACGACTGGATCCGCATCAACCGCTCCGTGCCCCGCTTGGTCGACGCCTTGCCCAATGGCCCGATCGGCCATCCCACCGTGCGCGTCTTCCTGGCCGGCGGGGTGCCGGAAGTGATGCTCCACCTGCGCGAACTGAACTTGCTCCGCCTCGAGGCCCTGACGGCCAGCGGCTACCCTCTCGCCCAAGTGCTGGATTGGTGGCAGCAGTCGCCGCGGCGGCACCGCCTGCGCCGATTCCTCCAGGAGCACGAAGGCATCGACCCGGACACGGTCATCATGTCTCCTCAGCAGGCCCGCGCTCGCGGACTGACCAGCACCGTTACCTTCCCGCGAGGCAACCTCGCTCCTCAAGGCAGCGTCATCAAGTCCACGGCGATCGATCCAAGCGTGGTCGACCCCGACGGCGTCTATCGCAAAATCGGACCCGCAAAAGTCTTCATCCGCGAAAAGGATGCCATCGCCGCCATCAAGGACGGGCGCATCGCTCCGGGGGATGTCCTGGTCCTCTGCTGCCGCGGACCGCTTGGCAGCGGCATGGAGGAAACCTATCAGCTCACTTCCGCCCTGCGCTATCTGCCGTGGGGGAAGCAGGTCGCCTTGCTCACCGACGCCCGCTTCAGCGGCGTCTCCACGGGCGCCTGCATCGGCCATGTCGCCCCGGAAGCCCTCGCGGGCGGACCCATCGGCAAACTCCGCGACGGCGACCGCATCCAGATCATCATCGACCGCCATCGCCTGGAAGGGAGTGTGGACCTCGTCGGCGATGCCAATGGCATCTATGGCCCGCAGTGGGGCGAGGCTGAATTGGCCCGCCGCCCGCCCCGGCCTGACCTGGCCCCCGATCCCGACCTGCCGGCCGATACCCGCCTCTGGGCCGTCCTCCAGCATCTCAGCGGCGGACCCTGGGCTGGCGCTGTCTATGATCCCCAGCGGCTCCTCGAAGTCCTCCAACCGCTCCTCTTACGCCAGAATTGACGCCAGAATTGACACCGCTTTGCGCTTTCCCTGGGCCACTTCCTCCCTCGCCGCTTCCCTCGTCTTTTGTCCCACAGGCCAGCCCTCGCCGCGCTGACAAAGGTATGCCTGGAACCAGCAGCCCCGGCTTCCCCGGCCCGCCGCCTCGTCCTTCAACCCCGCCGAATTGTTATGCCGAGATGGAAAAATCTGGTCGGACATACGCTGCGAGCAACACAAGCGGACCCGGAAATCCGCTGCCGCCACTTTTTGCCGCTTGTTTTTCCGACACCAGCAGCGTCAAAAAGATAAAATGGCAATACACAGGTTTCTCTGGGGAAGCCGCGATCATGCGTGCCGTGCTGATTCCGCTCGACGGCGGACTGCCCATCGAACTGACGAAGGAACTCGTCCTGATCGGCCGGGATGAAGAATGTGACGTGCGCCTGGAACAAAAGAGCATCTCCAAGCTGCATTGCGTGATTGTCAAAAGCGATGGCGTGCTGCTGTTGCGCGACTTGGGCAGCACCAATGGCACCCGCGTCAACGGCCAGCGCGTCCGCCGGGCTGCCCTGCTGCCCAATGACATCCTGGCCTTGGCCAACGTCAAGTTCCGCGTCTATTACGGTCCCGATGCTGCCGGCCAACCCCCGCCGGAAGCCATCCCCTCCGACCGCACCCTCGACGAAAGCGATCAGACCGCCTTCCCCGCCGTTCCCAATCCCCTGCCCGATGTTTATCCCCCCGATCCCTCCGGCATGCCAGGAAGCGGCCCTGTCGCTCCGCCTCCCCCGCGACCGCAGAACTGAAGCCGTTGGCCTTCCCCGCTCAGCTTTTCCCGATCCGCCAGCAGCAGCCACTCCTACAGGTCGAAGTACAAGGCGAACTCATACGGATGCGGGCGCATCCGCAGGGGCGCCACTTCATATGTCCGCTTGTAGTCGATCCACGTCTCGATGACGTCCTCGGTAAAAACCCCTCCTTGCAGCAGGAAATAGTGGTCGCGCTCCAGGGCGCTCAGGGCCTCATCAAGGGTTTGCGGCGTC
>ENA-ORXB01001334-ORXB01001334.1-sediment-metagenome-genome-assembly--contig:-NODE-1334-length-30462-cov-15.335758_pt1 | contig 30462 bp, 28 predicted proteins | sample MGYA00237863_ERZ511475 | MGnify/ENA primary metagenome ERZ511475 (study PRJEB26305, sample SAMN06343858) | sediment metagenome | isolation source: hot spring sediment | place: Canada: British Columbia... | reverse complement strand
GCGGTGCGCACAGCCCCTCCCCTGGACTACGCCGCCATCGACGCCGCCATCGACGCCGCCCGCCGCGGAAAGTAGCCTCTGGCAACCCCCGCGCTGCCGCAATGCCGGACGCCGCCGCACACCGGTCATGAAGGAAAGCCATCGGCTTCGACGGCTTCCCACACCTGAGGCGGTCGCTGCAGGAGATCTTCCGCAGCAGGGTCACGCCAGCCACACGCCTGCGGCGGAAATTGGCCGACTTGAAGGACGGCCACGTGCTCCTGAAGACTGTGGAGATGGAGTTGCGCTACCTGCATGAGGTGCCGCACAGCATCCCGCCCGCGGACTTCGACCGTGCGGTGCAGGTCCTCCTGGCTGCGCGCCGGGTCTTCGCCTTAGGGCTGGGGCCGGCGCGCATCCTCCCCGAACTGCTGGAGATCCGCCTGCGCAGGTTCGGCATCCCCACACCCGAGGCCATACTCGGTGCGGGCTGGGACAGGCTGGTGCAGGTGCTCGACCGTGGGCACTACGTGCGTTATGACTTCTCCACGGCGACCAAGCTGCTGGAGGTCTGCAGGACTCTCAAGGAGCACTACGGCAGTCTCGCCAACCTCCTCGGGCAAGCCGAAAGCCCACGGGACCTGGCGCGTCGTCTCCAGGAGTTCAAAGGCATCGGGCCGGTGACGACCCGCATCTTCCCCCGGGGAATTCGAGGGACGTGGGAGAAGGGGTGAGGGGAAGCAGATGCGGCAGGCGCACCTTCAGGAAAGCAGTTCCCGGACCACCGCAGCCACCACCGTCCCCGCCAGGATCGCGGGCCGGGCGGCCGCGGCGACTACCTGGCGTTTGTGCCCCTGCGTGTACCCCATGCAGTCCATCAGGATGAGCTCCGCTCCCGCCTCCCGCAGCGTCTTCGCCGCACGGGAAAAGTCCGCATCACCATAGGGCGAAGCCGCGGCGACGGCGGCAACCCGGCCCGCACCCTGCCAGCGCCGTCGTGCCTCCTCCGCCTGCTCTGGCAAGGGGACGAGCACACCGAGCGGGCGGCCGCTCGCCACACCCGTGACGATGTGGTGCAGCAGCCGGCTCGGCTCTATGAGCACCCGGTCAGCCCGCAACGGCGGGAACTCCCCGGTGCACAGGAAGAGGACCACGTCCACCTGCGGCGCCAGCCTGTCCAGCGCCCGCTGGACATAGGGCCGGATACGCTCCCGGCCGACGACCACTTGGCGGCCGTCACGCAACCGCGTTACCAGCACGTACTCCCCTGGCGCGGGGGCCAGCGTGGCGACCTCCGCATCAGCCACCCCGTCCAGCGCCCCGGCCTCGACGAGCTCCGCTCCCTCAAGTAGCCCTGCCAGCAACGGGGTAACGTCTGTACGGGGAGACTGGCCGATGGTGAGGATGCCCAGCCGCCTCACGGCTGCCCGCCTGCAACCGGCCAGGGCTCGGGGGCCTGCAGGTGCCGCATCGACCCGTACAGCGCCACCAGCCGGCCGAACTCGTCGGGGTCGTAGAAGCGACAGCGTCCAGCCCCGAAGGCCTTTGCCACCTCGACGCAGAAGCGCGCCGCCTGCTCGATGTCCGCCGCCTGGCTAGCCCCCGTGGCCGGGCCGGGGACGGCTACCTCGGCGGTCAGGGCGACGCCTACCACCGCGGCCGAGGTGACCGTGGCCGGCTGGAGGATGCTGTTAAGGTGGAAGATGCCGTTGCCGTACGGGGTGAGGTCCTGGGTGGTGACCGGCAGGACGACGGGCAGGCGCCCTGTGACCGTCTGCAGGATGTCCAGCAGGTCCTCGCTTACCCGTAGGATGTAGCCCTCCTTGACGGTGGGGGAGATGGCGATGCCCCGCACGTTGATGATCCGGTTTCCCCGCGTGGTGTCGGTGGAAAGGATGGCCTCCATGACCGGGTCGACGGAAAGGCGGACCAGCGTGTCGATCCCTACGGGGCTGTCCATGAAGGGCACCGGATGGTGCGGACGGGTGGGCGCCGCCGGACAGATGTGGGTGCTCACGATCACGTCCCCCGGCAGGAGGTCTCCCGCCTGCCGCATGTCGCCCAGCTTCATGGCCGCCGCCACGGCGGCGATTGCCCCGTCGGCATCGGAAACCAGACCGAGGCGCGCGGGGCGGGCCCCGATGCCGCCCAACTGGCCGACGATCCCCAGCGTGGGCGCCGCACCGCCCCCGGAGCGCCCCTGCGTCCCCGGTATGAAGACCCGGAGGACGTCCGTGGCACCTCGCTCCCCTTCCAGGTGCTGCACCCGGACGTCCAGCCCCCGCGCCCGCAGCGCCGCCGCCACGGCCTCCCCTGTGACGGTGGCCGCGTCCAGCAGCTCGTACGCCTCAATCGTCTGCTTCCACATATTTCTCCCTCACCCCGCATTGTGCCGGCGCAGGTCCTTCCCCACCGCAGCCTCCGCCGCAGCCAGGAGGTCCGGATCCCGCGCACCCGCGCCCAGCAGCAGCCGTTCCTGTGGCACCGTCAGGACGGCCACGGTCATCCCCTCTCGCAGCCCGGCGGAGGTGAGGGGCATCCCTCTCCCGTCGAGGGTTGCGATGAGATCGGGGAAGGTGGCCTCCCGGTCGCCGTCCCCTTCCAGCGTCATGTACTCGTTCCAAACCGTGATCTCCCAGGTGCGGGCGCCGCGGAGGGTGACCGTGCCGCGGTCGAACCCGCCGCTGGTCTCCAGGCGCACCTGCAGCACAGTGCCCACGTCGACTACCCGGCCGCCCAGGACACCGGCCGCCGCCGACCAGACCGCTTCACCCCCGGCTGGCATAGCCTCAAGCATCGCCTCCCCGACCCGCCGCGCCATGGCCAGCGCTCCGGGGGCGCCATGCGCGGCCAGATAGGCTGTATCGACTGGGTTGCGCGCCACCGCCACCACCCCGCCCGCCTGGACCGCGGCCTGCCGTACCATCGCCGAGGCAACCTCCACCGAGCCCGCCACCGCGACCTCCAGGCGGCGTGGCCCCGCCCCGCCCACCGCGGCCTGCCGGGAAACATAGCCTGGAACCCGGTGCAGCCCCATGGCGCCCATCAGGGCGGTAGGGTGTGCCCTCCCGTTGCAGGGAGCGTCCACGATGGGCAGGCCAAGGAGCGCCGACTGCACCCACCCGTTTAGGGAGGCGAACCCACCGTTCTCGTTGCCGTTGATGGCGTCGGCGCGGACGCCGAAGGTCTCCTGCAGCAGCCGGAGGCTGCGGGCCAGGTCCTCCGGCTCCACGTGCTGCTCCGCCGCAGCCGGCGCCCCCACCAGCGCCACCGTCACAACCGTGGCTTTCGGCGGCAGCGCTTCCAGCGGGATGAGCTCGGGCGCGCCCAGGGACAGCGCTACCTGCGCGAAGCGACGGCCCTTCTCCGGGTCGCCTCCACCGCCTCCACCCAGGAGGGCACCGCCTATGACCAGCGGCTCGATGTCTTCGGCGCGAAGCCTCATCCCTTGGGCCGGTAACCCCCGATCTTGCTCGTCCGCAACCCCAAGGAGGCAAGCGCGCAGGCCAGGAGCACGCCGGCGGCGACCGGATCGACGGCGGGCATGCCCACCTCTTCCTGCAGGCGCTCGGCCATGCCGCTCAATGCCCCGCAGCCGAGGATCACCGCCTCGGCGTGATCCTCGTCCCGGGCTGCAACCGCAACCCGCCGCACCGCCCGGTAGGCCTCCTCGGGATCGTCCTGCATCGCCTGCACCGAGCGGTCGATGGAGCGCCAGCCGCATATCCGGTGGCCCAGGCCCAGGGCGTGGGCGTTGGCCTGCATCTTGGAGACCCATTTCCAGTCTCCCACCAGCACGGCCAGGCGCCAGGCTACGGTCCCCGCCAGCAGCAGGCTGGCCTCGCCGATGCCCACCACCGGAACCTCCAGGGCCTCCCGCAACTCCCACAGCCCCGGGTCGTAGAAGCAGCCGATGCTGACCGCGCCGATGCCGTGCGTCCTGACGTAGCCGGGCAGGACGTCCACCATCTGCCCTACGGCCGCATGGTCGTCCACGAAGTACTCCAGGTCCTGCGGCCCCTGGGGCAGGTCGATGACGTGCACGTCGACCCCCGGGGCGAGAGCGGCCAGGCGCGCCCGTTCCCGCTCCACGCGCCCTGGCCGCGCCCGCACGGGGATGACGTGGAGGACGGCGACCACTATGTCACCCCAGAAATTTGCCAACGCGAATCTCCGGAGGCCCCGGTCCGGACCGGTCGATGATACCCCGACATGCTCTAGTACCCCGGGACGCCCATGTCCCGGCAGGCGGCGGCGATCTCCGGGTGGACATAGCGCCCCTCCACCTCCAGCGGCTCACCGTCCAGGTGGATGGTGGGGTTCTGGGCGACGCCGTCCGTGTGGGCGGCCGCCTTCCAGCCCACCGCCCGCAGTTGCGGCCCCTGGGTGCCGATGCCAACGTTGAAGCAGCCGAAGAGCCGCTCGTCCTCGACGATACGGCCCGTCGGCCGGGTCACACCGGGGTTGAACCCGAGCGAGTAGTGGGCCACGCGGTACATGTTCGGATCCCCGAAGCTGGCCAGCCAGCGTTCGTAGATGCGGGCCTCGTTCCCGCCCTCGATCCGCGTGATCACACCCGCTTCCACCGTCAGGGCCACCGGGGAGCGCAGCAACCCCACCTCAGCGGGAGGCCAGATGCAGGCGTCAAAGACCAGGCGGCCATTGATGCTCTCCTCCAGAGGGCTCCAGGAGATCTGCCCTCCCAGCATGATGGGCTCCCCCGGTGTGTCGGCCAGCTTGCCGGAGTGGCGGACGAAGCGCCCGCCGTTGTCCGCCTCGAGGTCCATACCCGCCGGCGTGGTCACGTGCACCCTGCGGGCCGCCGCCATCAGGGCGCGAAGCCGTTCCCCCATGGCCACCAGCTTAGGGTAGTCCACCCGGCCGATGGTCCGCACCATCATATCCGCGTCCATCCCGGAGAGGCAGATGTAGCGCACCCCTCGGTCCATGGCCCGGCGGAAGGCGTCGGAGTAGAGGGTGTAGCCCACCGCGTACTCGATCCAGACATCGCAGTCAGCGATAGCGGCGGCCACAGGGCGAGGCGGCTCCACCCCGCTGCCCAGCGTGGTCTGGTACCAGAGCACCACCGGGCGCGTCCCCGCGGCGTAGGCTGCTTTCGCCGTGGCCTCCGCCACGCGGCCGTCGCTGCTGGTGTCCGCGGTGATGGCCACGTGCTCCCCAGGCTTGGCCAGCATCACATCGCGGACCAGCTTCTGGGCTGCCGCCGCTACCTCGTAAGAGAGGTAGTCTCTGAGAGACTCCGTACCCAAGACGAACTCCATGCGTGCGCCTCCTTCTTCCTACAGGTCTGCCAGCGCCGGGTGGACCCAGCGACCATCTGCGATGACGGGCACATCGTCGAACCAGACATTGGGGTGGGGCAGGACGAAATCCTGGTGGTAGTCGGCGACTACCACACCGCCCATGTGGCTGTTGTCGCCGATGGCCAGGTGCACCGTCCCCTTGATCTTCTCAGCCTCCACCGTGATGTCCGTGCGCCGGGCGTTGGGGTTGGTGCCGATCCCCAGCTCGCCCAGCAGGCGGCGCGGTCGTGTCTGCGGGGAGCGGTGGGCCAGGTCGGCGATCCCGGCGATCTCCGCTCCCACGGCACCTCCTCCGTCGATCCCTACCAGCTCCCCGGCGCGGAAGCTCAAGACCATGGGCTCTGCCAGCCTGGCGTGCCACCCCGGCTCCACGGCGATGGTGCCCTCTGCGGTCTCCTCACGCAACGCGCAGTAGGCCTCCCCCGCAGGCAAGTTTCCCCACAGCCCCGGCTGGGTGTACAGCCCGTGGTCCGCGCGCCCCTCCCGCCCTTCCACGCTGAAGGTGATGTCGGTCCCCGCCGGGTTGGTGATGCGCACCTGCCGCGCCGATGTGATCAGCGCCGCCAGCTTCTCCGTGGCCGCAGCGATGGCAGCGTAGTCGGCGGCCATGGGGCCCCCGGGATAGAGCATCTCGGGGAGGAAGCGCGGCATGCTGGCCACGCGGGCCCCCCGGCGGCATGCCTCCTCTCGGGCGTCGGTGTGGCTGAGAGAAAAGGAGGTAATGAGTAGGAGGACGTCGGCCTGCAGCATCTGCCTGGCGGTCTCCGGGGGCGGTTCCACCGCGTTGCGCCCTGTGGAGGGGTAGGTGGAGAAGGTCACCGCGCACTGCGGGAGGTGCTCCCGCGCCAGATCGGCGACCAGGCGGGCGAGGACGGCGCGGCGGAGCATCACTTCCAGGTCGTCGGGGGCAGACTGCTCCCACATGGCCGCCGTGGGCACGTCCGCAAGCACCAGGATGCGCTCCCCTGCGCGCACCCCCATGTTCGTATGCAGCATCTCCAACACTCCCGGCAGAATCGCCTCCCGGTCGATCCAGCTCATGGCGTCCCCTCACTCCCCCTTTCCCCGGCCGTCACCGCCGCCTGGGGCAATCCCGGCGCGCCGCGGGCGGGATCGTATAGGATGCACCGCACCTGGTGGCCCGGCGCCGTCTCCACCAGCCGGGGGAGGATGCGGTCGCACCCGGAGACGCGCGCGTAGCAACGCGGGTGAAAGGCGCACCCGGAGGGGATGCGGGCCGCGCTGGGGATCTCCCCGCTCAGGCTGATCCGCTCCGGCACCAGGGCCTGCTCGGCGTCGTCCACCACGGGGATGGTGGAGAGGAGGGCCCGGGTGTACGGGTGACTTGGGGCGCGGAACAGCTCCGCAGTGGGCGCCACCTCCACCACCTTGCCCAGGTACATGACGGCGATGACATCGGCCACGTTGCGGACCAGGCTCAGGTCGTGGGAGATGAAGAGGTAGGTCAGAGAGAGGTCGCGCTGCAGTCGCCGCAGCAACCCCACGATCTTGGCCTGCACCGAGACGTCCAGGGCGGAAGTGGGCTCGTCCAGCACCAGGAACCGCGGCTCCAGGGCCAGAGCGCGGGCGATGGCCACCCGCTGCCGCTGGCCGCCGGAGAGCGCATGAGGGTAGCGGAACATGAACTCCCCCGGAGGCAGCTCCACCCGCTCCAGCAGCTCGGCCACGCGGCGCATCCGTGTGCGCGGGGTGCCGATGCCGTGCACCTCCAGCGGCGCGGCGACGATATCCTTCACCCGCCGCCGCGGGTTCAGGGAGGAGGCCGGGTCCTGGAAGACGATCTGCATCTGGCGGCGCACCGGCCGCAGGGCCCACTCGGGGAGACGGGTGAGGTCCTGCCCGGCGAAGCGGATCACGCCCGCCGTAGGCGGGAGCAGCCGGATGAGCACCTTGCCCAGCGTGGTCTTGCCCGAGCCGGACTCGCCGACCAGGGCCAGGGTCTCTCCGGCGCGGATGGACAGGGAGACTCCGTCCACGGCGCGCACCTCCCCTACCCGGCGGCGCAGCAGGCCCACGGTCAGGGGGAAGACCTTGCTCACCCCCTCCGCCTGCAGCAGGATGGCGTCCCTCACGGCGTCGGCCCCGGGTACAGGTGACAAGCGACCCGCCGCCCAGGCGCGACCTGGACCAGGCGCGGCCGGACCTCGCGGCAGACCGGCATGCGGAAGGGGCAGCGCGGCTCGAATCGGCAGGCCGGGGGAGGGGCGACGTAGTCGGGGATCCGCCCTTCGATCCCTTCGCCGATGGTCCCCGTCAGCCGGGGGATCGCCGCCAGCAGCCCCTGGGAGTAGGGGTGGAGCTGGCGGGCGAAGAGGTCGCGCGTGGCGGCGGCCTCGACGATCTCCCCGGCGTACATGACGTAGATCCGGTCGGAGACCATGCGGGCCACGCCCAGGTTGTGGGTGATGTAGAGCATGGAGACCCCGCGGGTGCGCACCAGCTCCCGCAGCTCCTGAAGAATCTGGTCCTGGATGGAGACGTCCAGCGCCGTCCCCGGCTCGTCGGCGATGACCAGCTCCGGCTCCTGGATCAGCGCCAGCGCGATGAGCACCCGCTGCCTCATGCCTCCCGAGAGCTCCGCCGGGTAGCGCAGCAGGGTGCCTTCCGGGTCGGGGATGCGCACCAGCCGCAGCATCCCCAGGCAGCGGGTACGCGCCGCCTCACGCAGGCGCCGCGCCGGAGCGGTCCCATCCCGGTAGCGGAGGACGTCCAGGAGCTGCTCCCCCACCGTAAAGACCGGGTTCAACGCCGTGGACGGATCCTGGAAGATCATGGCGATGCGCCGCCCGCGGATCTGCCGGAGTTCCTCCTCCCGCAGGCCGAGCAGCGCCCGCCCGGCAAAAACGATGCGGCCGGCTGTCACCCGGGCGTTGGGCGGGAGCAGGCCCAGGATCGCCCGGGCCGTGATGGACTTGCCGCAGCCCGTCTCCCCCACCAGGGCCACGCTCTCGCCGCGGCCGATGACCAGGTCGACCCCGTTGATCACCCGGGCGCGACCCTCGAAGAGGTGGAACTCGATGGCCAGGTCCTGGACTTCAAGGAGCGGTTCCACCCGGCCTCACGCGCCGCCGCGCCACTGCTCGATCTGCACGTCGAAGACGTCCCGCAGGCCGTCCCCCAGGAGGTTGAACCCAAGGACGGCCACAAAGATGGCCAGCCCGGGGAAGGTGGCCATCCACCAGTGCCCGGGCATGTAGATGCGCCCCTCGGCTATCATGGTGCCCCAGGCCGGCGTTGGCGGCTGGGCCCCCAGGCCGAGGAAGCTCAGTCCGGTCTCCACCAGGATGACGAACCCCATGTCCAGGGTGAGCTTGACGATCACGGGAGACCAGACATTGGGCAGGATCTCCTGGAAGGCAACCCGCCAGGGACTGGCCCCTACGGAGCGGCTCGCCTCCACGTACGCCTCCTGCTTCGCCGAGAGCACCTCGCCGTAGACCAGCCGGGTGTACCACGGCCACCAGGTGAAGGCGATGGCGATCATGGCGTTGACCAGGTTGGGCTTGAGTACCGCCGCCACGGCCAGGGCCAGGACAATGGAAGGGATGGCCAGGAAGACGTCGGTCATCCGCATGATCAGACTGCTCCACCACCCCGTCCAGTAGCCGGCAATGAGGCCCAGCGTCACGCCGATGACCAGGGCGATGGCCAGCACCAGCACGCCCACCGACATGGAGAGTCGCGCGCCGAAGATGACGCGGGAGAGCACGTCGCGCCCGACGTCGTCGGTGCCGAACGGGTAGGCCCGGGTGGGAGGGCGGAAGGTGTTGCCGAAGTCGACGAAGGCGCCGGCGTGCTCGGGGTGGGGAGCGACAAGCGGTGCCAGCGCGGCGGCCAGGGCCATGACCAGGATGATCCCCAGCCCCACCAGGGAGAGGGTGGAGCTGCGAAAGCGGTGCCAGGCGCGTCGCCACTCCTCACGGCGCGTCGCCCGCAGCTCTCCGCCTGCTACCGCCACCCCGCCCACGGCCCTAGCTCTCGTAGCGAATGCGCGGGTCGAGGTACCCGTAGGCTACGTCCACCAGAAGGTTGACCACGGCGAAGGCCACCCCCACCACGATGGTCACCCCGACCACGGCGTTGAGATCCTTGAACAGCAGAGAGTCGACCCCGTAGAAGGCCAGCCCCGGCCAGGCGAAGACCGTCTCCACGAGGAAGGCGTTGCCCAGCAGAAAGCCATATGACAGTCCGATCACCGTCAGCGCTGAGGAGAAGGCGTTCTTCAGGACGTACTTGAAGATGATCACGCGCTCCGGGAGGCCGTAGGAACGGGCGGCAAGCGCGTAGTCCCTGCGCATCTCCTCGATCATGTTAGCCCGCACCAGGCGGGCGATCTGCGCCAGCGACCCCAGCGACAGCGCCACCGCCGGCAGGATGAGGTGCTTCAGGGCCACCAGGAAGGCGGGGATGTTCAGGGCCAGAAGGCTGTCCACCAGGAACAGGCCGGTGATGCGCACCGGCGGAGCCGGCCCGCGGCCGATGGTGGGGAGGATACCCAGGTAGTAGGCGAAGAGCAGTTGCAGGAGGATGGCCACCCAGAACCGCGGCAGCGCCACCCCGCCCAGGGCCAGCAGGCGGCTGATGTGGTCCGCCGTCCGGTCCTTGTGCACGGCGGCCAGCACCCCCAGCGGCATGCCCACGGCCACGGCGATGACCATGGCCACCGTGGTCAGCTCCACGGTGGCGGGCAGGAACTCCCGGATGTCCTGGGCCACGTTGCGCCGGGTGCGCAGGGAGAAGCCGAAGTCTCCCCGGAACAATCCGCCCACGTAGCGCACGTACTGCTCCACCAGCGGGCGGTCCAGCCCCATCTCACGCCGTAGCTGCTCCACCTGCTCGGCTGTGGCGTCGGGGCCAAGCGCCAGCCGCGCCGGGTCTCCCGGGACAACCCGGGAGAGGAGGAAGATAAGGATAGACAGCCCCACCAGCGCGGGAATGATGTGCAGCAGGCGCCGCAGCAGGTAGGTCCCAAAGCTCATGGCTGTTCCACGGCGGGGGCCGGGGCTTGTCCTCGGCCCCCGCGATTCCTAGCGTCGGGTCGTATCCCCGCTCACCCGCCTCATGCTCTCGCTCACCTGGAGATGGTGAAGTCGTAGAAGGCCACGTCAAATCCCAGCAGCCCCACGTAGCGGTAGCCCTTGACGTAGTCCCGGAAGGCGATGCGGTGCAGGGGGTTCGCCACGTAGATGCTCGGGGCGTCGGCCACGATCATCGCCTGCGCCTCCTGGTAGAGGCGCGTCTGTTCCTCCGGCTTGGTGGCCCGGCGCGCTGCCTCCAGGACCTGCGTCACCTTCGGGTTCTCGTAGAAGCTCATGCAGCGGAACGTTCCCCAGCAGGAGGGATGGTACATCCCGTAGGTGTGGCTGTCCACGTGAGGATACTTCAACGTGTCGAAGATGGCGGTGATGTGCGGGGTGGTCTCCGCCCGGGTGGCCAGCTCCACGATGCGCGCCCACGGCTCGCCGCGGATCTCCACCTTGAAGCCCAGGGCCTCCAGGTTGTTCTTCAGAAGCAGCCCGATCTGCCGCTCCAGGGGCAGGGTGACCACATATGCGTATTCGATGGAAAGGGCGCCGGCCGGCACACCCGACTCGGCCAGGAGCTGCCGCGCCTTGGCCGTGTTGCGGCTCATGGCCGGCAGCTTGGGATTCCACCCGGGCACCCGCACGGGCACCGGCCCGCGGGCCTTCGTGGCACCCTCGAAGATCTGCTGGATCGCCGTGTCGTAGTCAAAGGCGGCGACGATGGCCTGCCGCACCTTCAGGTTGTCCAGAGGCGGCTTCTTGGTGTTCATCTGCAGGTGGAAGAGCTGGACGGAGGGGTCCTCCTTGACCACGATCCCCGGAGCCTGGCGCAGTTCACGGAAGCCCTGCACCGTCAGCCACTGGTTCACCATGTCCGCCTGGCCCGAAAGCAGCAGGGTCTTGACCGTCGCCTCCTCCGTCACCGTCTTGAAGGAAACCCGGCTGAGCTGGTTGGGCTTCCACCCCCGCCAGTAACCGTCGAAGCGGGCCATCACCATCTCGGTGGCCCGGTCGAAACGCTCCATCCTGTAAGGGCCCGAGCCGGCGTCGGCCCGCTCCAGGAAGGCCACGCCATAGTCGCCGAACTCGCCGTAAGGCCCGGGGCGGATGTTGCGCATGACCAGGTCCTTGTCCAGGATGAAGAAGAGCAGTAAAGACCCGAGGAACGGCGCGTAGGCATCCTTGAGCTCGAAGCGCACGGTGTAAGGGTCCACGGCCCGCACCCGCCCCGGTTCCAGTACTGGTGTCCACACCCAGGAGAAGCCCTTCTTCATCCGCAGGGCGCGATCCATGGAGAAGACCACGTCGTCGGCGGTGAGGTCGCGGCCACTGTGGAACTTGATCCCGCGGCGGATCTTGAAGGTGTAGACCTTGCCGTCAGGCGAGAGGGTCCAGGACTCCGCCACGTGCGGCCGTGGCTCCATCGACCCCTTCTCCACATTGGGATATAGCAGGGGGTCGTAGAGGTTGATGGCCGCGATCAGGCTGCTCTCGTCGACCGCGGCGGCCGGGTCGCTGGCGGTGATGATCTGCTGCTCGATATAGGTGAAGGTACCGGGAGCCTGGGAGAACCCCCGCCCCGGCAGGAGCAGCAGCACCGCCAACACCAACACAACGCCTGCAAACCGCTTCACGCTCCTCCCTCCTTTCTCTGAGACGTCCCTCGGCATTGCTGGCCGGCAACCCCGCTGCTGGAGCCGCCGCCCAGGAGCCGGACAGAGATGGCCTCGGCTGCTCGCTGCACTTCCCGCAGTAGCCCGGGCAGCCGGTCTTCCGTAAACCGCGATGCCGGGCCCCCCAGGCTGACCGCCGCCACCATCTCCCCCCGCCAGTTCAGGACGGGGACCGATATGGCGGCGACTCCGGGGTCCAGCTCGCCGACGGTGAAGGCGTAGCCCTGCCCGCGGATGCGGCTGAGGTCCTCCCGGATCCGCTCGGGGTCGGTGACCGTCCGCTCGGTGAAACGACGAAGCGGCCTCGTCAGGATCGCATCAGCCTGATGCGCCGGCAGGTAGGCCATGTGCAGCTTTCCGGCCGCGCCGGCGTGCCAGGGGATGACCCGGCCGATGCGGAAGCTGGCCCGGAGCTGCTGCGGGCTGTCCACCGTGTCCAGGCAGATGACCCCCCGGGCGGTAGGCGCAGTGAGGACCACGGACTCGCCAGTCCGCTCGGCCAGGGTCAGCAGCGCGGGACGTGCTACCTGGTGCAGCTCCGAGCGCCGCAGGATGGCACCGGCCAGCTCCAGCGGCTTGGTCCCCAGCGTGTAGCGGCGCGTGTCGTCGCGCGCCACATAGCCGTGCGCTTCCAGGGTGCGCAGGAGGCGGAAGACCACCGCCTTGCTCCACCCCGTCGCCCTGGCCAGCTCGCTCACCCCCACATGCGGCGAACCGTTTGCCATCAGGTCTAGCAGCCTTAGCGCCCGGTCAACGGCCTGCAGGGGAGAGACACCGGCTTGGCGGCGGGGCCAGGCATTTTGTTTCCCTGAGCGGAACATCGTTCTCCTCACTGGGACGCTCCTCCTTTCGCACTGCCGGGGGGCAATCCCTGCCGGCACGGCTGCGCCGCCAGCGAGAGCTTGGGGATCTCGCCGCGCTCCCTACAGTCCCAGGTAGGCCTTCCGCACCAAGTCGGTCTGCAGGAGCTGTGCACCCGTCCCCGCAGCTATGATGCGTCCCGTTTGGAGGATATAACCGCGGTGGGCAATCTCCAGGGCCTCGCGCACGCGCTGCTCCACCAGAAGCACCGTTACCCCTTCCCGGTTGATCTCCCCGATGGTCTGGAGGATACGCGCGGTGAGCATCGGCATCAGCCCGAGGGAGGGTTCGTCCAACATTAGCAGCCGGGGGCGAGACATGAGCGCACGGGCAATGGCCAGCATCTGCTGCTCTCCGCCGGACAGGGTGGCCGCGCGCTGGGTGCTGCGTTCCCGCAGCACGGGGAAAAGGGAGAACACCCGGTCGAGAGCATCCCTTCTGGCCACCGGGTCCCGATTGGTATAGGCGCCGAGTATCAGGTTGTCCAGCACGGTGAGCCTGCCAAAGATCCGCCGCCCCTCGGGGACAAGGGATATGCCCAGGTTGACTACCTGGTTAGCAGAGAATCCGTCGATGCGCACGCCGTCGAACCAGATTTCCCCTTTGACCGGGTGCAGCACGCACGAGACCGCCCGAAGGATGGTGCTCTTCCCCGCTCCGTTAGCCCCGATGATGGTAACGATCTCCCCGCGGCCGACGGTGAAACTCACCTCCACGACGGCGGGAACGTCGTCGTAGGCGACGGTAATCCCCTTAACCTCCAGCACGGTACCCCACCCCGAGGTATGCCTTGATCACGTCCTCGTTGGTGGCGATGCTGGCAGGCGCGCCCTCCGCGATCTTCCGACCATAGTCCAGCACAGCGATGCGGTCGCACACGGTCATGATGGCCTCCATCACGTGCTCCACCACGAAAACGGTCACGCCGCTGGCCCGGATGGCACGCACCAGGTCCACCGCTTCTCTGATCTCCTGGGGGTTGAGCCCGGCCATTACCTCGTCGAGGAGTAGGAGCGTTGGATGCGTGGCCAAGGCGCGGCTGAGCTCGAGGCGTTTCTTGTCGGCGATGGTCAGGTGTGCGGCGAGCCGGTCCATCTTGTCCTTGAGCCCCGTAAATTCAAGGACGCGCAGAGCTCTCTCCCTGGCCTCACCCACAGTTCTCGCGCGCAGCAACGCTCCCACCACGGTGTTGTCCAGAACGGTGAGGTCCTTGAAAATGCGGACGATCTGGAAGGTACGAGCGATGCCGATCCGTGCGATCTCCTCCGGAGACCTCCCGGTGATGTCCTGGGCCCGGAAGAAGATCCTTCCGCCATCTGGAGGGTAGAAACCCGAGATGCAGTTGAAGAGCGTCGTCTTGCCCGCGCCATTAGGCCCAATTAGACCGAGGATCTCCCCCTCGTGGACTTCCAGGCAGACCCGGTCATTGGCCACCAGCCCGCCGAACCGCTTACTCACCTGATCGAGGCGTAGCAGAACCGACATCGCCATCTTTCACCTCCAGGCCCGTCGCACGCGTCTCCACAGGCCCACCAGACCCGTCGGCTCAAAGACCGACATCAGCACGATCATGGCCCCGTAGACGATGAGGTCGAATGCCCTCCCTGCGCCCCCCATACCAGCCAGGTAGACACGCGTGCCTTCAGAGAGGGGAATGAGTACCACGGCACCCAGGACAGGCCCCCACAGAGTCCCCACTCCACCCAGCACGGCCACCAGACAGATGATCACCGAAAGCATCAGCGGTAGGACACTCTCGGGGTCGATGTAGAGGACATACTGAGCGTAGAATGTGCCGCCCATGGCGGTGAAGACCGCGCTCAGCGCCAGGGCCAGAAGCTTGTACCGGTGGATGGGGATGCCCAGACTCCTGGCCGCATCGGGGTCCGCCCTGATGGCCCGGAAGTAGTAGCCGGCGCGTGAGTGCTCCAGGAACGCCGTGGCCACAGTGACCGCCATAAACAGAAGCAGGCTGATGTAGTAGTAGGGTGCCTTGGTGGTGTGGAACTCAAAGGTCCGCAAGCCCTCTCGCAGAAGGGGAACGTACAGGCCAACCGCGCCGCCAGCAAAGGGCCAGTTGGCTACCAGGAACCGGGCGATCTCCCCGACGGCGATCGTGGCGATAGCAAAGTAGTGCCCGCTCAGGCGAAAGGTGGGGTAGCCAACCACCAGCGTGACCGCCAGCGAGAGGAGCACCCCCGCCAGCATGCCCACCCAGGGCGAGATATGCCAGCGGATGAGGAGAATGGTCGAGGTATAGGCTCCGATACCGAAGAACACGGCATGCCCCAGGGAAATCTGCCCGCAGTATCCGCCAAGGATGTTCCACGCCTGGGCCAGTGCCGCGAAGAGAAAGATGCGAATCATCAGGTGCTGGGGGAACGGTGCGGTGAAGACATAGGGATATCCCAGCAGGAAAACCGCCGCCGCAAAGACGAGTAGCCCCATCCACCGTATGCGAGCCCGGGCCACCGGCCTGGACACCCCCTCACCCATCTAGTACCTCCCAAACAGCCCCCGCGGCCGGGCGACCACCACCACCAAGTAGACAAGAAAAACGAACAGGTATTTGTACGCTGGCCCGATGAGCAACCCCGATAGGACCTCCGTCAGGCCAATGAGGATCCCCGCTATGAAAGCCCCCGGGATGCTCCCGAAACCACCCAGGGCCACGGTCACATAGGCGATCAGGGCGAATGGAAAGCCCACCTCGGGGAAGATGTAGTAGAAGTTGCTCAGCAGCACCCCGGCAACCCCTACGCAGGCCAGCCCGATACCCCATCCCAGGGCGAACATGCGGTGGCTGTTGATGCCCACCAGGGCTGCGGCCTCACGATCCTCACTGGTGGCCTGAAGAGCCCTGCCGCTCTCGGTGCGCATGACAAAGAGGTAGAGGACGGCGAAGGCGGCTACGGCTCCGATGCTGGCTACTAGCTCCGGGACCCCCACAAAGAGCCCGAAGATCTCGACTCTGCCCTTCACCAGCGGGGAGGGGACGAGGCGGAAGTCAGGAGACCAGACGAACTGGGCCAGGCTCTGGAGGAATACTCCCAGTCCGAAGGTGGAAAAGATCTGCGCCAGCATCGGCGCGCGCAGCACCCTGGCGATGACGAGCCAGTACGTCGCCACTCCCAGGAGAAAGAGAGCGAAGGCCCACAGGGGAAGAGAAAGCAGGGGATCCACCCCGTACAACACGGCCAGCCAGTACGCCCCGTACATGGCCAGCATGAGATGCTGCCCATGGGCGAAATTGACGATCTCCATGAGCCCGAAAATCAGGCTCAGGCCGGCCGCTATCAGGGCATAGACCAGCCCCAGGAGTACCCCGTTGACAACGCCCTGGAGGAGGATCACCCTGCCTTCCCGCTGTTACCTCCTCTGCCTCCACGCGGGCATGGGCCAGATCACGTCCCGGGAGGCCAAGTGCCAGGGCCAGACAGTCCAGTACTTGAGGTCCTGAATCTGGACTATGATGCCGCGCCCCAGGACGTTCTGCCCGGTGGCAGGGTCAAACCGTACCCCGCCCCAGGGCATGATGATCTTGTCGCTGGAGAGGTAGGTCTCACGCAGCGCCTTGCGGATCGCCGCCGGCTCGGCAGACGCCGCCCTGTTGATGGCGTCCGCCAGGACAAACATGGCAGTGAACGCACGGGCAGAGGTACCTTCCAAATCATAGCCGGTGCGCTTCTTGAACATCTCGTTGACGACGCGCACAAGAGACTTGCGCTGCCCGAGGTCAGCGGAGAAGACCTCCCGGCTGAAGATGTAGTTCCCGCTCCTGCCCACAGTCTTGAGGAAGGCCGGGTCCACATGCCCGGCGTCCATGGCCAGGATGGCCTGGGTGTTGAAGTCCAGCTTCTGCATAGTCTGGGTGTACAGGATGGCGTCGGAGATGTATGACGCCATGAAGACCACGTCGGGACGGGCCGCCTTCAGCCGCTGCACCTCGCTGGAGAGGTCGGTGGAGCGGGCCGGGTAGAGCATCTCCGCAACCACCTCATAGCCGTAGTCCTTGGCGTACTTGCGCTCGAACTTGCAGACGTCAACCCCCCACAGCGTGTTCTCGCACACCAGGGCGACGGTCCGCACCTTGACCCCCTTCTTTGTCTCCAGGTCCTTGAGGAAGTCAAAGAAGTTCTTGCTCATGATGTCGTCGTCGGGGGTCGCACGGAAGAACCACTCGAATCCGCGCTGGATGAGGGTTGGGGAAGTGGAGTCGGGGTTGAGAAAGGGCACGTTCAGCCGCTCGGCAGCCATGCTGGCCGTCGCCGTCACAGCGCTCTGATAGGCGCCCACTACGGCCACCACCTTCTCGCCGGTGATCAGGCGCTCGGTCTCAGCTCGCCCGATCTCCGGGGAGCCCTGAGTATCTCCAAAGACGACCCGGATCTTTGCGCCGCCCAGATTGGGAAGTCCCTCGCTTCTTGCCAGGGGTAGAGCGAGATCGTGCCGGGTGTTGATGATATCCACGGCGAATTCGATGCCATCCCTGGAGAGCTTGGCCGTAGAGGCGAGGGCACCGCTGAGGGGATAGACAGCGCCGACCGCGATCTCTCCCGCCGGCCCCGCACGTAGCTGTGGCGGAAGCGTCAACCCCAGGACGAGCGTAGCCAGGAAGAGCCACTGACACCTCCGGAGGATCCCGTTCATTGCACTCCCCCCTTTGCCATGCCGATGTCGCCCATCTTCCCTGCTTCACCTTGCCTCACTGTGATTGCACCCGCGGCCCAGGCAAGAGCGCACTGCCCTGGTGAAGCTATGTATATTGTACAATCATGCTGCCACAGACTTCCTGGTACATCATCCATGATCCGGATCGGCGTAGACGTCGGCGGAACTTTCACGGATCTGGTCGCTTTCCGCGAGCTCACCGGCGAGACGGCTCTGATAAAGGTCCCTTCGACGCCGTACGATCCGGCAGAGGGTGTCACGGAGGCGATCCACCGTTTCCTCCACGGTCCGGGCGTGGCCTGGGGGGCCGTGCGCTCATCGGCGGCCCTGATCCACGCCTCCACCATCGGTACGAATCTCCTGCGGGGACAGAAGGGCCTGCGGCTGCCCAAGGGGGCGCTGGTAACCACGGAGGGGTTTCGCGATGTGCTGGAGATCGGAAGGCAGCGGCGGCCCGACCTCTACGACCTCTTCTTTCAGCGCCCGGCGCCGCTAGTGGAGCGCCGCTGGCGGTTCACGGTGCGGGAGAGGATGGATGCGCACGGGAGGGAGGTCGTTCCCGTAGATGAAGGGGAACTGCGGGCCATCGCTTGGAAGATGCGGGCGGAGGGGATCGAAGCTGTGGCCGTCTGCTTCCTGCACGCCTACGCCAACCCCGCGCACGAAGCGACGGCAAAGCGCATCCTGCAGGAGTGCCTTCCCGACATCCCGGTTGTCATCTCGTCCGAAGTGAACCCCGAGTACCGGGAATACGAGCGGGGGAGCACCACGGTGATCAACGCCCTGCTCATCCCCGTGGTCTCCGGTTACCTGCACCGCCTCCGGGAGAGGGCACGGGAAGAGGGGTTGACCTGCCCGGTATACGTGATGCAGTCCAACGGGGGGCTGGCCACCGTGGAGACGGCCGGCGCCTTGCCCGCCGCCACCATCGAATCCGGCCCGGCGGCTGGGGTGGTGGCCTCCGCCTACCTGGGAAATCTGCTGGGCGTAGACGCCATCCTGAGCTTCGATATGGGGGGGACCACCGCGAAGGCTGGCGCGGTCATTGGCGGTGTGCCCCAGGTGGTGACCGAGTACGAAGTCGGCGGAAGGGTGCACGGCGGCCGCATCGTCAAGGGCAGCGGATATCCCGTCCGCTTTCCGTTCATTGATCTGGTCGAGGTTAGTGCCGGAGGAGGAACCATCGCCTGGCTTGATCCGGCGGGAGGAATTCGCTGCGGCCCCTTGAGTGCAGGGGCAAGTCCAGGGCCGGCCTGTTACGACCTGGGAGGGGAAGACCCGACGGTCACCGATGCCAACCTCCTCCTCGGCCGGATTAACCCGAAGGGCCTCTTGGGCGGCGAGATGCCCGTTGCGCCCTCCCGAGCGGTGGAGGCGCTGCGGGAGAAGATCGCCGATCCCCTGGGGCTGGACGTGGTACGGGCAGCCTCGGGCATCCTCCAGATAGTCAACACGCAGATGGTCCGGGCTCTCCGCCTCGTCTCGCTGGAGCGCGGCTACGATCCCCGCAGGATGGTACTGGTCGCCTTCGGCGGCGCAGGGCCCATGCACGCCGCCTTCCTGGCCGAGGAGCTGGGGATCCGCGATGTGGTAGTCCCGGTAGCGCCGGGGCTGTTCTCCGCCCTCGGCCTGGTGGTCAGCGACTTCAAGCACGCCTACGTACGCAGCGTCATGCGCCTGGCCACGCAGGCTGACCCCGCCGTCCTGGAGGAGACGTTCCGCGAGCTGGAGCATCTGGCCGCCGCGCAGCTAAAGCGCGAGGGCACCCCGCAGGATAGGATCCTCCTCCACCGACACCTCGACCTCCGCTACCTGGGTCAGTCGTATGAGATCACCGTCCCTGCCTCCACTCCTCTGGACTCCGCCACGCTCCACGCGGCCACCCTGCACTTTCACCGGCGGCACGCCGAGATCTATGGATATGCAGCGGAAGAAGAACCTGTGGAGGTGGTGAACCTCAGGCTCACGGCCACGGGGATCATGGAGAAGCCGGCGCTGGGTGCCCCAGCGGCCCGCGGCCGGACCTCCACTCATCCTCCGGAGGAAGCCCGGAGCGCCGAGCGCCCCACCTACTTTGACGCGACGGGTTGGGTACCCACCCCGGTGTACTGGCGGCCTCTCCTGCACCCTTCCCAGGCTATCGATGGCCCGGCGGTCGTTGAGCAATACGACGCCACCACCGTGGTCCCCCCAGGCTGGAAGGCCGCGGTGGACGAGGGAGGGAACCTGCGCCTGGGGCGCAGGTGAGAGGGACCCGGCGGCGGGGGGAAGCCATGCAGGTGGATCCGATCACCGTCGAGGTTATCAGGAACGCCCTGACCTTCGCCGCGGAGGAAATGGGAGTGGCTCTGCGCAACAGCGCCTACTCTCCTAACATCAAAGAGCGCATGGATCACTCCTGTGCCCTCTTCGACGCCCGGGGGAACCTGGTGGCCCAGGCAGAGCACATCCCCGTCCATCTGGGTTCCCTGCCATGGGGAGTCAAGAACGTCCTGGCGTACCTCGGAAGGGAGGGGATCCACCCGGACGAAGGCGACGTGATCATGCTCAACGATCCGCACCTGGCCGGGACGCACTTGAACGATATAACTCTCATCACACCCGTCTTCACGGGGGGAGAGCTCATCGCCTACAGCGCCAACAAGGCTCACCATGTGGACGTGGGGGGCAGGGTCCCCGGGAGCATCACCGCCGAGGCCACTGAACTCTTACAGGAAGGCGTGGTCATCCCGCCGGTTAGGCTCCTGCAGCGCGGGGAGCTAGCCCGCGATGTCCTCGCCGTACTCTGCAGTAACGTGCGAGTCCCCGACACCACCATGGGCGACCTGCGCGCGCAGATCGCTGCCAACAACCTGGGAGCCCGTCGCGTGGTGGAACTCGCGACACGTTATGGGACCGAGACCCTCCAGGCGAGCTGGGAGGCGATGGTCGATCACAGCGAGCGCCTTGCCCGGCAGAACCTGGCGTTGCTGCCCGACGGGACCTACCGCGCGGAGGATTGTCTGGAGGATGTAGCCCTGCGGCAGGAACCCGCGTGGATCCGCGTATCCGTCACGCTGCGCCAGGGGAAGGTCCACGTGGACTTCAGCGGGACGGATGCCCAGGTAGACGCTCCGCTCAACGCGGTATTCGGGGTCACCCTCTCAGCGGTGTACTTCGCCGTCAAGTGCATCCTCGATCCCTCCATCCCTATGAACGAAGGCGTCTTGCGCACCGTTACGGTCAGCGCGCCCGAAGGCACGCTGGTGAATCCCCGCCGACCGGCACCTGTGTCGGGGGGGAATCTGGAGACGTCGCAGCGCATCGCCGACGTGCTCTTCCGGGCGTTCGCCCAGGTCCTCCCCCACCGTATTCCCGCCGCCAGCAACGGGAGTATGAACAATGTCATGGCCGGGGGCTTCGATCCGGAGCGAGGGCGGGCCTGGGCGTACTACGAAACCATCGGGGGCGGGTCGGGAGGGAGGCCGGGAGGGGACGGCGTGGATGGAATCCATTGCAACATGACCAACACACTCAACACCCCCATAGAGGCCATGGAGCAGTACTACCCGGTGCGGTTCGAGCGCTACGAGCTGCGGCCGGGGACCGGAGGGAAGGGGAAGTGGCGGGGCGGGTGCGGGATAGAGAGGTCCTGGAAGCTCCTTGCCCCTTCGGCCACAGTCTCCATCCTCACGGAGCGCACACGCATCCCGCCCTGGGGTCTAGCCGGCGGCCAGCCCGGCGGACTGGGAGACCACTGGGTCCGCCGGGCGGATGGTCGTTGGGAGCGTCTGCGAGGGAAAGGTACCGTCACCCTCTTTGCGGGTGATGCGCTTATCATCAGAACTCCCGGCGGCGGAGGCTATGGCGACCCTGCCGAGCGGGACCCCGTGCTGCTCGAGCGAGACCGCGCCAACGAGCTCATTAGCCAAGGGCCAGCTCCTCGTCCAGGAGGTCCGTGATGAACATGTGGCCGGGGGCGTGCGTGATGAGGAGGTCCAGCCGTGCGTGGAGGGCTACAGCCTGCGGCGTCACACCGCATGCCCAGAAGACAGGGACCTCTCCCGCGCGTACTTCCACCGGGTCCCCGAAATCCGGTTCCTGCAGATCCCGAATCCCGATGGCCTGAGGATCGCCGATATGAAGAGGTCCTCCGTGGGCCAGGGGATAGCGAGATGTCACCTGGACCGCCCTGGAAACCAGGTGAAGGGCCACGGGGCGCATGCTGACCACCATGGGGCCCTCGAACGGGCCAGCAGGTCTGCACGGGATCGTCGTAATGTACATGGGGACGTTCACCCCCTGCTCTATGTGGCGCACAGCGATGCCCGCACGCATCATGGCTTGCTCAAATGTGAAACTGCACCCCAGCAGGAAGGCCACAAGGTCCTCCCGCCACAGAGCCCTCAGGTCAGCCACTTCGCCGGATAGCACACCGTGCTCATAGACCCGGTACCTGGGCAGATCTGTTCGAAGGTCTGCCATCTCCGCGGAGTACCGAGGGCGGGGATCGCCGGGGTCGGTGACCTCAAGGAGCGGGCACGGCTTGGGGTTCCGCTGACAGAAGACCAGGAAGTCGTAGGCCTGTGTTCTGGGGACGATGGCCAGGTTGGCCTGAGCATAACCCGGGGCCAGGCCTGCCGTGGGTCTCGCCCACTCTCCGCGCCGGATGAGTTCCCGCCACTGGGCGGGCGTAAGGGTAGCCGGTACGGGCGTCTCTGGCTTCTCTCTACCCACACCCACGGCGCTTTCCATCACCTCCCGACCTCGGAGCCTGCCGGAGGCGGGGGAGTGCTTACCCGAGCCGGTACACGCCCGGGGCCACCTCCGGGAACCGCTGCCAGACCTCGCTGTCGTGTCCCGGGCACAGGCGACTCTCATCGCCGTCGCAAAGGGCCCGTATGCGCCTCATGGCGGCGAAGCATTCCGGGATGCTGCCCAGGTGTATCGCCGGCGGTATCCACTCGCGCAGGTTGCGGTAGGTGGTCAGCGCGTCGTTGGCGATAACGAACGGTCCTCTGGCCGTCTCGACCACCACGATCTGCATGCCAGGCGAGTGGCCGCCGACCCACTCAACCCTCACTCCGGGGGTGACTTCCAGGGCGCCTTCGATGACCTGCAGGCGGCCCGCTGATTGTAACTCCTGCAGTTCGTCGCTGAACCGGTCGCTGAGGAACCGTCCATACCAGGGCTCGGTGGCGCCGTAGCCGGCCCAGAACTCCACCTCCCGCCGCTGCACCCAGCACGTGGCCCGGGGGAAGGCACCCTCCAGGTCAAAATGATCCCAGTGAAGATGCGTCAGAATTACGGTCCGGACACTTTCCCGATCCACGCCCGCTGCGGCCAGCAGCTCTTGGCGCGGGCGCAGCCGCTCGACCGGAACGCCTTTGAGCTCTGCCAGACGGTGCGTGAATCCCGTGTCCACCAGCACAGGTCCTCCCTCACCCTGGAGTACCCACAGGAAGTACGCGGACGTGGTCGTCTCGCCCAGGGGATGGAGGTAGAGCCGGGTCGACCAATCCACCGTGCGCCCTCCTGGGCTGAGCGCGAAAATCTGCCAGATGGCCATCGAATCCCTCCTACGGCAACTCCCGGGAACCAAGAAAGGCCAACGCGGTCGCCACGTAGACCTGAGCGCAGCGCACGATCTCGTCGGCGAGCACAGCCTCATCGTACCCGTGGATTCCCCGACCGAACGGGCCGTACTGGACAACTGGAATGCCCGCGGCACGAAAATGGCGGGCGTCACTGGTCGCCCACTGCAGAAGGAATGAGGGCGACTTGCCCAGCACCTCTTTAGCTCCGGCGGCGAGCGCCCTAGCGATGCGGGTATTCGGAAGAGTGAAGTTAGGCTCGGAGGCTTCCAGTATCTCCACCTCCACTCCAGTCTCCTGCAAGGCCTCCACCTCCGCCCTTATCGCCGCCACGGTACACCCCAGGGGTACTCGGATGTCGATCTCAGCGGTGGCCTCCTCGGGGACGACATTGACCTTGGTCCCACCCCGCAGGATGCCAAGATTCACCGTGACGTGATCCAGCGCTGCAGTCGCCGGTTCGCCGACGCTGGAGGCCATCCAGTGCTTGGATCGTTCGAGAATCTGTGCAAGCTCCGGCGGGCACTTCCCTCTCCGCCCGGCCAGGGCCAACACTGGACGAAGAGCATTGATGAGGGAAAGGATGGCGTTCTTCCCCACGTAGGGACTAAGGCTACCGTGCGCAGGGGTACCCGATGCTCTCAAACGGAGCCACAGCGCACCGCGCTGACCTATGGTGCACACGTCAAGCCCCGACGGCTCCGCTATCAGGCAACCATCACCTGCCAGCCCGGCATCCTGCAGCAACCACCGGCTCCCCCACCGGCCGCCTGTCTCCTCATCGGGAACCAGCGTGAGGATGACGCGCCCGGGCAGATCCACCTGCGACATGGCGCGAACAGCCCCCAGCAGCGCAGCAACTCCACCTTTCATGTCCACAGCACCGCGGCCCCAGATCAGGCCGCCTGACACATCACCGGAAAACGCCGGTCGTGTCCACCGGCCCGGGTCGCCGGCCGGGACCACGTCCAGATGCCCGTTGAGGATCAACGTCCGCCCGCTCTCGGGGCCCATGGCGGCCACGAGGGAGACCCGGCCGCCTGCAGGTTCATTCCATGTGAGTTCTACCCCCCAGCCACGCAGCACCTCGGCAACAGCGGCGGCCGCCGTACTCACATCGCCGGGCGGGTTCTCGGTGGGAATCTGAATCAGGCGGCGACACAGCGCCACAATCTCGTCGCCACGGGAGGCGACCTCTGCCATGAGACCTGGGATTGCCTTCATCCACACACCATGCGGACGCGTCAGTCTATGCCAGCCGGGCGGTGCGCGGATCGAGCATGTCTCGCAGCCCGTCACCCAGGAAGTTGAAACCGAGCACCGTGGTCATGATGGCCAGGCCAGGAAAAGTGGATACCCACCAGGCCTGCCCGATGAATCCTCGCCCTTCCGCCACCATGGCACCCCACTCGGGCGTAGGGGGCTGCGCGCCGAGCCCCAGAAAGCTCAAGGAGGCAGCCCAGAGTAACGCCGTGGGCATCTCCAATGTGGTGAAGACGACGATCGTGCCGAGCGCATTGGGCAGGATGTGACGTACCAGGATCCGCAGATCACGTCCGCCTAATGCCCTGGCGGCTTCTACGTAGGTGGAGGTGCGGATGACCAGAACCTGGCCCCGCATCAGGCGCGCGAACTCCCGCCACCCCGTGACACCAATGGCCAGGATCATGTTTCCCATGCCGCCGCCCAGTACGCCGGCGATAGCCAGAGCCAGCACCAGCGTGGGCACGGCCAGCATGACATCGACGATACGCATGAGCACCACATCGAGCCAGCCACCGAAGTAGGCCGCGCACGAACCCAGGACGATGCCGATAACGGCTTCGATGAGGACCACAGCCACACCGATGAGCAGCGCGTAGCGCGTGCCGAAGACGATACGGCTGAAAATATCCCTACCCAGCTCGTCCGTACCCAGTGGATGCGATCCTCCGGGTGGCACCAGTAGCGCCTCGATGTCCAGGGCAGTGGGATCATGCGGGGCGATGAGAGGGGCCAGGAGGGCCGCACTGACCACCGCCAGGACCACGACCACGCCGACGACTGCAAGGCGGTACCGCCTCAGGCGCCGCAGCCCGATCCGCAGCGGTGAGCGGACGGGCTGGGGTAAGATCCTACTCGTATCGTATGCGAGGGTCCGCATAGGCGTAGAGGACATCGACCAGGAGGTTGCTAAGCACCACCAGAATGGCCATGAACATGACGATGCCCTGGACGACCGGGTAGTCGCGCTTCAGGACGGAGTCCACCAGCAAGCGCCCCATGCCCGGCCAGGCAAACACCGTCTCGGTAATCACCGCGCCGCCGAACAGCCATGGCAGCCTGAGCCCCACCAGCGTGAGGATGGGAATCAGCGCATTGCGCAGCGCATGGCGGACGACGACGCTCCATTCGTCGAGCCCCTTGCTGCGCGCGGTGCGTACATACTCCTCCCCGATGACCTCCAGCATGCTGGAACGGGTCAGCCGAGTGAACAGCGCTGCGGGAGGTAAACCCAGGGTGAGAACGGGGAGGATATGGGTGCGTACCCCCTCCCAGGACCAGGGCAACTCCGCGCGGCCGGAGATGGGGAGGAGGCCCAACCAGACGCCAAAGACCAGTATGAACAGGAGGCCAAGCCAAAAGGTGGGCATCGAGACCCAAAACAGAGCCACCAGCCGGGACACACTATCCACGACCGTGCCACGGCGAATTGCCGAGATCACCCCTGCCGGCAGGCTGACCGCCAGCGTCACCAGCAGCGCCAGGACCGTCAACTCCAGGGTCGGCCCGATGCGCGGGCGAATCATGGCCGCGACGCGGTCGCCAGTGGTAATGGATACTCCGAAGTCTCCCCGGGCAGCGCGAGCCAACCACCGGATGTATTGGATGACCACGGGACGGTCGAGGCCCAGTTCCTGCCGACGCTGCTGCACCAACTCCTCCGGCACGTTCAGCCCGAATAGGAGGCGAACGGGGTCACCCGTCAGGTGCAGCAGGCTGAACACAACGAGGGTGACCCCGAGCACAACGGGGATCAGCGCCATCAACCGGTGGAAGATGTAGCGGGTCATCCCCGCAGGAACGGTCTTACTTCCGCCGCAGCGCCAGTGCCCGTAGGTGTACCGGCCACCAGGGGTGAGAGCCCAGCACCTCCAGACCGCCCACAGATTTCTTTGCTGCCAGCAGGCTGGTGTTCGACACCAGCGGCACCCAGACCGCGGACTCGACAATGATCCGCTGCACCCGGTTCAGGGCCTGCTCGCGCTCCGCATCGTCAACGGCGTTTCCCGCAGTTTCCAGCAACTTGTCCAGCAAAGAGTTGGGCCAGCGCGAGAAATTGCTGGACGGGATGTTCACTGAATGGGTGAGGAAGTACAGGTACGGCTGGCCCAGCCACCAGGTGTTCCGGAAAATCCCGATGTCGAAGGCTCCCGCTCTGGCGCGGTCGTAGGTCGCCCCCACCTCCGCTGTCTCCACTTTCACATCGATCCCCACCTGCTTCAACTGGCTCTGGACGATGACCCCAGCCCGGCGCCACTGGTCGATGTTGGAGAAGGTAATGAGGGTGACCTCGAAGCGGTCCCCGTCCCGCCGCAGGATCCCGTCAGGCCCAGGCCGCCAGCCTGCTTCCGCCAGCAAGGCCTTGGCACGCTCCGGATCGTACTTGTAGGCGTACTGCTTCACGCCAGGCCAGTAGCCAATGGTCGCCTCGTTGATCAGCCCGTCCACCGGCCGGCCCACTCCCAGCCAGGCGGCGCGGGCGATGGCCTCTTTGTCGATGCTGTGGGCGATGGCTTGCCGCACCTTGGCGTTCTGGAAGAACCAGCGCTCCATGTTCAGGACCAGATACTGCACGCTGTAAGTGGGCGCCTGCATCACTACCACGTTGGGGTTGGCCCGCAGACGTTGCAGGCCAGCGGGGGTCACATCGAAGGTCAGATCCACATTGCCGGCCTCAACCTCGGCGGTCATGGTAGCGTCCTCGGGGATGATACGAAAGATCATTCGCTGGAAGTAGGCCGGCCCGCGGTTGGGGGAGAATGCCGGACCCCAGCGGTACTTGTCAAACCGCTCCAGAACGATCCGATCTCCGGGAACCCACTCCTTGAACATGAACGGCCCTGTGCCGACGAGGGCGCGGATGCCGATATCTGTGGACGGTGTGCTGGCGATAAACGATGCGGGCAGAATGCCCGTGTGTGCGTCGGCCAGGTCGGAGATCATCGCCAGCGGCTTGGGCTGAGCGAAACGGAAGACGATGGTGCGAGGGTCGGGCGTATCCATGCCCACGATACCGCCTGTGCGCGGCCGAAGATATGACGATAGCGGCGACACGGTGATGTACCGCTCGAAAGTGGCCTTCACGTCGGCCGAGGTCACCGGCGAGCCGTTGTGAAAGGTCAGGTCCCGCTTCAAAACCACTCGCAGCGTCTTCTTGTCCGCAGACCAGCTATAGGATTCGGCCAGCAGGGGCACCACCTTGAAGTCCTTGTCCAGCGTGAACAGCGGCTCAACCACGTAACTGAGCACAATCAGCGAGTGGAAACGGTTCGTCCGCTGGGGGTCGATGTTCTCGGGCTCTTCCCCCAAGCCTTGAATCAATGTGGTCGCCGGCTGCGCAGTCGCAGGTCGGGGCGCGGTTGGAATGAGCATACCCGCTATCCCAAGAAGGGCAAGAAGGACAACCAATCGACGCATGAACACTTCCCTCCTCTGGCCTTTCCTAAATTATACCTCCGGGAGGTGCTGCTTCCCTCCACGCACACCGCTTGAAGGTACAGCGGGAGAATCCTTGCAGGCGTGGAAATTCGAAAAGCACATGCGGCTCCTCCTGAACCTCTCACTGTTCGTGCTGCTGGCTTCTGCCCGGCCGCTGGGTGCGCAGCAAGGGTACGCGGCGGCGGCGGATACCGAGTCCAACAACCAGCACAAGCTCGTCGCAGCCGAGGGCAGTCTATACCTTACGTACAGCCGGGCGGTGGGCGGGATGCCCCGGGTCTTCGTGGGCGTCTCCGCGGACGGGCGCACCTGGCGCAGCCTGGGCAGGGTCAGTGAGGGCGGCGGGGCTGCGACGCTCTCCACGCTGGCCGTGGACCGGCGGGGACGCCTGCACGTGGCCTGGACCGACTTCTCCGGCGGAGCGGGATCCGTCTACTACCGCGCCTACGACCGGAGTTGGGGCTTGGCCTCCCGCCTCTCCGCAGGTCTGCCCTACGCCGGGTACCCGTCCATGGATGTGGACTCCCGTAACCGGCTGCATCTGGTCTGGTACGGGATCAGGGAGGCCTCACAGGGGCAACCCGCCGCCCACGGGGCCATCTATGAGATCTACTACCTGCGTCACACCGCTGGATGGAGCCGCCCGCTGCGCCTCTCCGGCGGGTTCCCCGACGCCGTGAACCCTGCGCTGGCGGTGGGGGTGGAGGACCGCGTGCACGTCGCCTGGTTCCAGTCGGACGGCCAGGCTTTCCAGATCATGTATACGCGCCATGACGCGGACTGGCGCACTCCTCAGCAGCTAACGTCAGGGACTTCTCCCTCCACGAAACCTGCCATCGCAGTGGACGCCGCCGGCCGCGTGCACCTGGTCTGGGAGCGCCTGCGCGGCGGAAGGACGGTTGTCGAGTACATGCGCGGCGAGGGCGACCGCTGGACGGCGGCCGAGGAGATCTCTGCCAGCGGCAGCCGCCACCCTACCGTTGGCCTATGGGCAAGAGGGGTGTTCGCGCTTTGGCAGGATCGGGATGGTGCCGTCGTCCTGCGCGTGTTCGACGGGCGGTGGGGTCCCCCCCGTTCCATCGGCCGCGGCGACTACCCCAGTGCCACCCCGTGGAAACCCACACCTGGCGCACGTCCCCACGCGGCCTGGACATCACCGGCCGGCGTCCGGGTGGTGAACCTGGAGCCGCTGCTGGGCAGGCCGTGAGCGCGAATTAACCGGGCCTGCCGGCCTCCGACCGGTACTCCTCCTCGGTGGCGAAGCGGCCGCCCTCTACATCCTGCGAGGTCACCCGGTACTGGAGGTCGAACCCCACGTGCATCCGCAGCACCCGGTTGCAGCGCGTCCCCAGGACGTCCTTGTACAGGCTATAGCCGGAGACTCCCTCGTCGAACTCCTGGAGGAGTTCGGAGCGCCGGTCGGCGCGGACGCGGATGATCTCGCCACAATGCTCGCAGCGGACGTAGAAGACGAGGGCGTCGGCATCGCCCTCTTCACCCCCGACGCGCCGGAACAGCCCTCCCAGCCTGCGCAGCCACGTCATCGTCGATACTCCGCCTCCCCCGTACCCGCAGGCAACCACCGTCCACCGCACCGGCAGCCTGGGAACCGTTTCGCGGACCTGTACGGCACCTCCTGTGCCGGCAGGGGGCGGGCCCACAGGTGGACGTGGTGCACAACTGACGGAACCGAGCCCTGGCGAGAGCCCCGCTGACTCTATGCGGAGCTCCCGCCGCCCGCGCGGGCCGGGTAGGCGTGCAGGGAGAGGAACCCCGCCACCATCGGCAACCAGAAGGCGACCAGACGGAACAGTAGCGCGCCGGCCACCGCCCTCTCCAGGGGCACGCCCAGCGAGGTGAAGGTGACGATCATGCCCCCCTCCGTCACCCCGACGCCAGAGGGCGTGATGGAGAAAATCATGAGGAAGGTGCCCACAGCGTAGCCGGCGACCAGTACGCCCGGAGGCAGCACCTCGCCGATGGCGCGGAAGACGACACTTAGAGTCGAGATCCCGATGGCCTGCACGCCCAGTGCGTGCAGGGCCGGGCGGATGGCGTGGCGGGGGCGGGACCGAACTGCGGCCACCACATCCTGGACCTCACGCACCCATCTCGTCAGCCGCTCCCGGGAGACGGCGGGAGGGCGCCGCAGCCGCCGGCTCACCCAGTTCACCGCGCCGGCCATGCGGGCCATCCAGCGGGAGAGGGCCGTCGGGACTGCGATGAGGCGGATGGCCAGGCCCGTGCCGCCTGCCATCATGGCCGCAAAGACCACGACGGCCGTGAGCTGCGAGGGCTGCAGGCCGCGCTGCGCCAGCAGGGTCACCAGCCCGGTGACTAGGACGACGAGTAGCGCGGCATAGTCAAAGAAGTAGTAGCTCAGGCTGGCCATGAAGGCGCGCGAGGACGACAGTCCTCGATCGCGTGCTGCCACCACGAAGAAGGCCATCCCCGCCGTGGTGCCCATGGGCGTCGCCAGGCTGCCGAACGCCATCACCAGCGCCAGCCACACCGCCGTCCCCAGGGAAACGCTTGTGTCCAGTAAGCGGAAGACTGCCTGGTAGAACGCACCCTGGTTGAGGGTGAAGATTACCTGCAGGCCAAGTGCCGCCACCAGCCAGCCCGGGTGGACGGT
>ENA-ORXB01001333-ORXB01001333.1-sediment-metagenome-genome-assembly--contig:-NODE-1333-length-30524-cov-4.347620_pt1 | contig 30524 bp, 23 predicted proteins | sample MGYA00237863_ERZ511475 | MGnify/ENA primary metagenome ERZ511475 (study PRJEB26305, sample SAMN06343858) | sediment metagenome | isolation source: hot spring sediment | place: Canada: British Columbia... | reverse complement strand
TTTTTTTCAAGCAGAAGACGGCATACGAGATTGACATGTGACTGGAGTTCAGACGTGTGCTCTTCCGATCTCAGGCGAGCGCAGCAGACCGGCCAGGGCCAGGTCGTCCTCCGGGGCCGCCAGCGCGCGAAGGGCATTGAGGAGATCGCGCACCTCCGGCCGGTCCAGAAATCCGGTGCCAGCGATGGTCACATAGGGTATTCCCGCGTGCTCAAAGGCCGACTCGTACACCGGCGCATTGGTCATCGCCCGGAACAGGCAGGCCACGTGTCCCCAGGCGACGCCTTCCTCCTCGTGCAGGCGCAGCAGCCGCCGCGCCAGCGCGGCCGCCGCGATCTCGCGCCCCTCCAGAGCCGTCATGCCGATGCCGAGGTGCAGCTCGATATAGGGAGGCTGCACACGGGCCTGCGATCGATCCGCGATCAGCGGCGCAAAGGGAACCCGGTAGAGTTGCCGCGGATCATCCTCTGTGCCGAGGACTCGTTCGAGCAGCCGGTTCAGCAGGCCGACCAGCCCGGCATGCGCCCGGTAGCTCCGTGCCAGGTAGTGCACCTTGCCTCCCGCGGCACGGATCTGGCCCTCCACACTCCGAAACACGGTGACGTCGGCGCCGCGAAACCTGTAGATGGACTGCTTCGCATCCCCCACTATGAAGAGGCGGTCGGAGTGCCCTGCAGGTGCACCAAGCAGCGCTTCGAGCAGCCGACGCTGCCGGTCGTTGGTATCCTGGAACTCGTCCACCAGCACCGCCTGGATACGGCCCTGGTGATAGGCGGCTACCTCCGGGTGCTCCTCGAGCAGACGCAGCGCCCCCGCTTCCAGGTCGTCGAAATCGACGGCCTGCTGCTCGGCCTTGAGCGCCCGGTACTGCGCGACAGCCTGCCTGAAGAGCGCAATCACGGCCGGCCAGGCGCCGGCCAGCTCCTCGTCCAGCGCCGGATCGGCCGGTTCCACCGTCCGGCGGATCTCGCGGGTGTAGAGATCGTAGAGCTCTCTCAAGTGTCGCCGGACCTCGGGCGCCGCGCCCCCCCAGCTCTGGCGCGTGCCCACATTCCCCGGCGCCCCCAACCCCGCGCCGAGACGCTCGAGTGCACCGCCCCAGTCGCCCGCTCGGACGCAGGCCCGCGCCTCGCGCACGGCGCAGATGGCCGCCCGCCGTCGCTCATCAAGCGCGTCACCGGGAACGAGAGGGCGATGGTCCTCCAGGGCACGCACGTGCTCCTCCCACTCCGCGCTATCGAGGACGTCCGTCAACCACTCGCAGCGCGCGCTGACCCACAGGGCAAGGACGTCGCCCGGTGTGCGCGCCAGCGCCTCCTCTACGTCGAGCCGCCTGCCAAGCAGGACCTCGAGCAGTTCGCGCAGCCCCTCCGGTCCGCCGAGCAGCGGGAAGCACGCGGCCGCCGAAGGCTCCCGCACCGCCCAGGCGAGCGCCCGCTCCACCGCTTCGGCACGGAGCGCGGCCGTCCGGCCTTCCTCCAGCACCACAAACCGGGGATCCAGCCCGACCTCTGCAGGATGCTCGCGCAGCAGCCGGGCGCACAGGCTGTGTATCGTGCCGATAGGCGCCTCATCGATGGCGACATAGCACTCCAGCCACTCGGGACGCCTCTCGGGGTCCGTCATTCGCTCGAGCTGAGATAGCAACTGCCGCCGGATGCGCGAGCGCATTTCCTCGCCGGCCCGCTCGGTGAAGGTGATGGCCACTACCTGCCTCGGATCCACCCCCTGAGCCACCAGGTAGAGGTAGTGAGCAACCAGCGTAGCCGTCTTGCCAGAGCCGGCGCCGGCCAGCACCGCGACATCGCAGCCGCGACACCACGCCGCAGCGCGCTGCTCTTCCGAGAGCCGGAGGTCCGTGAACAGGTCCTGATCCACAGCATCAGACTCCCCAACGAGGATCAGCCACTACCCCTAACTCCCCCGCCGTGCGCGCCGGCGAAGGGGCGGCCTCGGTGTGCCCGTCAGGGGCCCCTTCGACGCACGTACTGCCAGCATATGTCGGCGCCGGTGCAATAGCTCGCGCATCCTTCCCTCGGAGGCCTTGGCACAAAGTGCCCCGACTGCATGCGGGCACACGCGTCAATGGCCCACGCCACCGCCCGCTCGACGGCACCCCGGACGCCGCCCTCGAACCGTTCCAGCGCCAGGTTGCTTCTCCGGGCCGCCCGCACATGCCAGTAGAACCCCTCCACGACCGGCCTGCCCAGAAACCGCTCGGCCGCCAGGGCATAGAGCGCTAGCTGAATGCGGCGCCCCTCCAGCAGGTCGCTCGGGCTGATCGCCTGCCCGCCGCTCTTGTAGTCAATCACCCGCATCCCGCCCGTCTCGTCGGTGTCGAGGCGATCGATCTTTCCCCGCACCAGGATCTCGCCCTTGTCCTTGAGCGCAAGGCGCAGCGGCGGGAAGGCATCCCGGGGCAGGCCAAAGCTCATCTCCAGCGCCAGCGGGTGCCACCCCGCGGTGACCTCATCCAGAGCGCGCAGTGTGTTCGCCAGGTCTTCCCGGATGCGGGCCTTCTCCTGCTCCCATAGGGGCCCGGGGCGAAAGCCGTAGGTGCGGGGCGCGCGTTCGAGAAACTCTTCCGCCACCGGGCCGAGGCAAAGCAGCAGCTCCTCGAGCGTTCCGCTGGCAGCCCGCCTGCAGACCTGCTCCAGAATCTGGTGGTACATGCCGCCAAGCTGAGCCGCGTCGAACCCCGCCTGCGGCTCAGCCCGGGGCTCAAGCTCGAGGCAGTAACGGAGGAAGAAAGCAAAGGGACACTCTTGGTAGGCCTCGAGGCGGCTGACGCTCCAGGCGTGGCCGGCGCCGTACCTGGCGGCAAGGAGTGGCGCCAGAGGCGCACACTCGCCCTCGAACGGGCTCGCCGGTGCGCCCTGAAGGCGGGCGGCGAGCACCTCTGCACCATGCCTCACCCTGCAGAGCTCCTCGCGCAGGTCTGCCGGGACCGACTGAGGCTCGGCCCTCGGCCAGCGCTGGCTCGCGGCCGTGACCAGCTCGGGCCAGGAGGCCGCCAGCCCCAGCGGCAGCGGGTCGGCAGCGCGCACGCGCCTCACAAGGCGCTGCCCGGCCGCCTCCGAGGCGGCATACAGTCGCAAGGTCTCATCCCAGAACGGGGAGGGCGCCCGAGGCTGTCCGTCATCCCCAAGGTAAGGGCGCGAGAGGAGCAGCTCCCCTTCTGCCCGCGTCACTGCCTCGTAGAACAGGGTAAACTCTTCCCCAGGGGGCTCTGGCTCCAGCGGGAGTCCCCGCGCCGCAAGGAGCTCACGGTCCTCCTCGCGCAGCAGCTGCTCGACCGGCCGCGGGCGTGGAAACTGTCCTTCGCTCAGGCCCAGGATGGCCACTGCCCGGAACAAGAGGCCGCGTGCCGAGTGTGCTGACGAAGCCCACACCGCGTCCTCCGAGGTCGAGGTGCAGGTGTAGGTCGCCGCTGCCGCCGCCCCCTCCAGCTCGTCGACAAAGCGCTCATAGCTGACCGGCTCGCCGGGGCCCAGCGTGGCCTCGGCCCACACCAGCCCCCGAAGCACTCTCTTCAGCGCCCGCAGGGCGCTCAGGTCGCGCGCTGCCAGGTCCGTCGGCGCCGAAGCGATCCGGGCCAGCATGCGCAGGCTCGAGGGGCTCTGCCCCGCACTCGAGCCCGCGGGCTCTGCCTCATCGCCGATCAGGTCCTCCACAAAAGCCGTGTACCCGGCGACCGTGTCCATAGGCGGGGGCGTGAGCCGCGCGACCAGTCGCTCGAAACACTCGCCGAGCCGGGCCCAGACCTGCGGCGACCCGGCACCGGTCGAGGCTTCGTCCTCCTCGGCCCTGTCGTCGGCGCGCCAGTGTGCGGCCGCCCGCTCATGCCGCAGCGAGAGCGCCTCGCGCCACTGGTCCGGGCCGGCCAGCACCTGGTAGGCTATGGCGACCTGTTCCAGCAGGCTTACATCCCCGGGCGTCAGCCCAAGAGGTGCGCCCCCAACCTCGCAGTTTTCCCAGTCAAAGTAGGGGCTGCGCAGCGCCTCGAGCGTCTCGCGGACGGGAAAGCGGCTATCCTCGACCGATGCGGTCACCCGGTCGCGGCGGGCGAGGGCGAGCAACCCGAACAGAGCGGTGACGGCCGGATTGGTCGCGAGCGGCCTCGGCTCCACCATGTGCAGAGGCACCCCGAACTCGCTGGCGGCCTCTTCGAGAAAGGCAGCATACTCCCCGAGGTCCCGGCTCAGGATGCCCACCTCGTGCGGCGCGAGGCCATCCATCACCAGGCGCCGTTTGACCCAGCGCATGACAGCGCGGGCCTCTACGGCAGGGGTCGGTGCCTCCAGCCAGGAGATCGCACCGGTCGGATCGGCCGTCTTGGCCTCTGGCTCAAACAGCCCCGCCTCCAGATGGGCGAGCGCTGGGACCGCCGCCGGCCGGGCTCTCGGGAGCGGCTCAGGCTCGACATCCAGCGCCGCCTGGAGCCGCGCGAGGGTCCGCGCGAAGCGCCGCTGCGCGAGCCTCGGCCGGCCGGGAGTGTAGGTGAGGGTCACGATGAGCTCGCCCACGCGCAGGGCCAGAGCCTTGAGGAGCGCGATCTGGGTAAGGTTGAGCTGGTCGAAGCCATCTGCGACCACCAGCGACCAGTCCGACGCGACCGCTGCCTCGCCGGCGAGGACCCGCACCGCCTGCCAACCGAGCTCCTCCTCATCGAGCCAGCTCTCGCTGGCCAGCTGCCGCTGGTAGGCCGCATAGAGGTGTGCAAGCTCCTCCAGCCGCGGGCCCCTGCCTCGCACAGCCTCTTCCAGGGTCGCCGGCTCGACGAGCGCCTGCTTCAGCTCCTCGAACAGCTCGCGGAGGATGGCCACAAACCCGGGCTTGTCGGCGAGCGAGGCATAGTGCGATAGCTCCCCTGCCCGGGCGGCCTTGTCGACCACCGCCCTGAGCAGACGGTGCTGCAAGGGCTCTTCCAGTGAGACCGGCACGCGCCCGGCCCGCCGCAGGATGTTGGCGCACAGATCGTAAAAAGTGCCGGCCTCGACCCCCAACGCGCCGCCGGCCGCAGCCAGGCGCCTGCGGAAAGCGATGACCTGGGCGCGGTTCGGCAGGCAGGCCCAGATCGGGTGCAGCGGCTGCTCGCAGCTGACCTGCCGCACCCTCTCGACACAGAACCCGGTCTTCCCGGCACCGGCGGGGGCAGTGAAGAGGCGTATCGACATCGACGTTACCTGCGTTGCGCGCCCGGGCGATGAGCCGCAGCCTGGGCTTGGGAGGTGCCCGGCATCCGGGCCTCTGGTTCAGACCGGCCCGCGGTATCGGCCGCATCTGTATTATACGCACGTCCGAACGCATGGCAATGCCAAGAGGGATCCCCCGAGGTGCTGTCAGCCCGGCCTGAGTTCGGCCTGCCGCTCCTCTGCAACTGCAAGCAGCTCGGCCCCGAGGCGGCGCAGGTCCTGAGGCGTGCGCACCAGCACCGCCTGCAGGCCTGCCCTGCGTGCCGGGATTATGTCCACTGCGAGTCGATCCCCGATGGCCAGGCAGGCCTCGGGCCTCACGCCGAGCGCGTCGGCGACCTCGAGGTAGAGGGAAGGGTCCGGCTTGATGCGGCCGCTCTCGGTAGTCGTCAGAATGACATCGAAGAGATGGCGGATGCCCAGCCGCCGCAGGATGCGCTCGGCGAGGACGCGGTTGTTGTTCGAGACGATAGCCAGCAGATAGTGATCGCGCAGCCGGCTCAGGAGCTCCCGCAGCCACTGATAGTCGGCCGGATCGAGAAAGCGGCTTGGGTCGACGCGGTCGGCGAGAAAGCCCGCCCACTCGTCGAGCCTCGCCCCGGTCAGGGCGAGCAGCACACGGGTAGTGGAAGGGCTTTGGCCCGTTGCCTGCCGCAGGCGCTGTGCCTCCCCGGCGTAACGCTCCCGGGCCGCGTCGAGAGGCAACCGAAGTCGCTCGGCCACGAACGCCACCGCCTGCCGCGGGTACTCGGCGAGTAGCTCCGGATCGTCGTAGAGGGTACCATCGAGGTCAAAGATCAGGGCCTTGAGCCGCTGCCATCTTGCCATACGACCTCCGGGCGCCATCTTACCCGGCGCGGTGGCTGTGTGCAAGGCGGAATGACAACCACAGCACTCAGGTCCATCCCCCCAAGGGGCTCTTAGATCGGCGCCTGCTCGCGGCAGGGGGATGCCCCGTAGAAAAGGCGCCCCCTCGAGTCGGCCTGTGGACCCGCTTCGGGGAGGGGGGCCCTAGCAGCAGCACAGACGAGCCTGCCGCAGACCGAACTACACGCACCGGGCAACGCCATTGTGCCCTCTCGCTCCATCCGTAGTATAATGCCTTCAAACGCCAACCGCGTCTGTACCCTCTTCACAACACAGGAAGGTCACCATGCTGGACATCCCCATCAAGCCTGACATCGAAGGCCTCATTCGGAACCTGCGCCGCGAGGGAACTCCAGACCGCACTTACTATATGGAGCTCTTCCTCGACCGCGAAGTCGAGGACGCCATTATCGCGCGCTACGATCTCCTGCGGGGGCTGGATCCGGCCGACCCTTACTTCGAGTTGCGGCGCCGGATCGCCCTCTACCGCTTTCTGGGGTACGACGCCATCCCCGCGGGAATCATCGGCTTCGCCTTCCCGCGGGATAACCTGAACGTGGCCGACGACACGGCCGGCCTGGCAAGGCAGAGCGGGCGCGCCTGGGCCGATGAGACACGTGGCGTGATCACCAGTTGGGAGGACTTTGAGCGCTACCCCTGGCCGCGGTCGGAGAACTATGACCTCAGCCAACTGGAGTGGCTGGAGAAGAACCTGCCCGACGACATGGGCGTCTACGCCGGGTGCCACTCTATCTTTGAGGAGGTCACCTGGCTGATGAGCTATCAGGGGCTGTGCTACGCCCTCTATGATCAGCCCGATCTGGTCGACGCCATGTTCGAGCGCATCGGAGCGCTCCACACCGAGGCGGCCAGCATCCTGGTGCAGTTCAGCCGGGTTCGCATCCTCTTCGGTGGCGATGACATGGGCTACAAGACCAGCACCATGATCCCGGCGCGCATCCTCATCGAGAAGAGCTTTCCCTGGCACGCCCGCAGCGCACGTCTCGCCCACGAGCACGGCAAGCTGTATCTGCTGCACTCCTGCGGCAACCTCACCGAGCTCATGCCCGCCCTCATCGAGCAGGTGCAGATCGACGGCCGGCACTCCTTCGAGGATACAATCGAGCCGGTGACGGTCGCCAAGAGGCGCTGGGGAGACCGGGTCGCGCTCCTCGGCGGCATCGACATGGACCTGCTCGCCCGCGGCACACCGGAGCAGGTCCGACAGCGCGTCCGCGAGACGCTGGACGTCTGCATGCCCGGGGGTGGATACTGCCTCGGGAGCGGCAACACCGTTGCCAACTATATCCCGCTGGAGAACTATCTGGCCATGCTTGACGAGGGCCGCAGATACACGGCGTGAGACCCTGCATGCGGGGTTCAGAGGCCGACAGCCCGGGTCGGGGAGCCGTTCGTCTGGAGTCCGGCTACCATCAAAAGGGAGGGAAAACAGCCCATGGCACGCGACTGGACGTCCAGGCTGAACGGCGACCCGCTCCCCTGGCTTTTGGCCAGCGATGATGCGGCGCTGCGCTACCGGGTCCTCGTGGACCTCCTCGACCGCCCCGCAGAGGACCCCGACGTCCGGCAGGCGCGAGCGGACATCCCGGCCTCGCCCATCGTTGCCGGCATCCTCGCCGCCCAGCATCCCGAGGGCTACTGGGCCGAGCCCAAGAGCACCTACTGGCCCAAGTATCGGGCCACCCACTGGCAGATGATCCTGCTGGCCGAGCTCGGCCTCGACGCCGGGCACCCGGCGGTCCAACTTGGGCTGCAGCGGATGGCCGGCGCCATCGCTGAGATCGGCGCCGAGGACGCGGTCGCCCTGGGCAACGTGCTGTGGTGCTACAGTGGCAACACCCTGCGGTACCTCGGGCGTCTGGGGCTGGGAGCCGGCGAGGCAGCCAGCCATGCCGCCGAGCGCCTCATCGAGCTGGCCGGACGCGATCCACTCTGGACCTGCCAGCACTGCGATGGGCAGACGTGCGCGTGGGGTGCCGTCAAGGCGCTACGCGGCTTTGTAGCCCTCCCCGAGGGGGCGCGGCCCGCTGGCACGCAGGAAGTGATCGCGAGCGCAGCCGAGCTCTTGCTCTCGCTCGACTATGAGGCTGCCTCCACAGGCGCCGGCATCACCGGGAACGGCTGGGAAACCGACTGGCTCAAGTTCGGCTTCCCCTCTTTCTACGAGAGTGACCTGCTCGAAGCGCTCGACGCCCTGGCGGAAGCCGGCTACGGCCGCCACCCGGCCTATCGGCGGCTGCTCCCCTTGGTGCTGGAGAAGCAGGATGGGCAGGGCCGCTGGGTCCTGGAGAACAGCTTCAACGGCCGGATGCACGCCGACGTCGACGTCAAGGGTCTGCCCAGCCGCTGGCTGACTCTGCGTGCCCTGCGGGTACTCAAGGCCGCTCACGGCAGGGCGTGACCGCGAGCCGCGCCCCGACCCGAGAGGGGCCTCAGCGCCCTCGCGCCCGGGCGATCTCCCCTGCGAGCCAGTCGAACGCTTCGAGGGTCTGCGAGAGGTCTGCCTCGCTGTGCGCGGTCGACAGCGCCCCGAGGCCGTGCGAGACGTTGACATCCCGCAAGAGCAGCCCAAGCTTGAGGACCTGCTCGCGCATGGCCACGTCGCAGTTACGGGGATCCCACACCAGGTCCGGGGAATCGAGCTCGGCGTCCTCGCGGTAGGGGAAATGGACCTGGATCAGGGAGCCTCCGGGCAGCACCTCGTTGCCCCGCCCGGTACAGCGGGCGAGCACCCCGTGATCGGCAAACACCTTTTCGATTCCCGCACGCAGTCGCTCGCCTGCAGCGGCGAGCTGCGGATAGATGGTCGACTCGTTGCGCACCAGGTGCTCCAGCATGAGCTTGCCCGCCAGCATGGACGCCGGATGGGCCGAGTAGGTGCCCCCCTCAAAGAGTACCTTCCGCCCCGTCGCTTTTCCGGCCAGCGCGAGCACGTCCGCGCGGCCGGTCACCGCCGCGACCGGCATGCCACCGCCCACGATCTTGCCATAGGTCGAGAGGTCTGCCTGCACGCCGTAGAGCTTTTGGAGGCCGGCAGCGCAGAAGCGAAAGCCGGAAATGATCTCATCACAGATGAGGAGTGCGCCGTGCCGCCAGGTCAATTCGCGCGCCGTCCGCAGGTACTCCGGGGTCGCGGCTATAAAGCCTGAGGTGCCGAGGAACGGCTCGATCAGGAGGCAGGCCGCGCGGTCGCCGTACCGCTTGAAGACGGTCCGCAGGTCATCCAGGTCGTTGTAGCGGGTCACGACCGTCTCGCTCGCGCTCTCTGCCGGCAGGCCGAGCGAATCCATGCCACCAAAGCCCTCCTGCCCAAAGCGCGTACCGCGGAGCGCGAGGGGTTGGGCGCCATGCCAGCCTCCGGCGATCTTGATCACCATGGTACGGCCGGTAAAGGCGCGGGCCAGGATCGCACAGTACATCGTCGCCAGGCTGCCCGCCGTGGTGAAACGCACCCGCTCGTCGCCCGTCCGGGAGAGCAAGAGCTCGGCCAGGTCGGTCTGAGTCTCCTCCACAATGCCGGTCTGGAGGCCATGGCCGGCGCTCAGAGCCTCGGCCAGGGCCTGAGTGATGGGCGCCGGGTTGTGGCCGAGGATGTTGGCATAGTGTCCCTGCCAGTAGTCGATGATCTCATGGCCGTCGAGGTCGCGGACGCGCGAGCCCTGCGCCGAGACCGCACGAAAAGGAAACGGGTCGAACAGCCTCATGGTGTGGCTGCCGCCATCGATGAGATACCGCAGTGCGCGCTCTTGCGCCTGCCGCGAGCGCACAAAGCGCCGCTCGTAGCGCGTACGCAGGTCCGCGAGGAGCGCATCCCGCCAGCCCCGATTGTCCGTTGCCATCGCCGACTCTCCATCTGTCAAAGTAAGGCCCGATGGGGCCATTATAGGCCATCGGTGCGCGAGCGCGCAAGCTTTGCGCCGGGGCTCCTCGGGGACTGCGCCGTGACTGCTCAGATCTGTCTTCTGCGGACCCAGGCTGCCAGGGCGGAGCCGCGCTCACCGCCGAGTCTGGCCCCTTCGGATGCTCATGCCTCATCACCTGCTCCGTAACTCCTGAAGGGTCGTGTGGCGGACGTCGCGCTGTCGTCGCCCGGACCCCCCGCGCCGGTCCTCCTCTCCCCAGGCGGACGTGGCCGCGTCCGCGTGTGGACAGGGCTCCCGGCCACTGGACCATGGGGTGCCACCCGACGATTGCTTCTCGACATCGCAGGGATGCATCTCGTAGGGCCATACCGGTGCGTGGCCTTGCGGACCTTGCGAGGGTCGCCGTCCGCGGCCGGCGCGAACCCCCGACAAAGGCATCCCCTCCGCGCTACGAAGGGAGCTCGGAGGGGATCGGGGCGAGAACGCGCGGCACCGGCCTAGCTCGCCGGCCGGCTGCTTGCCAGCTTGAGATACGCCTCCCCCACGCTGAAGAGGGAGACCTGCACGATACGCCACTGGTGCGACGGACGAAACAGCCGAAGGTTGCGGCGCAGCTCCTCCCGGGCCCGCCCGGAGGTCCAGTCCTCCCGATCGATGATGTGGCCGCGCGACGGGTCGCCTATGGGCACGACCCTTGGTGGATCGCGGTGCGCGAGGTCCTCGCGCATCGCCCGCTCGTCGCCGACCTGCTTGGCCCCCAGGTAGACCCCCTCGCCGATGCCGTCACGGCGAGGGCCATAGGCGGTGATGGTGACCATAATGTCCCCGATCCCCAGGGGCAACGGAAGCAGGTTGACCTCCTCATCCACCTTCGCCACCAGATCGTCGATGTCGCGATCGGTGGCGTCCCTGCCGAGCCAGATCCAGGTCCAGCGATGTTCTCCCGCCCCCCGGCGGTTCGGCGCGCGGTCATCTCGCAGCCACATGCGCTCCACCCACTCCGTTCGCCGGTCAACCCACTCCCGCAAGCCCGACCAGTAAGATCGCAAGCTCACCGTTCATCCCCCTGGCATGACAACACGTGCGAGACACAGTCCAAGCGTTAGTCGCCGGCCCGAAGCCGCAGACTTCGCCTCTGACCAGCTTTTTGAGCGGCACTGTTTGGGCGCACATGCAGTGCTGCCCAACGCGCCAGAAACCCATTAGGCTATCTCGCTGCCCTCCCGCGCCCCCTACCCGATCCGCAGACGTGTCGCCTGCAAGCGCCCCCCGCCGCAGTAGCGAACACCTCCGCCCGTCACTGCGGGGCGGCACTAGCCGCCGAAGCAATCCCACGAGAACGCAGGGAACGCAGGGACGGCTCGCGAGCCGCCCTCCGCCAGCCCTGCGGGCTGGCTCGCAATGACGGGGCGCAGGGCAGACCCCCGGTTCCCCCCGAGGTGCACATGAGCGGTCTGTGAGCTTCCTACGGCAGGCGGCAGGCATGTGCTACCCTGGTAGTACAATCGGTGCGGCCGCACTGTGGGACCCACGCGCACCGCTCGCCGCGAAATGCACCGACGTTTGTGGGATATACCCGGCCCCCTCCCCAAACTTGCCTTCCTTCGTAGGCCGACTACACTAGTGGATGGCGGAGGTGAGCCCATGAGAAAAAAGACCATCTACGACCTCTATCAGATGAAGGAGAGGGGCGAGAAAGCAGCCTGGATCACCGCCTACGACGCCCCGACCGCCGCCTATGCCGAAGCGGCCGGCATGGACATGCTCCTCGTCGGCGACTCGCTCGGCATGTGCGTGTGCGGCCTCTCGGGCACGGTGCCGGTGACGATGGAGCAGTGTCTGCATCACACCCGCGCCGTGCGCACCGGCGCCCCCAACACCTTTGTCATCGGCGACATGCCCTTCCTCTCCTATCAGGTCTCGGTCGAAGAGGCCGTCCTCAACGCCGGCCGCTTCCTGAAGGAGGCAGGCGCCGATGCCATCAAGCTCGAGGGCGGCAAGCGGGTCGCCCGGCAGATCCGGGCCATAGCCGACGCGGGGATCGTGGTCTTTGGCCACATCGGCCTCACGCCCCAGAGCTCCGGCCAGCTCGGCGGCTTCAAAGCCCAGGGGCGGACGGTCGAGGCCGCCCGCCTCGTCATTGAGGACGCCCTCGCCGTCCAGGAGGCAGGAGCCCACGCCCTGCTCGTCGAAGCCGTCTCGCCGGAGGTCACAGCCATCATCCACCGCCGGCTCCGCATCCCGGTCTACGGCATCGGCGCCGGCCCGCACACCGACGGGCAACTGCTCATCGTCTCCGACCTCCTCGGCGTCTTTGAGGCATTCACGCCCAGGTTCGTGAAAAAGCATGCGAGCCTCGGGGAGGAGATGAAGCGCGCCTTCATCGCCTACCGCGACGAGGTCAAGTCGGGCGTCTTCCCCGGCCCCGAGCATGTCTACCCCATGCTCGAGGGCGAGGCAGAAAAGCTCGGCGCGCTCGAGCAAGAGCTGGATAGCCAGGGCTAGCTCGCGCGAGACCTTTCCGCACAGCCTCGGGCCGGAGCCGGTTAGAGCCTCGGGCCGAGCATCCTCGCCGGCGGCAGGAACGCCGGCCGGTTTGGGGCGTCTCGAGACGCATGGGAGGCGCCGCCCCGCCACGCACCCGGGCGGCCATCGTCTGTCTGCATGGAGGTCTGTATGCCTGGTGGATATATGGGCCGCTGGCTGCACGTGGATCTCACCACGGGCCACATCCGCACGTACCCCCTTGAAGAGCGGGATGCCCTGCGCTTTGTTGGCGGTAGCGGCCTCGCCGCCCGGATGATCGGGCAGAAGGTTGCAGACGGGCCTGACCCCTTCGGTCCCGAGAACCCGCTGATCTTCACCACCGGACCCCTCGCCGGCACGCCGGCCCCTACCTCCAACCGCTTCACCGCCGCCGCGCGCTCGCCGCTCACGCTCCTGTGGGGCGAGGGCGACTGCGGCGGGCGCTGGGCATCGGCGCTCAAGGGTGCCGGTTTCGACGCCGTGCTGATCACCGGGCAGGCGCGGACGCCGGTCTATCTCCATATCGAGAACGGCGAGGCCGAGCTGCGCGACGCCTGCGCCCTGTGGGGGCTGGACACCTACGAGCTCGACCTGGGAGCGCCCACGGTGTGCATCGGCCCGGCCGGGGAGCGCCTGGTGCGCTATGCCAGCATCATGCACGACGGGCGGGCCGGTCGCGCCGTCGGGCGCACCGGCCTCGGCGCGGTCATGGGCGCCAAGCGCCTGAAGGCGATCGTGGCTCGGGGCTCGCAGCACCCGAGCCTCGCCCGGGCGGAGGCGCTGAGAGAGGCGGTCCGGGCCATCATCGGCAACATTGTCGAAGCCCTGCAGGGCTACCGTGCCAACGGCACCGCCGGTGGTGTGCAGAACTATGAGCGACTGGGCAACCTGCCCCTCAAGAACTGGCGACAGGGCTCCTGGCCGGAAGGCGCCGCCCGCATCACCGGCTCGAGGATGACCGAGACCATCCTCGTCGGGCGCTATGCCTGCGGGGGCTGCCCGGTTGGCTGCGGGCGGGAGGTGGCGATCGAGAGCGGCCCGCACGCGGGCGTGCGCGGCGGCGGCCCCGAGTATGAGACGGCCGCAGCGCTCGGATCCCTCTGCCTGATCGATGACCTAGAAGCCCTCGCGCACATGAACGAGGTCTGCAACCGCCTCGGGCTAGATACGATCAGTGCCGGCGGCGTGCTCGCCATGGCGATGGAGGCCCGCGAGCGCAGCATCTGGCCGGAGGGCCCGGCCTGGGGCGATGGGGAGGCGGCCGTCAGGCTGCTGGAGCAGATCGGCCGCCGCGAGGGCGAGATGCCGACCCTTCTCGGCGAGGGCGTGCGGCGCATCGCCGAGGCGTGGGGCGGGCTGGCACGCGAGTTCGCCATACACATCAAGGGGTTGGAGTTGCCGATGCACGACCCGCGGGTGTACGTCAGCCAGGCCATCGGCTATGCGACCTCGACGCGGGGCGCCTGCCACCTGCAGGCCTTCTGCCACTTCTATGAGCGCCTTGGCCGCGCGCCTGCGCTCGGTATCCCCGAGCCGCTGCCGCGAGAGACGGCCGAGGGCAAGGGCAAGATGGTCGCCGTCCTGCAGAACCTGATGGCCCTCTTCGACAGCCTCAAGCTCTGCAAGTTCCTGCTGCTGGGCTCCTTCCAGCCGGAGCACCTGGTCGAGTGGGCCAACGCCGTCACCGGCTGGGATCATGATCTGGCAGGGTGGCTGCGCACCGGAGAGCGCATCTGCAACCTCAGGCGGGCGATCAACGCCAGGCTGGGCGCCTCGCGGGCGGACGACATTCTGCCGATGCGCCTGCTGGTCCATCGCCGCGGCGAGGGAGGCGCGCCCGACAACCTGCCTCCCTTCGGCCAGATGCTGGCCGACTATTACGCGGCCCGGCGCTGGAGCGAGTTCGGTGTGCCCACGCCGGAGCTCCTGCGAGAGCTGGACCTCGAGGAATACGCTGACTGGGTGCCTGCCTAGAGGACAGAGACGACTGCAGGGAGGCGGGGGCGACGCGGCGTGGCAACCCGTTTCGGGTCGAGCCAACGCGCCGGCGATGCGGCGCGTTGGCTCCCTACGGCCCGAAAAGCGACCGGAAGTTCAGCGTATACACCAGGGCGTTGCCGTGCTGCTCCACCAGCTCAAAGCCGACCGCCTGCGCCCAGCCAACGACTTCGGCCATGAGCATATAGTCGGCATCGGCCATCGCCTCGGTGATGGAGAGCCGTCCGTTGGGCTTGAGCACGCGCCGCAGCTCGCGCAGCGCGCGCCCCTTGTCGGCGATCTCACCAAGAGAGGTGACGAGGAAGGCCAGGTCAAAGGTCCCATCGGGGAAGGGGAGGTTGGTCGCCTCGGCGAGGCGCACTTCTACGTTCGCCGCGCCCTCGCGATGCACCCTGTCGGCCAGGAGTGCTGCAGCACGCGGCTGAGAGTTCACAGCGGTAAGCCTTCCCTCGGGCCCGATCAGCCGGGCTGCTTCGCAGGTGTAGAAGCCGTCGCCGGCCCCGATCTCCAGCACGCGCATCCCGGGCCCAAGCCCGATGTGTCGGAACGTCACGTGACGCGGCTGCCCGATCTCGCGCAGGGGTGCCTCGAAGATCGGGCTCACGATCGGCGAGACTGGAGCGGGGAAGAGCCGCCGCCAGATGCGCACGGCAACCTGCGCCGCAACCCATCCGCCCAGCACCATCAGCCCGATCTTCGCCGCCCGCGCCAGACGTCCCATGCTCCACCTCCGCAACAGTCGCAGTCTTGCCCTGCCGAGCGGTGCCCCGTGCGCAACAACCCGGCCACCGCGAACGTGCTCTCTCCGGCTTCAGGCGCGCCAAAGCGCGCGCGGCCCCGCCATCGAGCTCACGGGCCGCAGCTCGCTCGCCGGGCCGGGCCGAAGCAGGGCGGCACGCGCCTGCGTCCCTTACGCGTCTCAGAAAGACACCGGCACACTCTGCAGCAACCAGAATCCGATCAGTGCAAAGCAGCAGCAGAGGAGCAAAACGACCGCAGCGATCACGAGGATGACGATCAGTGCCTGATGAGACTTCCGGGCCGGCGGAGCAGACGACGGCTCGCTGGGCGACACAGCGGTTGTGCCAGACTCCTGCATGCTTTACCTCCCGTGGCTCAACCCGCCATCGGTAGGCTGCCGCCGCGGCAGCGCCCTGCCAGTATAGCACGGAACCGTAGATGCCCAAAAACAAGACATCAGGAAGACGAAGACTTGCCCCAAACCCCGGTATCAGGTACGATAGGGGGCGCCGGTGAGGGCTCGTCTCACCGGCACGGGCGAACGCAGAGGGCACGTACAACACAGGGAGCGCATCCATGCGTCACACCAACTGCGGCACTCCTTCGGCGCCCTTGATCTTCGCGGTAGCCGTCCTTTGCACGGTCTGCCTCGGGTTTGGGCTGGCCGCATGCAGGGACGAGGTCGCGCCCGGCACGCCGACCCCAACACCCACGTCTACGGCCACGCCGACGTCGACCACGACGCCGACCGCGAGTCTGACCGGCACTCCCTCGCCGAGCGCCTCACCGACCAACACGCCGCGGCCCACCAACACCCCGAGGCCGGCCAGGATCATCCGCAAGATCGGACCCGAGATCTGCGCCGGCACCCGGGTGTCACTCGGCAACCCGCCGGTGGTCAAGCTGCGCAACGTCTCCCGTGAGTACGTCGGCGAGGTGCGCAACCTCGTCGGGCCCGACTGTCTGATCGTCATCCGCTTCGAGTTCGACGAGCCCGATACCGGTGCGGACCCCCGGCAGGCCGCCCGCGACTGGTTTGCGCGGCGCAGGGGGGACATGCTCGCCATGCGCGATGCTGCCGCGCCCAACATCGCCTTCGAGACGGCCGTCAACGAGTGCCCGGAGGGCCTCCTCGACTGGTATGTGCAGTTTTCGCTGGAGCTGATTCCTCTGATGCATGCCGAGGGGCTCCGCTGCGTGGCCGGGAACCCCGGCGTCGGTCAGTGGTCAGAGGAGGGTTGGGCCAGGTTCAAGCCGGTTATCGCCATCCTCAGGCCGGACGATTTCGTCGGCCTCCATGAGTACTGGGTCGACACACCGGATATTGGCAACCGCTGGCATTGCGGACGGTGGACCATCCCTGCCATCGCCAGCGTGCTCGGCAATGTCAGGATTGTCATCACCGAGTGTGGGCGCGACGTGGTAGAGGGCCGCGGCCTGCCGGGATGGCGCCGCACCTGCAACACCGAAGACTTCCTCTGGGACCTTGAGGAGTACGACGCGCTCCTGCGCCAGTTCCCGAACGTCGTCGGCGCCACCGTTTTCACCCTGGACCCCAACTGGCCGGACTTTGACGCCACCGGCCTGTGGCCACAGGTCGTCTTCCGCTACTCGCTGACCCCGACACCCGTGCCACCGGGCAGCTAGGTCCGGCGCCCTTTGACGCGCCGCGGCGCGTCATGGTTCACCCGGTTGAGTCCCGCACCATCAACACGGAGGAATGACCACTGCAACGCGATCACCGGCAGTACAAGGACTTTGAGTTCAACCTGCGCGAGTTGGCCGGATCGATGGGCGATTTCGGCACGCTCTTCCCCCTCGCCATCGGCCTCATCGTGGTCTGCGGCATGGACCCGGCGGCGCTGTTCGTCATGATGGGCCTCACCAATATCGTGACCGGGTTGGTCTACCGGCTGCCCATGCCCGTCGAGCCGATGAAGGTCGTGTCGGTCGCCGCTATCGCCCAGGGGTGGACCGCCTCCATGGTTGCCAGTTCCGGCTTTGGATTGGGGCTGGTATGGATCGCGCTCTACCTCAGCGGCCTCGTGCGACGGCTGGCAAGGGTGACGCCGACCTGCCTGATCCGCGGCGTGCAACTCGCCCTCGGGATTCTGCTCGGCCGCGAGGCGCTCAAGATGATCGCTCCCGAGCCATGGCTCGGGATCCTGGCCGTAGCCATCATCCTGCTCTTGCGGGAGAGCCGGCATGCCCCGGCCGCCGTGGTCTTGATGGGCACAGGCATCCTGATCGCCGGCATCCGCGGCGACCTCTCTGGCAAAGTGGCGTTCGGTTTGTCGCTGCCCCGGTTTTCGCCGCCGGTTTGGCGAGACATCTGGCGCAGCATGGTACTCGCAGGCTTTGCCCAGGTGCCGCTGACCGTCACCAACGCCGTGCTCGCGACGGCCACCATGATCCGCGACCTGTTCCCGGAAAAGGCTGTCAGCGAGGGCCGGCTCGCCCTCAATACCGGCCTCATGAACATCGCGTCGTCATTCTTCGGTGGCATGCCCATGTGCCATGGCTCGGGCGGCCTTGCCGGCCAGTACTATTTTGGGGCGCGCACAGGAGGAACGAACATCCTCGAGGGTCTGATCGAGATCGGCCTCGGCATCCTCCTGGGCAGGTCCCTCGCCGGCGTCCTTGCCGCCTTCCCAACGGCCATCATCGGCGCGATGATGCTCATGGTCGCCATCCAGCTCGCGCGGCCGGTCATCGCCCTGCGCGGGGCGCCGCTTCTCCTGGCGCTCCTCACGGCGGGAGTTGGCGCGGCCACCAACATGGCCGTCGGCTTTGTCGTGGGCTTGGTGGCGACGGCGCTCCTCCGCCGCGTCAGACCGCGCGGCCTGCTTTCGCAAGGACTATAGGCGACGGAGGGCGGCCACACGCAGGCCGCAGACGTTCTTCGCGGGAGGTGAAACAGGGGATGTATGCAGTTGAGACAAGGGGACTCACGCGCCGCTATGGGCAGCTTGTCGCCGTCGACCATCTGGACCTTGCGCTCCCTCGAGGCGAGCTCTTTGCATTCCTCGGCCCCAACGGCGCCGGCAAGACGACGACAATTCGTATGCTTACCGGGCTCATCCGCCCGACGGAAGGGACCGCGCTCATCGAGGGCATAGACACGGCCCGGGATCCTCTGGCCACCAAGGCCCTCGTCGGAGTCGTGCCCGAGCGATCTAACCTCTACGCAGAGCTGAGTGCCCGCGACAACCTGATCTTTGCCGCACAGCTCTACGGCCTGCCACGCCGCCTCTGGCGGGCCAGGGCCGACGACCTGCTCGCTCGGTTCGGCCTCAGCGAGAGGGCCGACTCACCCTTTGCCACGCTCTCGGCGGGGATGAAGCGCCGCCTGACCATCGCCGCCGCCCTTGTGCACGAGCCGGCTATCCTCTTCCTCGACGAGCCGACCATTGGGCTGGATGTGCACAGTGCACGCAGCCTGCGCGCGCTCATCCGCGAGCTCAACCAGGGCGGGGTAACGGTCTTCCTGACCACCCATCTCATCGCCGAGGCTGAGCAACTCGCCCACCGAGTCGGCATTATCGTCAGAGGGAGGCTGATCGCCCTGGACACGCCCGCCGGCCTGCGCAGCCGGGTGCAAGGGGAGAGCGCACTGGAGCTCGTGACGCCGGATCCCGGGGAGGAGCTGATGGCTGCGCTCGGTGCCCTCCCGGCGGTCAGCAGCCTGTCGCGGTCGGGGGACACGCTGCATCTGACCGTAGACTCGGTCGATCGGGCGCTCTACGAGGTCGCCGAGACGACCTGGCGCCTCGGGGTGCGCGTGCTCGCCATCCGGTCGGTCACGCCCTCGCTCGAGGATGCCTTCGTGCAGCTCACCCACCTCGACGTCGAGGCCATGCAGGGCGGAACGGCGCCCCAGCGGAAAGGAGCGCCACAGTGACCCGCACACAGCTCATCCGGGCCTGGCACATCACTCTCAAGGACATCCGCACCTACTACCTCAAGCCGCCCCTGATCAGCTGGGGCATTCTGCTGCCGGCCGTGTTTATCCTCGCCTTCTACCTTCGGGCCCCGGGCGACATCCACACCGTCGCCCCTGGCCTGATCGGCTTGACCGTGCTTTTCGGAGCCACCTCGGTCGAGGCGGTCGTCATCGCCTTTGAGAAGCGGACCGGAGGGTTGGAGCGTCTCCTCATGGCACCACTGGCCCCCGAGGCGCTCCTCGTCGCCAAGGCCGCGAGCGGGGCCATCTTCGGCATTGTCACCGGCACCGTCGTCTGGCTCCTCAGCACCGTCGCATGGAGCCTGCCCCTGGCGTACGGCGCCCCACTTCTCGTGATCATGCTCGGCAGCGTCACTTTCTCGCTTCTGGGGGTGCTGATCAGCCTGGTGATGCGGGAAGTCTTTGATGCCATGACCGTCTCGAACCTGCTTCGCTTTCCGATGATCTTCCTGAGCGGAGTCTTTGTGCCGATCGCCGGGCTGGCGCTGCCCCTGCAGGTCGTGGCCAGCCTTCTGCCCCTCTCCTACACGGTCGACGCGCTGCGCCACCTGCTGTTGGGGGGATCACAGACCTTCTATCCTCTCTGGCTCGACCTCGCGGTGAGCGCTAGCTTTGCCATCGCCCTCTATGCAACGGCGCTGGCGCTGCTCAGGCGGCGGCTTGAGGACCTGCTCTAGACGGGTTCATCGCACCCAGACAGTGGCACGTGTCTTGCAGGCATCGCGCTGAGTTGGCAGGGATGCCTGAGCTCGTGTTATCGGCCTGCAGGACAGCGAACCTCGGGGGACATGTGTCCTGCATCCGTGGCGTTCGCCTTGGGCATCGCGAGAGGAGGAACTGACTGTGCAACCGGCTACCCTACAGATCGAACCGGGCGCGCTCAAGCAAATGGAACCCAACGTGATCAAGTACCAGTACGAAGAGATCATCAAGCATCTGCTCCTGCTGCAGGACCATGCGGCGGCCAGGACGTGCCCCTACACTCCAACCGGCGAGATGTGCATCCGAAAGCACCTCATCGCCATCGAGGCCTATGCCGAGGAGACGATCCCCATCGAGGATGACCCGACCTATCGGGAAAAGCTAGAGAGACTCGAGAGCGACGCCAGGGGCTACCGACTCGATCAGGAGGCGGTGCTCTGCGGCGAAAAGACCCAGTTGCTGGAAGGCCTGGACCACTGGGCCCGGAAGCAGCGGAAAGAGTTCGAGCTGCGAGCCCTGCCCTGCGTGCTGCAGCCGGCAGAAGGAAAGCCGTCCGAGGGACGGTGAGCTCCAATGGGCAAGATGTGGTGGGCCAGATGGTGAGATCCGGCCCGCCGTGAACACAGTCGTAAGGCGGCTTTCCAAGCCGCCAAGGCTGGCTTTTCGGATAGGCTCAGTGGGCCCAGCCGGATTCGAACCAGCGACCAACCGGTTATGAGCCGGATGCTCTGCCGCTGAGCTATGGGCCCGCAGGCGCTGCCGCGCCCAACCTCATTATACTCAAGCCGCCCGGGCCGTTCAAGCGGCCATGCCAGCGGTGTCTCTGAGTGTATCCCCCTCCTCCAGGCAGGCGCCGCAGGCTACGGCGTCGGCCCGAGGCCTCGCAGAGCCAGTGGCAGATACACATACAGCCAGCAGCCGGGCGGCGCGAGGGTGTAGCCCGTGCCATCGGTCGTGAGGACGAGCGTCCCGCACCAATCCGTGCGGTGCACGGCGGCCTCCATCCCTCGCAGGCGCGGCACTGTTGCAGCCGAGGGATGCCCATAGGGATTGCCAGCGCCCACCGAGATCACGGCCACCTCCGGGGCGGCCGCGTCCAGAAAACCTTGCGTGCTCGAGCTGTCGCTCCCATGATGGGCGACCTTGAGGACCTCGGCCTCCAGCGGCGCACCGCGCCCCAGCATCTCCCCCTCGCCGAACGCCTCCACGTCCCCGGTGAACAGCAGGTCTACCTCGCCGTACGACATCCGGCAGACGACCGAGTTGTCGTTCGCCTCGCTGGTGCGAAGCGTCGCCGGATGCAGGACCTGCAGGGTGATGGCCCCCCGAGTGTAACTCTCGCCCGCCCGCACCGTCCGGGAGAAGATCCCCTCAGCAGCGATCAGTCCGAGAAAGCGCCCATAGATGGCGGAGGCGTATTGCTGCCCATTGTACCAGACCTCGTCGACCGGCATCCCCTCGAGCACCGGCACGAGGCCGCTAACGTGATCGGCATGGGGGTGCGTCAGAACCATCAGCTCAACGTCGGTGCAGCCGTGGGAGAGGAGATAGTCGCGGACCGCCCCGTCGGTCCTCGGGCCGCCGTCGATCAGCACGTCCTCGCCGTCGGGCGTCCGCACCCAGATGGCATCTCCCTGGCCGACATCGAGAAAGGTCGCGACGAGCGGCAAAGAGGCCCGCGCGGGACCCTCCGGCCAGAGCGCCGCGTCAGCGAGGAGCAGCAGCGCCACGGCAACGATCGGCATAGCCAGGGCAGGGCGACGGTGCATCGCAGGCTCCGCCTCCGTCGGGATGAAGAGACAGCGAACCGTGGCTCGCAGCGAACCCCTCGGGTACCCTCGATGCCCCAGGCCCAGGGCATCGAGGACATTCTACCCCAGGCGGATGCTCCGTCCAAAAGCCATGGAAACGCCAGACACCCGCCGTCCGCAGCGCCCTGCCCTAGCGCCAGGCCGGGACTGCCGGCTGGCTGTACGGGCCATCCCGAAGCGCCTGCCAGTAGTTGTGCTCCTCCAACGCACTGTACGAGAAAAAGGCCTGGCCGCTGGCACCGAGGCGGCGCGTCACCTCGATACGTTGGGCGATGGGCTCAAACGTATCATAGTCGGCACCGACGCCCAGGATCGTGCTGCCCGGTGGCGTGTTCTCCACATAGTCGCGGGCGAGGGTCTCGTACCGGTCCAGGAAGTCATGGATCGTCATGCCATAGAGCATGGGCACGATGGCCGTGACAGCACCGTCGCGTGCCCAGCGCTGCGAGTCCTGGTAGAAGGCAAAGTACCCGTCGTTGCCATTGTACCAGCCGCTCACATCTTTGTAGGCCGGCCATGCCGTCGCCGTCAGGCGCGCGCCGGGCCGCGCGGGCAGAGCCTCGTCCCGCACGCGCAGGACCAGGGTCGTCACCTGATCGCGCTGCCAGTCCTCCCGGGTGAGCCCCGGCTGCTGCTGTGCTGCCTCAGCATACAGGCGGTTGCTCAGCGGGTCCTGCGAGAACTCGCGTCCGACGTAGCGGATGTAGTCGAGGTGTATGCCATCCAGCGGATACCGCTCCAGCAGGTCTCTCGCCACCGCCACGATCCGGTCCTGCACCGCCGGGTGCGCGGGGTTAGCGACGAGATAGTCCTTCTGCCCCAGGCGTATGGGGCCGGAGGCGTCCCATTGCAGCCACTCGTTGCCAAACCGCGCGTTGAACTCGTGGTACATGTGGAGCGGCGTGGTGTTCGACGGTGGCGGAGTGGCGCCCTGCCACACCGGATAAGCGTTCATCCAGGCGTGGACTTCGATTCCCTTCTCGTGGGCCCGGGTGATCATCTCACCCAGGGGATCGTACCCGGGGTCCTGGCCCAGTCGGCCCGTCAGCACCGCCGACCAGGGCTCGAGGCCCGGCCGATAGAGGGCGTCGGCAGCGCCCCGCACCTGGAAAAAGATGACGTTGATGTTGGCGAGCGCGGCGTTGTCCACAATCCTCTGGATATCGGGGTGATCCTTGAGGTCGAAGCGGCTTACCCAGACTGCGCGCGTCTCACGCATCGGTTCGGGCGTCGCCAGTGGCTGGGTGGGAGGGGGTGCTGTGTCGGTCGGCTGGGGTGGCGGCGTCTCGGCGGTTGGCTGCGCCTGCACCGCGCTCACCTCGCCGCCCGGCGCAGGCGGAGCGGCCGTCGGCGTATCGGTCGGGGCGACGTGCCGAGGCCCGGCCGCTTCGGCACTCTGTGCCGGGGCGGGCTGCCGCGCCGCCGCGCGACGCGCCTGCAGCGGCAGGATCACTGCCGTAGCCAGCAGCGCGCAGGCGGCAATGGCCAGCGCTATCTTTTTGCCGTGGGTCGAAACCAACCTCTCCTATCCCTTCCAGAGCGGGCTCCTTTCGCGGCTTTCGCGCGCCTGCATGCCCGCTGCCATTCCAGCAACCAGCAAGGGTCGCACCAGCGGGCCTCGTTCTGGAGAGCACGCGAGCAGCCGCCGCATGGTTATACCACAGGGGGCGTAACATGTAAAGTGGCCGGGGTCCAGCAGAGGGGTGCCGCTACGGCGCATGGGGAGCAAGCACATGCCCCATCCCGCACACAAAAGAGGCCCTCACCCATCTCCGCCACGCTGTAGCCGAGGTGGGTGACGGCCTCTGCGACACTCTATGAGGAGCGGGCGACGAGATTCGAACTCGCGACACCCTGCTTGGAAGGCAGGCGCTCTGCCACCTGAGCTACGCCCGCACAGTCGGGGCGAGAGGACTCGAACCTCCGACATCAGCGTCCCAAACGCTGCGCGCTACCGGACTGCGCTACGCCCCGGACGGTGTCCCAGTATACCCGGAACCGCGCGGCCGGTCAAGCAACGGCATCCTTTCCGCTACCCAACCTGCGCCCATTCTGATGTGCTGACCGGCGGCCCACGCCGCCAGCTCCCCATGCGGCGAGTTGGGGGTTGCCCACCGCCTCCAGCCCCACTCCGACCAGTGCCAGGGCCAAGCACACCAGGGTGATCGCCACCCCAGGCGGCACTGCCCACCACTGCCAGGCGTCGGTCATCAGCAAGGCAGGATATCGCGATGCGTGGTAGAGGGTAAGGCCCCAACTACGAGCGGTCGGGTCCCCCAACCCAAGGAAGCTCAGGCTCGCCTCGGCAACGATGACGTGCTGCGCCTCAGCCACGAAGCGGGCAAATGCAATCGGCACGCAGGAAGGCAGGAGATGGCGCAGGACAACCCGTCGGCCGGTCGCGCCGATGGCGTGCGCTGCCTGAATATACTCCCTCTGCTGCTCCTTCAGGATGTGGGCATGGACAATGCGCGTTGCCGATGGCCACCCAAACAGGCAGAAGAATGTCAGCAAGGTGGCAAAGCCGGGCCGGGCGAATGCAGCCAGCAGCACGATGAGAGGGAAGCGCGGCACCGCCAGAATGACGTCTACCACGCGCAGCATGACAAAGCCCACCCTCTGCCGGTATCCAGCCACAACACCCACAAGCGTACCAAAGAGCGTCGAGACCAGGGACGCCGCAACAGCCAGCGCCAGCGAGTAACGAGCCCCCCATAGGAGCTCATTGAGCAGGTCGTATCCCATGTCGTCGGTGCCGAGCGGATGCCCGGCCGAGGGCCGAAGCAGAGGCTCGAATGCCTGCCGCCCTCCGCCCGGCGACAGTCAGGTTGCTACTGCCCCGGCCACCGAGAAGCAGAGCAGCACCGCCAGCCCCACACATGCAAGACGGTCCCTGAGCAGCGCGCGGATAGCCCACCGGGCCACTACCCTGTCCTCCGCAGCCGCGGATCCAGAACCCTGCACAGACCGTCGGCCAGCAGGTTTGCCAGCATGACCGACAGCGTCGTCACAAGAAACGCTCCCTGAAGGAGCGGATAGTCCCGCCCTACGCAGGCCTCATAGATGGCCAGACCGATCCCGGGGTAGGCGAATGCCACCTCGACCATCATCGCGCCCATCACCGTCGCACCCAGGCGCAGGCCGGCCAGGGCGACGATCGGCAGCAGGGCGTTGGGCAAGGCGTGTCGGAAGAGCACAGCGTGTTCGGGCAGACCTTTGGCCCGAGCCATCGCTATGTACCCAGCCCCAAGTGCCTGCCCCAACGAGTTGCGCGCCAGGTAGTATACGTCGGCCAGGTTCGTGAGCACCAGGGTCGAGGCCGGCAGTAGCATGTGCCGGACGACGTCGGCAGCTTGCAGAGCCCATGGTCCGCTCACCCCTGTAACCGAGCGTGCCCCGCCCAGGGGCAGCCACCTCAGCTTGACGCCGAAGAGCAGGATCAGCAGCATGGCAAGAAAGAAGGCAGGAAACGCGCCGACTGTGAAGGTTGTCACCAGCAGCATACGGTCGAGCAGGCGGCCGCGGTTCCAGGCCGACAGCGCCCCCAGTACAGCACCCAATGCCAGATAGGCCAGCGTCGCGACGCCTACGAGCTGAAGTGTCCAGCGAAGCCGGCTGCCAAGCACCTGGCTGACCGGGGCATTGTGGGAGATCGACCAGCCCAGGTCGCCGTGAGCGAGACCCGCGAGGTAGCTCCAGTACTGGGCGGCTACCGGTCGGTCGAGGCCGTAGTAAGCCAGTATTCGGGCACGCGCCTCCTGGGTGAGGGGGATAGGAGAACCCTGGGGGTCGGCCAGGTCTGCCAGAGGGGCCCCCGGCATGAGGCGCGGCAGCGCAAAGTTGAGCGTCAGGAGCAGCCAGGCAACCACTAGGAACTGCGCAACCTTTGCCATGGTTCTCAGGGCAGCCGCAAGAACATCACCTTGTTACCTGCGATGGGGATGCCGCCATCGACTCCGTCGGGCGTATAGAAAGGCGTGACCCGCCCGGGCCTGTAGACCTCCCACATCAGCGGGTGCCAGAGGGTAAGGATCGGTAGCTCCGTTGCGATGATCTCCTGCATTCTCCACACGCACTCGCGTCGCCTGGACGGGTCGACCGCGCGCAGCGACTCACGGTACAGCTGGGTGTATTCGGTGTCGGACCACACCGCCTCTGGGCTCGGGTACTCGATGCGGGGATTAGCCGTGCCGCCGTGCCCGGTGATGAGCAGGTCAAAGCTTCCTTCCTGCAGCAGTCCGTCGACCGTGCTCCTGTCGCCTATCTTCACCCTCACCCGAAAGCCGACCTCCTCAAGGTAGCGCTGTATCAACTCCGCCTCGCGGGCGTATGCCTCGGTCGTCAGCAGCGCCAACTCACAGGCCTGAACGCCCGCCGCGCGAAGCAGTTCCCTCGCTCTGACGACGTCATACGGGTAGGCAGGGAGGTTTGGATTGTACCAGTAGGTACCCGGCGATATCAGGCCCAGGCTACCCACGATCGCGCCCCCCATCTGCGCTTTCTCGACAATCTCCTGCCGGTTCACGGCGTGGGCAATGGCCTGGCGCACGCTCCGCTGATCCAAGGGCGGCCTCATAGTGTTGAAGTAGAGCTTGAGGGCCCAGTCGCTCGTCCCTTCGATGACCTTGAGCTCGGGCCTCTTTGCCAATTCGCGCACCGAGCTGATCCCCTTGCCGGAAAAGCTGGCCTCATCTACCTCTCCAGTGAGAAGGGCGAGCGCAGGGTCCTTGACCTTCACAAAGACCAGCTCATCCACGAGCGGCTTGCCCAAGAAGAAATCGGGGTTGGAACGGTACACGTACCGGCCCTCTTCCTTGGAATAGTCCTGCAGCCGGAACAGGCTGCTGCCAATGACCGCCTCACGATCGAGCTTTCTCGCTGGGTCAGCTACCGACTCCCAGATATGCTTCGGGATGACAGGCAGTGACCCGAACAGGTCGGTCATGAGTCCTGCCACGGGCTCGCGCATATGCACGACCACAGCCCGGCCGCCGTCGACAACACTGGCTTCCTGGACCTTCTCCACTGGCCATGCCCACTTGACCATGCCCGCAGCCTTTTTCTCTCGGAAATACAGGAAGGTAAAGGCCACGTCCTCCGCCGTCAGCGGCACACCATCGTGCCATTTGGCGTCCTGGCGCAGCCAGAACGTCCAGGTCATGCCATCGTCGGACTCCTCCCACCTCTCGGCCAGCCAGGGAACGAAACCGTTGCGGTCCTTCCACACCAGGGTGTCAAAGAGATAAGACATCCGGAGGTACCCGGGCCCGCGATTGTAGAATGCAAAGGGCGAGGGGTAGCCCCAGTCGTCGCCCGCGATGACGTAGCGCACCAGTCCGCTCGATGCGGAGGGCGCTCCCTGCTCAGCTGTCGTAGCTGCAGCCGTTGGAGCCACAGCCGGCGCCGACTGCGCGGGACCGAGCGTCTCTGGCGCACTTGTCGTGACGAAGGTTTCTGGGTCCTGTAGCGGAGACACGCTGCGGGCACAGCCTGCGACCAACAAAGCCACGACCAGACAGAGGACGACAGTCAGGGTTGGGACGTTTCTCATGGCTCAAGACTCCTTCAGCACAGGCATGGGCCCAGAGCGCTGCTTCAGGTAAGCCGGCGGGTATACTCGGGCCCGTAGCATTCCAGGCAGACGGGTTCGCCATCGCGCAGCCGCACCCGAGCCTCCATTACACCTTCGCCGCACCGACTGCATCGCACGGACTTGAAGATGCGGGCGGGCTCCGGCAGCGACACGCCAACCCAGCGCACATCAAACAACTCGTCGTCGGTCATAGCCTCGATGCGCTCGCGCACCCGCCGACGGCGCTCATCCTCGGGGAGAGCACCCTCGGCTTCGGCGGCCATCGCCCCGTGCCGAAGGGCCACTCGGATCATGCGTCCATCTGACCGACGCCCAAAGAGGAAAACCTGCTTCCCCCAGTCCCGCAGGAGCAGGTTTCCTTTGCCCAAGGTACAGCCGGTCACCACCTGCACGGCATCGACTCCGCACGCATCGGTCTCAGCGATAGCGACAAGCTCCTCATCGGTGGCCCGTTCCACGCCCAGGTTGCGCAAGCCCAGGACCGCTGCCCGGTAACCGATGAGCAGGCCGGGGCAGTAGTGGCCGTGGAAGGCGATCGCCTGTGCCAGGAGGTTCTCTGGATCGTTGTCCGTCGCGTACATTCCTCGCCCCTCGCTTGCTGCAATGACTTGCAACTGATAGTACATGCATCTGCGATGTTTGTCAAGTTCTGCACAGAGGGTGCCTGTTCAGAGTTGCGTTCAGCGCATGGTGCGCAGGCAGGCAGAACTCCTATCCATCCCGATCAGCCTTGCGTCGGGTCGCGGCGCACCCCCACAACCCACTACCAGGAGGTTTCCCCGCTTACCCTGCCCCAAGGATGAAGTGTGCCCCCGCGTGCGACCGTTGACATCCCGCTCTCTGCATGTTATACTGACATGGACAGGAGCATGCGATGTGTGTAACTTGATGCGGGGTGACGGTTGTTGTAGGAGTATACGGGCCGCGAGGCCTTCCTCATCCCAAGGGCAGGCCTCCTGCTCGGGTCTGGATCTGTGAGAGGTTTCGTGGCAGGCGGCAGCGGGTGCCCACATCATGGGCGCCCGGTGGAGCCATGGGGCGGGGAGGCCCGCTACGGCTCACGGGTCGACAGGCACGTGTGAGGACCGGGCTCCCGAGACGAGGCTCTCGGGGTGGTGGTCGAGGCCCGGGCATCACCGAAGGGGTCGGTCCGTGGAAGCTTGTGTGCGAGCCTCAACCGCGGGATGTCTCCAGGCAGCGATCCCTTCCCGTCATATAGGCTGCGGCGATGGCAGGCCCCGCCTGCGCTTGAGCCGCGCCTGTGATCCGCAGGGGCAGAGAGTCACTGCCCCCAACTCACCATGGAGGTGGGAACGATGTGGATCCTGCGTCTCAACATGGCCGACCGCACCTACTGCCTCGAGGAAGTGCCCGAGAGCCTGCGGAACCTGGGCGGCCGCGGGGTGACCTCAACATCGTCCACGCTGAGGTGCCCGCGCTCTGCCACCCCCTCGGGCCCAACAACAAGCTGGTCTTCGCCCCTGGCATCGTCACCGGCACCGCCGCGCCGAGCTCCGGACGCGTCTCGGCCGGCGCCAAATCTCCCCTCACCGGCGGCATCAAGGAGTCCAATGCCGGCACCTCCTGGGGACAACACCTGGCCGCCCTGCAGATCAAGGCCCTCGTCGTGGAAGGGCAACCCGCGGACAAGAGCCAGTGGGTGGCCCACCTCACCTGGGACGCTCCCGCGGGCCGGCCGAGGGTCACTTTCGAGCCCGCCTCGGAGTATGTCGGCAAGGACCTGTACGAGGTCTTCCCGGCGCTTTACAAGCGGTATGGGGCCAAGGTGGCCGTCGCCGGCTGTGGCGTAGTCGCCGAGTACGGGTATGCCAATGCCGGCATCGTCTACAACGACCTGAAGGACCGCCCGACGCGGTACTCGGGCCGTGGCGGCCTCGGCTCGGTGATGGCGAGCAGAGGACTCAAGTTCATCGTGGTCGATACTCTCGGTGCGCCCGGCGCAGCCATCGCCGACAGATCAAGGTTCGAGCAGGGCCGCAAAAAGTTGGAGGAGGCTCTCCTCGAGCATGCCATCACCAAGCCCAAGGGCGGCCTCAACACCTACGGCACCGCCATCCTGATCAACATCCTCAACGAGGCGGGCGGGCTGCCCACGCGCAACTTTTCCAGCGGTCGCTTCGAGGGCGCGGCCAGTACGGCCGGCGAGGCGATCTTTGAGGGCAACAAGCAGCGCCTCGGCCGTGAGCTGTACAACCACGCCTGCAGCCCCGGGTGCATCATCCAGTGCTCGAACACCTGGCACCGGCCCGATGGCAGCGAGCACGTGTCCTGCGTGGAGTACGAATCGACCTGGGCACTCGGGGCGAACTGCGGCATCGACTCTCTCGACCACATCGCCGAGCTGATCCGCCTCTGCAACGCCTACGGCCTCGACACCATCGAGACCGGCGGCACCCTCGGCGTGGCGATGGAGGCAGGCGTGATCCCCTTTGGCGATGGCGCGGCGGCCATCGGGCTGGTCGAGGAGATGGGGCGGGGCACACCACTCGGTCGCCTGCTGGGCAGTGGCACCGAGTCCGTCGGCAGGGCGTACGGTGTGACCCGCGTCCCCACGGTCAAGGGCCAGAGCATGCCGGCCTACGAGCCGCGCGCCGTCAAGGGCATCGGCATCACCTACGCCACCAGCACCATGGGCGCGGACCACACGGCGGGCTATACCGTCGCCCCCGAGATACTGGGCGTCAGCGGCAAGCTCGATCCCCTCAGCCCCGAAGGCAAGGCTGCCCTGAGCCGCGCTTTCCAGGCCACGACGGCCTTTATCGACAGCACGGGCCACTGCCTCTTCATCGCCTTCGCCATCCTCGACATCGCCTCCGGCTTTGAGGGCCTGGTCGAGGAGTGCAACGGCGTCCTCGGCACCAACTGGACGAACGACGACGTCGTCCGGGTCGGCGCTGAGATCCTGAAGAAGGAGCGGGCGTTCAACGAGGCGGCTGGCATCGGCAAGGAAAAGGACCGCGTGCCCGAGTTCATGAAGTACGAGCCGCTGCCGCCGCATAATCAGGTCTTTGACGTGCCGGACGCTGCCCTCGACTCGGTCTACGCCGAGCTCTAGCGCTCAGCCGGCGAGCAGGGCACGCAGGTGCCCTGCTCGCCTCTTATCCGATGGGCCTCACGGCTGCATTGTGGTCGCTGGGCGGCGAGCTATGGCCTGGAAGGGCGGCTCAGAAGGCGCAGCGCAGAGTATCCGCTCAGGCCGTGCGCCTGAGCCGCCACGTGCCG
>ENA-ORXB01001331-ORXB01001331.1-sediment-metagenome-genome-assembly--contig:-NODE-1331-length-30539-cov-18.543234_pt1 | contig 30539 bp, 27 predicted proteins | sample MGYA00237863_ERZ511475 | MGnify/ENA primary metagenome ERZ511475 (study PRJEB26305, sample SAMN06343858) | sediment metagenome | isolation source: hot spring sediment | place: Canada: British Columbia... | reverse complement strand
TCGTGGGTATCGCCCGCCTCTCCCGGAACTGGCTGGTCAGCCGCCTGGCCCTGGCCTACGTGGAGCTGTTCCGCAACACGCCGCTGCTGGTGCAGCTCTTCTTCTGGTACTTCGCCGTCCTCTTGCAGCTCCCCAGCGGCGCGCCTGGGCAGCCGCCGATCCGCCTCTTCGGCGATCTAGTGGTCTTGACCAACGCCGGGCTGGCCGTCGGCGGGACCGTCGTCGAGCGCTTCGGCCGCCTGACCGTTGACGGCGGCATGCAGCTCACCACGGAGTTCGCGGCGCTGGTGGCCGGCCTGGCCGTCTACACCTCCGCCTTCATCGCCGAGATCATCCGCGGCGGGATTCTGGCCGTCTCCCGAGGGCAGATGGAGGCGGCACGCAGCCTGGGGTTGACCCACGGGCAGGCGCTGCGCCTGATCGTCCTGCCCCAGGCGCTGCGCATCGTCATCCCGCCGCTGGGCAACCAGTTCCTCAACCTGACCAAGAACAGCAGCCTGGCCCTGGGCATCGGATATGCCGAATTCCTCACCGCAGCCAACACGGTGAGCAGTCAGTCCTTCCGCTCGTTGGAGGCCTTTACCGTGGTCACCCTGGGCTACTTGGTGTTGTCGTTGCTCATCTCCGGCCTGCTCAACCTGCTGCGCGCCCGGCTGCGGTTGGCGCCGGCGTAGGGAGGAGCGGCGATGGCGGTGCGAGTCGAGGTCCTGCCGCCCCCGGAGGAGCGGCTCACCCCCTGGCAGTGGGTGCGGCGCAACCTCTTCGACGGCTGGTGGAACACCCTCCTCACCGCCGCAACCGCGGCCGCGCTCTTCTTCTTTGCTTCCGCCATCCTGCGCTGGGCGGTGCGGGCGCACTGGAGCGTGATCACCGACAACCTGCGTTTCTGGCTGGTGGGTCTCATGCCCGTGGAGCTGGTCTCCCGGGCCTACTGGGCGGGGGGTCTAGTGGCCGCTGCCGCCCTGCTCACGGCTGTCGGGGTGCGGGTGCGGGTGGGAGCGCGGGTGTTGCTGGGGCTGTGGGGCGGGACCGTGGTGGGGGCGGTCTGGGTGATGTCTCCCCTGCGGCTGGACCAGATCGGCGGTCTCTACCTCACCCTGCTGCTTGCCGTGGTCTCCATCTCCCTCTCCTTTCCCATCGGCGTCTTGGTGGGTATGGGCCGGGTGAGCCGCCTGCCGGCCGTCCGTCTCTTCTCCATCCTCTACATCGAGCTCATCCGCGGCATCCCCCTGATAACCGTGCTGCTGTGGTTCTTCGTCTTCGTCACGCTGCTCTCGGGCGACGCCATCACCCGGGTGCAGCGGGCGATGATCGGCCTGACCATCTTCACCTCGGCCTACGTGGGGGAGATCGTCCGTGCCGGCATCCAGTCCGTGCCCCGCGGCCAGACCGAGGCAGCGCGGGCGGTGGGGCTCTCTGCTGTGCAGACCATGCGCTTCATCGTCTTGCCGCAGGCGGTGAAGAACATGATCCCGGCGCTGGTGGGGCAGTTCATCAGCCTGTTCAAGGACACCTCCCTCACGGTGATCATCGGGCTCTCGGACTTGGTGGGCACGGGGCGGGCGGTGCTGGCCATCACCGAGTACCTGCACGACACCCAGGAGGTCTACGTCTTCCTGCTGGTGGTGTACTTCGTCTTCTCCTACCTGCTCTCGTACGGCAGCCGCGTGCTGGAGAGGCGCCTGGGGCTGGGTGAGCGCTAGCCGTGCTACGGGCTGCCACGGGTCCCCGGGGCCCTGAGGTGCGGGTGCTCGCATGAGGTGTCGGGGGCGCTACAATGAAGGCGATACGCCATGAGGGCGTCCAGGTTCCGATGACGGCGACCCAGGCTCCAGCCACAGCACCCGCGGCCGCTACCCACCCGGCGCGCCCCGGGGAGCCCATCATCCTGCTGCAGGACGTGCACAAGTGGTTCGGCCGCCTGCACGTCCTGCGGGGCATCAACCTGCAGGTGTGGCCGGGCGAGGTGGTGGTGGTGGCCGGCCCCTCGGGCTCGGGCAAGTCCACCATGATCCGCTGCATCAATCGCCTGGAGCGGCACAACCGCGGGCGTATCGTCGTGGACAGCATCGAGCTCACCGACGACCTGCGCAACGTGGACGCGGTGCGCAGCGAGGTAGGCATGGTCTTCCAGTCCTTCAACCTCTTCCCCCACCTCACCGCGCTGCAGAACATCACCCTGGCTCCAATCCAGGTGCGCCGCTGGCCGCGGGCTCGGGCGGAGCGCGTGGCCATGGAGCTGCTGGAGCGGGTGGGCATCCCGGAGAAGGCGCACGCCTACCCGGCCCAGCTCTCCGGCGGGCAGCAGCAGCGGGTGGCCATCGCCCGGGCCCTGGCCATGAACCCGAAGATTATGCTCTTTGACGAGCCCACCTCGGCCCTGGACCCGGAGATGATCCAGGAGGTGCTGGACGTCATGCGGGGGCTGGCCAAGGAGCACGGTGTGACCATGATCGTGGTCACCCACGAGATGGGGTTCGCCCGCGAGGTGGCCAACCGCATGGTCTTCATGGACGAAGGGGTGATCGTCGAGGAGGGGACGCCGGAGCACTTCTTCACCAACCCCCAGCACGAGCGGACCAAACTCTTCCTCTCCAAGATCCTGCACCAGTGAGCAACACACCCGCGGGAACGGGAACGCCCCCCGGCGGCATCATCGACGCGCACCTGCACCTGGCCACGGAGGGGATGATCCGGCGGATGATGGAGCGGCCGCCGGCCATCCGGGAGGAGGCGCGGCGGCGCAGCCGACCCCGCGGTATGACCCTGGATGAGCGGCTGCAGCCGGTGGCGGGGGTCACCCTGGAACAGCACGCCGCCGCCTGGCTCGCCGCCTTCGATCAAGCGGGAGTGGAGGGGGGCGTCTTCATTGCCGTGGGCGAGGGCAATGAGGAGATGGCCCAGTTTGTCGCCCTGAACCCGAGGCGGCTGCACGGGGTGGGGTCGCTGGCCGATCCACGCCACCCCGACGCGGCGCGCACCGTGCGCACCTTCCGGGCGCGGGGGCTGTGCGCCCTGAAGCTCTACCCGCCCATCCAGCGGTTCCTGGCCAACGACCGCATGCTCTATCCGGTCTATGAGGCCTGCGCGGAGCAGGAGCTGGCGGTGATCTTCCACTTCGGCATCACCGTGGGGGCGTTCTACGATCTCTCCTACGCCAGCCCGCTGCCGCTTTCGGCGGTGGTCAAGGAGTTCCCCGAGGTGACCTTCGTCATCGCCCACTTCGGCGCCGGGTTCTTCCGGGAGACGCTCTTCCTCGCGTACCACACCGACAACGTCTGCGTGGACACCTCCGGCACCAACAACTGGCGCCACTACTCCCCCGGCGAGCCCTCGCTGGAGCAGGTCTTCCGCGACGCCCTGCGCGCCTTCGGGCCGGAGCGGGTGCTCTTCGGTACCGACTCCACGGTCTGGGGCGGATACCGGCACCACATCCTGCGGGAGCAGGTGGAGGTCCTGGATCGGCTGGGTGTCACAGGGGCCGACCGCGCCCGCATCCTGGGCGACAACGCCCGCCATGTCTTCCACCTCTAGTCCGCCGCGGGGACCCACAGGCCGCCACGGACCGATGCTTTCCGGTGGGCAGCCAGGAGTTATACTGGCTCTTGGAGGCCGAAAGCGCATCGAGGGGAGGCGATGCTGATGCGTCGGGGGATCGCTGCGTCAAGTCTGGGCGCCTTTCTCGTTCTGGCCCTGGTTCTGTTCCCGAGTGTTCCGTCGATAGGCGGCCCTGTGGACCCCAGCACCCTAGTGGTCGGGCAGAACACCGGTATTCTCATCACCCTCGACCCGGCGGTGGTGTTTGAGGTCGAAGGCGCCGTCATCGTGGACCAGCTGTACGACAAGCTGGTGGAGCTGGAGTTGGTCGACGGCAAGATCCGGGTGGTGCCCGAGGTGGCCGAGTCGTGGACCCTGGCCCCCGACGGTCGCACCTGGACCTTCAAGATTCGCAGAGGGATGAAGTTTCCCAGCGGCCGGGCCGTCGACGCCGAGGCCGTGGTCTATTCTCTGCGCCGCATGCTGCGCCTCAGCCGTCCCAGCGTGTACATGTTTAACGAGCTGGGGCTGACCAAGGAGAATGCGGAGACAGCGGTCAAGGCGCTGGATCCGTACACCGTCCAGCTGGTTGTGGGGCAGCCCTTCGCCCCCGACCTGGTTCTGGCCATTCTCACCTTCCCAGCCACCGCGGTCCTGGACCCCGGGGTGGTGGAGCAGCACATCCGCGAGGGTGAGCTGGCTGTGGACTGGCTCAAGGACCACAGCGCAGGGTCCGGTCCGTACATCCTCATGCGCTGGGAGCGAAATGAGGTTGTGGACCTGGTAGCAAACGCCACTTACTGGCGCGGCATCCCGCCCGTCAAGCGGATTCTCATTCGCGACATCCCCGAGCCCTCCGCCCAGCGCATCGCCCTGGAGCGGGGGGACATCGACGTCGCCTGGAACCTGACGCCGACCATGCGTCAGGAGATCCGCGCGGCGAAGACGCCGGGACTCGCCATCGTCCGGGTCCCCGGGCACGGGATGGAGTACCTGGGGATGAATGTGAAGTACGCGCCGCTGGCCAAGGAGCAGGTCAGGGAGGCAATCCGCTACGCCATCGACTACAGGGCTATCCAGGAAGGGATCATGCGCGGGGAGGGCATCCCGCTGCAGACGTTCGTCCCACGCGGGTACCTGGGTTACAACCCCTACATGCCGTTCAAGCAGGATCTGGACAAGGCCCGCAAGCTCCTCGCCGAAGGCGGGTATCCCAACGGATTCGAGGTGGAGCTGATCCACTCTGCCCCGCACCCCTATCGGGGTGATATCGCAGTGGTGATCCAGAACGAACTGGCCAAGATCGGCGTCAAGGTCAAGATCGTCTCAGGAGCCGCGGCGACCATGCTAGCCAAATACCGGGAGCAGGGGCACCAGTTGGTCTTGTGGGGATGGGGTGTGGACTACCCCGATCCTGACGCCCTGGCCAAGCCCTTCGCCGATGGGACGATCCGGCAGCTCGCTTGGCGCAACGCCTGGATGGACCCCAAAGCCACGGACCTGACGAAGAAGGCGATGCTGGAGCGCGATCCCGCCCGGCGGGTGGCTATCTACAAGGAACTGACCGAGCTCGTGGCCCACAAGGGTCCGTTCGCCATCCTCTTCCAGATCACGAACAACTGGGTCATCCGCACCTACGTGAAGGGGTTCGAGGAGGCGGCGGCGCTCGGGACCTTCCACTTCGACTACACCAAGATCAGCAAGGTCCGGCAGTAGTGCGGAAGATGCGGTGGGGCCCCTTCGGGCGAAGGGGCCCCACCGAGAGCGCGCCATGAACCTGGCCACCTACGTCACCCGAAGGCTGGCGCTCATGGTTCTGGTCGTCTTCGGTGTGCTGGTCATCACCTTCGTCATCTCCCACGTCATCCCGGCCGACCCGGTCCTGGCCATCCTCGGTGGGAACGCCCCGGCGGAGAAGGTGGACGCGCTGCGCCGGGAGCTTGGTCTGGACAAGCCGCTGCACGAGCAATTCGTCGCCTACATCTGGGGCGCCGTGCGCGGCGACCTGGGACGGTCGCTGCGCACGGGAAGGCCGGTCTGGGACGACATCCAGCAGTACTTCCCGGCCACGGTGGAGCTGACGTTCAGTGCCATTTTCCTGGCGGTCATCCTGGGGATTCCCCTGGGGGTCATATCGGCAACCCGGCGCAATCAGGTGCACGACCACACCACCCGGGTCTTTTCCATTGTGGGGGTGTCCATGCCGGTCTTCTGGACCGGGCTCGTGCTCCTGCTCCTCCTGTACTACCGTCTGGGATGGCTGCCCGGGCCCGGGCGGCTCGACTTGGAGATCCTCCCGCCGCCCAGCCGCACGCGGCTGTTGATCCTGGACAGCCTCCTGGCCGGCAACTGGGCCGCCCTGCGCAACGCCGTCGGTCACCTGGTCATGCCCGCGTTCGTCCTGGGGTATCTGGCCACGGCAACCATCGCCCGCGTCACCCGCTCCAGCATGCTGGACGCCCTTCATCAGGACTACGTCCGTACCGCACGGTCCAAGGGCCTGGTGGAACGGGTGGTGGTCCTGCGGCACGCCCTGCGCAACGCCCTCATCCCCACCGTCACCGTCATCGGCCTGGTATTCGGCGGACTGCTCGAAGGCTCGGTCCTCACCGAGACGATCTTCGCCTGGCCGGGACTGGGACGGTACATCACCACGGGATACATCACCCTGGACTATCCGGCTGTTATGGGCGGGACGCTCTACATCGCCGTGGTGTATTCCATTGTCAATCTGGTCGTGGACCTCACCTATGCCTTCCTCGATCCCCGCATCCGCTTCTGAGCTGGCCCGCGCGGCAGGACGGATCGGAGCCCCGCCGCGGTACGAGGAACTGCGCCGCGCCTACCGCCTGTGGCGGCGCAGCCCCCTTTCCGTCGTGGGGACGGTGCTGGTAGGCGTGATCTTGCTGGTGGCGGTGCTGGCCCCGTGGATTGCCCCCTATGACCCGCTGGCGCAGGACTTCTCCGTCCGCCTGCAGCCGCCGAGCCGGGCGCACTGGTTCGGGACGGACCAGTTTGGCCGTGATATCTTCAGCCGGGTGGTCTTCGGCTCGCGGATTGCCCTGGAGATCATCCTCATCGTTTCGGTGATCAGCGGCGGGCTGGGGGCGCTGGTGGGATGGGTCGCCGGTTACTTCGGCGGGCGGATGGACGAGGTCCTGATGCGCCTGACAGACATGTTTCTAGCCTTTCCCAGCCTGGTGCTTGCCATGGCCTTCGCCGCCGCCCTGGGACCGAGTCTGCCCAACATGATCTTCGCCATCTCTCTGGTCACGTGGACACCGTACGCGCGTCTGGCCCGCGGCGAGACGCTGCGCACCAAGGCCCTGGACTTCGTCGAGGCGGCCCGGGCCATGGGCGCCAGCGACATGCGCATCATCTTCCGGCACGTGCTGCCCATGACGCTCTCGGTGCTCATCGTCCAGCTCACCCTGCGCATGGGCACCATCGTCCTCACCGCCGCCGGGCTGGGGTTCCTGGGTCTGGGGGCCCAGCCACCGACGCCGGAGTGGGGGGCCATGGTCAGCGACGGGCGCAACTACATAGTGGACCAGTGGTGGATGTCCACCCTGCCGGGAGCGGCGATCGCTGCCGCTGTCCTGGGCTTCAACCTCCTGGGGGACGGGATTCGGGATATCCTGGACCCGCGGCTGCGGCGGTAGGCGTGCCCGCGGCTCCTGGGTCCGGCACGGCGTTGCGACGGCAGATCTCCCCATAGAGGACGCTGCTGGGCCGGGGGGTGCGGACCTGCGTCGCCGGGTCGAGGGCGATGAGGCCGAAGCGCAGCGTCCAGCCGTCCGCCCACTCGAAGTTGTCCACCAGGGTCCAGTGGAAGTAGCCGCGCACGTCGCACCCCAGCCGCACGGCCTGCCACAGCGCCCGCAGGTGACCCAGGAGGAACGCCGGCCGCAGGTCGTCGTCCGCATCGGGCAGGCCGTTCTCCGTGACGTAGACGGGTAGCCCGTAGGGGCGCACCCGCAGCAGCACCCGCCTCAGCCCCAGCGGGTAGACCTCACCGTAGCCGCCGTCGCTGAGGGCCGCGCCGGGAGTATGCAGGCGCCGGCCGAAGAGCGTCCCCGGACAGCGCAGGTCGAATCGGATCAGGTGGCGGGAGTAGTAGTTGACGCCCAGGAAGTCCAGCGTGCCCGCGGCTTCGGGGACGTGTACGCGCCCACCCAGACGGAGGACTCCGTCCCGCAGGGCCTCCAGGTAGGCCCAGTTGTAGAGGCGGTCGGTCAGGCGGGCGATGGCCCGATCCAGCCGGGAGGCAGGGCGCGCCGGATCGAAGGGGTGGAGGTGCGCGGCCAGGCCCACGCGGGCGTCCGGTTGCGCCGCGTGCAGTGCCTCGTAGGCGGCAGCGTGGGCGCGCAGCGAGTTGGCCGCGGCGGACCGCGCCCGGCGCAGTCCTCCCCCTCCCGGGGGGAATCGCCCCGTGACGTATCCCAGCATGACCGCCACCATGGGCTCGTTCAGCGTGCACCAGAGCTTCACCAGATCCCCCAGCCCCTCGGCAACGTGCCGGGCCAGCCGGGCCAGCGCCTCCGGCAACTCCGGCCAGAGCCACCCTCCGCGGGCGGCCACCCACAGGGGGAAGGTGAAGTGGTGCAGAGTCACCATGGGGGTGATACCGCGCGCGCGAAGCCCGGCCAGCATCTGGCGGTAGCGGGCAAGCGCCCGGTCGTCCCACCGTCCCGGCTGGGGCTCCAGGCGGCTCCACTCGACGGAAAGACGGTGCGCGTTCTGGTGCAGGGCGGCCATGCGGTCGAAGTCGGCTTCCGTCTCCCGCCACCAGTCGCAGGCCAGTCCGGAGCGGTGCCCGTGGGCGATCCGTCCGGGCTGCTGCTCCCAGGCCCACCAGTCGTTGTTGGTGTTGTTGCCTTCCACCTGGTGCGCGCTGGTGGCGGTGCCCCAGAGGAATCCCGGCGGGAAGTGCAGCAGGGAGGGGGAGCGGCGTGGGTCGTGGAATGGGTGCATGCGCCTCACGCGTGGGCCGGGATGCGGATCACTTTCATCATGCCGTGAGGTGACGGGGTGTCCAGCCACTTCGCCTGTATCGGGTTCCCCGTGCGGGAGATGCACGAGTACACCGCCCTGATGCGCACCGCGGCGGCCCAGGGGGAGCGCTTGCCCCTGCCCGGCGGCGGGGCGCTGGTGCGCTGGCAGGTAGGCGGCGGACCAGAGATCTGGACGCTGGTCGATGCCAGGGGAGAGGCGGTCGACGCCACACCCTTCTACAATACCGGCACGTGGCTGCGCGTGGCCATCACAGCGCAGGGGGAGGATGCGGACGAGGAGGCGGAGGGCTGGCTGGAGGGCTGGGTGGAGCCGGCAGAGGCCGACGAGCCCATCTCCGGGGCCTTTCCCGTGCGCATCGACCTGGTGAACTTCGCCCAGGCCCGGGAACACCTGCGGGTGGGGGCGGTGCTGCCTGTGGAGTTCTGCTGCATCGCCCACGAGGTCTCCCTCTACCCGGACGCCGCCGCTTACGAGGCCGCCGGGCGGGTGCAATACCAGCCGCCCATGCGCTCGTTCCTCTCAGTAGCGCACTTCGCTGCCGACCAGCCGCCGGGGGAGCCGGAGGCCGCGGCCCTCGTCTCCGGCGTTGTGGACGAGGCGCGCCTGCTGACCAACGTCGAGACCGGGGCTTCTTACTGGCGGCTGCGCGTGGCCACCGAGCGGGTCACGGTGTGGGTGCTGGCCGACGGGGAGATCCTGCCGGCGGAGCCGCAGCGCGGCAACATCGTCGCCGCGTCCTGCTGGGTCGTCGGCCGGGTCATTCTCCCTGAATGAGAACCTCGTCCACCCGCCGATAGGCGAAGAGCTCCTCCGGGCGGAACCACAGGCCGATCTCGAAGTCAGCCTCCTCGACGGTGCCGGAGGCGTGGATGAGGTTGCGCACGGGACGGCGCTGCAGGTTGGCCACCGTGGGCGAATCGATGGAGAAGTCCCCGCGGATGGTTCCCGGGGCGGCGCGGAACGGCAGCGTGTCGCCCACGAGCTTGCGTGCCGTGCCCACCGCCTGAATGCCCTCCAGGACAAAGGCCACTACCGGGCTGCTGGCCACGTAGTCGATGAGCCAGCCGCGCACGGCCCGCCCGATGGCCAGCGGGTCGTCGCTGCCGGTCTGCTCTTTCACGTCCAGACCCGCCGCGGCGAAGGCCTCCCGGGTCTTGCCGCCCAGGGTCCGCAGGAAGTCCTCCGTCTGGGGGTAGTGCTTTTCCAGGAAGTCGGGGGTCGCCTGGACCATCTTCAGCCCGATGATCTTCAACCCGGCGCGCTCGAAGCGGCGCAGCACCTCACCCACCAGCCCCCGCTGCACCCCGTCGGGCTTGATGAAGATCAGCGTGCGTTCGTGTCGGACATCGGGCATGCCAGCCTCCTCTGCGGGTCGCGGAATCCGCTTCACGCGCTTCCCTGCGTTCGGGGCAGACTCCTGCCGCCACCCGGCTTGCCCCCTATCGTTCCGCCGCCACCACGTGTGCGCACAGCGACGGTCCGTCGACGTTTACACATGTCGTTGCAGCGGAGCAGCGGTCGACAAGAGGAGTCGCCGTGGGCGACTGCGAGCCGGCTGTGGTCGTGAAGCTCCGCCGGGAGGGGCTACCCGCGCCTTGGCCGTGCGGCTGCCGTGCGGCTCCCCCGCCGCGTTCCCTGCACGGAAGGCCTTCCGGCCGCAGCGCGGGAGCCGGGCCGGCCCATCCACGGCGGCGCGCCCCGGTGTTTCGCCGAAGGGCAGAACTGGTTCAATGGACAGGCCGGACAACGCGGGTTTCGGGCCGTGCAGATCTCCCGGCCCAGGAAGATCAGGCGCAAGGAGAAGGGAGACCACTCTTGGCGGGGGATCAGGCGCATCAGATCCTGCTCGATTACGTCGGGGTCGTCCGACCCGGTGAGGGCCAGACGCTGGCTGAGGCGGCGCACATGGGTGTCCACCACGACCCCGGGAATGCCGTAGTAGCCACCGAGGACGACGTTGGCCGTCTTCCGCCCCACACCCTCGAGCTGCAGCAGCTCCTCCATGGTGCGCGGCATTTCGCCGCCGAAGCGCTCCACCAGCGTGCGCGAGGCCGCCATGATGGCCTTTGCCTTCTGCCGGAAGAACCCGGTAGGCCGGATGAGTGCTTCCAGCTCCCGGGGATCGGCAGCGGCGAAGTCCGCCGGGGTCCGGTAGCGCTGGAAGAGGAGCGGGGTCACCCTGTTGACCATGGCGTCCGTGCACTGGGCCGAGAGGATGGTGGCCACCAGCAGCTGAAAGGCGTTCTCATGGCGCAGGGGGACGCGCGCCTGTGGGTAGCGGATGCTCAGTGCGGCGGCGATCTTCCGCGCCCTGACGCGCGCGGCCGGCAGCGCTTCGCGGGTGGGGAGGCCAAGGGAGTCGGGCACGGCTCTATGCTACCCGCAGCAGGCGAGGAGGGCAAAGGAGCAGGCGAGGAGGGCAAAGGAGCAGGGTTCACGGGGGTCGACGGGCAAGATGCTTATCATGGTGTCGCGCATCGAGCAGGCCCGCAGGCGGCTGGAGGCCGAAGGTGCCAGGGTGCTGGCGCTCCCTCCGGGGGACGATCTCTTCTACCTCCTGGCCTACACCCCCCACCCCGACGAGCGCCCCTGCTACCTATTCTTAACCCCGGAGGAAGTGCTCTTCCTGGTGCCGGAGCTGAACGCCGCTGAGGCGGCTGCGCACGTGCCGTTCCCCACCATCACCTACACCGACGCAGAGGGGCCTGGCGGCGCGTTGCGGGAGGTGCACAGGCGTCTGGGCCCGCCGCCGGTGGTTGTCGTCGGTGACACCATGCGCGCCGACGCCCTCCTGCTGCTCCAGGAGCTTTGGCCCCAGGCCCGCTTCATCCCCGGCGCACGGGTAATGGCTCCCCTGCGCACGGTCAAGTCGGCAGAGGAGATCGCCGCGCTCCAGCGGGCTGCCGTCACGGCGGATGCGGCCGTAGAGGCCGTCTTCGCCGCCGTGCGTCCGGGCGTGCGGGAGGCGGACCTGAAGCGGGTGGCGGAGGATGCCCTCTACGCCGCTGGGGCGCAGGAGGTGCCCTTTGCCACCATCGGGGTCGGTGCCAACTCCGCCTTTCCGCATCACACCACCTCCGCCGCCGTGGCCAAGGCGGGAGAGCCGATTCTGGTGGACCTGGGGAGCCGGGTGGACGGGTACATGTCCGACATCACGCGGATGGCCTTTCTGGGATCGCCCCCAGCGCGATACCTGGAGATCCACGCGCTGGTGGAGGAGGCCGTGTGCGCCGCCCTGGAGACGATCCGCCCGGGGGTCCCCATCCGGGAGGTGGATCTGGCGGCGCGGCAGGTGATCGAGCGGGCCGGCTACGGCGGCCGCTTCACACACCGCACCGGCCACGGCATCGGCATCTCCGTGCACGAAGCACCCTCCATCACCCACACCAACGAGCGGCCCCTGGAGGTGGGGATGACCTTCAGCGTAGAGCCCGGGATCTACCTCCCCGGGGAGTTCGGTGTGCGGCTGGAGGAGATCGTGGTGGTCACCGCACAGGGGCCGCAGATCCTGAGCCGCCTGCCCCGCGACCTCCGCGTCCTATAGGCCCGCGGATGCCTCCCCTGCCCGATGATCTTCCGCAAGGATCAGGCGGGCGATGCCCACCCCCTACTGCGGCCGGCGCTGTCTGCGTGGGCCCGCGGCCGGCCGCCTGCCTGCCTCCGCCGCGCCGATGCTGCGCAGCAGCAGGGAGCGCAGCGCGGGGAGCCGCGTGCGGAGGTCCTCCCCCTCCGCCACCAGCCACTGCGTGATCACCTCGACCAGTGCACCTAACCAGGCCCGGGCCGCCAGGGCCGTGTCCTGCGCGGGAATGGACCCTTCGGCGACGGCGCGGTCCAGGTGCCGCTGGATCACGGCTGCAAACCGGCGGTGGATCTCCAGCCGCTTCTGCTCCAGCTCGGGCCCCAGGCCCACCGCCTCCACCAGCAGAATCTTGGCCAGCTCGCGCTGCTCAGCAGCGGTCTCCAGAACCACCCGCAGCGCCGCCTCAACCTTCGCCAGCGCCCCCCTCTGGGCGGCGATGGCCTCCTCGACTCTCGCCTCCACCATGCCTGCCAGCGTATCCATCAGGGTGATGAAGATCCCTTGCTTGCTGGGGAAGTAGTGGTAGAAGGCGCCTTTGGAGGTGCGGGAGGCTGCCACGATGTCGTCCACGACGGCCCCGTGGTACCCTTTGGCCGCGAAGACGTCGATGGCGGCGGCCAGCAGGCGGTCGCGCGTGGCGCTTTCTGTGGTAGAGCGAACCACGGGTCACACTCCGGGACGGCTGGTGTTGCCGGTTTCGGGTTAGACCGACGCGTCGGTTTATACCACAGATACCAGCAGGGGCGGAGGTCGGTCAATGGCGTTTGGGAAGGCATGCGACCAAGGGAGGGCGCAAAGGGCCGTAGAAGGGCAGGGAGTGATAGCTGCAGCGGGCGCGACCCGTGCGCAGCCAGGGGGAGCTATGAGGAGACTGGCAGTTGTGGCCATAGGTGGTAACTCGTTGATCAAGTCGGCAGATCGGCAGACGGTTCCCGACCAATGGGAGGCGATGGCTGAGACCGCGGAGCACATCGCGGCCATGATCGCTCAGGGATGGGACGTCGTCATTACTCATGGCAACGGCCCGCAGGTCGGATTCATCCTCCTGCGTTCGGAGCTGGCCAGCCACGTGCTGCACACCGTCCCGCTGGACGTCTGCGGCGCGGACACCCAGGGCGCCATCGGGTACATGGCCCAGGTCACCCTGGACGACGCCCTGCTGCGCCGGGGGGTGCGCCGGCAGACGGCCACGGTAGTCACCCGCGTGGTGGTCGACCAGGCCGATCCGGCATTCCAGTACCCCACAAAGCCCATCGGCCCCTTCTACACCGAGGAGCAGGCGCAGCGGTACCGGGAGGAGCGGGGGTGGGTGGTCAGGGAGGATGCGGGTCGCGGCTGGCGGCGCGTGGTCCCCTCGCCGAAGCCGCTGGAGATCGTCGAGACCGCGGCCATCCAGACGCTGCTCGGCGCGGGGTTCATCGTCGTGGGCGTAGGCGGCGGGGGGATCCCGGTGGTACGCGAAGCCGGCGGGAGGCTTCGAGGCGTGGAGGCGGTGATCGACAAGGACCTGGCCAGCAGCCTGCTGGCCCGCACCATCAAGGCCGACCTTTTCCTCATCTCCACAGCGGTGGAGCGGGTGGCCCTGAACTACGGGAAGCCGGGGGAGCGTTTCCTGGAGCGGATGACCCTCGAGGAGGCGAAGCGCTATCTGGCCGAGGGGCACTTCCCGGCCGGCAGTATGGGCCCCAAGATCCAGGCGTCCATTGACTACCTGGAGGCGGGGGGCAAGGAGGTACTGATCACTTCACCGGAAGCGCTGGAGCGCGCCCTGGCGGGTGAGACGGGCACCCGGATCGTGCATTAGTCGGAGGGAGCACGTGATCTCTACTGTCGTTCTCCGCGCATGAGCGTGGCCTGCCCGGCTGCCAGGCCTGCATAGTAGGGAATGGGCTCCGGCCCGGGGACCTCGGGCGAGGGAGGCGGGCCCGCGGAGGTGCGGGGCGGGGCCAGGCCGATCAGGTCGTCGGGCCGCACGGGGACGCGGTTGAGCTCGCGGCCCGTGGCGTTGCGCAGCGCAGCCAGGATGGCGGGCGTGGAGACGATGGCGGACATCTCTCCAACCCCCTTGGCCCCAAACGGCGCCTCCGGATCAGGTTCCTCCACCAGGGTGGAGACCACGGGCGGCATGTCCAGGATGGTGGGGATCAGGTAGTCGGTGAAGGAGGCATTCTTGATCTGGCCGTCCTGCAGCTGCACCTCCTCCATCAGCGCAAACCCCAGCCCCTGGGCTGTGCCGCCCTCGATCTGCCCGGTGACCCCCTGGGGGTGCAAGGCGCGCCCCACGTCCTGAGCCGCGGCGATCTGCACCACGCGGACCAGCCCCAGTTCCTCATCCACCTCCACCACGGCGCGCTCAGCGGCGAAGCCGAAGGCGACGTGGGGCTCGCCCTGGCCCCGTCCGTCGATGGGGGTCGTCGGCCGGTGGTGGTAGACGCGCGTCTGCTCGATGGGCGTCTCCAGGAACTGCTCCAGGGGAGCCAGCGGTTCGCCCGCCGCCAGGACCGTCCCGCCTTCGGTGCCGAGCGGCTCCTGCAGCGGCCGGCCTTCCGCTTGCGCCCAGCGGCGGACGCGCGCGAAGAGCTCCTCCTTCACCGCGCGGCAGGCCATCTGCACGGCGCCTCCGGACATCACCGTCTGCCGTGAGGCCGAGGTAGATCCGGCGGAACCCACCTGCGTGTCAGGCGGGTGCAGCACCACCTGCTCTATACCCAGCTCCGTGCGCGCCACCTGCAGCAATATGGTATGGATCCCCTGCCCGACCTCGGCCGCAGCGCTGTGCACTTCGGCAACGGCGCCGCCCGGGCCACGGAAGAGGCGCACCCGAGCCTCCGCCGAGTCGTCGAAGCCACCGCTGTAAGCGATGTTCTTGTAGCCCAGGGCAAATCCGACCCCGCGCCGCAGGCTCTCCCCGCGAGAGACGTTGCCCGTGCCGCCGGGGAGGAAGATCGGATGGCGTCGCTGCGGCGGTTCCTCCGGCGGCAGGGGGATGGCAGCGCAGCGTCGGATCACCTCGCGCACCGGAGCGCTGCCCCGGATGACCTGGCCCGTGGGGAGCACGGAGCCCGGGGCGAGGGCGTTGCGCAGGCGCAGTTCCACGGGGTCTGTGCCCAGCGCGCGGGCCAGCTTGTCCATCTGGGCTTCGTAGCCGATGGCCGCCTGCACCGCACCGAAGCTGCGCATGGCTCCACAGGGGGGGTTGTTGGTGTAGACGCAGGTGGCCTCGATGAGGGCGTTGGGGACCTCGTACGGCCCCGTGGCGAAGGTGGCGGCGTTGTGGATCACCGCCGCCGAGGAGGAGGCGTAGGCGCCGCCGTCCAGGACGATCCGCGCGTAGACGTTGACCAGCCGCCCGTCGCGCCGCGCGCCGTGGCGCATCCAGATGCGGGCTGGATGGCGGTGCACGTGGCCGAGGAAGGATTCCTCCCGGCTGTAGGACATCTTCACCGGCCGGCCGGTACGCAGGGCTAACAGGCAGGCGTGGATGTGCATGTGCACGTCCTCGCGCGAGCCGAAGGCGCCGCCCACCCCCGCCAGGTGCAGGCGGACCTTCTCCAGAGGCAGGTTGAGGCAGGGGGCGATCTGCTCCCGGTCCACGTGCAGCCACTGTGTGGCCACGTAGAGGTCCACTCCGCCGTCCGGCGCCGGAATGGCCAGCCCCGCCTCCGGGCCGAGGGGGGCCTGGTCTTGCATCCCGGTCTCGTAGTAACCCTCCACCCACACGTCCGCCTCCGCCTTGGGGTCGCCGTGCTCGATGCGGATGTGTCGCAGGACGTTGCCGAAATCGTGCACCCGGGGGGAGTCCGGCCGCAACGCCTGCTCCATGTCGGTGACGGCGGGGAGGATCTCGTAGTCCACGACGATCTTCTCTGCAGCGCGGCGCGCGGTCTCCGGGTCCACCGCCGCCAGGATGGCCACGGGCTCCCCGGCATAGCGCACGCGCTCCCAGGCCAGCACGGGCTGGTCGGCAAACTCCAGCCCGTAGGTCTTCTTGCCAGGGACATCCTCGGCCAGGAGGACGGCCGCCACGCCCGGGTGAGCCAGGGCGGCGGCGACGTTCACGGAGCGGATGCGCGCGGAAGGGTGGGGGCTGCGCAGCGTGTAGCCCCAGAGCATCCCCTCGGCCCACAGGTCGCTGCCGAAGAGGAATTGCCCCTTTACCTTGGGCGCCCCGTCCACGCGGCGGACGTTCTCCCCTATCACGCCGCGGGTGCGGCGCACGGTGCGCACGCTCACCCGGTCACCCTCCCTCGCCGGCGGCGATACGCCGGCCCAGTCTCCGACCCTCCCTGGCAATCTCAGCCTCGTCGGCGCCGACCAGACTGCCGGCCCGCACCACCGGGCGCCCCTCCACGAACAGGTCACGCACGCGCGTGGGGCCGCAGAAGAGCAACGCCGCCACCAGGTCCGCCTCCGCCCCTGCGAAGGCCAGCCCGTCTATGGGGAACAGAGCCACGTCGCCGCGCTTGCCCGGTTCCAGGGAGCCGATATCCTCCCGCCCCAGGCAGGCCGCGCCCCCACGGGTAGCCACCCGCAGCACATCCCTGGCGCTCATGGCGGCGGCGCCGTTCACCCGCTGAGCCAGGAGCCCCAGCCGGGCGTCGGCCAAGAGGTTCCCGCTGTCGTTGGACGCCGAGCCGTCCACGCCCAGGCCGACCGGCGCCCCCGCGTCCAGCAGCGCCCGCACCGGTGCCAGGCCCGAGCCCAGGCGGAGGTTCGAGGCCGGGCACCAGGCCACCCCCGTGGCCGTGCGGGCGAACGTGCTTACCTCGGAAGGGTCGATGTGCACGCAGTGTGCCAGCCAGACGTCTGGACCCATCCACCCCAGATCCTCCAGGAGCTGAACCGGCCGTCGCCCGTAGGTGGCCCGGCAGTACGTCTCCTCCTCGCGTGTCTCGGCGATGTGGGTGTGCAGGCGCACGCCCAGGCGTCGCGCCAGCTCCGCGGACTCCCGCATCAGCCGCGGCGTGACCGAAAACGGCGAGCATGGAGCCACGGCCACGCGCACCATGGCTCCGGGGCGCGGGTCGTGGAAGCGGCGAACCGCGTCCTCGGTCTCCGCCAGCGCCGTCTGCGTCTCCTCGACGAGGGCGTCCGGGGGCAGCCCGCCCTGCGCCTCCCCCAGGTCCATGGAGCCGCGGCAGGGGTGGAAGCGCAGGCCGATCTGGCGCGCCGCGTCGATCTCCGCCTGCAAGAGATCCGAGCGGCCGCGGGGGAAGATGTAGTGGTGGTCGGTGGTGGTCGAGCAGCCGGAGAGGGCCAGCTCGGCCAGGGCCACCCTCGCTGCGACGAGCACCCATTCCGCATCCAGGTCGGCCCACACGGGGTAGAGGGTGCGCAGCCAGCCGAAGAGCCCCTGGTCCTGCGCCCGCGCGCGGGTCAGCGCCTGGTAGAGGTGGTGGTGGGTGTTGACAAGCCCAGGGAGAGCCACGGCGCCGCGGCCGTCCACCCGCTCCACCCCCTCCGCCCGCGGAGGAGGACCGCTGCCCACCCAGGTGATCACCCCCTCCTCAATGAGGATGGAGCCCCCGACGATCTCCGTCCCGGCGTCATCCATGGTGGCGACGGCCTCGCAGTGCTCGATGAGGATCCGGCTCACGTCCCGGCTCCGGGCCCTTTCCTCAGGGGGAGTCCTGCCGCATCCGCTCGGCGGCCAGGTAGACGGCATCCAGGATCTTCACGTAGCCGGTGCAGCGGCAGAGGTTCCCGGAGAGGGCCTCCCGCACCGTGGCTTCGTCGGGGTCGGGCTCTCGGCGCAACAGGTCGGTCACGGCCACCACCAGCCCCGGGGTGCAGAAGCCGCACTGCACCGCGCCGGCCTCCAGGAAGGCTTCCTGCACGGGGTGGAGGCGCTCGTCGGCAGCCAGCGACTCCACCGTCTCCACCTCCCGCCCTTGGGCCTGCGCCGCCAGCACGAGGCAGGCACAGACCAGCTCGCCGTCCAGCCAGACGGAGCACGAGCCGCACTCCCCCTGCTCGCAGGCGTTCTTCGAGCCGGGCAGCCCCAGGTGCTCGCGCAGCATGTACAGCAGGCTGGCCCCGGGCCATACATCCGCCGTGCGCCACTCCCCGTTGACCTTGGCCTTGACCAGCATCAGCCTCTCCTCTCCTGCAGCGCCCACCCCAGCGCCCGCCGGGCAAGCACCTGGCAGGCATGCCGGCGGTAACGAGCCGTCCCCCGTACGTCGTCGATAGGCCTGGCCGCTGCCGCCACCCGATGGCCGAACTCTTCAAAGGCCGGGGGCGGCAGCGGCGCATCCGGGTCGTCCCACACCCCGGCCTTCTCCATGGCCCCGGCGATGTAGGCCTCCGCCGCCGGCGCGCGCAGCACCGTCGGCCCCACAGATCCCAGGGCCACGCGCACCTGCCGCGTCCCCTCGTCCACCACCAGGCAGAGGCTGGCCACGGCGATGACCATGGCGTTCCGCGGTCCCACCTTGGAGAAGGACCCGGGGCCTCGGGTGATGCGCCAGCGTGCCCCCAGGATCAGCTCCGCCGGCTCCAGCGCCGTACGCTTGGGTCCCACCAGGAACTGGTGCCACGGCATGGATCGGGTCTGCCCCCCGGCCCGCCCCAGGACGACCTCGGCGTCGTAGGCGGCAAGCACCGGCAGGGCGTCGCCGGCCGGCGAGGCGGTCCCTAGGTTGCCGCCCACCGTCCCCCGGTTGCGGATCTGTGGCGAGCCCACGCTGCGCGCGGCCTGCGCCAGAGGGCGGAAGTGAGGCAGCTCCCGCAGGATACGGGTGAAGGTCACTCCGGCGCCGAGGAAGAAGGTGCCGTCCTCCACCCGCCACTGGGCCAGCTCGGGCAGGCGGCAGATGTCCATCAGGGCCTCAGGCCGGCGGCGGCCGAAGTTGATCTCCACCATAACATCGGTGCCTCCAGCGATGGGTACGGCCTCCGGCCGGTCGGCCTTGAACTCCAGGGCCTCTTCCAGGGTACGGGGCAGCAACACGTCCATGGCTGCGGTAAGCCTTCAACGGCGCCCTTCGGCTTCTCCTGCCGCTGCCGGGCTCCCGACGGCAGGAGGTACCGGCACAGGGGGGAGAACCCTGTGCATGTGGAGGCCTTCCTCGCCCTCCAGAACATCACCAAGACTTTTCCGGGAGTGGTTGCCAACGACCGCGTCACCCTGGAGGTGCGGCCAGGGGAGGTGCACGCCCTGCTGGGGGAGAACGGCGCCGGCAAGACCACCCTGATGAGCGTCCTCTACGGGATATACCAGCCTGACAGCGGAGAGATCGTATTGCGCGGCCGCCCCGTGCGCATCCGTTCCCCCCACGACGCCATCGCCCGCGGCATCGGCATGGTCCCGCAGCAGTTCCTCCTGGTACGCCGGCACACGGTGGCGGAGAATGTGGCCCTGGGGCTGGCCGGGACGCCGGTGCTGTTTCCGGCGCGGCACGTGCAGCGGCGCATCGAGGACCTGGGGCAGCGCTACGGCCTGCTGGTGGATCCGCAGGCGCCGGTGTGGAGCCTCTCCGTCAGCGAGCAGCAACGAGTGGAGATCCTCAAGGCCCTGATGCGCGGCGCGGAGATCCTCATCCTGGACGAGCCGACCAGCGTCCTCACGCCGCAAGAGGCGCTTGGCCTCTTCGCCGTGCTGCGGCGGATGAAGGAGGAAGGACACGCTGTCATATTCATCACCCACAAGCTGGACGAGGTGATGGCCGTCGCCGACCGGGTGACCGTCCTGCGGAAGGGACGGGTGGTGGACACGGTCCCTGTGGCGCGGACGGACAAGCGCGCCCTGGCCCGGATGATGGTGGGCCGCGACGTCGAGTTCCGTCTGCCCAAAGCGCCTGCCACCGCGGACGGGGAGGCGCTGGCCGTGGAAGACCTCTGGACGCGCAGCGACCGCGGCCTGCTGGCCCTGCGCGGGGTCTCCTTCAGCGTTCGCCGTGGCGAGATCCTGGGGATCGCCGGTGTGGCGGGCAACGGGCAGCGGGAGCAGGTGGAGGTCCTCACGGGGCTGCGGAGAGCGGAGCGCGGCCGGGTGCGGGTGCTGGGTCGGGACGTTACCAACCGCTCGGCGCGCGAGGTCTTCGAGGCTGGAGCGGCGCACATCCCGGAGGAGCGGGTGCGCATGGGGATCGTGCCGCGGCTCTCCGTGGCCGAGAACCTCGTCTTGCGCCAGTACCGCTATCCGCCCTTCTGCCGCGGGCCGCTCCTCGACCCTGAGGCGATTTTCGACTTTGCCCGCCGCATGATCGCCGAGTACGACATCGTCACACCGTCCGCGCGCACCCCTGCCCGCGCCCTCTCCGGCGGCAACATCCAGAAGCTCATCCTCGCCCGCGAGCTCTCGGGGGAGCCGGGGGTGGTCATCGCCGCCCACCCCACCTCCGGCCTGGACGTCAGCGCCACCGAGCAGATCCACGCCCTGCTGCTGCGGCGCCGCCAGCAGGGAGCCGGCGTCCTCCTGGTCTCGGAGGACCTGGATGAGATCCTGGCCTTGTCGGATCGCATCGCCGTCATGTTCAGCGGGGAGATCGTAGGCACTGTAGCCGCGGGCGAGGCGGACCGCGAGCGGCTGGGGCTGATGATGACGGGGCAGCGCGGATGATGCGGATCGGCCCCTTGGAGGTAGAGCGGCGGCCCGACCCGCCGGTCACCTGGGTTCTGGGTGTCTCCCTGCTGGCCATTCTGGCGGCCATGGCCGCAAGCGGGGTGATCTTCTGGAGTCACGGGGTGGCGCCGCTGCGCGCCTACGGGGTGATCATCCGGGGGACGCTGTTCAATGTGCGGGCGCTGCCCGAGGTGGTGCGGTTCGCCATTCCTCTGTTGTTGGCCGGGGTGGGGTTGGTGCTGGCCTTCCGGGCCCTGTTCTGGAACATCGGGGCGGAAGGGCAGATCCTGGCCGGGGCCACGGCGGCCACGTGGGTGGCGCTCTTCTCCCCGGTGCCCGACCCCCTGAAACTGCCGGCCATGTTCCTCGCCGGCTTCCTGGGCGGCGCGGCCTGGGGCTTCCTCCCCGCCCTGCTCAAGCTGCGCCTGGCGGTGAACGAGGTCATCTCCACGCTGATGATGAACTACATCGCCCTCTACCTGGTCTCGTGGCTGGTGCACGGGCCGTGGAAGGGGCCACAGATGCGGGGTTTCGCCTTCACCGACGAGTTTCCGCCGGCCGCGCAGATTCCCTTGCTGGCCGGCACGCGCATCCACTGGGTGACCCTGTTGCTGGGCATCCTCCTGGCCGGCGCCGTAGCCTTCATGCTGGCGCGCACGCGGCTGGGCTTCGAGATCCGCGTGCAGGGTGAGAGCCTGGACGCCGCCCGCTACGCCGGGATCGACCCCACCCGCACCACGCTCCTGGTGATGCTCTTCGGTGGCGGGGCGGCGGGGCTGGCCGGCGTGGGCGAGGTGGGCGGGATCCACCACCGCCTCCTCGACCCGAACCAGATCTCCCTGGGGCTGGGCTACGCGGCCATCATCGTCGCCTGGCTCGCCCGCGGCAGCCCCCTCGCCGCCGTCCTCACTGCCCTATTCCTGGGGGTCGTCTTCACCAGCGGTGATGTGATGAAGGTGGCGCTGCAGATGCCGGCGCGGGTGACGGATGTCTTCAACGGGCTGATCCTCTTCTGGCTCATCGGCAGCGAGCGGGCTCTCTACTACCGCGTGCGCTGGGTGCCGCGCCGAGAGGCGCCTGCGCCGCTGCCCGTGCCCGACGCGGGAGCGGGCTCGGGGGGGCCCGGGGACGGGGAGTAACCGATGGAGGAGTGGGTCCTCAACACCATCATCCGCGGCCTGGCCCTGGGCACGCCGCTGCTGTGGGCGGCGCTGGGCGAGGTTTACGCCGAGCGCTCCGGGGTGGTCAACCTGGGCGTGGAGGGCATGATGATCCTGGGCGCGTTCTCCGCCTTCGCCCTGGCGCAGACCACGGGGAACCCGCTGCTGGGGCTGCTGCTCGCCGCCGGGGCCGGCGCAGCGGGGGCGCTGCTGCACGCCTTCGTCACCATCACCCTGCGGGCCAACCAGTACGTCTCGGGGCTGGCCCTGACCATGCTGGGCCTGGGGTTGTCCGCCCTGCTGGGGCGGCGCTGGGAGGGACTGCCGCTGCTGGAGACCCTGCCCGAGGTCTCCGCCTTCACCTACCTCAGCCTCCTGCTGGCGGTGGCGCTGTGGTTCGTCCTCTACCACACCCGCTGGGGGATGGTCGTCCGCTCCGCCGGGGAGGCGCCTGCCGCCGTGGACACCCTGGGCGTCAACGTGGCCCTGGTGCGCTACCTGGCCGTCGTCTTCGGTGGGGCGATGGCCGGGGTGGGCGGGGGGTTTCTCTCGGTGGCCTACCGTCCCTCCTGGACGGAGGGGATGACCAACGGCCTGGGATGGATCGCCATCGCCATCGCCATATTCGCCTCCTGGGACCCGCTGCGGGCGGTGGCCGGCGCCTTCCTCTTCGGCGCGCTCTTCCACCTGTCGTTCCGCCTGCAGACCTGGGTGGCGCCGGAGCCGCTGCAGATGATGCCCTTCGCCTTTACCATATTGGTGTTGGCCGCCACGGCCCGCCGCGGCGGGCGGGCGCGGGGCGCCCCCGAAGCGCTGGGGGTGCCCTACGTGCGTGGAGAGCGATAGCGGGAGGGAGGTGAGAGAAGACGGCGCGTTTGTGGCAAGGCGTTGAGTCCGTGAACAGAGGGAGGATGAAGATGCGCTGGATGAGGACAGTGGCACTGGTCGCGCTGATTCTCCTGTTCGCTGTAGCCGGGCCCGGCCTGGCGCAGGCCAAGCTCAAGGTCGGGTTCATCTACGTGGGTCCCATCGGCGACTACGGCTGGACCCACGCCCACGACCAGGCGCGGCGGATCGCCGAGCGCACCCTGCCCATCGAGACCCTCTACGTGGAGTCGGTGCCGGAGGCGCAGGTGGAGCCGTTCATCGAAAAGCTGATCCAGCAGGGCGCCAGGGTGGTTTTCACCACCAGCTTCGGCTTCATGGACGGCACCCTGGCCATGGCCAAGCGCTATCCCAACATCATTTTCGGGCACGCCAGCGGCTTCAAGCGCAACCGCAACATGTTCACCTACATGGCCGACTTCTACCAGATCTACTACCTGAACGGCCTGATGGCTGGCGCGCTCACCAAGAGCGGCAAGGTCGGCTACGTGGCGGCCTTCCCCATCCCCGAGGTCAAGCGGCACCTGGGGGCGTTCGCCCTGGGCATCCGCGCCGTCAACCCCGGGGCCACGGTGCACGTGCGCTGGCTCTTCTCCTGGTTCGACCCGGCGAAGGCCAAGGAGGCCACCGAAGCGCTGATCGCCGAGGGGGCTGATGTCTTTGCTTTTACCGAGGACTCCCCCACGGTGATCCAGGTGGCGGCCAAGAAGGGGCTACCCAGCTTCAGCCACTACTCCCCCATGCAGCGCTTTGCCCCTCAGCACGTGATCTCCGGGCAACTGGTGCACTGGGAGGCCATCTACATCGACTTCCTGCGCAAGGTGCTGGCGGGCAAGTACACCGCCGACAACCTGCAGAACGTGGACTACTGGTGGCTGCTGGCGGAGAAGGCGGTGGAGCTGGGTGGGGAGTTCGGCGTGCCCATCAATCCGGTCTGGGCGCCCAAGTTGCAGGCCGTCAAGGTGAGCACCCAGGAGTTCGGGACGGTCTCCGTCCACGACCTGGTGATGCGGCGCCTGGCGCAGATGTCGAAGAAGCCCGTGGCCTTCGATCCCTTCACCGGGCCCATCCGCGACCGCAAGGGTGTGCTGCGGGTGCCTGCGGGCAAGACGATGACCGTGCTGGAGCTGACCACCATGGAGTGGGCGGCGCCCGGCATCGTCGGCCCCTGGCCGAAGGAGCCGTAAGGGGAGCGATCGCAGCGCAGGCAGCGGCGGGCGGCCAGACCTGGCCGCCCGCTCATTTACGAAGATCCTGACTCCGGCAGGAGCTTGAAGACCGGGAGGATGCCCAGGTTGTGGATGTCGGGCACCTCCTCCCCCTCCAGCAGGATCGCCGCCTTGGCCACGACCTTGCCCCCCGCCTGGGCGACCAGCTCCAGCATGGCCCGCATGGTCTCGCCGGTGCTGAAGATATCGTCCACCACCGCTGTGCGCCTTCCGCGCAGCTTCATGGCGTCCCGTCCGTCCATGTACAGTTCCTGCTCGGTCTTGGCCGTGATGGGCTTGTAGCGCACCATGAGCGGGGAGAGCATGAAGGGGCGGATGCGCCGCTGGCAGACCACGTAGGGTTTCAGCCCCAGGTAGGTGGCGATGGCGTGGGCGAGGGGGATCCCCTTGATCTCCGTGGTCACCAGGATGTCCGGGTCGTTCAGCCGGGGAGCCAGCAGCCTGGCTGCGCGGTCGATCACCTCCGTGTCGCCCAGGCTGTAGTAGTAGGCGATCCAGGTGTCGGGGGCCACCTGAATGAGCGGCAGGGTGCGCACCATGCCGGCGACCTCCAGGTCGTAGGCGGGCTGGCCGCGGAACGGCAGGATGTGGGCCATAGGTCACCTCGGTTGCTCAACGACAACGCCACACCGCTGCGGAGGCCGGTGTGGCTCGACATCTTATCCCTTCCCGAAAGCCCGCGCCTTTTCCTCCGCGCCCCCACCATGCGCCGCGTGCAGCCGGCGGGCGTACTCCAGCAGCAGCTCCCAGGCCAGGCGCACGTGCGCCTCGGTGGTGCGCAGGTTCCCCACGGCGAGCCGCAGGGTGAAGCGGCCGCCCAGGCGCGTGTGCGACAGGTAGGCGCTGCCCGTGGCGTTGACGGCGTCCAGCAGTGCCGAGTTGAGGGCGTCCAGATACGCTTCCCGTTCTGGCTCTCCGTGCTCCCGCAGGTCGGCGGGGTGGGCGCGGAAGCAGACGACGCTGAAGGGTGTGGGGGCCATGCGCTCGAAGTCGGGGTGCGCGTCCACCCAGGCGGCGAAGGTCTGCCCCAGGCGGATGTGCTGGCGCAGGCGGGCGGCCAGCCCCTCCCGGCCGAAGTAGCGCATGACCATCCACAGCTTGAGGGCACGGAAGCGCCTTCCAAGCTGTACCCCGTAGTCCATGAAGTCCCTCACCCCGGCCTGCTCCGCCTCGGCAGTGCGCAGGTACTCCGGAACCAGGCTGAAGGCGCGGCGCAGCAGGTCGGGGCGCCGGCAGAAGAGCGCGCTGCAGTCGATGGGGGTGAAGAGCCACTTGTGCGGGTTGATCACCACCGAGTCGGCGCGGTCGCACCCGTCAAGGACCCAGCGGAATTCCGGCACGACGGCCGCCATACCGGCGTAAGCGCCGTCCACGTGCAGCCACAGCCCCTCCCGGGCGCAGAGGTCGGCGATGGCGGGGACGGGGTCGACGCTGGTGGTGGAGGTGGTGCCCACGGTGGCGACCACACAGAAGGGCCGCCAGCCCGCGGCGCGGTCCTCCTGGATGGCCTGCTCCAGCGCCCCCACGTCCAGGCGGAAGGCGGCGTCGGTGGGCATCTTGCGCACTCCCCGCTGCCCCAGCCCCAGAACGATGGCCGCCTTCTCGATGGAGGAGTGGGCCTGCTCGGAGGTATAGAGGCGCAGACGCGGGGCCCCAATCAGGCCCTCCTGGCGGATGGGGTGCTCCTCCACCGCCTCCCGGGCCGCGACGATGGCGCAGAGGCTGGCCACGGAGGCGGTGTCCATGATTATGCCGAACTGCGGCGGCAGGCCCACGAGCTGCCGCAGCCAGTCCAGGGCCACCTCCTCCAGCTCCGTCGCCGCAGGAGAGGTCTTCCAGAGCATGGCGTTGACGTTGAGGGCCGCCGACAGCAGCTCCCCCAGGATCCCGGGGGTTGATCCGGTGATGGCGAAGTAGGCGAAGAAGGCGGGATGGTTCCAGTGGGTGATGCCGGGGACGATGAGCTGCTCGAAGTCGGCAAGGATGGCCTCCATGGACTCGCCGTCCTCGGGGGGCTCGCTGGGCAGAGCGCGACGCAGCGCCCCCGGGTTTGTGCGCGCCAGGACAGGGTAGCGCTCGGGGTGGGCCAGGTAGTCGGCGATCCAGTCCACGACCCGATAGCCGAAGCGGCGGAACTCCTCGGGGTGCATCTCCGTCGCTGGATATGTCTCCGACATGGGCTGTCCCTCCCTGCGGGCGTTCCCCTACACTCTTCTGCCCCCATCCCCCGAAGCCTCCTCCCCACGCAGGAAGGCTCGGCGGCAGGAGGGAAGGTGAAGGTGTGGACCTCGCCAGGCTGATCCAGACGGCCCGCGGCCTCCAACCCGCCGACCTGCTGCTGCGCCACGCCCGCGTGGTCGACCTGTACAACCACGAGATCATCGAGGCCGACGTGGCCATTGTGGGGGACCGCATCGCCGGCCTCACCACCACCTCCGGCGCCTACCGCGGCCAGGAGACCCACGACCTGAAAGGAGCCTACCTGGCCCCGGGGCTGATCGACGGGCACGTGCACATCGAGAGCGCCATGGTCAGCGTGCCGGAGTTCGCCCGCGCCGTTGTCCCCCGCGGGACCACCACCATCGTCGCCGACCCGCACGAGATCGCCAACGTCCTGGGTATGAGCGGCATCCGCTACATGCTGCAGGCCGCCAAGTACAACCCTCTCAGCGTCTTCATCATGGCCTCCTCCTGCGTCCCCGCCGGCCCCTTGGAGAGCGCCGGCGCCGAGATCACCGCCTACGACCTGGAGACACTGATGCAGGACAAGTGGGTGCTGGGGCTGGCGGAGGTGATGAACTACCCCGGGCTGCTGGCGGGGGACGAGGAGGTCCTGGCCAAGCTGCGCGCCGCCGGACGCCGGCCCGTAGACGGTCACGCCCCGGGGGTGCGCGGCCTCGACCTCAACGCGTACGTCGCCGCCGGGGTGGGGTCGGACCACGAGTGCACCACGGCGGAGGAGGCCAGGGAGAAGCTGCAGCGGGGCATGGTGGTGATGATCCGCGAATCCACTCCGGCCCGCAACCTTCGGGATCTCCTGCCGCTGGTGACCCCGCAAAACGCGCGCCGCTTCGTCTTCTGCACCGACGACCGCAGCCCCATCCACCTGCTGGAGGAGGGACACATCGACTCCATGGTCCGGCAGGCCATCGACCTGGGGCTCGATCCCTTCCTGGCGCTGCAGATCGCCAGCCTGAACACCGCGGAGTACTTCGGCCTGCGCGACCGGGGCGCGGTGGCCCCGGGCAAGCTGGCCGACCTGATCGTCTTCGACGACCTGCTGGCACCGCGCCCGCGGCGCGTCTACCGACTGGGCCGCCTGGTGGCCCAGGACGGCGAGTTATTGCCCTACGAGCGGCCGGAGAGGTTGCCGGCGCTGCGCGGCTCGGTGAACGTACCGCGGGCCACCCTGCACTTCCGCATCCCCGCCCACGGCCGGCGTATCCGGGTCATCGAGGTGATCCCCGACCAGATCGTCACCGCGGCGGGGGAGGCGGAGGCTACCATCGTGGATGGTGAGGCGGTGGCCGACCCGCAGCGGGACCTGCTGAAGCTGGCGGTGATAGAGCGGCACACCGGCAGCGGGCGGGTGGGGCTGGGCTTCGTCCGCGGCTTCGGGCTGCGTCTGGGGGCGCTGGCCTCCACGGTGGCGCACGACGCGCACAACATCATCGTGGTGGGGGCCAGCGACGACGCCATGCGGGCGGCGGTGGAGCTGATCCTGGAGATGCAGGGAGGGTTGGTGGCCGTGGCGGGGCGGGAGGAGGCGCGGCTGCCCTTGCCCATCGCCGGCCTGATGTCCGACGAGCCGGTGCCGGTGGTGGCCGGGCAGCAGCGGGCGCTGCTGCGGATGGCGCGGCGCATGGGCTGCCCGCTGCAGGACCCCTTCATGACCCTCTCCTTCCTAACGCTCACGGTGATTCCGGAGCTGAAGCTGACAGACCGAGGGCTGCTGGACGTCACCCGGCCCGGGCTCGTCCCCCTGTTCATTGACTAGGCGGGCGGTGGAACCTCCGCTGCCGTCAGCGCCCGGGCGGAGGGGAGGATTGTCCGGCAGACGAGCCCGGCGTCTGCGAGTAGCTCTTGCGCGGCCTGTAGGGCACGAGATGCATCCTCCGCCCACACGACAAGCCTTGTCTGGAGTACGTAGCGCTTCTCCTTGTAGACGGCCGGCGGATTCACCACAGCCCGCGCGACGTCGGGTCTGGCTCGGCGCGCCTGCTCGATCTTTTCGCTTATGCGCGTGATGTCCGCCCCGGCAGGAAGTCCGGGCAGTTCGCACTCAGCGACGATCTCAAACGGCTTGCTCCCCATAACGATCGCCCCCACAACTGACCTCTGACCCCCGGTATGGTCACAGGACAGGAGGCCCGCTCTGCTGTACCAATCATGGTACACGGTACAGTCGCCCTATACATCGGTTCCACGTTGTATCCGTGGGCCGAGCGCATGAAGAGCAGCGCCGCCGTGAGTCTCGCCCGGACCAGGAAATCGCGCCGTGTGGGCGTTTGGCCGCCAGCGCCCTACCGCGGGCGGAGGATTCGGCGCCATCCCGACGAAGACCCGCAGGGGCCGGTCCCGGCCAGGAACGCTCCGGAGGGCCTGATGATCCTGGTCCGAACGTGGTTCCGTACCAAGTGGGGCGCCGCCAGCACCGTGGTGGAGTTGCTCAAGGGCATCTCGGCCACACTGGAGCCGGAACGCCGGGCGCGGATCTACACCGACCTCTCCGGTCTGCTGTTCACGGTCACCTGGGAGACGGAGTGGCCCAGCCTGGCCGCCTACGAGGCGGCCTTCGATGAGATGCGACAGAGCCAGGAGTATCGTGATCTTATGGCGGAGGTCGTCGATCTGGTGGAGACGGGAGGGCGCGACTACCTCCTGCTGCGCTGGCCCGAGACCTGACGCCTCCGCGAGGTTCTGCCGTCGGAGGCCCCGTCCGCTGTGCCCGTCCGGTTGAGCCGTGCCCGCTTCGAACGCCTGGTGGAGGAGGTGCTGGCCAGCATCCCCGAACCCCTGCGTCAGCGCATGGACAATGTGGATATCGTGATCGAGGCGTGGCCGAGCGCACAACAACTGGAGACGGCTGGGCTGGAGCCGGGCGACTGGCTCTTCGGCCTCTACGAAGGGACGCCGCTCGTCCAGCGGGGGATCATTGCCGAGCCGCTTCTGCCGGACAAGATCACCATCTTCCAGGGCCCCCTGCAGGAGGCCTGCGACTCGGAGGATGAGGTGCGCCGGGAGGTGCGGACGACGGTCATCCACGAGATCGCGCACCATTTCGGCATAGACGAGGAGCGGCTGGCCGAGCTGGGATATGAGTGAATGGCCCTGATCGTAGACCTCATCGCCAACCTAATCCGGCTGCTGGGCAATCTGCTGTTCCGCCTGTCAGGTCCTCCCCCCGACTACGTGCTCCTGGACATGGCTGGCAGCTATCCGGAGCGGCGCGCTCCCCGCCCCCGCTTTCTGCCCTTGCGAGGCGTGTTGCCTTTTGGGCTTCCGGCTCCCGAGGAGAGCCTGGAGGAGCTGCGCGAGGTCCTCGATCGCCTGGCGCGGGCGCCCCGGGTGCGCGGGGTGGTGGTGCGCGTGGGAGAGCTCACCGCTGGCCTGGCCACGGTCCAAAGCCTGCGTGCCGCTCTGCTGAGCCTACGCCGACGGGGAAAGCGCATCGTCGCCTACCTGACCACGGCCTCCACGCCGCAGTACTACCTGGCCACGGCGGCCGACGAGATCCTGCTGCCGGAGAGCGCCGTGGTGGCGCTCACCGGGCTGCGCACCGAGGTGACCTTCCTGCGGGACGCCTTCGACCGGTTGGGGGTCAGCCCGGAATTCGACCGCATCGCCGAGTACAAGACGGCGGCCGACCCCTACCTGCGGCGTACCATGTCCGCGGCCCACCGGGAGATGCTGGACGCCATTCTGGACGGGCTGTTGGAGGAGATCACCGCGGACGTGGCGGCGGCCCGCGGCCAGGAGGTGACGGCGGTGCGCGCGGCTCTGGACCGCGCCCCGCTTCTGGCGGGTGATGCGCTGGCCCTGGGCCTGGTGGACGGTATCCTGTATGAGGACGAGCTCCCGCGGCGTCTGGGCACCCCAAAGCGGGAGGCGGTGCTGCAGCCATGGGCCGCCGCGCGGCGGCGCATTCCCCTCCCCTACCGCTGGCCCTCCCTGCGGGACGTCGTGGCCGTGGTGGTGCTGCGCGGGATGATCGTTCCCGGGGAGAGCCGGGAGTTCCCCGTTCCCCTGCCGCTAGCTGGGCGGCACCTGGCGGGCAGCAGCACCATCGCCCGCGCCTTCCGCGCCGTGGAGCGGGCGCGTCGTGTGCGGGCCGTGGTCTTCCATGTGGACTCCCGCGGCGGGTCGGCCCTGGCTTCCGACCTGATCTGGCGGGAGGTGGAACGGGTCAAGCGGCGGAAGCCCGTTGTGGCCTACATGGGCGATGTGGCCGGGTCGGGGGGATACTACGTCGCCTGCGGGGCGAGCCGGGTGATCGCCCAGCCAGCCACCATCACCGGGTCCATCGGGGTGGTGGTGGGCAAGCTGGTCCTGGCCGACCTTTT
>ENA-ORXB01001328-ORXB01001328.1-sediment-metagenome-genome-assembly--contig:-NODE-1328-length-30571-cov-10.108382_pt1 | contig 30571 bp, 33 predicted proteins | sample MGYA00237863_ERZ511475 | MGnify/ENA primary metagenome ERZ511475 (study PRJEB26305, sample SAMN06343858) | sediment metagenome | isolation source: hot spring sediment | place: Canada: British Columbia... | reverse complement strand
GAGTTCACGAAACGGACCAGCTCCACCTGGGGGTAGGCCCGCTTCACCGCCTTGGCCAGCTCGGCCTCGAGGGGATGAGGAGCCCCGAAGGTAAGGCCCTGCTCCGCCACCTCCTTAACCCTCCTGACCACCTCCGGGTGGGCGTGACCCAGAATCAAGGGCCCCCAACTTAGCACATAGTCCACGTACCGGTTCCCATCGGCGTCCCACACGTAGGCTCCTTCCCCCCGCACCAGGAAGGGAGGAGTACCCCCCACCGCCTTGAAGGCCCTAACGGGGCTGGAAACCCCGCCTGGGATGTGGGCTTGCGCCTCCAAAAAAAGCCTCTCGGAAATGGGCCTCTCCATACCCTTCACTTTACGGCAGTCGAAAGCCGTGACCCAACCTCCCGGCCATGTAACCAAAGGATGCCCCTCCCCTGAACCTACGTGGTAAGGTTCCTTATGAGCATGCGGGGCAAAGTTGGCCTTTTCAGAGCCGAGAAGGCCCATACCCCTAAGCTCCTCGTCGTCTATATAGACGGCGGTTGCCCTCTCTGCACCAGGGCAGGGCACTTAATCCTGCGCCTGGACCTCCTCGGCCTCTGCCAGGTTACCTCTTACCGCAAAGACCCGAGCTTCGAACGTTTCGGCCTCACATTCCAAGCCTTAGACCGAGAAATCCACGTGGTTTGGCAAGCGGGGAAGAAACATGAAGTTGTCCAAGGCTTTGACGCCCTCGTCTTGCTGGCCAAATTCCTTCCTCCCCTCTGGCCTTTCCTGCCTTCGCTTGCCCTCCTCAAGTTAACCGGCCTCGGGCCTAAGGTGTACCGCTGGCTTGCGGACAACCGAACGCTTATCCCAGAAACAGGGTGTAAGGGTGGAGCGTGCACCCCAAAGGGCACGCCGTTTCCCCCCGAATAAGGGCACTGCCTTCCTGGCTCGCCAACTCCCCAGCCGCGCCCAAGCCTTGCTCACCCCGCCCCAAGAAGCCTCTTGAACCTGACCGCCTTAGTAGGTGAGCACCCGCCTTAAAGCCGCCAGCACCCGGCGAGCGTTGGGGCGGTAGTGGTGCTCGATGGCGCTGAAGGGAGGATAAGGGGCATCGTACCCCGCCACCCGCACCACAGGGGCCTGGAGGTGATCAATGGCCCCCTCGGCGATCCGGGCGGCGATCTCGGCCCCAAATCCTCCGGTGCGCATGGCCTCGTAAACCACCACCGCCCGGCCGGTTTCCCGAACGGCTTCCAGAAGGGTGTCCTCGTCCAAAGGGACCAGGGTTTCCAGGTCCACCACCATGACCTCCACACCCTCCCGAGCCGCTACTTCCGCCGCCTCCAGCATCACCTCCACCATGCCCCCGTAGCCGATCAGGGTGGCGTGCTTCCCTTCCCGCACCACCCGGGCCCTGCCCAAGGGGAGGGTATAGTAGCCCTCAGGCACCTCGGCCCGGGCTCCCCGGTAAAGCTTGATGGCCTCCAGGAAGAAGACCGGGTCCTCGTCCTCTATGGCGGCGAGGAGAAGGCCTTTGGCCCTTTCAGGGCTCGAGGGAATCACCACCTTAACCCCCGGGGCATGCGCCAGAAGGGCTTCAGGGGAGTCCGCATGCTGTTCGGGAGTGTGCACCCCTCCCCCATAAGGAGCCCGCACCACCACGGGGAGACCCACCCGCCCCCGGGAACGATGGCGCCAGCGGCCCAGGTGGGAAAGGATCTGATCCAGGGCCGGGTAGAGAAAACCAGCGAACTGGATCTCCGCCACAGGTCGCATCCCTCCCATGGCGAGGCCAATGGCCAGGCCCAGGATGCCGCTTTCCGCCAAGGGGGTATCGAACACCCGGCTCTCGCCGTATTTGGCCTGGAGGCCCTCCGTGACCCGGAACACCCCCCCAAGCCGTCCCACGTCCTCCCCGAAGACCAAAACCCGCTCGTCCCGAGCCAAGGCCAGGTCCAGGGCCTCGTTGATGGCCTGGACCAGGTTCAGCACCCTGGCCTTCTCCGCTACCATAGCTCCTCCACGTGCTTCCCTTGCCTCAAAGCCTCCCAAGCCCGTTTCTGGTCAGGACCCATTTCCTTGTAGACGTGCTCCACGATCATCTCAGGGCTGGGCTCGGGAGCCTGGTCGGCCAAGGCCAGCTCCCGAGCAAACTCCTCCTCCAGCTCCCTCAAAAGAGCCTCCTCCGCATCCCCATCCCAAAGCCCCGCCGCCTCCAGGGCCTTGCGGAGGCGCAGGATGGGATCCTTAGCCCGCCAAGCTTCCTCCTCCTCCCGGGTGCGGTAGCGGCTCGGGTCGTCGGAGGTGGTGTGGGGAGCCAGGCGGTAGGTGAGGGCCTCGAGGAGGGTGGGGCCCTCCCCCTTCCGTGCCCGTTCCACCGCCTTCCTGGCCTCCAGGTAAACAGCCACGGCGTCGTTGCCGTCCACCACCACCCCGGGAATCCCATACCCCTCCGCCCTCCTGGCGATGAAGTCCACCCGCATCTGCCGGCTTCGGGGCACGCTGATGGCGTAGCCGTTGTTCTGCACCAGGAAGAGGACCGGAGCATCAAAAACCGCGGCAAAGTTAAGCCCCTCGTGGAAATCCCCTTCGCTGGTCCCGCCATCCCCGATGGAGGTGGCCACCACCCAGTCCTCCCCCCGGTACCGGCCCGCCAGGGCCAGACCCACCGCCTGGGGAATTTGGGTGGCGATGGGGATATAGGGATTCACCGCCCGTACCTCCTCGGGAAAGCGCCAGCCCGCGGGGTGGGCCCGCCAGTAAAGGATCAGGACGTGGATGGGAAGCCCCCGGGCCAGGAGCAGGGCAGACTCCCGGTAGCTGGGCACCACCCAGTCCCTCTCCCCCAAGGCCAGGGCCACCCCCACCTGGGCCGCCTCCTGGCCCATAAAGGGGGCATAGACCCCAAGCCGCCCCTGGCGCTGGAGGATCAAGGCCTTCTCGTCGAAAAACCGGGCCCGGCGCATGGCCCGGTAAAGGGCAAGGGCTTCCCCTTCCTTAAGGGGAAGCTCTCCTCTATCCAGGTACTGGACCACCTTGGGTTTCACGCAGGGGAGTTTACCACGGCGGCCAGGCGGTCCAAGGCCAGGGAGATCTCCTCCTCGCTCTTGCAGAAGGCAAAGCGGAAAAGCCCAGGAGGAGGGTCTTCCCGGTAGAAGGCGCTGGCGGGAATCAAGGCCACCCTGGCCGCTTCCACCAGCTGGAAGGCATCAAAGCCGGGAAGCTCGGCCATGAGGAAGTAGGTGCCCTCAGGCTCGTAAGCCTTAAGGCCCATGGACCTGAGCCCGGAAAGGAGCAGGTCCCGCCTCTTCCGGTAGCCTTCCCGCAGGGCCTCGTAAAACCCCTCTTTCCGGGCCAGCCTCAAGGCCTCCGCCACCCCCGCCTGCAGGGGGCTTGGAGCGGAGAAGCTGGTCCACTGGCGCATCCCCGCCAGGGCGGGCATGAACTCCTTGGGCCCCACGATCCAGCCCACCCGGTAACCCGTGGCCTCGAGACGCTTCCCCGCACTCCCCACGGTAAAGGTGCGCTCAGGAGCGAACTCCCTCAGGCGTCTTGGCCTTTGCCCGAAGTAAAGCTCGTCGTACACCTCGTCGGAAACCAGGAAGAGGTCGTGCCTTCGGGCCAAGGTTGCCAGGGCCCTTAGCTCCTCCTCGCGGAAGACCAAGCCTGTGGGGTTCATGGGGGCGTTGACCAGAAGCAGGCGGGTGCGGGGGGTGATGGCTTTCTCCAAGGCAAAGAGGTCCAGACGGAAGCCCTTTTCCCCAAGTTCAAGCCGCACCAGCCTGGCCTCGGCCCCGGCCAGGAAGGCATCGGGCAGGTACACGTCGAAGAAGGGCTCCAGGACCACCACCTCCTCCCCCGGCCCCACCAAGCTCTGGAGGAGGACATAGAGGGCCTCCGTGGCCCCTGAGGTCACCACCACCGCCTCCGGCTCCACCCCGAACTCCTCGGCTAGGGCCTCCCGCAAGGGGGGAAACCCGGCGGGGGGAGCGTACTGGTCGTAGCGGCCCAGGGCCCGCCGCACCGCCTCGAGGAGAAAGGCCGGAGGAGGGTTGGAGGGAAAGCCCTGGCCCAGGTTTACCGCCCCAAGGCGCTGAGCGAGCTGGCTCATCCTGGGGAAGATGCTCTCCTTGGCCGCCTCGGTGCGGGGGTGGAGGCGCATGGGGATAGGGTAGCGCAAAGTTATGCGCTGGGGGAAGGGCGGGCCTCCCCGAAGAGGTGGAGGAAGAGGGCCTCGAGGCTCGGCGTCCCCCGGGAGACCTCCAACACTTCCACGGGGAGGGTTCCCAAGACCTCCCGCAGCGCCTCCCACGGCCCCAGGAAGAAGAGGACCTCGGGGCCTTCCGCACTCCAGCCGGGGCCCAGGGCCTTGAGGAGGGCCTCCGCCTTGGGCTCGGCGAGGCGCACCCGGTACCCCTCCCCGGCCCAGTCCCGGAGGAGGGCCCGGGTGGGGCCCTGCCGCCGCACCTCCCCCCGGTGGAGGAAGGCCACCCGGTCGCTCACCCGCTCCACCACCTCGAGGTCGTGGGAGGTGAGGAGGATGCCCCAGCCCTCCTTCTTAAGCTCCGGGAGGATCCCCTCAAACTCCCTCCGGCTCACGGGGTCCAGGCCCAGGGTGGGCTCGTCCAGGGGGAGAAAGCGGGGCTTGAGGGCGAGGGCCAGGGCCAAGACTGCCTTCTGCTACATGCCCCGGGAGAGGGAGGAGAGGGGGGCGTGGAGGCGGTCCTTTAGGCCGAAGCGCTCCAGCCAGGCCTCAAACCGGGGGCGGACTTCCTTTGGGGGAAGCCCCCGGATGCCCCCGAAGTAGAGGGCGTTCACCAGGAGGCTCAGGTTGACGTAGAGGTTGCGGCTTCCCTCCAGGAGGACGCCGAACTCGTGGCCCTGGGGCCTGCGCCGCGCCCCGCCCTCTTCCAGGACCACCTCTCCCGCGTCGGGGAGGAGGAGGCCGAGGACGACCTTGATGAGGGTGGTCTTGCCCGCCCCGTTGGGGCCCAAAAGGCCCAGGATCTCCCCGGCCCCAAGCTCCAGGCTCACCCCCTTGAGGGCCTCCAGCTTGCCGAAGCGCTTGTGGACGTTCTGCACCAAAAGCCGCATCAGTACCTCCCTAATAGGCCCCTCCGCCGCACCGCCGCGTAGACCCAGGCCATGGCGAAAAGCCCCGCCCCGAGAAAGAGGAGGGCCTGCACGAAGGCGAGGAGGAGAAGCCCGGGGAACGCCCCCTCCCCGGTGAGGGCGAGCTTCAGGAGCTGCGTCCCTGGGGCAAAGGGGAGGGGGGTCATCCAGGGAGCGAAGCGAACCAGGGAGAAGAAGTAGGGCAGGAAAAGGAACTGGACGATGGTGAAGAAGCCCTCCACCCGCTTGAAGTGAAGGGCGAGGGCCCCCATGCCCAGAGCGAAGCCTAGGGCGGCGAGGTAGAGAAGCAAAAGGCTCAAAGGCCACCAGGGGGCGGGGGCGAGCCGCACCCCGAGGAGAAGGGCGAGGGGAAGGAGGACAAGAGCGCTTGTGGTGATGCCCTGAAGTCCCCGTACGAGGGCGCGCAGGAGGAGCTGTCGGAGAAGCCCTCCCCGGGCCAGGCCCAGATGCTCCAGGGTGCCTAAGGCGGCCTCGGACTGGACGGAATAGGCGATGGACTGAAAGGTGCCCACCACCAGGTTGAAGGCGGCGAAGACCAGGAGGAGGGGGCCCAGGTCCAGACCTAGGCTCGCCAGCCCCTCGGGGGTCAGGTTCTCCAGGCCGAGGACCATGGAGTAGAAGAAGAGGATGGAGGCCAAAAGCCCCGCCAGGGTGTCAAACCAGTAGCGCCTGGTCAGGTTCCACTCCAGGAGAAACTCGCTCCAGAGTTGCCAGCAGAGCATCACACCTCCTAGAACCTCCCCAATATACCCCGCCTGCGCACCAGGCGGTACATGTAGGCCATGGCCCAAAGCCCCAGGGCGAAGAGGAGGAGCCCTTGAAAGAGGGCCAGGCCCAACAGGCCCCAAGGCGCCTCCGCCCCTGAGAGGCTAAGCCGCAGGAGGTGCACCCCGGGGGCGAAGGGCAGGTGGGCCATCCAGGGCTCAAACCGGACCAGATAAAAGAAGTAGGGCAGGAAGAGGAACTGGACGATGGTGAAAAACTCGTCCACCTGCTTGAAGTACAAGGCAGTGGCCCCCATGAGGAGGCCGAAGCCCAAGGCGGCCAGGAAAAGGGGCAAGAACCCCAAAGGCCAGCGGGCCAGGGGGCCTAGGGTCACGCCGAAGGCCAAGGCCAAGGGTAGGAGGACCAAAAGGCTCCAGAGAACCCCGAATAGGCTTTGCACCAGGGCCCGAAGGAGGAGCTGGCGCAGGAGGCCTCCCCGGGCCAGGGCCATGTGTTCCAGGGTCCCCAGTTGCGCCTCGCCCTGGACCGTGTAGGCGATGGACTGGAAGGTGAACAAGGTGAGGTTGAAGGCCGTGAAGACCAGAAGCAGGGGGCCTGGGTCCAAGAAGCGGGCCTCCTCGGGGGTAAGCCGGCTAAAGCCCAAAAGGATTGCGTAGAAGTAGAGGAGGCTCCCCCCCAGGTTTGCCAGCGTGTTGAACCAGTAACGCCGGGTTCGGGCCCAAGAGAGCAGGAACTCGCTCCAAAGCGGCCAGAGCATGCAGACCTCGCTAAAGATGTGGATGGCAGCAGGAAGTTTCTTGGCACCTGGTAGTGAGGCTCGCGCTGTACTCCACGCGGTTCCTCTCGGCTACCTCCAAGAACCCCTGGGATAGCCTCTGGACGACATCCCAGGCCAGGGTGGGCTCACCGCCAAACCAGGTGACGAAGAACTTGCTGAGGCGGGGGGCTTTTTGAGCGAAGACCTCCAGGAGCTTGGCCTGAACCGCTTCGGTCATGCGGCTCACCCGGTGCCGCTGGAAGCAGTAGTCGCAGCCGAAGTTGCAGTCTATGGTGGGACAGATCGTTAGGCTCCAGGCCTCCGTGGTGTAGCGCTGCCGCAGGTGGAGGGTCTTAAGGTAGGCCAGCTCGTCAAAGTTCTCGGGAACGACGAAGCGGCCTTCCACGAGCCCCTGGTCTACAGGGTTCTTGGGGTCCAAGGGCTCCCCCTTGACCAGGGCCGTGTAGCGCGCCCATCCTTCTGAATCCAAGACGGCCAGGCCACCGGAGAGGGAGTTGAAGGCGAGCTTCTCGCCCGTGAGCAGGGTGTGGAAGTGGTTGAAGCGGCTCGGCTTATAGGCTGCCCCTCCCCGGGCTGGTGCCTGGGCGGGTTCATGGAGGTTCACCACGAGTAGCTGCAACATCCCGTCTTGCATGCCCTTTCACCCCTCTCGGCCATCCTCAGGCTGGCCTTAAGGTAGCAAGGGGAAGGTAACGCTCGCGTAACTCAGAAGACTCTCATAAAGACCCCAGGGCGTTACGCGGAGGTTACGTAAGCCTGGGTAGCCTTTAAACATGCAGTTCCTGTGGCTTCTCCTCGCCCTCCTCGGGGGCTCTGGGGTCCTTCCCCAATGCCTCGCCCCCCACTGCCCGCCCCCGGGGCCGGGGCTTTAAGTGTCCGTACTAGCCTGCCTTCACCGCCACCCCCTTCCCGCCCAGGGGGCGAGGGCGAGGAGGAGCCCTCCGGCCAGGAGGAAGGGAAGGGGGAGGGCCACCCCCGCCAGGGCCCCGCCTAAGAGGGGGCCTAAGGGGGCCAGGGCTCCGCTCAGGAAGAGAAAGCCTCCCGCCACCCGGCCCCGAAGCTCCGGGGGGGCCTGGCTCAGGCGCACCGCCCCGGCCACCGCGCCGAAGAGGGCGCCCCCAGCCCCCAGGAGAAAGGTCAAACCCGCGAGGAGGGGCCAGGGGGGAAGCAGGGCGGTCCCCAGGAGGCCTAGCCCCGCGAGGCCCAGGGCGAGCCTCAGGGTACCTCCTTCTCCTAACCGCCCCAGGACCGCCCCTACCAAGAGCCCTCCCAAGGCCCCCCCGAGGCTCTGGACTGCGCCCAGGAGGCCCAGGATCCAGGAGACCTCCCCCAGGCTCCGCAGAACCACAAAGGGCAGGAGGCCGGCGAAGAAGGCGTAGGCCAGGCCCAGGAGGGCCTCCTGGAGCAGGAGAGGACGGAGGGAGGGGCTTTCCCAAAGGAAGCGCAAGCCCAAGAGGCTTCCCCCCTCTGGTCTCACCGAGGATCTTGGGGGCAGGGGAAGGGCGCGGTAGAGCCCGGCCGCGAGGAAGAGGAGCCCGCTTCCCAGGCCGACGGTCCAGGGGCGGCTTCGGGTGAAGAGGAGACCTGCGGCCAGATCGGAAAGGGCGTCGGCAGCGGCATAGAAGGCCCCCAGCTGCCCCCGGGCCCGAGCCAGGGCCTCCTTGGGGAGGAGGTCGGCGAGGAGGGCCCCGGCGGCCACCATCCGCAGGGCCTCCAGGAAGGCGAAGAGGAAGCCCAAGAGGTAGAGGGGGAGGGGAGAGGGGGCGCTGAGGAGGGGGAGGAGGGCCAGGGTGAGCCCTCCCTGGCCCAAGGCGGCCAGGAGGAGGAGCCTTCCCCTAGGCCACCGGTCGGCCAGATGCCCCCCGTAGAGGGCGAAGAGGGGCTCGGCCAGGAGGCGGAAGGCCAGGGCTAGGCTGGCCTCTAGGGGGCTCAAGGCCCCAAGAGCGGTGAGGGCGGCGTGGGCGAAGTAGAAGAACCCCGCCCCGAAGAGGCGGAAGGCTTCCAGAGCAAGGAGCGGGGCCACAAGCATTAGAGGACGCTTGTCATGAAGAGAAGCCTGTTACTTCCCAGACGACCCCATTTGTGGGAGAGCAAACTAGCATCTTTTCCCCATCTGGGGTGAAGCGCACGCAAGTCGGAGAGGGCAAGCCCCTCACAACCGGGGGATCAAATGCATAGCTTCTAGATTCCTGCGGATCTAGGGCAATTATAGTTCCTTGAATTGGTTGTGTGACGTACAGCAGGTGGTTGTAGGGATGGCCAATGATACCTCCGAGCTCACCCAAATCGTAACCGATCGTGTGCCTTTCTGCTATCTCTAAGGCACTCTGGGGCCTAGAGTTTTGCTCCTCAAGTGGAAACACCACTACGCGTCCTAGGCTCGAAATCGCCAGAACGAGGGTATCCTCTACATCGGGTAGGAAGGTTGTCCATGAGTTTTTACTGCACTTACTTGCAAAGGCGCTCCAGTTTTCTGGCCAAGTTTCTGGAGGGGTAAACCCTTCGGTACCCACCGAACGCCGACTCGGGATGTCTATGATCACGGGGGTTGGCGTTCCGGTAGTAATCTCGCTGACAAGGCCCCTGACATCTTCCAGAGAGTCAGACCGAGCTGACGAGACTACGAAGATACGATGGCTTCCTTTCCTACTTCTAACACAAGTGATGCTATAAGGCCTTATCAGGCCAGAGCAAAAGACTGGCATTTGGGAGGCAGGTCCACCATGTGTGATGTCAACCACCCTTTCGCCCCAAAACTCTGAAAGAATAATCCTGCCGTCGGGCAACGGGCACATGCTGGAGGGCCCCTGGAGCCCCCAGGCAAAGGGCTTGGCCTCCTCCATGTCCCCGCCCTTGGTGACGTCCTTCACCTTGCCCGTGGTGCGCTCCACCACCAGGAGCCTGCCGTCCGGGGTCCACTCCATGTGGGTGGGCGCGTGCAGGTTCCAGGCGAAGGGCCTCACGTGAACCCGCCGCGTCCGGCCGCCGACCTTGACCTCCTGCACTTCCTTGAGCATCTCCTTCACCCCCTTACGGGTTAGCCTCAGGGTAGCAAGAGGAAGGTAACGCCCGCGTAACTCAGAAGACTCTCATAAAGACCCCAGGGCGTTACGCGGAGGTTACGTAAGCCTGGGTAGCCTTTAAACATGCAGTTCCTGTGGCTTCTCCTCGCCCTCCTCGGGGGCTCTGGGGTCCTTCCCCAATGCCTCGCCCCCCACTGCCCGCCCCCGGGGCTTGGGCTCTAAGCGCCACTTCGGCTTTGCAACATGGGATGCCCAAGCCGGGGCTGTGGGAATACCTTTTGGGGCCCCCACCGCGGCCAAAGCTGCGGTGGGGTACCTTAGAGGCCCCACTCCCTCCTGAGCCTTTCCACCCGGGCCTGGGCGATGGGAAGGCGGGGGTCTTGGGAGGGTAGCCTCTCCAGGAGGGCCTCCCAGACCCCCAGGTCCTCCCCCAGGCGCTCGGCCAGGAGGAAGAGGCTTTCCACCTCGCCCTGGGCCAAGACCGCCCGCCTCAGGGCCTCTTCCAGCTCCGCCCTCAGGGCCTCCACCCCCGGGGCCTGGCTCTGGGGGAGGAGGGGGCCCCGGTAGCGGGCAAGGGCCCCGCTCAGGTCTCCTTGACGCAGGGCCCCCCATACTTCCAAGAAGTCCGCCTGTAGGGCCTGGGCCAGGCGGTAGGGCCGGCTTTTCACGGCAAGCCCCCGTTGCCTCAGGCGGAGCACCTCCATGCGGAGGGCGGGCCCGTTGGCCTCCCCGTAGAGGGCCAGGGCCAGCTCCTCCCCCCTCCACCCCTCCTTCCGGGCGAGGAGGAGGACGAGGAGCTCCGCCTGGCGCAGGGGGAGGGGCTTGCCCCCAAGCCTTGGCTCTCCCAGGGCCTGGAAGTGGGCCGAGGGGCTTGCGGCCCAGAGGAGCTCCTGCCCCCTCCGGGAGAGCTCCCCCAGGAGGGGGTGGGGCCTTCCCAGGAAGAGGAGGCCCCGCATGGCCTCCTCCGCCACCTCCTCCAGGAGGAGGGGCAGGGTCTTGGCCACCCCTTCCTCGTCCTCCCGGTAGAGCCCTTCGGCCAAGGCGAGGAGGGCCTGGGTGAGGGGCTCCTTGGCCCAGGGCCTCGCCGCCAGGAGGAAGGGGAGGACCTCCTTCCCCAGGAGGCGCACCCCGGCGGGGGCGAGGTAGGGAAGGGCGGGAAGAGGGGCCTCGCCAAGGGCCTTCCGCAGGTAGGCCCTCCCCGAGGCCTCCTCCCCCTGGAGGAAGCGCAGGTGGGCCATGAGGAAGCGGGCGTAGAGCCCCGTGCCCCCCTCCAGGGCCAGGAGTTCCATCTGCCGGAGGAGGTCGGGGAGGGGAGGGTCCTCCTCGGCGAGGAGGGCGAGCCAGGCCCACTCCAGGAGGGCGAAGGGGCCAAAGCCCCGGGCAAGGGCAAGAGCGGCGTAGCCCAGGGCCTCCCTGAGGCGGCCAAGCCCCCTTAGGGCGCGGGCCAGGGCGAAGGCGAGGCGGGCCTCGGCCTTGGGGTCTCCCTGGAAGCGGTGGAGGGCCTCCTCCAGGGCCAGGGCCCCCGCCTTTGGAGGGAGGGCCAGGCCCAGGTGGTAGAGGGTGAGGGGGGTCTGGGCCCTTCGGGCGGCCTCCAGGGCCAGGGCGCGGTAGGCCCGAAGGTTCCCCTTACGGGCCTCTACGAAGCCTAGAAGGGCCAGGCGCTCGGCCTCCGGGAGGCCTTCTTGGGAAGTTTGGAGGAGGGCTTCCGCCTCCCGGTCCCGCCCTTCCTCCAGGAGGCGGAGGGCGGGGGCCAGGGGGCTTGCCGGGAAATCCAGGGCCATGGAGCCATTTTAGACGTGTGAGGGCCTGAGCTTCCGCCCCTGCGGCTCTGACCCTCGAGGTCCGCTGACGACACCTACCATATAAGGTGTACAGTGAAGACATGGAGAAGACGACCCTCTACCTCCCCCCTGAGCTTCACCGCGCCCTAAAGGAGGCCGCGCGGCGGGAGGGCAAAAGCCAGGCAGAGCTCATCCGGGAGGCCTTGGCCGCTTACCTTACCCAGCGCCAAAGACCCGCCTTTCGTTCCCTAGGCGTGGGCGAGGACGAGGAGCTCTCCGGGCGCGCCTCCGAGGGGTGGCTGGAAAGGGTCTGGTCCGAGCGATGATCACTCTGGACACCTCCGCCCTCTTCGCCCTCCTGAACCGGAAGGACCCGGACCACGGCCGCGTTAAGGCGCTCCTTCTTTCTGATCCAGGTCCCTACCTGGTGCCCATGGGCATCCTCGCCGAGATCGCCTACCTCGCGGAAAGGCGCCTGGGCCTTGGGGCCCTCGAGGCCTTCCTCCAAGACCTCGAGGCCGGGGCTTTCTCCCTGGAATGCGGGGAAGAAGACCTGCCCCGGGTCAGGGCGCTCGTGGCCCGGTACCGGGACCTGCCCTTGGGCTTTGCCGACGCCGCGGTCGTCGCCGTAGCCGAGCGGAACGGGGGCCTGGTCCTAAGCTTGGACCGGCACCTTCACGTGGTGGCGCAGGAGGGGACCATCCGGGTACTCCCCTAACCCGCGATCCGGAGGAGGGCGAGGAAGCTTTCAAGCTCCAGGCTCGCCCCGCCCACGAGCCCCCCGTCCACGTTGGGCATGGAGAGGAGGTCGGCGAAGTTCTTGGGGTTCACGCTCCCCCCATAAAGGATCCGCACCCTCCTGGCGAACTCCTCGCCATAAAGCTCGGCCAGGGTCTGGCGGATGGCCTGGTGCATGGCCTCGGCGTCCTGTGGCGTGGCGTTCCGTCCGGTGCCGATGGCCCAGACCGGCTCGTAGGCGATCACCAAAGCCTCAGGACCCGGAGGGTTGAGGCCCTCGAGGCTTCCCCTTAGCTGGGCCAGGGTATAGGGCACCGCCTCTCCCCTTTCCCTCACCTCCAAAGGTTCCCCCACGCAAAGGATGGGGGTAATCCCCTCCTCCAAAAGCCTTTTCGCCTTCTCCGCCACCAGGGCATCCGTCTCGTGGTGGTAGCGCCGCCTCTCCGAGTGCCCCACGATGGTATAGCGGCACCCCAGATCGGAAAGCATCCGGGCAGAAACCTCCCCCGTAAAGGCGCCTTCCCGGTGAGGGGAGACATCCTGGGCCCCGTAGGCCACCTGGGTACCGGAAAGCACCTCCCTGGCCACGGGAAGCATGGGAAAAGCAGGCAGCACCGCCACCTCGGACTCTAAAGGAGGCAGAAGCCTCTTGAGCTCGGTAAACCAAACCCGGGCCTCCGAGGGCACTTTGTGCATCTTCCAGTTTCCCGCCACCAAGACCCTGCGCATGCCGCCATCCTACAGGAAAACCCCGCCCCAGGGGGCGGGGTTGGAACGGGCGTTCCTACTCCAGGACCTCAATCCCCGGGAGGGTGCCCTTCTCCAGGTACTCGAGGCTCGCCCCACCCCCGGTGGACACGTGGCTAAACCGGTCCTTAAGGCCCAGGCGGTTCACCGCCGCCACGGAGTCACCCCCTCCCACCACGGTGAAGGCTCCCTCCAAGGCCGCCACCGCCCGGCCCACCGCCAGGGTACCCTTGTCGAAGGGCGGTACCTCAAAGACCCCCATGGGCCCGTTCCAGAAGACCGTTCTGGCCCCTTTTAAGGCCTCGGCGAAGGCCTCCTGGGTCTTGGGCCCGATGTCCAAGCCCATATAGGGCACAGGAATGGCGTCCGCAGGGAAGGTACGGGTCTCCACCCCAGCCTCGATCCGCTCGGCCGCCACCACATCCACGGGCAGGTGCACCCTCACCCCCAAGGACTCCGCCCGCCGAAGCAGGTCCTTGGCCAGATCCAAGCGGTCCTCCTCCACCAGGCTCTTCCCCACCTCGCCCCCAAGGGCCTTGACGAAGGTGAAGGCCATGGCACCGCCGATAAGAAGGTGGTCTATGCGGGGCAGGAGGTTTTCTATGACCCCGATCTTATCGGAAACCTTGGCCCCCCCGATGACCACCGCATAGGGCTTCTCCGGATCCCGGAGGAGCCGGGAAAGGGCCTTCACTTCCTTTTCCATGAGGAGCCCGGCAAAGGAAGGGAGAAGCCTCGCCACCCCCACCACGCTGGCGTGGGCCCGGTGGGCACTGCCAAAGGCATCCAGGACAAAGGCCTCCCCCAGCCGGGCGTAACGGGCGGCAAGATCGGGGTCGTTCTTCTCCTCCCCTGGCTCAAAGCGCACGTTTTCCAGGAGGGCCACCTCCCCCGGGGCCAGGGCCTGTACCGCCTGGTGCGCCTGGTCGGAACCAGGGCTATGGGGCACGAAGCGGACGCCGGAAAGGTACTGGCCCAAGGCCTCCGCCACCGGGGCCAGGGAGTACTTGGGGTCCACCCCTTTGGGCCGCCCCAGGTGGGAGAGGAGGACCAGGGAAGCCCCTGCATCGAGGAGGTGGCGCAGGGTGGGAAGGCTTTCCTGGATGCGGGTATCGTCCTGCACCACGCCGTCCTTGATGGGAACGTTATAGTCCACCCGCACCAGGATGCGCTTCCCCCGGGGCTCCAAGTCCTTAAGGGTGCGCATCTAAACCCCCTTCTTCAGCACCAACTCCACCAGATCCGCCACCCGGTTGGCGTAGCCCCACTCGTTGTCGTACCAGGCAAAGACCTTTACCAGGTTGCCCAGGGCCTTGGTGAGCTTGCCGTCCACGATGGAGGAGTGGGGATCCATCACGATATCCTGAAGGACGATCTCATCCTCGGTATAGGCCAGGATGCCCTTCAAGGGCCCCTCGGCCGCCGCCTTGAGGGCGGCGTTCACCTCCTCTGCGGTCACCTCCCGCTTGAGAAGGGCGGTGATGTCGGAGATGCTCCCCGTGGCCGTGGGCACCCGCAAAGCAGTCCCGTCGAAACGGCCCTTCAGGGAAGGAAGCACCAAGGCCGTGGCCTTAGCGGCCCCGGTGGTGGTGGGGATGATGTTGATGGCCGCCGCCCGCGCCCGGCGCAGGTCCTTGTGGGGCAGGTCCAGGACCCGCTGGTCGTTCGTGTAGGAGTGGACGGTGGTCATGAGGGCCTTTTCCACGCCAAAGGCCTCCTCCAAGACCTTCATCACCGGGGCCAGGGAGTTGGTGGTGCAGGAGGCGTTGGAAATGATGTGGTGCCTGGCCGGGTCGTACTGCTCGTGGTTCACCCCCATGACGATGGTGATGTCCTCCCCTTTGGCTGGGGCGGTGATGATGACCTTCTTGGCTCCCGCCTCGAGGTGGGCCTTGGCCTTGTCAGCATCGGTGAACACCCCCGTGGACTCGACGACCACATCCACGCCCAGGCTTCCCCAGGGAAGCTCCTTGGGATCCTTGATGGCGGTGGCCCGGATGGCCTTGCCGTCCACGTAAATGTTCTCGTCATCGTACCCCACCTCGCCGGGGAAGCGGCGGTAGATGGAATCGTACTTGAGCAGGTGGGCCAGGGTTCGGTTGTCGGTAAGGTCGTTGATGAGGGCTATTTCCACCCCCCGCCCGTGGAGGATCCGAAACACCTGACGGCCGATTCTGCCGAATCCGTTGATGCCTACCTTCATAGCTTACCTCCCCACGTGGCTCCTCGCCCCCTTGCCGTAGGGGTCAAGAGCTATGGCTTCAGTATATCGGCTTGTCCATAAGTGACTGACCGCACTTGGCTTAAGCAAACCCTCCCCCTTGACCCGTCAACCTCAAGATCGTATTTTTGTTGACGACCACCCCGCGTGGTCGAGGAGGTATGGAAGATGAAAACCGAGGTTCTCCCTTATCCACCCCTGGTTAAAACCCTCTGGCCCCACCGCACCCTGGCCCGGGACCTGGCCCTGATCCTGGCGGGTAGCCTCCTGGTGGCCCTGGCCGCCAGGATCAGCATTCCCCTGCCCTTCACCCCCGTGCCCATCACCGGCCAAACCTTGGCGATCCTCCTGGTGGGAGCAGCGTTGGGAAGCCGCCTTGGCTTCCTGTCCCTCTTGGCCTACCTGGCGGAAGGAGCCATGGGCTTACCCGTCTTCGCCGGGGGTACAGGGGGCTTGGCCAAGATCCTTGGCCCCACCGGGGGCTTCCTTCTGGCCTTCCCCTTGGCCGCAGGCTTGGTGGGGCTACTGGTGGAGCGGTTCGGCCTGGACCGGAGCTTCCTGGGAACCCTTTTGGCCATGCTGGCAGGCAACGCCCTGCTCTACCTGGTAGGGCTTCCCTGGCTTGCCGCCTGGCTCATGGGGGCAGGAAAGTTCGCGGGCACCGGCGCCCTTTTGGCCATGGGGCTTTTCCCCTTCATCCCCGGGGACCTGGTGAAGGCGGTGGTGGCGGCCTTGGTCCTGCCCTCTGCCTGGAAGGTCCTGGGAAGGCGCTAGCGTGCGGCTGGCCCTGGCGCACCTTGGAAGGCAGGAAAGCCTACCCAGGCTTTTAAAGATCCTTGTCCCCCTGGTGCACCAGGCCCGGGAGGAGGGGGCCTTGGCCCTCCTCCTCCCCGAGCTGGTCCTGGGGAGGCAAGAGGAAGAAGACCTTCCCCAAGCCCTCGAGGCCCTGGCCGAGGAAAGCCGCATGAGGGTGGTAGCGGGCTACCTGGCCCAAGGCCCCAGGAACCGGCTTGGCGTCTTCCCCCAGGGCCCCTTCTACGACAAGGTGCATCCCTTTCTGGCCCTGGGGGAGGAAGGGGACGAGGGTGTTGAGCCTGGGGAAGGTCCCGTGGTGTGGGAGTTCCAGGGACAAAGGTTTGGGCTCGCCCTTTGCTATGACCTGGATTTCCCCGAACTTTTTCGCAGCTACGCCTTGATGGGCGCCGAGGTTTTTCTGGTGGGCTCCGCCTGGCCGGGGGAGTACCAGGAGCTTCTTGCGGTCCTGGCCCGGGCGAGGGCCGCGGAGAACCAGGCCTACCTCCTCCTCGCCAACCGGGCGGACACGGGAAGCCCTTCCCTGGCAGTAGCCCCTGATGGGCGCCTTTTGGCCTCGAGGCGGGAGGAAGGCCTCCTCGTGGTGGACCTGGACCTGGGTTTCCTGGAAGAGTACCGGGCCCGCTACCCCATCCTCCGCCACCGCCGGATAGAGGCCTACCGGCTCTGGTAAGATGGCCTTCGTGCTGGAGAACCGCCGGGCACGGCACGACTACGAGATCCTGGAAACCTACGAGGCGGGGATCGCCCTAAAGGGAACCGAGGTCAAGTCCCTGCGCGCCGGTAAGGTAGACTTTACGGGAAGCTTTGCCAGGTTTGAAAACGGCGAGCTTTACCTGGAAAACCTTTACATCGCTCCCTATGAAAAGGGATCCTATACCAACGTGGACCCCAGGAGAAAGCGTAAGCTCCTCCTTCACCGCCACGAGCTCAACCGGCTAAGGGGCAGGGTGGAACAGAGGGGCCTTACCCTGGTGCCCCTTAAGATCTACTTCAACGAGAGAGGCTACGCCAAGGTTCTCTTGGGCCTGGCCCGGGGCAAAAAGGCCTATCAAAGAAAGGAAGACGACAAGAAGCGTGCCGTGCGCCGCGCCCTGGAGGAGCTATGAGGTTTTTTGCGCTAGGCCTGGTTTTCCTTACCACCTTGGCCCAAGCCCCAAGACCCCTCTTGGTGGGAGGAGAAGTGGGCCAGGCCCTTTACCCAGGGGGGCGGGGCGTGTCCTATGGGGAGGTGCGCCTGATAGCCCGGAGCCTGGGGCTCGCCCTTTGGCAAGGGAAAGGCCAGGTGGGCTTGGGCCTGGGAAGCCGCTACAAGGTTTTCCCCTTGGTGGAAAACGAGGCCCAGGCCGCTGCCCGGGGGACCGCCTGGAAACGGGGGCAGGAGGTCTTCGTCCCCTTGCGGCCGTTAAGCGAGGCCTTGGGCCTGGAATACCGGGCCCAGGAGGGCATCCTCCTCCAACTGCCTTGGGCCAGGCTTGTGGGGGTGGAGCGAAGGCCGGGCCAGATCCTCCTTCGCTTCTCCCGGGAGGTGAACGCCCTGGTGGAGGGCAATAGCGTCCTCTTCCTCCTGGCCCAGGGAGAAGGAGCAGGCCTGAGCCAGGAAGCCCGGGGACTTCGCCTCACCCTGGAAACCCCGCCCAGTAGGCTCTACTACCCCGGAGGAGGCCAGGTGGTCCTGGAGTGGGGCCCCCCAGCTAGACCCAGGCCCACGGTCCTCCTGGACCCCGGCCACGGGGGGAAGGACCCGGGCATCTCGGCAGGGGGGCTTTTGGAGAAGGACCTCACCCTGGACCTAGCCAGGCGGGTGGCCGCCCGCCTGCCCAACGCCCGGCTCTCCCGGCAAGGGGATGAAACCGTGCCCCTCGAGGCCCGCTTGAGCTTGGCTCAGGCAGCCTCGGTGGTGGTTTCCCTGCATGCCACCCAGGGCAGTGCGGTGAACCTCTACCTGCCCAAGGCCCGCTCCACCCCCTTAGCCCAAAACGCCGAGGCCCTCCTGGCCTCGGCCCCGGCAGAGCAAGCCGCCTTGCTAAAGGTCTACGCCGGCGACCCACGGCGCCTGGCCGAGGCCCTGGAAAAAGCTTTTTCCGCCCTGGGCATCGTGCTGGCCCGGGCGGAGGGTCCTTACGCCCTCACCGACATCCCCGGGGCGGGGGTGGTCCTCGAGGTAGGGGTGGAACGGTTAAAAACCCCTGAGGCCCGCGACCAGGTGGCGGAGGCCATCGCCCAGGCCATCCGCACCTATCTGGAGTAGCCATGCGCCGACTCTTGACCCTCTGGAACCTCCTCGGCCTCGCCCTCTTCACCTTGGGGGCCTTGGTCTACTGGCAAGGCCAGGGAGGGCAGGCTCCATCCGCCCTGCCCTTGCCCTCGGAGGAAACCTCGGCCGTAAGCAGCCTGCCCATGATCCTCTACCTACCCAACCCGCCCCAGGGCCTCCTGAAGGAAACCCGCACCCTCGAGCTGGCCCCGGGGGATACCCCGGAAAACAAGGTCCTGGCCGCCTGGGCCGAGGCCCTTCAAGCCCCCAAGCCCCGGGCCCTTTATCGGCTGGGCAAGCTTTTCGTGGTGGATCTTCCCGCCGACTTTGCCCTGGGTTTGGATGCCAGCCAGGAAGCCCTGCGCCTCTACAGCCTGGCCTATACCCTCCTTTCCACCTTCCCCCAGGCCCAGGAGGTGCGCTTCCTGGTGGAGGGAGAACCCAAGCCGGGCCTAGCCCATCTGGATCTAAGCCAACCTTTCCGCCTACCATGAAGGACACTTGGCGCATCGACCGCCTCGTTCTCCAGGGGTTCAAGTCCTTTGCAGAGCGCACCGCCCTGGACTTCCCGGATCCCATCACCGGGATCATCGGGCCCAATGGCTCCGGCAAGAGCAACCTGGTGGAAGCCTTGCGCTTCGTGACCGGGGCCCGCGCCCATGAGCTACGCGGGCAGGAACTTGGCACCTTTCTCTTCCACGGCGGCGAGGGCCACCCACCCCAGGCCATGGCGGAGGTCCGCCTGGAGCTTTCCCGGGGAAGGGAAAGGCTCACCGTGGAACGGCGCATCGAAGGGGACCGCTCCCTTTTTCGGGTGAACGGCCGCCCGTTAAGCGCCAAGGCCCTGGCCCTCCACCTCGCGGGCACGGGCCTGGGCCGAGGGGGGTACGCCATCGTGGGCCAGGGGGAGGTGGCCGCCCTACTGGAAGCCCCGGAGGAAGTTCTGCTGGCCCACCTCGAGGAGGCCGCCGGGCTGAAACCGGTGGCGGAAGCAGCCCGGGCAGCTGAGAAGGAGCTGCAAGAGGCAAGCCGCCTTCTGGAAGAGCGCGAGCGGGAACTCCGGGAGCTTAAGGCCCAGGCAGAACGGCTTAGAGGGGAAGCAAAGCGGGCCAGACGCGCCCAGGCCTTGGACCTCGAGGCCCTGGCCCTCAAGGTAAGCCTCCTGGAAGCCCGCATGGAGGAAGCCCAAGCCGAGATGGCGAGGGCCGAGGAGCGGCTTAAGGCCCTGGCCAGGGAGGAGGAAACCCTAGAGAAGGAGCGTCAAGCCCTGGAGCAAAGGCGCCTGGCCCTGGCCCGCGAAGAGGAATCCCTGCGCCAAGAGCTGGAAGCGGTGCGCCTGCGCCTAAAGGAGCGGGAAGGCTTCGAGCGGGAGCTTAGGGAGCTCGCCCGGCTGCAAAGGGCCCTGGACCGTCCCCCTCCTGAAGACCCTGGCCCCCCGGTACCCCCTCCCCCCCGGCCCCTTGAGGAGCTTCGCACCCAGCTGAGGCATTTGAAAGCGGAAGAAGCCCGCCTGCTGGCCGCCAAAAAGCGCCACGAGGAAACCTTCCGCCGGTACCTAACGGAAACCGCCCGCTACGAGGAACGCCTGAAGGCTTACCAGGAAGCCTTGGCGGAACGCACCCGCTTGGAGGAGGAGCTTGCTCGGAAGCTTGAGGAACTTCGGGACCTCGAGGCGAGAATGGCCGAAAGGAAGCGGTTGGAAACCCACCTCGCCGAACTGCGCGCCCAGGCCCAGGGAGCCCTCAGGGAGGCCGAGCGGCTCAGGCGGCTTCTGGAGGCCGGCAGCGACCTGCACGAGGGACCCCGAAAGGTACGGAAGCTTCCTGGGGTGCTGGGGGTGGTGGCGGACCTGGTGCGACCCGAAGCGGGGCTGGAGCTGGCCTTGGAGGCGGCCCTGGGCCCCCGGCTCCAATGGGTCCTCACCCAGGACGAGGAAGCCGCCAAGGCCGCCATCGCCCTCCTGAAACGAGAAGGGGGCCGGGCCACCTTCCTGCCCCTAACCCTTCTATCCCCGCCACCTCCCCCCTCTCCCCCTCCCGTGCCCGGCCTCCTGGGACCCGCCTTCCGCCTGGCCCGGCTCCGGCACCCCGGCCTACCGGAGAAGGAAATCCTCCTTGCCCTCCTGGGGGATACCCTGGTCTTCGCCGACTTGGACGCAGCCCTGGCTTACCGGAGGGCTGGGGGTCGGGAAAGAGTGGTCACCCTGGAAGGCGAGGTGCTAGAACGCCTGGGAGCCCTATCCGGTGGGCGCCAAAAGGGAGGTGGGGAAACCCTCCTCTTAAGGCGGCGCCTGGAGGACCTGGAAACCGAGCAGGAGCAGCTCGCCAGGGAGATCAAAGCCCTGGAGGAAGCCCTGGCCTCCTTCCCTCCCCACCGACGCCTGGAGGAAGCCCGGGCCCAGGTGGAGACCCTGCAGGGCCGGCTCCGCTCCCCCCTACCCCCGCCTCCCAAACCCCCCACACCGCCTCAGGAAACCTGGGAGGAGGCCCGGCTTCTGGCCTTGGAAAAGGAAAGAGAGGAGCTGGAAGGAATCCTGGCCCAAGCAGAGGCCCACGAGCGCTGGCGCCTGCTCTCCCAGGCCCGGGAGGCTTGGGCAGCGTCCCAGGAGGAAGTGCGCCGCATCCAGTCGAGGATGGAGGAACTGAAGGCCAAACTCGCCGCCACCCAACCCCTTCAGGCCAAGGCCCAGGAGCTAGAGGAACGCCTTAAGGCCGTGCGGGCGGAAAGGACAAACCTTGAGGACCAGCAAACCCGGGCCCTTACCCGGGCTAACGCCCTCTTGAGCGAGCGGGAAAACCTCCGCCTGCTCCTGGCCCGTAGGGAAGCCCTCCTGGAGGAACTTGGCCGGGAGAGGGCCTCCCTCCCCCCCCTAGACCGTCTGCCTGGCACGCCCAGGGCCCTCCAGGCCAGGCTAGCCCAGGTGGAACGGGAGCGGGCGGCTTTGGGACCCGTAAACGCCCTGGCGGAAAGAGAGCTAATGGAGTTGGAGGCTCGCCTTGAGGCTCAGGAAAAAGAAGTTAAGGAGGCCACGGAAGCCCTCCTTCGCCTCGAAGCCGAGGCCAAGGCTGTGGAAAAAGCCTACGGGGAGAGGCTGAAGGAAAGCTACCAGGTTTTCCAAAATGCCTTTCAAAAATACGCCCTAGCCCTCCTCGGGGCCCGGGCCGAGGTGAAGCGGGAAGGGCAGGGGCTAAAGCTGGTGGTGATTCCGGCGGGAAAGCGCACCCAGGACCTCCGCCTCCTCTCCCTGGGGGAAAAGACCCTGGGGGCCCTCGCCTTCCTCTTTTCCCTGGGCGAACTCCAGGGTGGCCTACCCTTGGCCGTACTGGATGAGGTAGACGCCGCCCTTGACGAGGCCAACCTCGTCCGCTTCACCCGCTTCCTCAACTCCGGAAAGCAGTTCATCCTGGTCACCCATCAGAAGCGCACCATGGAAGCTTGCCACGCCCTCTATGGGGTCACCGCCCAAGGGGGCGTGAGCCGGGTGTTCTCCATCCGCAAGGAGGCTGCCTATGACCCTAAATGAGTACCAGCAGGAGGCCAAGAAAACCGCCCTTTACCCCGAAGCCTACCGGCTTCTTTACCCCACCCTGGGCCTGGCGGGGGAAGCTGGGGAACTGGCCAACAAGGTAAAGAAAATCCTCCGGGACCATGGAGGAAACCTCAGCCAGGCCGCCCGGGAGGATCTGGTGGCAGAGCTCGGGGATGTGCTTTGGTATGTGGCCCAGCTGGCCACCGACCTGGGGGTGGGCCTGGAGGAGGTGGCTCAAGGCAACCTGGCCAAGCTTCGCTCCCGCCTGGAACGGGGGAAACTGGGGGGCTCGGGGGATAATCGCTAGCGCAAGGGCGCCGACCCCTGCGCGAAGAAAGGGAAGACCTCAATCCCCCGGGGTAGGGTCCCCGGGGGATTGGCCTTCAGGCCTAGTCAAAGAGGTCGAAGATTTCCAAGAAGCCCTTTTTCTTGCGGTAGGGCTTCCCCTCCTTTCGGAAGTACGCCTCCCGCTCCTCCTCGTAGGCCCGGTCCACCTCCTTGGCTTCCGCCAGGAGTTTTTCCAGCTCCCCCCTATCCAGCCACACCCCCCCGCACTGGGGGCAGACGTCAATGAGGACCCCCCGCCTTTCCACCTCCTTCATGCCCACCTGGCAGCTTGGGCAAAGGAGAAGGGGCATCTACTCCTCCCTCCGGCCCATGAGGAGGCTGGCGTAGTAGAGGATGGCGGCCAAGGAGCTGGCCAAGGCAGCCACGTAGGTGAGGGCTGCCCAGGTGAGCACCTGCCGGGCAGGGGCCATCTCCTCTCGGGAGAGGAAGCCCATACGCCGCAGGAACTCCAGGGCCCGCCTGGAGGCGTCGAACTCCACGGGGAGGGTCACCAGCTGGAATAGGGCCACCGCCAGGTAGAGGTAAAGCCCAAGCTTGGCCAAACCGATGGCCCCCAGCATCAACCCGCCCACCACCAGGATCGGGCCCAGGTTAGTGCCCAGGCTGGCCGCCGGCCAGAGGCTGGCCCGCACCCGAAGCCAGGTGTAGCCATGGGCATCCTGGACCGCATGCCCCACCTCGTGGGCGGCCACCGCCAGGGCCGCCAGGCTGGGCGAGGCGTAGTTGGGCTCGGAAAGCCGCACCGCCTTGGCGTGAGGATCGTAGTGGTCCGTGAGGGCCCCGGGCACCGGCTCCACCCGGACGTGGGTGAGGCCATGGGCATCCAGGATGGCCCGGGCCACCTCAGCCCCCGTAAGCCCCCGGCTGTTGGCCACCCGGCTGAATCGGGCGAAGGTAGCCTGAAGACCGCCTTGAATCACCAGGCTGGCCACGAAGACCAACCCCATGAGCAAGAGCGCCAGTATGTCCATTCCCGTCCACCTCCTTCCGAGGAGTAGCAAAAACCGAGGCCACCCATACAGGTGGTCTCACCATGCGCCCTCAGGCGCCCCAGCCGACCGGGGATTGCTCCCGTACTGACGACCGGCTGGCCCCACAAGGGGCGGCTACTCCCCGCGGTTCCCTTTATACCAGACTCGGCCCTTTCTGGCAAGGATCTGTAGTCGGTCAACACATTTGAGACTCTGTGGGGACCGCCTCCCCCCGTATTCTAGCCAGGTACTCTAAAGGGGCCAGGCCCCCCAAGGCCCGGTGGGGTCGCCGGCGGTTGTAGTGGTCCAGGTAGGCGTCAAGCTCCCTTTGGAGCTCGGGGATCTGTGAAGGCAACGACCGGGTGTAGAACTCGTCCCTGAAGGTCCGTTGTATGCGCTCCACGTGACCGTTGAGCTTGGGGCTCCTGGGAGGCAGCACGAAGAGCCGGATGCCCAACCCCTCGCAGGCCTTTTCAAACCCGGCCATGAACTCAGCCCCCCCGTCCACCTGGATGGCCGGATGGGAAAGGGCGCTTGCGCAATCAGGTAGGCCAGGAAGCCGGCCGCAAGGTCGGCCGTAGCCCGGGTGTGCACCTCCGCCAGCGCAAAGCGGGTGGCAAGGTCCACGGCCGAGAAGTGCCGGATCATCTCCCCGGGTCCTAGGGTGACGGTGAAGGTGTCCACCTGGATGAGGTCGCCCGGCGCTTGGGCCTCGTAGCCCTTGGGCTTCCTTTGGGCGTAGGGACGCCGGGGTTTCCTCCTTGCCTTCCCCCGCCGGGCCCGCGCCGAAAAGGCAGCCACGCTCGCCACCCTCCCTAGCCTCTCCAGGTAGGCCAGGATGCGCCCCACCGTGCGCTCGCTCACCTCAAAACTTGCACCTCCCGCATATCCCGCATAAACACGCATCTTCTACCCCTTTCCCTGGAGGTGGAGGCCAGAGCCCCAGGAGCGAGAGCTCGCGCGAAAGGATCAGGGCCACCGGCTCAGGAAAGAGCCGTCTCGCCGCCTCCCACCAGGTACACCCTTTCTCCTCAGAGGCCAGCTTTACCCAGTGGGCCAGCAGGTAGGCCAGGGGGGAAAGCACCAGAAAACGGTGCACCCCCAAAGCTGTCCGCTGCCCAAACTGACCCAGGGAGAACTCGCTTTTCATGGCCTTGAAGAAGTGCTCGATGCTAAACCGCCGCATCCCTACCACCGCCTCCAATCCCAGCTCCCTGACCCCCCGCAAAAACCGGATGGTGCCGAATGCGGTATCGGCCACCACCCGCACCCGGAAGGCCTTCCGCATCCAAGGGGGCAGGGAGGCTAAGAGCCTGAGGGCCAGGAGGGAGAGGCTCTTTTCCCCCTTGCCCCGCCATACGCGGTAGCTCCAGGGGATGCGGAGCTCGCCGTGGACCAGGTAGACCACCCCCAGGTGGAGGCCCCACTTGCCGTGGAAGAAGGAGAGAGGCAGGGCCCTGAGGAGGCCCCGCTTCTCCAGGGTGACCAGGTCCAGGACCACCAGGAGCCTGGGCTTGGGACCCCGTCTGGGCCTGGCGCGGTCCAGGGCCCTTTCCGCCTCCCTTCGGGCGAGGCGGATGAGGGTGCGGGTGGGCCAGGCATACCGGTTGAAGAAGCGGGAGAGGGCGGCTGCTTTCCCGTGAGGGAAACACCTTGCGGGGGACTTGGTCTGGCTGTGCTGGGGTCTGGCTTTGCCGTGGCCCTGCAAGAGCAGGAGGAGGAGGGCTTCGAGGGACTCCTGGAGGTGGGGGCTTGGCAGAAGGGCTAGGATGGCCGAGAGTAGGTACTGGGCTGTGGGCATGGCACCCGTCATCAGACGGGAAACCCGCAGCCCTTTTCAAGTGCCCCGGTTGCATAGGGTTGAGAGGGATGGATAAGTGCAAGTTTTGAGTCACCCCAAAGCCCTCCTTCCTCAAAGCCTCCACCTTCAGGAGAAGCTCAGGAGTCCAGTGTCGCTTCCGCCGCAAGCGTTTGGGGCGCCTGGACCTGGGGACCAAACCCTTGAGCCCCTCTTCCTTGAGCCTCCTCTTCCAACGGTGGTAGGTGGCCCGGCTGAGGCCCACCAGGTCCTGGACCTCTTCCCAGTCCACCCCGTGGCGGCGTAGGGTCTCCACCTGCTTGAGCTTGCGCAGGCGTTCCTTGACTTTGGGGTCGCCGGCTTGAGCCTCGGCGAGCTGGAAGGCGAGCTTGGCCCCTCTTATGACCTCTTTGCTAACTGTGGCAAGCTGCGCTTGGGGGACCTCCTTTCGGAGTCGGTCCCCCTCCTTTTTATCCCATCCCGGGTCTCTAGAGTCTCACATGTTGAGTCTCACATGTTTCTGTCCGGGCTCAGGCCCCCTGGGCTTGCCTAGTAAATTGGCTTGAACCCCTTGGGAACAGGGGTGAGGGTAAGGAGGATCCGGAGGTCATAGGCGATGGCCTCCAGGAAGATCCGCTTCATCGCCGAAGAGGGCTTGCGCTCCATCAAGTAGCCCCCGGCCCACCGGCTCTTCATCCCCCCAAACACCCCCTCCACCACTCCACGAAACCGATACAGCGCATCCTCCCAGTGGAAAGCCGCCCAACGCCGCACTGCATCCCGGACCTCCCCCTTCTCCCGCAACCGGATCAGGGGCCGCACCCCAAGCCCCTTCACCACCCGCCAAACCTCCTCCCCGTCAAATCCCGCGTCCCCCAAAAGCACCCCACCCTCCCGACCAAACCGCCGCAACCCTCGGCCCAAGCCGGGGGTCCGAGGCATACCCTGGCCCCACCCAAACCCCCTCCAGAACCAGAAGCCTTAGCCCCCTCCACCATCGGGCAAGGGCCCAGAGCCTCCCATGCCCTCGCACCCGCCGCGCCTCCTGTCCCCTGCGCCACCGGGGGAGGCGGTCCTTGCTTCGGTAGGGAAGCCCCGTGGTGTCCCTTAGGCGAAAGGGCCCGCCTCATCCTCCCGGGAAAGCCTTTCCTCAGGTCTCGCCCGGAGCTTTTGCAGTAGGGCCTCCAGCATGGCCTCGTCCAGGTAGCGGTGGGCAAACCAGACCAGGGACTGGTGGGAAGGCGGGGGCTCGGGAAAGAGATCCTGGGCCCAGGCCTGGGTGGCGTGGTAGGTGATACCCTTTTTACCCCCATGACCGTCGTTGATCACCTGACCCTCCCCCAGCTCCAGCAACGGATCAAGAAGGCTCTGGCGGCGTACCACGCCAAGCAGGGCCTCACCGCCCAGGAGGTGGCCGCCATCGCCCTCCATACCTCCCGCTGGGTTTGCGCCACCGTGGCCCGCTACAACCGGGAGGGCCTCGAGGCCCTCCCGGATAGGAGGCACGACAACCGCCAAAGCTGACCCCAGAAGAACGGGAGAGGGTTCTGCAGGCCCTCATCTACCGCCAAGGCCTCCCGCCTGAAGGCGGCTTGTGGACGGGGCTCAAGCTGCAACGCTGGGTGGCGGAGGCGCTGGGGAAGGAAGTCTCTCTCTACCCCATCTACCGCCTCCCTATCTACCTGCACGCCCTGGGCCTGAGCCTTCTGGTGGACACCCGGGTGATGGGCTTACTGCAGGGGCTAAGGGCCTGGCTGAGGGCGGGGGAGGTAAAAGCGGATCCTAGGGGCCATGTAAAATCGAGGCGAGTTTTCCCGTTGACCTTTACGACGGCTTCTTAGCTCGCACATCGCGGGCGCCTGCGTGGGAAATTCGCATTGCCACGCCAGACCACTTGTGGTGTGGGTCCACCTGCCACGTTTCCACCAGATAGTCCGCCATCTCCTTGACGTGCTGCTGGGACACCTTCAGCCCAAAATGCCCAAGCAGCATCGACAACGCGGCAGCACCGCTGGCAGTTGGCTCGGCCTGGGGCTCAAAGATGAGATGTGAGACCCGCGCTTGCTGAGGTAACCCCAATGTAGGCCCACGGTTCATTCCGAGATCGACGAGAATCGTGTTCCAGATGAGCTTATCCTGGCGCCACAGTGCCACAGGGAGGGCGTACTTTCCGATGCGCTTGCCGGGGGCGAGCGCAATGCGAAAGTAAGCCCGATCTGCCCGACGAACAGGACGAATCACCGCATCCGCCCCCAGGGGCCGTCCATCGAGCCAGAGGTCTGTAACCAAAGGTGGAACCCGGAAGGAAATCTGAATTTCCCAATCGTTAGCTTGGATTTCAAGATCGGCGAGGTTTTGGTCCGCCATGCTGGTGGGATCGGCCACCGCCAGGTCCACCGCGAAGAGATAGCCCGTGAACGGGGGATCCCCACCGCCCACGAATACATGAGTTCCGGAGGGAACGGGGGCGGAGTAGGGGCCATGACCCACCGCAACTTGTGCCACGGACGACCCGTTGGACGGGTCGATGGCCTCGAGGACACCACCACCCAGGACGATCAGAAGTCCAGCCGCCAGGGCTGGAGGGGCCCAGATCCCCTCCGCGTACAATTGCCGCTCCCACAACCGGGCCCCCGTGTGCAGGCTGTAAGCGAGAATGGAGCCCCCGAGTGTGGTGACGTAGACACGTTCCCCATCCGTAAAGGCAGCGCTGCGAATCGTGACCTCCCCCACGTGATCTGTCCACAATACCTGCCCCGTGGCGCATGCGAAGCAGGTAACTGTGCCGTCGAGCGATCCGATCACGATACGGTCGGCGCCCACGGCAGGTCCGGCCGTTTCCGACGACACAACTCCGGTCTTACCAATTGGCCGTTTCCACTCAAGACTGACGGGTGCTCCCGTGTCGTCTAGGGAGACGCAGTACAGGTAATTGTTTGACGGTTCCGCACCCAAGACAAACAACAAAGGATGGGAGTCAATAAGGGAGACGCAGGGGTTGCCGAACAGAAATGTTCGCCCCACCTGGAACCTTCGTGTTTCCCGCCCATCTTCTTTGTTGACGGCGATGATAGAGTCTCCAGCACATAGGTAGACCATGTCTTTAAAAAGAACCGGGCCGCTCCTGATCCGCCACGGTGTTTTCCATGCCCACTGCAGGTCTCCGTTCTCGACGTTTAGGGCAGCCAACCCGGACTGGCCCCAGAGCATGTAAAGCCTCGATCCGTCCGTTGCTGGACGTCCGTAGCCGCCGGCAGGGAGAGCTAACTTCCACCTGAGCTCCCCGTCGTGGGAGCGGCAGGCCATCACCTCGTACTGGTGTACCGTCCGGTTATATGCCACGATCATGACTTTGTCGCCAGCCAGAACAGGATACCGTGGGACTCCTTGGATGTACTGGATCCACCGCAGCTTCATCTTTGTATCACCTCCTCTTTGTAGCTTCTCCTCGCAGTCTCTCCCCAACCCGGATGGCCCTATTGGAACCCCACCTCATCGGTTTTTCTCTCGCGCACCCCGCACCCTGAGCTGGAGCAAGAGCGCCGCGATGAGAACAGTTATAGAACCCCCCACGATCAAGAACGTTTGCACGCCGAACGTTTGGAGAACAGAACCGGCACTCAGGAACACGACCGCGGGGACGATCCGTAGGGCCGTAAACTGGGCAGCAAAGGCCCGGCCCAGGACATCCGAAGGAAGGGTCCGCTGCAGAATGCTGGAGGTGTAGACCGAAACCAATTCGGCCGTCAGACCGATAAGCGTCATCGCCAGCAGCCCCCACTCCAGTGCCCTCACGAAGCCCAGGGAAACAACCAGGAGGCCGAACAGGACCGTGGCAAGCCCAGACAATCGGCCCTCGTCCATGCGTCCGACCAGCAGAGCGGCTATCAGGGTGGCAACGATGGCCCCGAGCGCCATCGCTCCGGTGAGGAGCCCATAGCCAGCGGCACCCTGGCGCAGGACCTCTTCAGAAATGACGGGAAGGGCTATTGCCAGGACCGGAATACCGACGTTGATCACCACCAGATCCGCCATGGCAAGCACAGCCGCGCTGTGGCGGCGCAGGATACCCACTCCACTCACAAAGTCCTGTAGTACCCTTGGCCGCCAGCCCCGCACCACTGGGGATCCCCCGTCTATGCCCCGGAGCGGCAACAACAGAGCCGCGGACGCGAAAGTCAAGGCGGCATTCGCCAGGAACGTGTACGCCGGGCCCAGCCAGGCCAAGAGTAGGCCGGCCATGACCTTGCCCAAGATGTCGCACAGGTTGCGGCTCAACCTGATGAGCGCGTTGGCGCGCGTTAAGTCAACCTGGTCCACGAGGGCCGGAATAGCAGCCCCGGCTGCCACGGTAAGAAAACTGGCGGTGACCGCATGGGCCACCACCGCGAGATACAGGTGCCACACCTGGAGGCTACCCAGGAGGGACAGCCCAGTCACAGCCAGACCGAGCAGTGCCCGGCAACCCTCCGAAACGAGCATCGCTCTTTTTCTGGAAGCGGCGTCCACGTAAACGCCAGCAAAGGGAGCTAGCAGCAGTGAAGGGACAACCTGGAGGGCAAAGGCCAGTCCGAGTTGTAGGGTGCTGCCCGTCAGCTGAAACACCAGCCACGGGACGGCGATGGAGAATACATTCTCGCCAATGCGGGACAGGGTCCTGCTGATGAAAAAGTACGAGAATGGGAGTTCTCGGGTGAGAAGTACTAGCCCTAACCTAGCCTTCAAGGCCTTCAAGGTGGCGATGGCTTTATGCATAAAACGCCCCCGCAGAGGCTAGTGTTTGAGGAAGCATGGCCTCCGTGAGATGACGGAATAGGGGATACGGTAAGGCTATGCGCTACCTGGCTAGACCATGGCCCGCTCAATAGCAGTGATACGATGACGGGAGACGACCCGGATGGTCTCCTTCCAGTCTCGCAACCAGAGGGAGCGGATGACAAGATCAATCTCTGCCGTAATCTCGCCGTTTACAGGGTCTTCCAAGATCACGGGAATAACCACGGAGCGTGTTTCCCCCGGCTGCAGCTGGCCAAGGCTTATCTGGTCCCCGTCCGTGTCCAGCTGCAAGCCTTTTGGCACGGTCAGCGTCAGGAATGCCTCCTCTGCAATAAAGGTCCGGAAGAGAGGCTCGGGACAAGAATACGTGACGTTGCATTGGAGTGCATCCACGCCGTCGAACTGGATTTCCACATTCGGCAAGACACCGGTAATCACAGCGTCTCTAGTGCAGTCCACGGCAAGGAGGCCAAGTTCACGGTAGCCGATACGCCACTCTCCGCCCCTGCTTCCCCCCCAGTGGCTTTGATCCCACGGGTCGAGAAGGATGAATTCCTCGGCGGCGTCGTCATAGCCCACCACCAGCACCGCGTGCCCAGTGCGGTCGACTTCCTTCCGGAGGATGTCCTCCTCCATAGGGTAGTTCCACCCCGGATGCAGACGGACCAGAACAGGCAGGTTCTGGGCCACCAGTAAGCGGATATAGTTGACAAAGCGCTCGTGATAGGGGTCATGGTACATGAAGCATGGGAGCCCCGTCACCGCCAGCTCGCCAACCTTACTAACAACAATTCCAATATCCCTGGTCGGTGCGCTCATGGTTTTTTCACGCTCCTTTCTATCATTATATATCCTGGTCTGAGGTCGTGTCAAGAGTTTGTAACAGGACTTTACCCACATCTCCGTTTCGTGGTAAATCTCCCCTTGCGGGCGCAGCCCGTATCTGGTACCGGGGGTGAT